>RCUO01000233.1_pt1 | contig 33243 bp, 32 predicted proteins | sample 2166161 | NCBI WGS metagenome assembly RCUO01 (sample SAMN09932617, study PRJNA488358) | compost metagenome | feature: garden; material: soil; isolation source: compost soil in cyclohexanecarbonitrile-enriched culture | place: Germany: Experimental Botanical Garden Goettingen | collected 2016-01-27
TCGTATGCCTTAGTTGTAAGTGTCTACCATGTCCCCGAACAAGTGTTCATGATGTCCCCGGACCGTACACTCCCTAAGGGAGAGGGAACCGCACTGAGCTGTTTTTCTCCCTCAAGGGAGAGAGGACTATTCGCCCTCTCCCTCGAGGGTGAGAGGACTTAATTCTCCCTCTCCCAGTGGGAGAGGGCCGGGGTGAGGGCATCAAGCCGCACAACCCCCAATCCCACACTCCCCGCCCAATCTGTGACCCACCCCGCAACATTCCTCCCTCTCATCCCAAAATCTCACCGAAACGCACTTTTCACCCCCTCAGCCACCCGCCAAACGTGATCCCATTCACACTTCATTTTTCCCTCACCGGTGAAAACGTGAACAAGATCAAATGCGCAACCTGCCGCGTCGGACAGGCGTGACTCTCTTCACTCTTCCCACAAAACCCCGCTAAACATGCCACTTACCCGACGCAGAAAACCCGTTTAATCCCTGTCACATCACAGCAGACAGGTATTCACATGAAACTCTCATTAGAAAATGTCTCCCTCGATCGCAGCGGCCAGACGCCGGTGACGTCCACACTCCAAAGCCTAATTGACCAACTTGCCGCAGCCGGAGGCGGCACGCTGGTGGTCACGCCGGGAATTTACCTCACCGGTACGCTGGTGCTGCCGTCGAATTTCACCCTGCATCTTGAGGCGGGTGCACGGCTGCTGGCCAGCCAGAATGCGCGCGATTACCACTCCGCCGAAACGCAAAGCATGGCCGAGCTGTCTCGCATGGCGCTGATCTACGCCCGCGATGCGCGCAACGTGACGCTGAGCGGTGCGGGCTGTATCGACGGCAACGCCACAGCCTGGTTTGAAGCACAGGCGGATTCTCAGGGCTATCGCCAGCCGAAAGAGCAGCGTCCGCGCCTGCTGGTGCTGGAAGGGTGCGATCAGGTACGCATCACCGATATCACCCTGTACGACTCGCCGATGTGGACCGCCCATCTGGTGAGCTGCAACCACGTGTTTATCCGCAATATCAGCATTGATAATGATCTGACGCTGGCGAATACCGACGCGCTGGATATCGACAGCTGTCAGCATGTCCACATTAGCGACAGCTATTTTAGCGCTGCCGATGACGGCATCTGCCTGAAAACCACCGCTAAAACGCCGGAGCTACAGCAGCCGATTTATAACGTCACAGTGAACAACTGCATCATTCGCTCCAAAAGCTGCGCGATTAAAGTCGGGACCGAAACCTTCGCCGACATCACCCATCTGGCGGTCAGCAACTGCGTGATCTTTGAATCCAACCGCGGTATCGGCCTGGTCTCCCGCGACGGCGGCCATTTCAGCCACATGAGCTTCAGCAACATCATTTTCGACTGCCGCCACGCCAATCCGTGTCACTGGGGGAAAGCCGATCCGGTGTTTATCTCCGTGCGCCACCGCGCGCCGGACGTTACGCCGGGCGATATCAGCCAGATTGTCTTCGCCAGCCTGAACGGTGTGGGTGAGGGGGCGATTAATCTGCACAGCGAAACGTCGGGTGCGATCCGCGATATCACCTTTAACGGTCTGACCTTCAATCAGCAAATCGCCGAATCCGACGAGCAAGGCTACTACGACGTGCGCCCGCCGTGTAACCCGGAGCGTCCAACTGGAATGGGGCTGGATAACGCCTATCTGGTGAATCCACAAACCGGGCGCGCCCACGGTGTGGAAATGTACCCGCACGGCCTGCCTGCTATTTACGCGCACGGCGTCGACGGATTGCATCTTCATGCCATCACCATTTCGCGCCCAACGCCGCTGCCGACGGGCTGGGACCCAGAGAATATCCGGAGTTCAAAATGATCAAAAAAGTGCGGGAAATCAAACTGCGGAACTACGTCTGTTACGGTCTGGCGGATGTGATCGGTTCCGGGGCCTTTACGCTAGTCAGTGCCTGGCTGCTGTTTTTCTTAACCACCTTTTGCGGCCTGACGCCGATCCAGGCGGGCTCGTTGTTTGCGGTGGCGAGAATTGTCGACGTGATCATGTGTCCGGTGATTGGCTACGTTTCCGATAACTTCCACAAAACGCGTTTAGGGCGTCGGTTTGGCCGTCGCCGTTTCTTCCTGTTAGCCAGTATTCCGCTGGTATCGGTCTACAGCCTGTTATGGGTAGAAGGCTTCAACTACTGGATGTACCTGCTGTTCTACATCCTGTTTGAAATTGTCTACACCATGATCATCATCCCGTACGACACCCTGTCAGCGGAGATGACGTCGGATTTCAAAAAGCGCTCAAAACTGACCAGCGCACGCATGTACATCGCCCAGCTCGCGGGCTTTGCGGCGGCGTTTCTGCCGGGGCGTCTGGTGGCGTACTTTGGCCCTGACTCGTCCGATTCGTTCTTCTACACCGGGGCTATTTTTACCGTCTCCTTTATGATCGTGCTGTTCTTCGTTTACTTCGGCACCTGGGAACGCTCGCTGGAAGAGATCCAGCAAAATGAGCAACACGACGAGGACGAAGAGAAAGAGCCGTTCGCCACCCGCGCGTACCATATCTATTACGATTTCGTTTCGACGTTAAAAATCAAAACTTTCCGTTCGCATCTGGGGATGTATCTCGGTGGCTCGGTGGCGCAGGATATTTTCAACTCAGTCTTTACCTACTTTGTGGTTTTCGCCCTGATGACCTCGTCGGTGATGGCTTCTAACCTGCTCGGCGTGGTCAATGGCCTGCAATTCTTCGGCGTGGGGATCGCGACCTGGCTGACGTTGCGCTACTCCCCGTCACGCGCGTTTGCAACCCAGGCCACGATGGCGCTGGTGGCCTTCGCGCTGTTTGTCTCGGCGTACTTCAGCGGCACCAGCGGGATGACGCTGCTGTACGTCGGTGCAGCAGTGGCTGGGCTGGCGCGTGGCGGTATCTACGCTATTCCGTGGAACAACTACACCTTCGTTGCGGACGTGGATGAAATTCTCACTTGCCGCCGTCGGGAAGGGATCTTCGCGGGCTTTATGAGCCTGCTGCGGAAAGCCTCGCAGGCGCTGTCGATTTTCCTCGTCGGCGTGGCACTGCAAATATCCGGTTTCGTCTCCGGACAAAGCGCACAGCCGCAGTCGGCCATCAACATGATTCTGGTGATCATGATTGTGCTGCCGGTCATTTTGACGCTGTGGGGGATCTGGTCGGCTTTCCAGTTCAAAGTGAACAGCCGCACCCACGCGATTCTCAACGAAGAAGTGGCGCGCCTGAAGCAGGGCGGCAGCAAGGCAACGGTCAGTGCAGAAAATAAAGCGGTGATCGAAAGCCTGACCGGGATGCCGTACGACCACTGCTGGGGAGAAAACAGCGTCGGATATATGAATCGTAAACGCATGAATGCACGCACGCTGCGAGACAAAATGGCATGACGGAACAAGGACTTTTTATCCAGCAGGGCCTGTGGGCCAGGCTGGGGTTGCCCAGGGAATTGTGCTGGGGTTTTGTCGGGATTTTTCTGTTTATCACCGGGGCCACCATCGAGCAGAGTTGGCTGGCATCGATGCTCCAGCACCGGGGTTTTGATGCGGTACACATCAGCCTGCTGTCGTCGGTGTTTGGTTTGTGCGTCGCGGCGGTATCGTGGTTCTCCGGGATTGGCGCGGGCGTGCTCGGTCTGCGCCGCCTGATGTGGGCCGCGACGCTGATTTACTTCATCGGTTCGATTCCGTTTATCGGTTACGCGCTGCCGCAGGGGAATTATCCCTTGATGATCGCGAGTTACGCCCTGCGCGGCGTGGCATATCCGCTGTTCGCCTATTCGTTTCTGGTGTGGATTAACCAGCGCTGCGAGCCGGGCATTCTTGGGCGCGCGGTGTCGTGGTTCTGGATAGCGTTCGGCGTGGGGATGACCATCGTTGGACCGTGGTACTCCAGCCTGATGCTGCCGCGAATTGGCGAAACCTCAACGCTGCTGAGCGGATTTGCGTTTGTTGCAGCAGGCGCATTCTGCGCGCTGGTGCTCAATCGCGATCGCCCGACCTGGCAGCGCGAAGGCCATCTCGGTGCGGCCTTTGCCGAGGGAATTCTGGTGCTGGTGCGCGAGCCGAAAATGCGTCTGGCGGTGATCGTCAAAACCATCAACGATATCGGCAAGTTTTCGCTGGTGATCCTGATGCCGGTTTACCTCCCGCGTTTCGGGTTTAGCATCGCCGAGTGGCTCACCGTCTGGGGGCTGGTGAATGTGCTCAACATCTTTGCTAACTACTTCTTCGGCTGGCTGGGCGACACCATCGGCTGGCGTAACACGGTGGTCTGGTTCTCTGGCTCCCTGTGCGGCCTGGCGATGCTGGCGGTGTGCTACGCCCCGGTGCTGTTCGGCGACAGCGAAACGGCGCTGTTTCTGGCCCTGGCTCTGTACGCCATCGGGCTGGGAGCCTTTGGCCCGTTGAGCGCGCTGATCCCGTCGCTGCTGCCGGAGAACAAAGGCGCAGCCATCTCGTGCCTGAATCTCGGATCGGGGCTGAGCAATTTTGTTGGCCCGCTGATTGTGACGCTGTGCGTGTCACCTTTTGGCGTGGAGGGGACGCTGTGGGTGATTGCGGTGCTCTATTTTGCTGCCAGTTTGCTGACGGTTCCGCTCCGGTTGCCAGAAGAAGGATGATTTTCCGATTTTAGTCTACGCTTTTCTCTCAAGCCCCTGATAAAGGCGGCAAATTAATGAGGAAAGTGGAATGACAATCGCAAAGGGGATATGGGGTTCAGCGGCGTTACTGGCGGCGCTGAGCTTGCCTTTACAGGCGGCAGAGCCGGTAAAGGTGGGGTCTAAGATTGATACGGAAGGGGCGTTGCTGGGCAATATTATCCTGCAAGTGCTTGAAAGCCACGGCGTGAAGACCGTCAATAAAGTGCAGCTTGGCACCACGCCAGTGGTTCGCGGGGCGATTACCTCTGGTGAGCTGGATATCTATCCGGAATACACCGGTAATGGGGCTTTCTTCTTCAAAGATGAAAACGACGCGGCGTGGAAAAACGCCAGCGCGGGCTACGAGAAGGTGAAAAAACTCGATGCCGAACAGAACAAACTGATCTGGCTGACGCCTGCGCCCGCCAACAACACCTGGACCATTGCGGTTCGTAAAGACATCGCCGAGAAAGGCAAGCTGACGTCGCTCGACGATCTCAGCCGCTATCTGAAAGAAAAGGGCGATTTCAAACTGGCAGCCTCGGCGGAATTTATCGAACGCCCGGATGCGCTTCCGGCCTTTGAAAAAGCCTATGATTTCAAACTCGACCAGAAACAACTGCTGTCTCTTGCGGGCGGCGATACGGCGGTGACCATCAAAGCCGCCGCGCAGCAAACGTCGGGCGTGAATGCGGCAATGGCCTACGGCACCGACGGCCCGGTGGCGGCGCTGGGTCTGCAAACCCTGACCGATCCGAAAGGCGTGCAGCCTATCTATGCCCCGACGCCGGTAGTACGTGAGGCGGTGCTGAAAGAATATCCGCACATCGGCGAGTGGCTGAAACCGGTATTTGAAAAACTCGATGAGAAAACCCTGCAACAGCTGAATGCGAGTATTGCGGTGGAAGGGCTGGATGCCAAAAAAGTGGCGGCAGATTTCCTGAAGCAAAAAGGACTCGTGAAGTAACAGGACAACGCTTTGCCAAAAACATGTCATAACCGCGTACTGCTGCTGCTCGCGTTTGTCGGGCTGGCAGCGTGCGCGCTTCCGTTCGTCAATTTTGCGCCGAACCGGCTGATGTCCGGCGAGGGGTTTTCAGTCTGGCAGGTGTGGGCGGTTTCGCCCTTCCTGCTGGCGCTCTCTCTGGTATGCGTTACCGTGCTGTCTTTTTGCGCCGGGCGCGTGCCGCTCATTCTCACGCTGATAGTTTGCGAACTGCTTTTTGTGCTGCTGGCCTGGAGCGCCGGACTGGCGGCGAATCATCTTGCCACCGCCGACACTCCGTTGGCGCGTACCTCGACAGGCAGCGGTTTGTGGCTATGGATGGCCCTGTGCCTGCTGGCCTGTAGCGATGCGATCCGCCGTCTGACGACGCGCCCGGTGTGGCGCTGGCTGCTGAATGCGCAGATCTGGATTTTGCCGCTGGCGCTGCTGTTCAGCGGTGAACTGAACACCCTTTCGCTGCTGAAAGAGTACGCCAACCGTCAGGAGGTGTTTAACGATGCGCTGTTGCAGCATCTGACCATCCTGTTTGGCACACTGGTTCCGGCGCTGCTCATCGGCGTGCCGATCGGCCTGTGGTGCTACCGTCATCCTAAACGCCAGGGGCCGGTATTTACGGTGCTGAACGTGATCCAGACCATCCCGTCCGTGGCCCTTTTCGGCCTGCTGATTGCACCGCTCGCAGGCCTGGTGAAATCTTTTCCCGCGCTTGCCGCCATCGGAATCGCGGGGACCGGGCTAACCCCTGCGCTGATTGCACTGGTGCTGTATGCATTACTGCCGCTGGCGCGCGGGGTGGTTGCCGGATTGAGCCAGGTGTCGCCCGATGTGCTGGAAAGCGCCAGCGCGATGGGGATGAGCGCCAGCCAGCGATTCTGGAAAATCCAGCTTCCGCTGGCGCTACCGCTTCTGCTGCGCAGCCTGCGCGTGGTTGCGGTGCAAACTGTCGGCATGGCGGTGATTGCCGCGCTGATTGGGGCCGGTGGCTTCGGTGCGCTCGTGTTCCAGGGCTTGCTCAGCAGCGCGCTGGATTTGGTGTTACTCGGCGTCATTCCGACCATTGCACTGGCGGTGGTAGTGGACGCACTCTTTGCCCTGTGGCTGGCCCTGCTGAAGGGGAAAAATAATGATTGAATTTCACGATGTGAGCAAAGAATTTGCCGGGCAGACGGCGGTAAAAAACCTGAATCTGCGCTTTGAAGAAGGGGCATTTTCGGTGCTGATCGGCACCTCCGGTTCAGGGAAATCGACCACCCTGAAGATGATCAACCGGCTGGTGGAACACGACAGCGGGCTGATTCGCTTTGCCGGGGAGGAGATCCGCAGCCTGCCAGTGCTGGAGCTGCGCCGCCGGATGGGCTACGCCATTCAGTCGATTGGCCTGTTTCCGCACTGGACGGTGGCGCAAAACATTGCAACCGTGCCGCAACTGCAAAAATGGTCGCGGCAAAAAGTGGCCGACCGGGTGGATGAGCTGATGGCGCTGCTGGGGCTGGAGCCATCGCTTCGCGAGCGCTATCCGCATCAGCTGTCCGGCGGGCAACAGCAGCGGGTCGGGGTGGCGCGTGCCTTAGCTGCCAATCCTGAAGTACTGCTGATGGATGAACCCTTTGGCGCGCTGGACCCGGTGACCCGCAGCGCGCTGCAAACGGAGATGACCCGCATCCACCGCATTCTCGGGCGCACGATTATTCTGGTGACGCACGATATCGACGAAGCCCTGCGCCTCGCCGATCGTCTGGTTTTGATGGACAGCGGGGAAGTGGTGCAACAGGGCACGCCGCTGGAGCTGTTAACGCGTCCTGCGACGGACTTTGTACGCGAATTCTTTGGCCGCAGTGAACTGGGCGTGCGGCTGCTGTCTCTGCGCACCGTTGGTGAGTATCTGCGCCCGCAGGATGTCGCTGTCACTGGGGAGCCGCTTCAGGCACAGATGAGCCTGCGCGATGCGCTGTCGGCGTTTGTCGCCCGTCAGTGCGAAGTGTTGCCGGTGGTGGATGAGCAAGGCTTTCCGTGTGGGACGCTGCATTTTCGGGATTTACTGGCGGGAGAGGTGGCACATGAAATGGCTACGTGATCCGCTCCTGTGGCTGGTGCTGCTGTTCGTCGCGCTATTATGGCTAATGCCTTACAGCGGTGGGCTGTTTAGCGCGTTGTTCCCCGGATTGCCGCGCCCCGTTTATTTGCAGGAGAGTTTTATCAGCCTGACGCTGGCCCATTTCTGGCTGGTGGGCGTTTCGAGCGCCATCGCGATTGTGATCGGCGTTGGGGCCGGGATTGCAGTGACGCGACCTATGGGCCGTGAGTTTCGCCCGCTGGTGGAGACGATTGCTGCAATTGGACAGACATTTCCCCCGGTGGCGGTGCTGGCGATTGCAGTACCGGTGATTGGCTTTGGTCAGGAACCGGCGATTATTGCGTTGATTTTATACGGCGTGTTGCCGATTTTGCAGGCGACGCTGGCAGGATTGACGGCTGTGCCTGCGGCGGCGACAAGCGTGGCGGAAGGGATGGGCATGAGTGCGGGGCAACGTCTGCGAAAAGTGGAGTTGCCGCTGGCGGCACCGGTGATTCTGGCTGGGGTGCGCACGTCGGTGATCATCAATATCGGCACGGCGACCATTGCGTCAACGGTCGGGGCGAACACCCTGGGCACGCCGATCATCATCGGATTAAGCGGATTTAACTCAGCCTATATTGTGCAAGGTGCGGTGCTGGTTGCGCTGGCAGCGATTGTGGTCGACCGCGGGTTTGAACGGCTGGCGCAGTATCTCAGCCGACACCGCCACGCACGATAAATGAGTAGCCAGCGAGCATAACGCCGCCAATGCCACTGATGGCCATTAAAGCGAAGAGGGTGATTGCGGCCACTTTGGTTGCCTTCATAATGTGCTCCTTTTGTTAACCGCCCAATTATACGGTGAAGCACACCTGTTAATGAACCATTAAATGCCGTTAAGACATTTACGGGCCGAGGGTAATGACGGGATAGCCGTGTTCGCGCCATTCATTCAGCGACTGCTGTTGGGCGGCAGTGGGGATATCTCCGCACCAGACCAGCAGGGTTTGCCCTTCGAAAAGCTCCGGGCGAAGCTGAGCTAATGAATGCGCCAGCACGTCTACACGCCAGCCTTGCTGCGTGGCTATCCAGGCTTCGAGCCATAAGCGGGTGGTGTCGTGAACATTCCAGCCGACCACCAGGGCGTCCTTTCCGCTCTTCTTGCGTGCCGTCGACAGGCACACGGAAATGTAATTGATCAACATCCCATCGAGCATGCTCAGCAGCGCCTGCAGTGCCGGTTGCTGAGAAAGACGGCGACGAAGCGGTATAAACAGATGTGTGATTAACGTCTGGGCGGGATAACCCCGGCCCTGCTCCTTGATCCAGGTTCGCAGACGCTGAAAGTTACCGGCCTGTAGCAGCCGGAGCAGTGTTTCCTGATGTTCACGCCACTCGGCCAGACTATCGGCATCGTGTTCACATAACAACGATTTGACCTTGCTGACCTGGACGCCGTTATCGATCCAGCTTTTGATCTCGCGGATCCGGTCGATATCCGCTTCGTTAAACAGACGATGTCCTCCGTCCGTTCGCTGCGGTTTTAGCAGCTCATACCGCCGCTGCCATGCTCGCAGCGTCACAGGATTGATATCACAAAGCAGTGCCACTTCACCTATCGTGTAAAGCGCCATGTTCGCCCCCTGGCTTGCGCATCCCCAGAATAACTGTAGACGCTGATTCGCGAACCAGGAAGAATCGACCGTTTTTTGAACAAATAATGCGAAGGGTGGAAGTTGTACCGCTAAAGGATGTGATGACGGGCACGAATTGCAGCTTTTTTGGAATGCTTCAAAGAAAGTTAATGTGTATCAGTGTATGTTACGCGTTTTTAGACAGTGCGGTTTGCAGTCATGTACGAATTTAATCTGGTGTTGCTGCTGCTTCAGCAGATGTGCGTTTTCCTGGTCATCGCGTGGCTGATGAGCAAAACGCGGCTGTTCATTCCCCTGATGCAGGTCACCGTTCGCCTGCCGCACAAGCTCCTCTGCTACGTCACCTTCTCGATTTTCTGCATTCTTGGCACCTATTTTGGCCTGCACATTGAAGACTCGATTGCCAACACACGCGCCATCGGGGCGGTGATGGGCGGGCTGCTCGGCGGCCCGGTGGTGGGGGGATTAGTCGGGCTGACGGGCGGATTGCACCGCTATTCGATGGGCGGCATGACCGCGCTCAGCTGTATGATCTCGACGATCGTCGAAGGGCTGCTCGGCGGCCTGGTCCACAGCTATATGATCAAGCGTGGTCGCCCGGATAAAGTCTTTAGCCCGCTGACCGCCGGAGCAATTACGCTGGTGGCGGAGCTGGCGCAGATGCTGATTATTCTGCTCATCGCCCGCCCGTTTGAAGATGCTTTGCACCTTGTAAGCAGCATCGCTGCCCCGATGATGGTGACCAATACCGTCGGCGCGGCGCTGTTCATGCGCATCCTGTTAGATAAACGTGCGATGTTTGAGAAATATACCTCGGCGTTTTCGTCGACGGCGTTAAAGGTGGCGGCCTCGACGGAGGGTATTCTGCGCCAGGGCTTTAACGAAGAGAACAGCATGAAAGTGGCGCAGGTGTTGTATCAGGAGCTGGACATTGGCGCGGTGGCGATCACCGACCGTGAACGGCTGCTGGCCTTCACCGGCACCGGCGACGACCATCACCTACCGGGCAAACCGATATCTTCAGCCTATACGCTACGGGCCATTGAAACCGGCGAAGTGGTGTACGCCGACGGAAATGAAGTGCCGTACCGTTGTTCGCTGCACCCGCAGTGCAAGCTGGGTTCGACGCTGGTGATTCCTCTGCGCGGTGAGAATCAGCGGGTGATGGGCACCATCAAATTGTATGAAGCCAAAAACCGGCTGTTCAGCTCCATCAACCGTACGCTGGGAGAGGGGATTGCCCAGCTGCTTTCGGCGCAGATCCTGGCGGGGCAGTACGAGCGGCAAAAAGCGCTTCTGACTCAGTCAGAAATCAAGCTGCTGCACGCTCAGGTGAATCCGCATTTTCTGTTTAATGCCCTGAATACACTCAAGGCGGTAATCCGCCACGACAGTGAACAGGCGACGCAGCTGGTGCAATTTCTGTCGACCTTTTTCCGCAAGAATCTGAAGCGCCCTTCAGAAATTGTGACCCTGGCCGATGAGATTGAACATGTGAATGCCTATCTGCAAATTGAGAAAGCCCGGTTCCAGTCGCGGTTGCAGGTGTCGTTGTTCGTCCCGGACGCGTTAGCCCATCAGCATCTTCCGGCATTTACTCTACAGCCGATTGTGGAAAATGCTATTAAACACGGCACCTCGCAGCTGCTGGGGACCGGCGAGATTCGTATCTCCGCCAGCCAGTTTAATCATCATCTGGTGCTGGACATTGAAGACAACGCTGGGCTTTACCTGCCTGGCGCCGAGTCGGGCGGGCTGGGAATGAGCCTGGTCGACAAACGTCTGCGCGCGCACTTTGGCGATGATTGCGGCATTACCGTAGACTGCGAGCCGGACAGTTTTACCCGTATTACCTTACGATTGCCGCTGGAGGAAAACGCATGTTAAGCGTGCTGATTGTCGATGATGAGCCGTTAGCGCGGGAAAACCTGCGGGTTTTGTTACAGGAACAGAGCGACATTGAAATCGCGGGTGAGTGTGCCAACGCCATCGAAGCCATTGGCGCGGTGCATAAATTGCGCCCCGACGTGTTGTTTCTCGATATCCAGATGCCGCGCATCAGCGGCCTGGAAATGGTCGGAATGCTCGATCCAGAGCATCGTCCGTACATCGTTTTTCTGACCGCATTTGATGAGTATGCGGTCAAAGCTTTTGAAGAACATGCTTTCGATTATCTGCTGAAACCTATCGAAGAGAAGCGACTGGAGAAAACCCTTAACCGCTTGCGCCAGGAGCGTACCGCGCAGGACGTGACGCTCCTGCCGGAACATCAGCAGGCACTGAAATTTATCCCCTGCACCGGACACAGTCGTATTTACCTGTTGCAGATGGACGATGTGGCGTTTGTCAGCAGTCGCATGAGCGGGGTGTTTGTCACAAGCTCTGAAGGCAAAGAGGGCTTTACGGAGCTGACCTTGCGCACGCTGGAGAGTCGGACGCCGCTGATCCGCTGCCATCGCCAGTATCTGGTGAACATGGCGCATCTGAAGGAGATACGTCTCGAAGAGAACGGCCAGGCGGAACTGGTGTTGCGCGCGGGGCAGACGGTGCCGGTGAGTCGGCGCTATCTGAAAACCCTGAAAGAGGCGATTGGGTTGTAAAACTGGTACACTGCGCCCCATCGCATCACCGACAGTTGAAGGCTCTATGTTAAGTAACGATATTCTGCGCAGCGTGCGCTACATCCTGAAATCCAACAATAACGATCTGGTACGTATTCTGGCGCTGGCCGAGGTCGAAACGACCCCGGCGAATATTGCCAGCTGGATAACCAAAGAGGACGAAGAGGGCTTCGTTCGCTGCCCGGACATCATTCTGTCTTCGTTCCTGAACGGGCTGATCTACGATAAGCGCGGCAAAGACGAGTCTGCGCCGGTGCTGTCACCTGAGCGTCGCGTGAATAACAACATCGTGCTGAAGAAGCTGCGTATCGCGTTTTCGCTGAAATCCGACGACGTAATGGCGATCATGACCGAGCAGAAATTCCGCGTGTCGATGCCGGAAATCACCGCCATGATGCGTGCGCCGGATCATAAGAATTTCCGCGAGTGCGGCGACCAGTTTATGCGTTATTTCCTGCGCGGGCTGACCCATCGGGTGCATAGCGCGAAGCCGTCAGCCTAAGCACGGGCCTACGGGTTTAGTAGGCCGGGTAAGGCGAAGCCGCCACCCGGCAAAATAGGCAAAAAAAAAGCCGGAGATAATCTCCGGCTTTTTCGTTTATTTCACCTGCTGACCCGGCTTCGCGCCTTCGTCAGGGCTTAACAAGAAGATGTCTTTCCCGCCAGGGCCTGCGGCCATCACCATCCCTTCCGAGATACCGAAGCGCATTTTGCGCGGCGCAAGGTTAGCGACCATCACCGTCTGGCGACCAATCAGCACCTGCGGGTCCGGATACGCAGAACGAATGCCGGAGAAGACGTTACGCTTCTCACCGCCCAGATCCAGCGTCAGACGCAGGAGCTTGTCGGAGCCTTCCACGAATTCCGCGTTTTCAATCAGCGCAACGCGCAGGTCGACCTTAGCGAAATCATCAAAGGTGATAGTTTCCTGAATCGGATCGTCTGCCAGCGGGCCAGTTACTGGCGCAGAGGCCGCTTTCACTTCTTCTTTCGACGCTTCAACCAGAGCTTCAACCTGTTTCATCTCAATGCGGTTATACAGCGCTTTGAAGGTGTTTACCTTGTGGCCGAGCAGCGGCTGCTGGATTGCATCCCAGGTCAGTTCGGTATTCAGGAACGCTTCGGCACGTTCGGTCAGCTGCGGCAGTACCGGTTTCAGGTAGGTCATCAGTACGCGGAACAGGTTGATGCCCATTGAACAGATCGCCTGCAGATCCGCATCGCGGCCTTCCTGCTTCGCAACTACCCACGGAGCCTGTTCGTCAACATAGCGGTTAGCCAGGTCGGCCAGGGCCATGATTTCGCGTACCGCTTTACCGAACTCACGCGCTTCCCACGCTTCACCGATGGTCGCTGCCGCGTCGGTGAAGGTTTTGTACAACGCCGGGTCAGCCAGTTCAGCCGCCATCACTCCGTCGAAACGCTTGGCGATAAAGCCTGCGTTACGCGACGCCAGGTTCACCACCTTGTTCACGATGTCCGCGTTCACGCGTTGCACGAAATCTTCCAGGTTCAGGTCGATATCGTCGATGCGCGAAGAGAGCTTCGCGGTGTAGTAGTAGCGCAGGCTGTCAGCGTCGAAATGGTTCAGCCAGGTGCTGGCTTTGATGAAGGTCCCGCGTGATTTGGACATCTTCGCGCCGTTCACCGTTACGTAGCCGTGCACGAACAGGTTGGTTGGCTTGCGGAAACCGCTGCCTTCCAGCATCGCTGGCCAGAACAGGCTGTGGAAATAGACGATGTCTTTACCGATGAAGTGATACAGCTCAGCGCTGGAATCTTTTTTCCAGAACTCTTCAAAGCTGGTGGTGTCGCCGCGTTTGTCACACAGGTTCTTGAACGAGCCCATGTAGCCGATTGGCGCGTCCAGCCAGACGTAGAAATATTTGCCCGGTGCGTCAGGAATTTCGAAGCCGAAGTACGGTGCATCGCGGGAGATATCCCACTGCTGCAGACCGGATTCGAACCACTCCTGCATCTTGTTCGCCACCTGCTCCTGCAACGCACCGCTGCGGGTCCACGCCTGCAGCATTTCGCTGAACGACGGCAGATCGAAGAAGAAGTGTTCAGAATCACGCATCACTGGGGTCGCGCCGGAGACCACGGACTTCGGCTCGATAAGCTCGGTCGGGCTGTAGGTTGCGCCGCACACTTCGCAGTTATCGCCGTACTGGTCCGGAGATTTACATTTCGGACAGGTGCCTTTCACAAAACGGTCCGGCAGGAACATGCCTTTTTCCGGATCGTACAGCTGAGAGATGGTGCGGTTTTTGATAAAACCGTTCTCTTTCAGACGGGTGTAGATTAGCTCTGACAGCTCGCGGTTCTCGTCGCTGTGCGTCGAGTGGTAGTTGTCATAGCTGATGTCAAAGCCAGCAAAATCGGTCTGATGCTCCTGACTCATTTCGGTAATCATCTGCTCCGGGGAGACGCCCAATTGCTGTGCTTTCAGCATAATTGGCGTGCCGTGAGCATCGTCCGCGCAGATGAAGTTTACCTGGTGGCCGCGCATTCGCTGGTAACGGACCCAGACATCAGCCTGGATATGCTCCAGCATGTGGCCGAGGTGGATTGAGCCGTTTGCGTACGGCAGGGCGCACGTTACCAGAATTTTTTTCGCGACTTGAGTCATAGTGGGCATTACTTCTTTTACAGTAAAAAGGGTTTTTGATAGTACCAAAAGGGTCATTATTAAGTAAGCACAAACCACGGCCTTTCAGGTAAACTTGTTCAACTAAGGTCTTATTCACAAGAACAAAGGAGTCGGGATGAGTTCTCAATCCCAGGCCAAATCGCCGGAAGCCTTACGAGCAATGGTCGCCGGGACGCTGGCTAATTTTCAGCATCCAACCCTGAAGCACAATCTCACCGCGCTGAAAGCGCTGCACCACGTCGCGTGGCTGGATGATACGCTGCACGTCGAATTGCAAATGCCGTTCGTCTGGGCCAGCGCCTTCGAAACCCTGAAAGAGCAGTGCAGCTCTGACTTGCTGCGCATCACCGGGGCGAAGGCGATTGACTGGAAGCTGACGCACACCATCGCCACGCTCAAGCGTGTGAAAAATCAGCCGGGCGTCAACGGCGTGAAGAACATTATTGCCATCAGCTCCGGCAAAGGCGGCGTGGGGAAATCCTCCACTGCCGTGAACCTGGCGCTGGCGCTGGCCGCCGAAGGGGCCAAAGTCGGTATTCTGGATGCGGATATTTACGGCCCGTCGATCCCGAACATGCTGGGTGCGGAAAATCAGCGTCCAACGTCACCGGATGGCACCCACATGGCGCCAATTATGGCCTATGGCCTGGCAACCAATTCGATTGGTTATCTGGTAACAGACGATAACGCGATGGTCTGGCGTGGCCCGATGGCCAGCAAGGCGCTGCTGCAAATGCTGCAGGAGACCATGTGGCCGGATCTTGATTATCTGGTACTGGATATGCCGCCGGGTACGGGTGATATTCAGCTGACGCTGGCGCAAAACATCCCGGTGACGGGTGCAGTCGTTGTGACGACGCCGCAGGATATCGCGCTGATTGACGCCAAAAAAGGCATCGTGATGTTCGAGAAAGTGGAAGTGCCGGTTCTCGGCGTGGTCGAGAACATGAGCGTGCATATCTGTAGCAACTGCGGGCACCACGAGCCGATCTTCGGCACCGGTGGCGCGGAGAAACTGGCCGCGCAGTATCACACCCAACTGCTGGGGCAAATGCCGCTGCACATTACGCTGCGTGAAGATCTCGACAGCGGTAAACCGACCGTGGTGAGCCGTCCTGAGAGTGAGTTTGCGGGAATGTACCGTCAGCTGGCAGGGCGCGTGGCTGCGCAGCTGTACTGGCAGGGTGAAGTGATCCCGAGCGAGATCGCGTTCCGCGCGGTGTAATTTTTAGATTGTTGTGCCGGGTGGCGGCTTCGCCTTACCCGGCCTACAAAACCCGTAGCCCCGCAGCGCAGCCAGACCGCACCAAACCCGTAGGCCCGCGCAAGCGAAGCGCCGCCGGGCGCAAGACCGCACGGAACCCGCAATTACCGCAACCGGTAATGCATCAGGTAATACTCTCCGTCCGGAGAATCCCCCGTGGCTTCGATATGCCAGCCGTGCCGCTGGTAAAACGCCACCGCCCGCTCATTTCTGACCAGACACTTAAGCGATCCTGTACTGGTGAACCTCTGTTGTACGTGTTCCAGCATTAGGCTCCCTGCGCCACCGCCCTGATACTGCGGGTCGACAAACAGATTATGCAGAAAATTATCGTTGCTCCAGACCGAAGCAAACCCGACGCGATGACCATTTTGCATCGCCACCCAGATCTGCTCGTCGCGCGTGGCTGCGTCGAAATCCTCAAGCTTCCAGTCGGCGCTATCCAGCCACGGCCACGCTTTACGACGGGCCTGCAAAAAGAGGGTACGCAGGAAAGGCCGATCGCTTTCCTGCCACAGTCTGACGGTGATGGGATCAGCGGTGATAGAAAATATCCCCGTTGTACGCTTTGAGAATTTTCCCGTCAGTATCATTAATCAGGACATAGTTCTCGCCCATGTAAGTCCAGTGCGTTCCCGCGTCAGGCGCAGGCAGATTACGCAGCTGAAATTGCTTAATGATGTACTCAGGCGTTTGATACATCGCCGGGGCCGTGTCGCCAATTTTGAATTTTGTGAAATCGGCAATGAACTCTTGTTCTTCGTAAGCCTGAATGCCGGAAGGCGCAGCGGCCGGTTGCGGAGCGGCATATACGGCACCCGCCAGTGACATCAACACACCCAGAAGCAGCAATTTACTCTTAGCCATTTTTTCTCCAGTTAACCCTTTTGCTGATACCTCAGCCCGCTGTGGTATCACAGCGCAGCAAGCGTCCCATTTTAGGTATCACCGCCGCAGATGTTTGAAAAAAAATGTAACAAATCTGAACAGCTTTGCCCAGGCGTTACTGACACGAGGGGTAAATGAATAATCCGAATTTTAGTGTGGACACGCTTTATTGCGTTGGCGCAGTGGCGGAGAAAAAGGGGGATTTTGACGGAAGATAAAGAGGAAGAACAAAACGAACATTACCCCCGCACCAGGCGGTGCGGGGGTAAACGAAAGTTACTTCGCCAGAATTTCGTGCGCCGTGCGTTCGACCAATGACAGCAGGACTTTCACATCATCCAGCGTCACCGTTGGATTCAGCAGCGTCAGCTTCAGACAGGTCACGCCGTTGTGCTCAGTCACACCGACGTTCGCACGACCGGAGTCGAGCAGGGCGTCACCAATTTTCTGGTTCAGCAACGCGATGGTAGCCTCGTTCAGCTCAGCGTTAGGACGGAAGCGGAACAGCACGCTCGCCAGCTGAGGCTGCATGACCAGCTCAAGGTTATCCTGAGTTTGTACGTACTCCGCCACATCCTGCGCCAGCGTTACGCCGTTGTCGATGATCGCCGCGTACTGCTCCTGACCCAAGGCTTCCAGGCTCATCCACAGCTTCAGCGCGTCGAAACGGCGCGTGGTCTGCAGTGATTTGGAGACCAGGTTCGGTACGCCCGCTTCTTCGTCAAACTCGGAGTTCAGGTAGGCCGCCTGGTAGCGCATCAGCTCGTAATGACGCTCTTCTTTCAGCAGGAATGCACCACAGCTGATGGTCTGGAAGAACTGCTTGTGGAAGTCCAGCGTGATGGAATCCACCAGCTCGATGCCGTCCAGATAGTCGCGATATTTATCGGACATCAGCAGCGCGCCGCCCCAGGCCGCATCCACGTGCACCCAAATCTGCTGTTCTGCGGCCATCTCAGCGATAGCACGCAGCGGATCGATGGCGCCCGCGTCGGTAGTCCCGGCGGTGGCAACAATCGCCAGAATCTGCTCACCGTTGGCATTGCACTGGGCAATTTTTGTCGCCAGATCGTTCAGGTCCATGCGCGAACATTCGTCGGTTTTCACCTGAATGACCGACTGGTAGCCCAGACCGAGCAGCGCCATGTTCTTCTGCACTGAGAAGTGTGCATTTTCAGAACACAGCACGCGGATCTTACGCAGATCGCCAATCAGGCCGTCCTGCTGGATAGAGTGGCCCTGACGCGCGAAGAACGCGTCACGTGCCAGCATCAGCCCCATCAGGTTACTCTGAGTGCCACCGCTGGTGAACACGCCCGCATCACCGGCCTGATAGCCCACGCGGGTACGCAGCCAGTCGATCAACTTCATTTCAATAATGGTCGCTGACGGGCTTTGATCCCAGGAGTCCATGCTCTGGTTGGTGGCGTTGATCAATACTTCCGCCGCCTGGCTTACCACCAGGCTCGGGCAGTGCAGGTGCGCCACGCACTGCGGGTGGTGAACCGACAGACTGTCTTTCAGGAAGTACTCGACCGCGCGGGCAATCGCCGCTTCGTTGCCGAGGCCTTTCTGACCGAAGTTCAGAGAAATGTTATCGCGCAATTCGGCGACGGTTTTCCCCTGATACATCTCAGACTGTTGCAGCCATTGCATCACCGCCTGAGAACTCTGCTCGATGGCCTGCTGATAGGCCTCGATGCTTTGCGCCGACGACGACAGAATTGGGTTTACATCAGACATCGTTTTCACTTACTCCGGTGAAACGGGGCGAACGCCCGCAGCAAGCAGCGCCTGCTCAAATTTATCCAGGAACACGTTCAGTTCCTGCTCGTTGATCAGCAGGGACGGCAGCAGACGCAGAACCACGCCATCACGACCACCGCGCTCCAGAATCAGGCCCGCTTCGAAGCATTTCTTCTGGATCAGGGCAGACAATTCGCCATCACCCGGGAAGCAGCCCATGTGGTCTGGCGCTTCGTGCGGTTTCACGATCTCGATACCGATCATCAGGCCCAGGCCGCGCACGTGGCCGATCACCGGATAACGTTTCTGCAGCTCTGCCAGCTGGCCTTTCAGCCATTCACCCTGAGCGGCGACTTTGTCAGCGATATTCTGCTCTTTCAAAATTTTCAGCGTGGTCAGGCCGGTCGCCATTGCGAGCTGGTTGCCACGGAAAGTGCCGGTGTGATGTCCCGGAGCCCAGGCATCGAACTGTTTTTTGATACCGAGGACGGCCAGCGGTAAACCGCCACCGACGGCTTTAGACATCACGATGATGTCCGGCTCGATGCCTGCGTGTTCGAAGGCGAACTGTTTGCCGGTACGGCAGAATCCAGCCTGAACTTCATCAAGAATCAGCAGAATGCCGTGTTCCTGAGTCACTTTACGAATGCGCTGCAGCCACTCAGCCGGAGCCGGGTTCACGCCGCCTTCGCCCTGAACCGCTTCTAAAATCACGGCCGCAGGTTTACGCACGCCGCTTTCGACGTCGTTGATCAGGTTATCGAAGTAGTAAGTCAGCGCTTTCACGCCCGCGTCACCGCCGATACCCAGCGGGCAACGGTACTGGTGCGGATACGGCATGAACTGCACTTCTGGCATCATGTTATCGACCGCTTCTTTCGGTGACAGGTTACCTGTCACGGACAGCGCGCCGTGGGTCATCCCGTGATAACCGCCAGAGAAGCTAATGATGCTGCTGCGCCCGGTGACTTTTTTCGCCAGCTTCAGCGCGGCTTCTACCGCATCTGCGCCGGACGGGCCGGTGAACTGCAGGCAATATTCTTTGCCCTGGCCTGGCAGCAGGGAGAGCAGGTATTCCGAGAACTCGTCTTTCAACGGAGTCGTCAGATCGAGCGTATGTAACGGCAAGCCGCTGGTAATGACATTTTGGATGCTTTTCAGCACATCAGGATGGTTATGGCCAAGCGCGAGGGTGCCAGCGCCGGCAAGACAGTCAAGGTATTCTTTATTATCTGCATCGGTTATCCACACGCCGTCTGCTTTAGTGATAGCTAAAGGCAGCTTGCGAGGATAACTCCTGACGTTCGATTCAAACTCGGCCTGACGGGCCAGATAGGTTTCGTTGCTTTTGCGGGCATCTGCGGTGTCAATACGGACTTTATCCGTCATCATATCACTCCTACAACCGGGGCAGTCTTATGCGCCTCGATTGAATAAATAGTTAGTTAAGGATGTAGCGAGTAAAAAACGCGGCCAATATAGAGCCTTTTGGCGCGTGGCTCAATGGTTAATTTGTTTACTGTTTTGTTACAAAAGAGGGGGGTTAAAGAGTAGCCAATAACCCGATGTTTTTGATAGCAAAAATCTGCCGCTTCGCAGTCCAAACCCCTCACCATGCGCGATACAAAAAAGGCGGCACGTTAGCCGCCTTAACATTACTTCTGCGTAAACTTCAATAAACCATGATCGCGGCCGTGGGTTCTGTTCCAGGACGCGTCGGTGATGCCGTTATCATCGAGGGTGACCGAGAGAACGTATCCCGCCCCTTTGATTTCATAACTATTCGCATTAAAACGTTTCACGACGGCTTTCTTACCGTTGATTTTCGCGGTGAAAAAACCGTTACTAACCGTGGCGTTAATGCCGTTGGCGGTAAATGACGCCTCACGCAGCGGGTCCTGCACTTTGGCACTTTGCGCGTGTTGCACGGCGTTAGCGGCATTCTCCATAGCCTGTTTTTCGGCCACGGCGTTCATCGCCGTGGTGCGGTTTTGTTCCGCCAGATAACAGGTATCACGGCTAACGCCCTGAGCTTCACACTTCGCCATGCGTTCAGCAGGGGAGGTGCAGGCAGAAAGCGCGGAAACCGCCAGGGCAATCATCAGTAACTTCTTCATTTATTAACCTCATTACAATGAACACAATTTAAAGCCAGGGAAAACTGACGGCAGGAGAAATAATCGCTATACAGGGTGCCGAGCCAAAAACCGGTCAGCGTCAGTAAAATATAAAGAACGGCAGAACAAATTATTATTTTAGTCATGATGGCTATCATCAAAGAGTACAGGTGAAATATTTAATTAAGATGAGCCGGTTTCTCAAAACCCAATTCCAATTCCCGCGCCCATCGCAAAATCATTATTCGTGGAGTCGCTGACACCTGCTTTAATGACCGTTGAAGCCCCGGCATGGAATGATGCGCCCACGCTGAGCGCCTGTTCATCTTTGAACGTCCCCGCGCCTGCGGAGAACATCACCGATTGTCCTGCTTCCACCTGAGGCATCGACGCAATCGCAATGGCAGAAGCCGCGCCGCTGCGTGACTCTTTCTTATTGTCGTCGACTTCGTCTTTCAGGTTTTTGAACTGGCTGTTGCTGCTGGCCTGCTGCTGGTTGAAGAACTGTTTTGCGTCCTGGAGATCTTTGGCGACATTCGCAGACTGTTTAGCCGTTTCAATGAGAGATTTGCTATTGCTGGCGACTTTCGCTTGTGTCGCTGTATCAACTTTAGTGATAGTGGTATTCACACCCGCTAAACCACGTTCTCCGCGATCGCCTTTATCACCCTTAGCTCCGTCCTTACCGTTTACACCATCTTTCGGCTTAGGCTGGTTCTCAAGTGCTTTAATGCGGTTGGTGTTACCGTTAATCAACGTATCCTGATGAATATTAACGTCAGTCAGCGCGTGGTTTACGGCTTGCTGATCGGCTTTGTCCTGAGTGGCGTTATTCGCCAGGATAGCAATTTGCTGATTATTAGAGGTGATTTCAGCGTTCTGCAAAGAACTATCACGTCTTAAATCGGTAATATCCGTTTTATTGTTATTGATTTCGCCTTGCAGATCTTGCACAGCAGTTGTGCGGCTTGCTGATTCAGCAGAGATAGCGTGAGTATTAGCTTCAATCTCATCCAGGTCATACCTTTTAGCGCTCTCATCTTGCCCTTTAATAGCAATAACGATATTCGTGGTAGGGCTGGTGTTGATAAATGCAGTATCCGTATTCGCAGCCTTAGCACCAGACAGACAAGCCATAAACACCATTACCGCAATTGTAGACTTTTCAACATTAACTAACTTCATTTTGCTATCCACCAATAAATAATCATAAATGTTCCAATGTTTAATTTTGTACATTGGTAATAGCGGTGAAATATCATGGAACATGAGAGTGAAATTATTGATCTACATCATGCGAATGTTCTTATGTGAAACTGTTTAAGGTGATAAAACAGGCGGTTCACACCCCTGTTTTATAATGATGATTAGGCAACTACAATATAGATACAACTTAATTTCGTTATATCAATGTATACTTACAGATGAAAGGGAGGGCGCTTTTTATGATGTTTAATAAGTTTGAGGGGAGGGCGGTAAAGCTCCTTGAATCGTTGCCTATAAGATTAATTTTCTCATTTGCCGTTTATAGTCCGTATCTGGGCTTACCAGGTGCCTACTTTTTCGTGTCAAGGCACAGCGTGAAGAAGCGATAAACGGTAGGGGGGCTTACGCCAACAAGCAGCTTCCCCTAAGCTGGGAAAAGTAAGCTGTTTTGTACCAAATGACTCGGGGTGCCCTTCCACGTTAAGGCTGAGAAATACCCGTACCACCTTCTAAGGACGATCCTCTAGCCAGCAATACTGCCACTCGACGCCGTTACGTATCCAAACAAGCAAACAATCTAAGCGATAACAGCTGCAACACACATTTTTTACACCTCCTCATTGAAAAAGAGATTTAAATTGTTAGCCTGTATAGTAGATGCAGTGACGAAAAGTGTCATGTTGGTCAGATAGCTATGAGCGGGATGGTTATGGATAACAAACTAAAAGTAATTGCATTAAACAGTCTTCATCTCTTTTGTAATGAATTATTAGCGACTAAAGAACCAGAAAAAGTGGAAGGGCTAATCAGATGGTATCTTCAATCATATGGAGGGATTAATTTTCAGTTTGGTTATGATAGACCAATTTTTAGAGCAAGAAAGTGCTTAAGCGAATATGGATATGATAATATAAGAGAAATATATCCTCCTCCTCTAGAGAAATGTAAAATAGGCCGGATGAATGAGGATAAACAAGCTATCTTCTATGGTGCCTATAGCATCGGAACTGCTTTGGCTGAAATCAATGCAAAGGAAGGCGATTATGTACATATAGCCCATTTTAAATTGCCTGAAAAATCGGAACATGGAGTGCGATGTTTTGCCATTGGTGAAGTGTATAATGCTTATCACGGAACTAATACCATTTCAATGGTAGCATTTAATGAGATGCGTGATTTTATCCAGCGAATTGGGAAGGATGATATTCGTGCTTTATTATCATATTTGTACATGGATGCTCTTTCTGCTGAATTACTAAATAGCTCAACGCCCATGAAATAAATTATATTTATTCAAGAGTTTTTTGCCGTCTGCTTCTTGAAAAACATCCGGATGTAGAGGGTCTTATTTATCCTAGCGCTAAAATAAAAGGGACGTCAAACATCGTTTTGCGTCCTGAAGTTGTTAAATCTAAATGCAATTAGTTTCCAATCTTGTGTTTAAAGTAAATAAAATATATCCCTATGGAATAGTTGATTTCAGTATAGTAAAAAATGCTAAAGGCCATACATCAAACGGGCGCATCGTCTGGTAAATCGTGCTGCCGTTAACTAGTTGGGCAACCGATGCATTAGATTATGATTGTGCCGCTCCGTGTCATTATAACGTATTGAAGCTTGCTAACGCGATATAGATTATTTGGCGTTGCTCTGATTGAGCGCGAAAAAAACGCAGTTGATCTAGTTCATATTTAGTCATTAATAAAATAACACCCTGGACACCTATTTATGTATCGGAGGGGTAATTAAACCCCTGCACAGGTTACGCTACTGTATCAAGTATCGCTGATAAGAAATCGGTGAAGTTAGAAAAGGAACCAAAGACATTTTCTGTACCAATATTATCTCTAATTTCAAATAGATTTGTTATTGAAGCCCCATGATTTCTTATTTAGCATTCTGACTTTCTGGCGCTGGTTTTGTAAGTATCCCGCTTAACCGAACCATTCACTTTTAGAGATCTTCCGACATACTGATTATGTCCCCTGAGGAGATCGCTATGCGTAAGATCCGATTCACCGAACACCAGATCATCGCCGTTCTGAAGTCTGTCGAAGCCGGGCGTACCGTCAAAGATGTGTGCCGCGAAGCCGCTATTTCCGAAGCCAGCTACTACAACTGGAAGGCGAAATATGGCGGGATGGAAGCCGCTGATATCAAAAAAATCAAAGATCTTGAGGACGAGAATCGTCGTCTGAAGCAGATGTTTGCCGATCTGAGTCTGGAATGCCGGGCGCTGAAGGACGTTATCGAAAAAAAGCTCTAAAACCAGCGATAAAGCGGGAGCTTGTCAGCTATCTGACTGCACAATTTTCCATGAGCATCCGCCAGGCATGCAGGACAGTATCGCTGAGCAGGACGGTGTATTTTTATCAGCTCGATACCCGGCGTGATGAACCGGTGATCCTGGCGCTGACTGAACTGGCAGAACGCTATCCGCGATACGGATTTAAGAAGCTTTTTCAGGTACTTCGCAGGCAGGGTAACGCCTGGAATCATAAGCGTGTTCACCGGATTTACTGCCTGCTGAAACTCAATTTTCGCCGCAAGGGGAAACAACGTCTTCCGGTGCGCAATCCGGCTCCGCTGGCAACGCCGGAAGCACTCAACCAGAGCTGGTCGATTGATTTTATGCACGACGCGCTGACATGTGGCCGACGTTTTCGGACTTTTAACGTCGTGGATGATTTTAACCGCGAGGCTCTGGCCATAGAAATTGACCTGAATATCCCGGCGCAGCGGGTTGTGCGGGTGCTGGACAGGATAGTGGCAAACCGTGGATATCCGCTGAAGATGCGGATGGATAACGGCCCGGAGCTGATATCACTGGCTCTGGCACAATGGGCTGAGGACCATGGCGTGATGCTGGAATTTATCAAGCCAGGCAAACCGACACAGAATGCCTTTATAGAACGCTTTAACCGGACGTACCGGACTGAAATCCTGGATTTTTATCTGTTCAGAACGCTGAATGAAGCACGGGAGATCACAGAGCGCTGGTTGACGGAATACAACAGCGAGCGGCCTCATGAATCCCTGAATAACCTGACGCCGGAAGAATACCGGCTGATGGCTGAAAAACCGGAACTCTCAAAAAGTGTGTGGAACTAAAACAGGTATGCTTACATTGTAATCTTTGTATTCTGCTAAATAAGATGTGTCTCTATTAAAGCCATATGTGATGAGTAGCCAATAATCACTAGCTATTGATGCTTGTTGTTCTAATCCATAATGGAGGAAATCAGCTTTATCTAAGGTATAACTGTAATCAGCGAAGCGAGAAAATAAGCCTCTTGTTCTAACAAACATGCCTTTTTGTGCTTGCCATGCGTGAACCATTTCGTGCATGAATCTATGTTTCTTTTGTAGATCTTGCTCTAATGAAAAATCAGGTGAATAGGTTCCTTCTCTAAACCATAGTTCGCCGTTAGGAGTCATAGCAACATCTACAGGTTGCATGTTGAAGGGGAGGTAGCTTTCACGATGTGCCCAAATGCGGCTATAAATGAGGCTTCCACCGAAAAGCGTTTTAGCAAGAGCTATCTCACCTAACGTAAGTTGCCTGATCCCTCCAGCTACAATGGGTGTTCCTGATGTGGGTTTTATACTTTCATCAACTGGCATTCAATATCCCTCTGAATACTGTCAGTATTGATCGTTGATCGTACTACCAAAAGGAACAAGTAAGGAAAAGGTTTTTCCGAGAAGGCTCCTAAAATCAAAGATATTTAAGTGAAATCACATCAAGCTTTAGTGTTGCTAAATATCGCCAGCTAAGAAACGGATTCGACGAAAGCCAGAAGCCACGATAGAGGGAAGGGCATAAGGGAACGATAAAGGAAGAGCATAATAGTTTACTTTTATTATTCCTCTAATGTTGATTTTAGGTGTTTGGTTTTCTTTTATTGGTGTTGTTAGTCTTTTGGTTACCTCCTGCCTGGTGGTGAAGAAGCGATACCGGGCGTAGGATTTGCTTGTCAAATCCGTACGTTCCTATGCTCCTGATTCATTCATCGACTATTCGAGCGGGTGAACACATTGAGCTGATTGATTACGTGATTTGCCTATTTCCGGTGTGATAACCACTGTGATAAATCGAAAATTCTTGCTCCTGTGGCTATGCCCCGGTTACACTAAACACCTACACATTTTCAATGTGTAAATTATTGTTTTATAAATGATTTGACTCGGGGTGCCCTTCCTTGTGAAGGCTGAGAAATACCCGTACCACCTGATCTGGATAATGCCAGCGTAGGGAAGTCAGATGCCTTTCACGGTTATCGCTTCTTCACGCAAGGCAGGAGCGAAACCATGCAGCCTGACCTGCTCGATTTACACGTCTTACATCACTTCCGCACGCGCTCTCCGCTCACCCACTGCATGACCAACGATGTGGTGCAAACCTTTACCGCTAACGTTTTACTCGCGCTTGGCGCGTCTCCGGCGATGGTTATCGAAGCCGAAGAAGCAGAGCAGTTTGCCGCGCTGGCCGATGCGTTGTTGATCAATGTCGGGACGCTGACTTCGCCACGCGCGCAGGCCATGCGTCGGGCGATCGAAAGTGCGGTTGCCGCCGGAAAACCCTGGACTCTCGATCCCGTCGCCGTTGGTGCACTGGCATTTCGCACCCGCTTTTGCCAGCAAATTCTCACCCTCAAACCGGCAGCCATCCGTGGGAATGCGTCGGAAATCCTCGCTCTCGCCGGAATGAGCGCGGGCGGTCGCGGAGTAGACACCACCGATACTGCTGCCAGCGCGTTACCCGCAGCGCTGGCGCTGGCTCGCCAGACCAACGCCATTGTCGCGGTCACGGGGGAGGTGGATTACGTCACCGACGGCCAGCGAACACGAACCATTCCAGGTGGCGACCCGCTGATGACCCGCGTGGTAGGCACCGGCTGTGCCCTGTCGGCGGTGGTGGCGGCAAGCTGTTCGCTGCCGGGCGACCGTCTGGATAATGTTGCCGCCGCCTGTGGATGGATGAAACGCGCGGGGAGCGTAGCGGCTTCGCAAAGCGCCGGGCCGGGCAGCTTTTCCGGCGCCTTTATTGACGCCCTCTGGAACCTGGAGGCGCAATCATGAAACGCATAAACGCACTTACCATTGCAGGCACCGATCCCAGCGGTGGGGCAGGGATTCAGGCCGATCTTAAAACCTTCTCTGCGCTCGGGGCCTACGGCTGCTCGGTCATTACCGCGCTGGTGGCACAAAACACCCGCGGCGTGCAGTCGGTGTATCGCATTGAGCCGGATTTTGTCGCGGCACAGTTGGATTCCGTGTTCAGCGATGTGCGCATAGATACCACCAAAATCGGTATGCTGGCTGAGACGGATATCGTCGAAGCCGTCGCCGAACGTCTGGCGCGGTATCAGGTGCAAAACGTGGTACTCGACACGGTAATGCTGGCCAAAAGCGGCGATCCGCTGCTTTCTGCCTCTGCCGTCGATACCCTGCGTAAAAAGCTGCTGCCGCAGGTGTCGCTGATTACGCCGAATCTACCAGAAGCGGCGGCGCTACTGGATGCGCCACACGCACACACCGAGCATGAAATGAAAGAGCAGGGCCGCGCATTACTGGCGCTCGGCTGCGACGCGGTACTGATGAAGGGCGGTCATCTGGAGGATGCCGAAAGCCCGGACTGGCTCTTTACCCGCGACGGCGCGCAGCGATTCACCGCCCCGCGCGTGATGACCAAAAACACCCACGGTACGGGCTGTACGCTCTCGGCTGCGCTGGCGGCACTGCGTCCACGCCATGAAAACTGGGCCGATACGGTGCAAGAGGCCAAAGCCTGGCTTTCGCTGGCGCTCGCTAAAGCCGATAGTCTGGAGGTCGGTCACGGTATTGGCCCGGTTCACCATTTTCATGCATGGTGGTAACGGGTTGAGCGAGTATACTGGCTAGAGATTTTCGGCCAGGAAAACAGAGATGGAACAAGCGCATACCCGGTTAATTGCTCAACTGAATGAACGGATCGCGGCGGGGGATAACACCCCGCTGTACCTCAGGTTTGCTGAGACGGTCAAAAACGCCGTGCGCAGCGGAATACTGGAGCACGGCAATATTTTGCCGGGCGAGCGCGATCTGAGCCAGTTAACCGGGGTGTCGCGCATTACGGTACGCAAGGCGATGCAGGCGCTGGAAGAAGAGGGTGTGGTGACGCGTTCACGTGGCTACGGCACCCAAATCAATAACATCTTTGAATATTCGCTCAAGGAAGCGCGAGGATTTTCCCAGCAGGTGGTTTTGCGCGGTAAAAAGCCCAATACCCTGTGGGTGAATAAGCGGATCGTTAAGTGTCCGGACGAGGTGGCGGCGGAGCTTGCCATCGCGCCGCAAAGCGAGGTGTTTATGCTCAAGCGCATTCGCTACGTGGATGACGATGCCGTGTCGATTGAAGAGTCGTGGGTGCCGGTTGGGCTTATCCACGATCCCGACGCCATCGGTATTTCCCTGTATGACTATTTCCGCAGTCAGAATATCTTCCCGCAGCGCACGCGCTCCCGCGTCAGCGCCCGGATGCCGGACAGCGAATTCCAGCTGCACATCAAAATGGACGAAAAAATACCGGTGCTGGTGATCAAGCAAGTTGCGCTTGACCAACAACACCGGCCGATTGAGTACAGTATTAGTTACTGTCGCAGCGACTTATACGTCTTTGTGTGCGAGGAGTAGTTCCTCGCGCGTAGGCGCACAATCGCCACCGCGATGGCTCACCACCCACGCCGCGACTGCATTTCCCAGCGTTATCGCCTCCGGCAATGTCCAGCCTGCCGCCAGCCCGGCCAGGGTTCCGCCTGCGTGACTGTCTCCCGCACCAATGGTATCCACCACCGTCGCGGTAAAGGCCGGAACATATCCTGTGTTTTCGCCGTCGTAATACCAGGCGCCGTCTTTATCGTGACGCACAATCAACGGGCAGCCGTAGCGGTCTTGCCACGCCTCGCCCAATGATTCCACTGCTACGCCAAGGCGCTCAGCGGCGATCTGCGCTTCCTGACGATTGAGCGACACAACCGGTTTGCAGGCCATAATTCGCACCATCAGCGCATCAGAGATATCCGCGATCCGTGGACCGAAATCGATAAACGCGGTGACGTCGTTCAGTTCTTCCAGCCAGCGCGTCAGCAGTTCACCACACGGCGAGGCCAACTGATAGCCCGAAAGATACACCAGGCTTTTTGCCGGAATCACCAGCGCATCCAGCCAGCTCTGCTGCCACTGGTTTTCCACACCGCTGAAGGACATAAAGGTGCGTTCGCCGTCAGGCTCCACCAGCGCCAGACACCAGCCGTTATCGCCGCTGTCGGCTTCCACTGCGCTGTGCAGATCCTGTTTCGCCATTGCGTTGCGAATAATATCGGCCCACACGCCGTGCCCGACCGGCAGCGCGTTTTGCGCTTCAATGCCGAGGCGTTTAAGCGCGATGGCGATATTCAGCGCACAGCCGCCGATGTTCACGCCCTGCTGTTTTAATTCGATGTCACACCCGCGCCAGGGCAGGGCGTAGGCGTCGGCGATCACATCAATAACCGCCGCGCCCAGCACCGTAACCGGGCGCTGTGCCGTTAATGTTTCAAGACTGTGAGAAAGTCCGGTTGTCATGCGCCCTCTCTTTGTTCCCGATAGTTCAGCAGATGGTCGCAGTAGTAGTTGAAATCAAGCTGATTCACTGCGTCCAGCTCGGCTTTCAGCGCCGGATTAATTGCCTGAACGCCGTGCAGCGCGCCGCAAATGGCGGTGGCCATCGCGCCGATGGTGTCCGTATCGCCGCCGAGATTCGCGCACAAAATCGCGCAGCGGTTTGGGTCGGTGCCGGCCAGTTCGACCATTGCAATCGCCGCCGGAACGGATTCGATGGTGCTGGTGCCCGCGCCGATCAGCTGATAAATCTGCTCGCTGGCGGAATCAATGCCGTTAGCCTCGCGAACGGTTTTGAGCGCCAGTTCCAGACGTGCGGCCAGAGACGCGCTAAACGTAGTGGTTTTGGCCTCCTGGGCATAACGCGCGATGCCGGGCAGGGCGTCGACAATGTTTTGCCAGCTTTCGCCGTCGATGGCGCGGGAGATGGCCCAGGCGATCACCACCGCCCCGGCAATCGCCAGATCCGATTTGTGCGTCGGGCTGGACGCCAGCGCGACCTGCTCGACAAAATGCTCAAGGCGGGTCGCCGGGAGCAGACAGCCCAGCGGTGAAGCACGCATTGCCGCCCCGTTGGTGACACCATTGTTTTCCAGCTCGCTCACCGGCTTGCCCGCGCGAATGGCATTCAGCGCAATTTTCGACGTCGGGCCGAGTACGTTCTTGTTAAAGGCATCAAACTCTTCTGCCCACAGCAGGATATGTCTGCCGATGGCGTCTGGGTTGATCTGTCCGTCGCATTCGATAATCGCATCCGCCAGGCTCAGGGCCATCGACGTATCATCCGTAAACTCCGCGCGGCCAAAATAACAGGCGGCATTATTCTCTGCCGGACCGGGTAAAAAGCGGTCGATCCAGCCAAAGTGGGCTTTCACGCGGCTTCTGGGCCACAGTTCCGACGGCATGCCCATCGCATCCCCCAACGTCTGCCCGTACAGGGCACCGAGAATACGTTTTGCTTTCATTTAACTTCCCCTCGTGTCAGCGCGGTATCGCCATCGACCACCTCGATTGCGGTGATCTCTTTGTCCGATTCGCGGAAAAACAGCATAAACAGCACGGCGATGACGGCAATCATGATGCCACCAAACGCCCACATTCCGGCCCAGTTGAAGGTCAACCCATTCACAGGCTCTTTATAAGCAAACATTTTTTCCATCATCACGCCGCCCAGGCGGTAGCCCAGCAGGCTGCCAAAGCCCTGACAGCACAGTGTAATCAGCCCTTGTGCTGCGGTGCGCATATGCACCGGCGCTTTTTTGTCCACATAGATATAGGCAGTGACGTAGTAGAAGTCGTAGCTCACGCCGTGGAGCAAAATGCCGAGGAACAGCAGGGCGTAAGTGAAGTACTGGTCCGCGCCGCCGAAGACGAAGAAGCCGTAGCGGATGGCGGCGGTGATCAGGCCCAGCAGCAAGACCTTTTTGATACCAAAGCGCTTGGTGAAGAACGGCAGCGCCAGCATAAAGAAGATTTCAGAGAACTGGCCGAGCGTCATCCACCCGGTGGCGTTTTTCATCCCCACTTCGGTGAGATAGCCCGTGGCGAAGATGTAATAGAACGCCAGCGGCATCGCAAACAGGAACGAGCAGAAGAAGAACACGAGGAAGTTTTTATCGCGCAGCAAAATCAGCGCGTCCAGCCCCAGCATCACTTTGATGTCCAGCTTGCCGGTACTCTTCGGTGGCGTATTCGGCAGTGTCAGGGCAAATACGCCCAGCAGCGCGGAGCTGGCTGCCGTCATCAGCAGAGGAATATTGGTGTCCGAAATGTCGTTAAAGCCGAGCATTTCCGGCAGGAATCCGCAGGCCAGACCGGAGGCAATCCAGCCAATCGTCCCCATCACGCGGATGCGCGGGAAATCGGCCTCGACGTCGTCGACGTTAGCAAAGGCAATGCTGTTGGTCAGCGCGATGGTCGGCATGTAGGTCAGAGAGTAGAGCAGCAGCAACGGGAAGAAGGCGCTGAATTCGGTCTGCTGGGCGGCGAAGTACATCAAAATCGCCCCGGCAAACATCAGCACCGCCAGCACTTTTTGCGCGGCAAAGAAGCGGTCCGTCAGCGAGCCGACGAGGATCGGCGAGAGGATCGCCGCGATGGCCGTACAAGCATAAGACCAGCCAATTTCCCCGGCGGTAAAGCCGCTTTTACTCAGCCACAGCCACAGCGGCACAAACCACGCGCCCCAGATAAACCATTCAACAAACATCATGAATGACAGTTGGACTTTCGTTTTCATTGTTTAATCCTGCATGTCAGAGAGGGTACGCCTTTAACATACCACTCAATAATACCTTTTAAATACCTTTGGGGCGAATGTTTGATCAATGTAACAGTTTTGTTGTACACGAAACGAGCCAGCAGATTGTGCTGAAAAAAGTTGCGAATGCTGGAAATTAGGTTAAGTCGGGTCCAGGCTTAGTCTGCTCACAAATTTGTGGGTATGGATAACACGCTCCGACATGATGTCGGAACTTACGGGAGCATCGCTATGACTGATATTGCGCAGCTGCTTGGCAAAGACGCCGACAGCCTTTTACAGCATCGTTGTATGACTATTCCAGCCGATCAGCTCTACCTGCCGGGCCACGACTATGTTGATCGGGTGATGATGGATAACAATCGCCCGCCAGCGGTGCTGCGAAATATGCAGACGCTGTACAACACCGGACGCCTTGCCGGGACGGGCTATCTGTCCATTCTGCCCGTTGACCAGGGCGTTGAGCACTCCGCGGGGGCATCGTTTGCCGCCAATCCGCTCTATTTCGATCCGAAGAATATTGTTGAGCTGGCGATTGAAGCCGGCTGTAACTGCGTGGCGTCAACTTACGGCGTGCTGGCTTCGGTGTCGCGCCGTTACGCGCACCGCATTCCATTCCTTGTAAAACTGAACCACAACGAAACCCTGAGCTACCCAACCGAATACGATCAGACGTTGTATGCCAGCGTTGAACAGGCCTTCAACATGGGCGCGGTGGCGGTGGGGGCGACCATTTACTTTGGCTCTGAACAGTCTCGTCGTCAGATTGAAGAGATCTCGGCAGCGTTTGAGCGTGCGCACGAACTGGGCATGGTGACGGTGCTGTGGGCCTATCTGCGTAACAACGCGTTTAAGAAAGATGGCGTGGATTACCACGTGTCTGCGGATCTCACCGGCCAGGCGAACCATCTGGCGGCGACCATTGGCGCAGATATCGTGAAGCAGAAAATGGCTGAAAATAACGGCGGCTATAAGGCGGTGAATTTCGGTTACACCGACGACCGCGTTTACAGCAAGCTGACCAGCGATAACCCGATCGATCTGGTGCGCTACCAGCTCGCCAACTGCTATATGGGGCGTGCAGGACTGATTAACTCCGGCGGCGCGGCAGGCGGCGAAACGGATCTGACCGACGCGGTACGCACGGCGGTTATCAATAAACGCGCGGGCGGCATGGGGCTCATTCTCGGTCGTAAAGCGTTTAAAAAATCGATGGCCGACGGCGTTAAGCTGATTAACGCGGTGCAGGATGTGTATTTGGATACGAAGGTGAGTATCGCGTAGCCTGTTGCCCTCACCCTAACCCTCTCCCACAGGGAGAGGGAACTATGACTCCTCCACTTCATGTGGGAGAGGAGACTATGACTTCTCCACTTCCTGTGGGAGAGGGGACTATGTCTTCTCCACTTTCTGTGGGAGAGGAGACTATGTAGTGGTCAACAAAAACTGGCCACGGCTTTAGAGTTTTTCCAGAACAATCGTT
>RCUO01000234.1_pt1 | contig 33112 bp, 31 predicted proteins | sample 2166161 | NCBI WGS metagenome assembly RCUO01 (sample SAMN09932617, study PRJNA488358) | compost metagenome | feature: garden; material: soil; isolation source: compost soil in cyclohexanecarbonitrile-enriched culture | place: Germany: Experimental Botanical Garden Goettingen | collected 2016-01-27
GGTTCACGGCGTCCCCCGCGCAGCCCACCCGCCCGGCCAAGCGCGGCTTTTGCTTTGAACTCGACCGCCACGAGGGGCTCAGCCGTTGGCCGGAACCCCGCGACAAACCACCACACGTGCGCAATCCCAACGAACGTCGGACAATGGAGGCCTTGGCGGCCCGCCACGCCGCCCCTCCCGCTTTCCGCTGCAAGGAACTCCCCCATGGCCGCCCGCAAGTCCACCTCCCCCCTGATCGAAGTCACCGCCCGTCGTGGCCAGCCGCTGGGCATGTCCCCGGCCGTGTTCCTGCGCGACTTCTGGCAGAAACGCCCGCTGTTGATCCGCAACGCCTTCCCCGACTTCCAGACCCCGGTACAGCCGGAAGACCTGGCCGGCCTGGCCTGCGAAGAGGGCGTGCTGGCCCGCCTGATCGAGCACGACAAGGCCCAGGACAGCTGGCGCGTGCGCAGCGGCCCGTTCCAGGAAGACATCTTCCCCGCCCTGCCCGACCACGACTGGACCCTGCTGGTGCAGGACGTGGACAAGTGGGACAAGGACGTGCGCGCCCTGATCGAACACTTCAGCTTCCTGCCGCGCTGGCGCATGGACGATGTGATGATCAGCTTCGCCGCTACCGGTGGCTCGGTCGGCGCCCATGTCGACCAGTACGACGTGTTCCTGCTGCAGGCCCACGGCCACCGCCGCTGGCAGATCGATGCCAGCGAATCGATCAAGGGCAAGCGCCCGCCGCTGGGCTTCCGTCCCGACGTGGAGCTGAAGCTGCTGGAAGTGTTCAAGCCGACCCACGACTGGGTGCTGGCGCCGGGCGACATGCTGTACCTGCCGCCGAACGTGCCGCATCACGGCGTCGCCGAAGCCCCCTGCCTGACCTTCTCGTTCGGCATGCGCGCACCGTCCTCGGCCGAGCTGATCAGTGATTATCTGGACACGTTGATCGCCGATGCCGACGAAAACATCCGCTACCAGGATGCCGACCTGAAGGCACCGGCCGACCCGAACGAAATCGACACCGTGGCAATGGCGCGGGTGATCACCGCCCTCAACGCCATCCGCATGAACGATCCGGACAAGCTGGGTGACTGGTTCGGCCGCTTCATCACCACCTACCGCGCTGCCGGCGAGGTGATGGCCCACCAGGCCGCGCCGCCGCAGGAAGAAGTGATCGAAGCCCTGCAGTCGGGCCTGCTGCTGCAGCGTCACCCATGGGCGCGCCTGGCCTGGCGCCGGGCCAAGCGCGGCGCCAGCCTGTATGTCAGCGGCCAGGATTTCGCCCTGCCGATCAAGGACGCGCAGCGCCTGGCAGGTGCCGAGCAGCTCGACGCTGCCGCCTACCGCGGCCTGTCCGACAAGGGCCGCGCAGTACTCCAGCAACTGCTGGTCGGCGGCGTGTTCCAGCTGATCGATCCGAACGAGGTGTATGCCGACGAGGAGGAAGAGGTGCTGGGTGAGGTGATCGAGGGCCGTGAGCAGGTCGAGGTCATCGACGCTGACGCCATGTCCGATGATGTCCATCTGGTGACCGTGCACGACGACGGCATTGAAGTGATCGTCAACTTCGATGACCACGACGAAGACGACAGCACCCCAAGTCGCGGCTGAACCATGAGTCCGCTCCGGGTCCAGCAGGTGCGCCATGCCGAGGCCCACGTCGCCATCCACGACGTGCGCCAGCGGGTGTTCGTGCAGGAACAGGGTATCGATGCCGCCCTGGAGCGCGATGCCCTGGACCCGGTCTGCGCCCACGTGCTGGCGCTGGATGCCCACGGGCAACCGGTCGGCACCGGGCGGCTGGCGCCGGATGGTCGCATCGGCCGCATGGCGGTGCTGGCTGCGTATCGCGGTCACGGCGTCGGTGAGGCCCTGCTTGAGGCGTTGGTACAGGCCGGGCACCAGCTCGGCCTGGCCGAACTGCACCTGCATGCGCAGCTGCCGGCGCGCGACTTCTACGCCCGCCAGGGCTTCCTGCCGGAAGGCCCGGAATTCGAAGAAGCCGGCATCAGCCACCAGCAGATGCAGCGACGGCTGCAGACCACATCGGCCATCGACAGCCGCGCCGAAGCGGTGGCGATCACCACGGCGATCATCCACCGCGCCCGCCGCCGGCTGTGGCTGCACAGCCGGCAGCTGGACCCCGGCCTGCTGGATGCGCCACCGGTACAGGCGGCCCTGCGCCGCTTCGTCACCGCCCGCCACGACAAGCAGCTGCGGGTGATCGTGCATGACGCCGCCGCCATCGCCAGCGCCGGTGCGCCGCTGCTGGCGCTGTTCCAGCGCCTGCCCAGTGTGATCCAGTTCCGCGAGGTGGCCGATCCGATCGATCGCGCCCTGGCCTCGGCCTGCCTGCTCAACGATGCAGGCGACTTCTACTTTCGTCTCATCGGTCATCGCCTCGACGGCGAATCCGCAATCGCGCTACCGGCACGTTCGCAGCCGTTCGAGCAGCAATTGCAGCGTGTCTGGGACCGTTCGCGCGAATGCAGCGAATTGCGCGCACTCGGCATCTGACCGCGACCGGTGCGCTCAACCTGTCTGGGACCGACACCGGGGGACGCCCGATGCCCTCCTCGCTGCCCCTTCGTGTCCGGATGGGGGTACAATTTGGCCGTTTGAACGCGCCCGTGCATGGCTATTCATCTTCGTGCCGGGTCCTTCTGAAGCCATACCCCACAAAGCGAATCAGCACCCTCCATCGTGGACAATCAACTGAAGCAGTTTGCGCAATCTTCGCAACTCGCCGGCGGCAACGCCTCCTATGTCGAGGACCTGTACGAGCAGTACCTGGTCTCCCCGGATAGTGTCGATCCCAAATGGAAAACCTACTTCGACGGCTTCAAGGGCCGCGAAGCAGGCGACATTCCGCACTCGGCCGTCATTTCCCACATCGCGGACGCGGCCAAGGATGCGCTGAAAGCAGGCACCGGCACCGGTGCAGGCGATGAGCGCGAGCGCAATGTCGGTCGCCTGATCACCGCCTACCGTTCGCGTGGTCATCTGGACGCCCGCCTGGACCCGCTGGGCCTGGCCGCTCCGGTCAACACCCCGGACCTCGGCCTGCCCTTCCACAACCTGTCCGATGCTGACCTCAACAGCGAGTTCAGCACCGGCGGCGTGGGTGGTCAGCCGCGCATGAAGCTGCGTGACCTGCTGGCGCGCCTGAAGGCGACCTACACCGGTTCGATCGGTGCGGAGTTCATGCACATCTCCGAGGTCGAGCAGCGCCAGTGGATCTACAAGAAGCTGGAACTGGCCGGTGGCAACTACCAGCTGGACGCTGACACCCAGCGCCGTACGCTGGAGCGCCTGACCGCCGCCGAAGGCCTCGAGCGCTACCTGCACACCAAGTACGTCGGCCAGAAGCGCTTCTCGCTGGAAGGCGGCGACTCGCTGATCCCGATGATGGACACCATCATCCGCAGCGCCGGCAAGGATGGCGTCAAGGACGTGGTGGTGGGCATGGCCCACCGTGGCCGCCTGAACGTGCTGGTCAACACCCTCGGCAAGAACCCGCGCAAGCTGTTCGACGAATTCGAAGGCAAGTTCGAGCACGACGAGCACGCCTCGGCCGGCGACGTGAAGTACCACATGGGCTTCTCCGCCGACGTGGCTACCGAGGGTGGCCCGGTCCACCTGGCACTGGCGTTCAACCCGTCGCACCTGGAAATCGCCGACCCGGTGGTTGCCGGTTCCGTGCGTTCGCGCCAGGAACGCCGCAAGGACACCGCGCGCAAGCAGGTGATGCCGATCCTGATCCACGGCGACGCCGCCTTCTCCGGCCAGGGCGTGGTCATGGAGCTGTTCCAGATGTCGCAGGCCCGCGGCTTCGCCGTCGGCGGCACCGTGCACATCGTGGTCAACAACCAGGTCGGCTTCACCACCTCCAATCCGCTGGATACGCGCTCCACGCGCTATGCCACCGACGTGGCGAAGATGATCGCCGCCCCGGTGCTGCACGTGAACGGCGATGATCCGGAAGCGGTGGTGTTCGCCGCGCAGCTGGCCTTCGAGTTCCGCCAGAAGTTCGCCAAGGACGTGGTCATCGACCTGATGTGCTACCGCCGCTGGGGCCACAACGAGGCCGACGAGCCGGCGATCACCCAGCCGCTGATGTACCAGGTGATCCGCAAGCACGCCACCACCCGCGAAATGTATGCCGAGCAGCTGGAAAAGGCGGGCGTGATCGCCGCCGGTGCCGGCAAGGCGATGGTCGATGCGTACCGCGAGAAGCTCGATGCCGGTGAAGTGACCACCGAGCTGGCCAAGGTCGAAAAGACCCCGCCGACCAGCCCGCTGTTCGTTGATTGGCCGAAGCTGCTGGAAGGCAAGCTGTCCGACCCGGTGTCGACGAAGGTCGACAAGGACAAGCTGGTCGCGCTGGCCAAGCTGATCAACACCGTGCCCGAAGAAGTGCAGCTGCACTCGCGCGTGTCCAAGGTGTACGACGACCGCCGCAGGATGGCTGCCGGCGAGATCCCGGGCGACTGGGGCTTTGCCGAGAACCTGGCCTACGCCACCCTGCTGGATGAAGGCAGTGCCCTGCGCCTGGTCGGCCAGGACGTCGGCCGCGGTACGTTCACCCACCGCCACGCGATCCTGCACGACCAGAAGACCGACAACTACTACCTGCCGCTGCGGCAGCTGGTGGATTCGCCGGAGAAGGCCACCATCATCGATTCGCTGCTCAGCGAAGAAGCCGTGATGGCCTACGAGTACGGTTTCTCGACCACCGATCCGAACACCCTGTGCATCTGGGAAGGCCAGTTCGGCGACTTCGCCAACGGCGCCCAGGTGGTGATCGATCAGTTCATCGCCGCCGGTGAAGCAAAGTGGGGCCGTATTTCCGGCCTGACCCTGCTGCTGCCGCACGGTTATGAAGGTCAGGGTCCGGAACACAGCTCGGCGCGCCTGGAGCGCTTCCTGCAGTTGTGCGCGCTGGAGAACATGCTGGTGGTGGTGCCGTCGACCCCGGCGCAGGCCTTCCACATGCTGCGTCGCCAGCAGCACCTGACCACCCGCAAGCCGCTGGTGGTGATGTCGCCCAAGTCGCTGCTGCGCCACAAGCTGGCCGTGTCGACCCTGGACGAGCTGGCCAATGGCGAGTTCCAGCACCTGATCGGCGATGCCAATGCAGATGCCAAGAAGGTCAAGCGCGTGGTGCTGTGCTCGGGCAAGGTCTACTACGACCTGCTGGAAGACCAGACCAAGCGTGGCCAGGACGACGTGGCGATCATCCGCGTGGAGCAGCTGTATCCGTTCCCGCGTGCGCTGCTGGCTGCCGAACTGAAGAAGTACGGCAAGGCCACCGACGTGGTGTGGACGCAGGAAGAACCGCAGAACCAGGGCGCGTGGTACCAGATCCGCCACCACCTGCAGTTCTGCCTGGCCGATGGCCAGAGCCTGCACTACGCCGGTCGCGCACGTTCGGCTTCGCCGGCTGCCGGTCACATGGCTGACCACGTCCGCGAACAGCAGCAGCTGGTCGCCGATGCACTGGTCAACCCGTTCAACGACTCGTTCGCTGAATAACTCTCCCCCTATTTAGAAGACAAACCAGGAAGCTCCCGCATGGCCACCGAAGTCAAAGCCCCGGTACTGCCCGAATCCGTCGCCGACGGCACCATCGCCACCTGGCACAAGAAGGTGGGCGACGCCGTCAAGCGCGACGAAAACCTGCTTGACCTGGAAACCGACAAGGTCGTCCTGGAAGTGCCGTCGCCGGTCGATGGCGTGATCAAGGAAATCAAGTTCAAGGAAGGCGACACCGTCACTTCCAGCCAGGTCGTGGCGATCATCGAAGAAGGCGCCGTGGCCGCTGCCCCGGCTCCGGCTGCCGAAGAGAAGAAGGCTGAGGCCGCTCCGGCCGCTGCTGCTCCGGCCGCCGCCGCTGCCCCGGCCCCGGCTGCCAAGTCGGCTGCCGACGCGCTGCCGCCGGGCGCCCGCTTCACCGCCATCACCGAAGGCGTGAACCCGGCCGACGTCGACGGCACCGGCCGTCGTGGCGCCGTCACCAAGGAAGACATCGTCAACTTCGCCCGCAACGGCGGCGCCGGCAAGGCCGGTGGTGCACGTCCGGAAGAACGCGTGCCGATGACCCGCATCCGCAAGCGCATCGCCGAGCGCCTGATGGAGTCGAAGAACTCCACCGCGATGCTGACCACCTTCAACGAAGTCGACCTGTCCAAGGTCTCGGCGGCGCGCAAGGAACTGCAGGACGAGTTCGTCAAGGCACACGGCATCAAGCTCGGCTTCATGAGCTTCTTCGTGAAGGCCGCCGCCAACGCGCTGCAGCGCTTCCCGCTGGTCAATGCCTCGATCGACGGCGAAGACATCATCTACCACGGCTACTCGGACATCTCGATCGCCGTGTCGACCGAGAAGGGCCTGGTCACGCCGGTGCTGCGCAACGTCGAGCGCATGTCGTTCGCCGACATCGAAAAGACCATCGCCGACTACGCCAAGAAGGCCCGTGACGGCAAGCTGAGCCTGGAAGAACTGCAGGGCGGCACCTTCACCGTGACCAACGGCGGCACCTTCGGTTCGCTGCTGTCGACCCCGATCATCAACCCGCCGCAGAGCGCCATCCTCGGCATGCATGCCATCAAGGAGCGCCCGATCGCCCAGAACGGCCAGGTCGTGATCGCGCCGATGATGTACCTGGCGCTGTCCTACGATCACCGCATCATCGACGGCAAGGACTCGGTGCAGTTCCTGGTAGACATCAAGAACCAGCTGGAAAACCCGGGCCGCATGCTGTTCGGCCTGTAAGAGACCTCCCGCCCCTCCGCGCCTGCGCGGAGGGGTTCTGGTAATGCAACAAGGACTATTTCAATGGCTGAACAATTCGACGTCGTCGTCATCGGTGCCGGCCCGGCCGGTTACCACGCTGCCATCCGCGCGGCCCAGCTTGGCCTGAAGACCGCCTGCATCGACGCAGCGCTGGGCAAGGACGGCAAGCCGGCCTTGGGTGGCACCTGCCTGCGCGTGGGCTGCATCCCGTCCAAGGCGCTGCTGGATTCCTCGCGCCAGTTCTGGAACATGGGCCACATCTTTGGCGACCACGGCATCAGCTTCAAGGATGCCAAGATGGACGTCGAAGCGATGGTTGGCCGCAAGGACAAGATCGTCAAGCAGTTCACCGGCGGCATCGCCATGCTGTTCAAGGCCAACAAGGTCGCCGCCTATTACGGCTTCGGCGAACTGCAGCCGGGCAACGTGGTCAAGGTCACCCAGCATGACGGTTCGGTCGTCGAGCTGAAGGGCACCAACGTCATCATCGCCGCCGGTTCGGACTCGATCGAACTGCCGTTCGCCAAGTTCGACGGCGAGACCATCGTCGACAACGTCGGCGGCCTGGACTTCACCGAAGTGCCGGCGCGCCTGGCCGTGATCGGCGCCGGCGTGATCGGTCTGGAACTGGGCAGCGTGTGGAAGCGCCTGGGTTCGGAAGTGACCATCCTGGAAGCGCTGCCGGACTTCCTGGCGGCGGCTGATACCGAAGTGGCCAAGACCGCCGCCAAGGAATTCAAGAAGCAGGGCCTGGACATCCGCCTGGGTGCCAAGGTCTCCAAGGCCGAGGTGACCGGCAAGGGCAAGAAGAAGGAAGTCGCCCTGACCTACACCGACGCCGAAGGCGAGAAGTCGCTGGTGGTGGACAAGCTGCTGGTGGCCGTCGGCCGTCGCGCCGCCACCAAGGGCCTGCTGGCCGAAGGTACCGGCGTCAAGATCAACGAGCGTGGCCAGATCGAAGTCGACGCGCACTGCCACACCGGCGTCAATGGCGTCTGGGCGGTGGGTGACTGCGTGCGCGGCCCGATGCTGGCGCACAAGGGCTTCGAGGAAGGCATCGCGGTTGCCGAACTGATCGCCGGCCTGCCGGGCCACGTCAACTTCGACACCATTCCGTGGGTCATCTACACCGAGCCGGAGCTGGCCTGGGTCGGCAAGACCGAGCAGCAGCTGAAGGCCGAGGGCATCCCGTACAAGGCCGGCAGCTTCCCGTTCGCCGCCAACGGCCGTGCCGTGGCGATGATCGAGCCGGCAGGCTTCGTGAAGGTTCTGGCCCACGCCGAAACCGATCGCATCCTGGGCATGCACCTGGTCGGCGCCAACGTGTCCGAGCTGGTGCACGAAGGCGTGCTGACCATGGAGTTCAGCGGTTCGGCCGACGACCTGGCGCGCATCTGCCACGCCCACCCGTCGCTGTCGGAAGTGGTGCACGACGCGGCAATGGCCGTGAGCAAGCGCGCGATCCACAAGGCGAACTGATCCATCTGATAGTGCCGGCCGCTGGCCGGCATCCCCGGATGCTGAAAACCCCGCCTCGGCGGGGTTTTTTGTTGCACGTTGACTGCAGAACAAGGGCGGAGTCCCTTGGCATCCGGCGCGCGGCAGGCAAGCGGTGTCACCCTCACCCTCACACGGGCGTCGACCTCCAGTGCGGTAGGCTCACCCCTGAGGTCGCGTTGCATCGCCAAGCCACGGATGCGCGACAGGTGGTGCTCCCGCACCTGCTCGTGGGGCTGCTCAGACAGTGGAGATCTCCATGGAAAACGAACGAATCGAGACTCGCGGCGAAGATGGCCGAAGAGTCTTGGTGTTCAAGTTCTGGCCGCACTTCGACGCAACGATTCTTCCCGGCACAAGCCTGGTCGAAGGCCTGCCGAGGTATGCGCTGGCAAATGGCAACTCCGTAACCTTCAACGGCGTGGATTTCGAAATCGCCGCGACCGGCGAAGAGCTGGTCCGGTCGTTGGCCATCAGGCGACCGCCATCGGGCTGATTCATCTGATGCTGCTTGACCGAAGATCGGCCTCCTGCTTCAACGCTGCTGCGGGGTCCGTTTCCGATCCGTGGCGTCCATCTCTGGCGGATCGTCACAGATCCGGTGCTGGGCGATCACCTCACCCACCTTCCATTCCTTCACCACCCTGCAGCGTTCCTTCCCCGCATCCTTGTCGGTCGTTTTGACTTCCGCCTTGCCGGCAGGGTGCTGACGCTCAAGGTAGGCCGACGGCGGTTGCTTGGCCCAGGCCGGCGCCGCCATCAGCAGCGTCAGCATCGCGATGACCAGCGGCCTCATGCCGTCACCGCGCCGCGGCCACCGCCCAACAGGCGTGCCGGCAGCATGAACAGCGCGCGCAGGAAGGCGAACAGCGCCGAGAACGTGATGCCGACCAGGCGGAACGGCAGGCTCAGCAGCCATATGAACGGCCAGGCCACCAGCGCCAGGATCGCCAACGGCCAGCACAGCACGAACAGCAGGCACCACACACCGAGCGCGAACAAGGTCTTCATCACAGGCTCCCTCGGCGGCACCCCGCCGCCTGTCGTCACCTTGGCGCCCTGCCCCAGCCCAGGCAAACGGTTTGCGACGAAACCCGGCTGGGGGCGATGAAACCGGTGGTGCTGCCGGTTCATTGGGTTGCCGGCCAGCGGCCGGCACTACCAGTCGCGCGCAGCGCGGGTTTTCTGAGATCGCTACGAAGAGCAGCCGAGCGTGGGCTCGGCTCTACAGGACCGGCACTGCGCCAGGACGACCGTGGCTCACCTGGAAGCACGCGGCAGTGCGAACTTCTGCATCACGCCGCAGCACACTGTCGGCGAAGCGCAGTTCCGCGTCCACGGTCTGCCGGTTCAACTGCAGCTTCCACCAGCCACGCCGGTCACCATCGAAATAGCGGATGTGTGGATTCTGCGGGATCGACGGGCCGTAGTACGGGCCATACGGTGTGTCATCACCACCGCTGCTGATCGCCGGGGCGATGAACTCGGTGGCGATCACCGGCGCATCCGCGGCATCGAAATCCAGCTTCAGGTCATTGACGAACGTGGAGTGCCAGTCGCCGCCCAGCACGATGGCGTTGCCCTGCCCACCGGCCTGCATCGCCTGCAGCAGACGCTTGCGGGCGGCCGGGTAGCCATCCCAGGCGTCGTTCCAGAAACGTTCGCGCGGCGTGCCCTGCTCCAACCGCAACTGCGCCATCAGCAGCTGCTGCACCACCACGTTCCAGCGCGTTCCCGCCGCGTCCGCCATCGACTGCGCGAACCAGGCCTCCTGCCCCACCCCGAGCATGCTCATGCGCGGGTCCAGGGCCGCGTCGCAGCGTGGCGATTCGCCGACGCCACAGGGGTTGGCCGGACGGAACTGACGGCAGTCCAGCAACGTCAGCTGGGCCAGGTCGCCGTAGCGCAGGCGGCGGTGCACGCGCAGGCCACCGTTGCCGGCGGGCGTGCTGCGCATCGGCAGATGTTCGTAGAACGCGCGATACGCAGCGGCGCGGCGAACGATGAAGTCCTCGGTCGGCACGTCGCTCTTTTCCGGATGGATGCCGGAATAATCGTTCTGCACTTCGTGGTCGTCCCAGATCACCGCGAAGGCGTGCGCGGCGTGCGCGGCCTGCAGGTCCGGGTCGAGCTTGTACAGCGCGTACTGGTCGCGGTAACGCTCCAGGCTGAGGGTTTCACCGCTGAAGCGCTGTGCATCCAGGGTGCTGCCACGCGCGTTCTGCAACGGGCTGTATTCGTACAGGTAGTCACCGGCGTGCAGCACCAGATCGACATCACTGTGGGCGATATCCGCCAGTACCGGATAGTAGCCGCTGTTCCAGGCCTGGCAGGTGCACAACGCCAGCCGCAGCTGCTGCAGCTGCGCATCGGGCAGCGGCGCGGTGCGGAAATGCCCGATCGGACTCTCCTCGCCGCCGTCGCAGGCAAATCGATAGTAGTAATCGCGGCCTGGACGCAGGCCGGTCACTTCCACGTGCACCGAATGGGCCAGCTCCGGCACGGCCGCCGCCACGCCACGCTGCACCAGCCGGCGCATCGCTGGATCTTCGGCAATGAACCAGCGCACCGGGATCGCGCGCGACGGCATGCCACCGCCATTGAGGGGATCCGGTGCAAGCCGCGTCCACAGCACCGCGCCCTGCGGATCCGGATCACCCGCGGCGATGCCGAGGGTGAACGGATCGCGCCCCAGTCGCGGCCGCGGACCGGCGGCAGCGACGCCAGGCATGGCCGCCAGTGCGATCGCCGCTCCGGTCCCCTGCCAGGCCAGGCGCAGCAGACGACGGCGGGTTTCCGGATCGGCGATGCGCTTCATCAGAAGCGCACGGTCGCGGTGGCCATCACCTGCCGCGGCGCACCGACCTGCATGGTCGCCAGGCTGCGGGTCGGATCAGCGGCATAGGTGCCGTTGGTGTTGATGGTCGCCAGATACTGCTTGTCGGCCAGGTTGGTCAGGTTCAGCGCCAGGGTCAGGTTCTGCGCCGGGCCGAGCTTGCCCATGTCATAGGCCACCGACGCATTGATCAGCCAGTAGCTCGGCACGGAGACGTCATTGGTGTAGGTCACGTAGCGCTTGCCGACGTGGTTGGCGGCCAGGCGCAGGTCCCACGGGCCCGGCGTCCACGCCAGGGTGCTGGCAAACATCCATTCCGGCGTGTCGACCGTCTTCTTGCCGCGGGTCGGCACCACGCCGTTGTTGACGTAGTCGTTGTCGTAGCTGCTGTCATTCCACGACAGCGCATTGGACCAGATCAGGTCGCGCATCGGCTTCAGCTGCAGGGTCGCCTCGGCACCGCGGCTGGTCACCGAACCCACGTTGGAATACAGCGCCGGGCAACCGAGGATGCCGACGCACTGGGCGATGGCCAGCAGGCGGTTGTCGAACTTGACGTCATACACCGCGACCGAGGCTTCATAGCCCTGGCCGTAGCCGCGCCAGCCCAGTTCGATGGTGCGCGACTGTTCCGGCTTCAGGTCTTTCGCACTGGCGTCGAACGCCACCTGCGGAACATTGAACGGACTGCCCACGCCCAGCGCATAGGCCGCGATGTTCTTCGCATAGGAACCGAAGATTTCATTGCGCTCGTCCAGCTTGAAGTTGAAGCCGGCCTGCGGCAGCAGCCCCTTCTTCGCGGTCAGGCTGCTGTTGCTGGCATAGCTGCCCAGTGGCGTGCGCACACTCGTGCGGGTGTTGGGCGACTTGGCGCCGATGTCGATGGTCAGGCGATCATCGAACAGGCGGAAGCGGTCCTGCACGTAGAACTGACGGGTGATGGTGGTGTAGCGCTGGTGCCACACGCGCTGGTCCGGATTGCGCAGGAAGAAGTCGTCGGTGATCGGCCCATCGATGTAGTAGAAGTTGCGCTGCACGTTATGGCCGTTGTCTTCGTACCAGAGGCCCGCTTCCAGCTCATGGCCGCCGACGTTCCAGGTGAACGCCGAGGTCACGCCGGTGCGGTCGATCGCATATTCGGTGGTACGGATCGAAATCGGAATCTCGCGGCTGGTGCCCGGGTTGGACGGATTGGACGGGCTGAACCAGTGGCCCTGGCCGCGGTTGCTGTGGTTGTAGACGTTGACCTTCAGGCGCATCGTCTCGTTGAGGCCGAAGTCACCGGCGATGCTGGAGACATCATCATTGCGCAGGCCATGACCCGAGTAATACGCATCCCACGGGCTGTTGACGCCGCCGCTGTACTGGCCTCGCGCAGCGGCCAAGGCACGGTTCCAGTCCGGCGCATAGTTGTCCCAGTTCCAGCCCAGGCGACCGATCATCTCCAGCGACAGGTCCTGGTAATCGGCCTCGACCCGGCGCGAGGCGTTGAACAACGCGGTGATCCGGCTGTCGACGCCGAAGTTGTAGGTCGCCTTGCCGTTGAACTGCTTGAGTTCATGCGAGCCCTTGCCCTTCCACTTGTCGCTCTCCGAATACGCACCGGACAGATAGGCGGCGAAGCCCTGGTGCTCGCCGGTCTCCAGGCGTGCATAGCTGCGGCGCGCGCTGTCACTGCCCAGGCTCTGCGCCAGCACGACACCGTATTCGGTGGAGGGATCGATCGAATAGAACTGGAACACGCCACCCAGGTTGCTGGTCGACGGGGTGCCCAGCGCGCCGATGCCGGTGGAGACCTCGGCACCGCCCAGGTTCTCGCTGATCACCGCGCGGCTGATGTGCAGGCCGTTGCTGTTGCCATAGCTCATGTTGCCCAGCGGGATGCCATCGAGGGTGTAGCCCAGGCGGTTCTGGTTGAAGCCGCGCAGGCTGATGCTGGTGGACCACTCGTAGGCACCGGTGGCATCGGCCGATTCGAAATGCACGCCCGGCTTGCTGGCCAGCAGCTTCAGCGGGTTGGCGCCGGGCGGCAGCACCTTCATGTCCTCGGCGGTCACGCGCTGGACCTGGCGCGCCTCGCCCCGGCCGATCACCGAGACCGAATCCAGGGTAGTGGCCGACTGTGCGTCGACGGCAGGAGCGGTTTCAGCGGCGGCCAGCGAAGGCAGTGAGGCACAGACCAGCAGGGCCAGCAGATTGCGGCGAAGCGGAGCATGGCAAGACATGGGGGATTCCTTGGGCGCGCTGGACGCCGAAGGGCGGCGTCAAAAGAGCAGCAGCGGCGGAATCGTAGAAGCGTTGCGTTACATGTCATTTACACGCCACGTACGGATTTTTGGCGATCCGGACGGAGAACATGAGGTCGCGGGCCCGAACGAAAAGAGCCGAGCGTGGGCTTGGCTCTCCAGGGCGCGCCGGAATCGTCGGTTATTCGAACGAACCGACCGAATCGTGGGCCAGGTTGTCGAAACGGGTGTACTCGCCGAAGAACTTCAGCTTGCACGAGCCGGTGGGGCCACCACGGTGCTTGCCGATGATGATCTCGGCCAGGCCCTTGTCCGGCGAATTTTCCTTGTTGTAGTAATCGTCGCGGTAGATGAAGACGATCATGTCCGCATCCTGCTCGATTGCGCCCGATTCGCGAAGGTCGGCCATCACCGGGCGCTTGTCGGTACGCGTTTCCAGCGAGCGGTTGAGCTGGGACAGCGCGATGACCGGCACGTGCAGTTCCTTGGCCAGGCCCTTCAGCGAACGCGAGATCTCGGAGATTTCGGTCGCGCGGTTTTCGCTGTTGCCCGGCACGCTCATCAGCTGCAGGTAGTCGATCACGATCAGGCCCAGATCGTGCTCGCGCTTGAGGCGGCGGCACTTGGAACGCAGGATCTCCGGCGACACGCCCGGCGTATCGTCGATGAAGATCTTGGTTTCCTTCAGCATCTTGATCGCACCGGTCACCCGGCTCCAGTCCTCGTCTTCCAGCTGGCCGGTACGCAGGCGCTGCGCGTTGATGCGGCCATTGGAGGAGATCAGGCGCATCGCCAGCTGCGATGCGGACATTTCCATCGAGAACACCGCTACGCCCTTCTTCGACTTGATCGCCGCGTACTCGGCGATGTTCAGGGCGAAGGTGGTCTTGCCCATCGCAGGACGCGCGGCAAGGATGATCAGGTCGGTCGGCTGCAGGCCGGCGGTCATCGCATCGAAATCGGTGTAGCCGGTCGGCAGGCCGGTGATGTTGCCGCCATTCTCGAAGCGGTTGCGCAGCTCTTCGAACGCGTCCTTCAACGCGCCGGGCATGGCCACGAAGTCGGTACGGCCGCGCGCGCCCTGTTCGGCAATGGCGAACACGCTCTTTTCCGCAGCAGACAGCAGCTCGCTGCTGTCGCGGCCCTCGGGCTGGAAACCATCGTTGACGATGTCGGTGCCGACCTGGATCAGCTGCCGCAGCACCGCCTTGTCGCGCACGATCTCGGCATAGGCCACGATGTTGGCCGCCGACGGCGTGGTGCTGGCCAGTTCGATCAGATAGGCGCCATCACCCACCAGCTCCATCTTGCCCTGCGATTCGAACCACTCACCCAGGGTCACCGCATCGAAGGGGCGCTCGCGCTCGGACAGCTCGCGGATCGCCCGGTAGATCATCTGGTGGTCGCGGCGGTAGAAGTCACCCTCGGTCAACTGATCGTTGACCCGGTCGTAGGCGTCCGGTGCCAGCATCAGGCCGCCCAGGACTGCCTGTTCGGCCTCCACCGAGTGCGGCGGCACGCGCAACTGGTCGATACGCGATTCATCGCGATCGCGATCAAAGCCATCGCCGCGCTCTCTGCGGTTGGAACGGAAGCCGGAACGGGCGGACATGCTGCGGTGTTTCCTGCAAAAGGGGCCAGACGAGTGTAGGCATGCGCCGACCCCGGCGGCCATGGACAAATCTGTGGATAAGCCGTGGAAAAACGGGGGATATCCGCCTGAGCCTGTCCAGACTGGCGCGGGGACGTCGCATTGCCTGCGACGGGCGTCGTTGCGACGCCCGCAGCGGAGCATTATCGCAGATGAGGACCGCGGCCGCTGCCGTCAATCGCCCTTGGCATGCACCGCGATCAGCGCAAGGAACCGGTCCACGTAGCCCTGCAGGAAGGTCTGCGTGCCTTCATTGTGGATCGTGCCGTCGGCATCGATCAGGCCATCCTTGAAGTGGATGAACGCCTCTGGCTGGCCAAGCACGTGCATGTCCAGGAAGGCCAGGCTGTTGCGCAGGTGCTGCTGGGCCACCGCCGTGCCGATCTGGCCGATGGAGGCGCCGATCACCGCCGCAGGCTTGCCGGCGAAGGCACTGTCGCCGTAGGGGCGCGAGCCGATGTCGATCGCATTCTTCAGCACGCCTGGCACGGAACGGTTGTACTCGGGGGTAACGAACAGCACGGCGTCGGCGGCGCGCACCTGGTTCTTCAGGCGCGTGCCCTGCGCCGGGTAACTGGCGTCGAAGTCCTGGTCATAGAGCGGCAGGTCGCCGATCTGCACGTACTGGAAGCGCGCCTTGTCGCCGGCCAGCTTCTCCAGCGCGTGCGCCAGCTTGCGGTTGCAGGACTCTTTGCGCAGGCTGCCGACGAAAACGGCAATGGTGGGGACGGACATCAGGACATACTCCTCACGGTGCGGGAGAGCCAGCCTAGCGGCCGCGCCCTTCCCCGCCGGTGAAGATCAGCCGCGCTGGACGCCTGCGCGCACCTGCCGCCAATGGTCCTGCCAGGCCTGGAACATCAGCACGTTCCACAGGTGCGTGTGCCACTTGCGCTGGCCGCCCAGGAACTGCTGCCACAGCGGCTGCACGGCCGCGGCCGACAGCACCCCTTCCCGTTCCAGCCGCGCAGGCTGCAGCAGCTCGTCCGCCCAGGGTTTCAGATCGCCCTTCAGCCAATCACTGACCGGCGCGCCGAATCCACGCTTGGGCCGGTGCACCATCGACTGCGGCACGTACCGCCCCAGCACGCGCTTGAGCAGCACCTTGCTGGTCGATTCACTGCGCTTGAAGCCCAGCGGCAGCGACCACGCGAATTCGGCCACGCGCCAGTCCAGCAAGGGCGCGCGCGCCTCCAGGCTGACCGCCATCGAGGTGCGGTCTACCTTGCACAGCAGGTCGTCGGGCAGATAGCTGACGAAGTCGGCCAGCATCATCGCATCGGCCGGCGTACCGGCACCATGCAGCGGATCGGCCAGATCGTAGAAGCTGCCCGCCTCGCTCGCACCGATCACCGCCGCCGCCGGATCGCGCCAGCGCGAAATGCGGTTGCGATACACATCGCCGATGCCGCGCGCGCCGGTTTCCGCCAGCAACGCGGCCAGCCCACCAGTGCGCGACGCTTCACCCTGCTGGTGCGCACGCGCGCCCATCCAGCGCCGCAACGGCGCGGGCACCCGTCCCAGCATCTGCCAGTTGCGCAGCGCGCGTACATAGCGGGTATAGCCGAAGAACAGCTCATCGCCGCCATCGCCGGACAACGCGACGGTCACGCCCTGCCGGGCGAGGCGGGCGACCAGCGCGGTCGGCACCTGCGAGGCATCGGCGAAGGGTTCATCGAACATCGCCGGCAGCTGCGGCACCACCGCCAGCGCATCTGCGCCGCTGACGTACAGTTCGGTGTGATCGCAGCCAAGGTGGGTGGCCACTTCCCTGGCCAACGGCGCCTCGTCGTGATGGGAGCCGCTGAAGCCGATGCTGAAGCTGTGCACCGGCTGCCCGCTCTGCGCCTGCATCAGCGCCGCCACCAGTGACGAATCGGTGCCGCCGGACAGGAACACACCCACCGGCACATCGGCCACCATGCGCAGCGCCACCGCATCCCGCAGCAGGTCATCCAGCTGCTCCTCGGCCTCCTCGATGCGGCCCTGGAACGGTGCGGCCAGTGCGGCCTGCATGCGCGCACGCGCATCCCAGTACGGGCGCTGTGCCTGCTCTGGGCGATGTGCGCTGGCCCCTGCCGCCACGGCCGCCGCATCCAGTCGCAGCACGCGGCCAGGCATCAGCTTGTAGCAGCGCTGGTGGATGCTGTGCGGTGCGGGGATGTAATCCAGCCGCAGCAGCAGCGTCAGCGCGTCGCGGTCGATATCGTTGTCGAAATCCGGGTGCTGCCACAGCGCTTTCAGCTCGGAACCGAACACCAGCGCATCGCCGGCCCAGCCGTAGTACAGCGGCTTCTTGCCGACCCGGTCGCGGGCCAGCCACAGGCACTGTTCCTGGCGGTCCCACAAGGCAATGGCGAACATGCCGTTGGCGCGCTGCAGGGTGTCCTCGACGCCCCACTGCAGGATCGCGGCCAGCAGCACCTCGGTATCGGAATGGCCGCGGAACGCATGGCCCAGCGGCTCCAGTTCGGCGCGCAGGGCGGCGAAGTTGTAGACCTCGCCGTTGTAGGCCATCACATAGCGGCCGTCGGCCGAGGCCATCGGCTGGTGGCCGAGCGGTGAAAGATCGAGGATACTCAGGCGCCGGTGGGCCAGGGCAATGCCGGCGGCGGCATCGACCCAGGTACCGCCGTCATCCGGCCCGCGATGGTGCAGCGCCTGGCCCATGGCCAGCGCCTGCGCCTGCAGGACCTCGGCCGGCGTCTGTGCCGCCGGCAACAACATTCCCGCCAATCCACACATGCATCAGGGTTCCTGCGCCAGGTCGAGGGCGGCGCCAATCACTGCATTGTCGCTTGGAAGCCCGAACATTGCTGCCCCCGCCAGCGGCGTATAGGTATCGGCACCGCAGACCCGGCGCACCGGCAGGTGGCCATGGCCGGCCTCGACCAGCGCGGTGATCACGCCTTCGCCGACGCCACCGCTCTGCCTGCCCTCGTCCAGCACCAGCACCCGCTGCGCAGTGGCGGCCTGGGCGCCGATGAAGGCGGCATTCAACGGCACCAGCCAGCGCAGGTCGACCACACGCACCTGCCAGCCCAGCTGCTGCTCGATTGCAGTCGCTGCGCGCAGCGCCATCGGCACACCGTTGCCGTAGGTGAAGACCACCAGATCGCTGGCATCCGGCGCGTACACCCTGCCCTCGCCCAGCACCAATGCCTGCCCGGGTGCGGGGTAGTCGAACAACCACTGGCCATCGCCGGCCGCGTGCAGATCCTTGGTCATGTACAGGGCGATCGGTTCCAGGAATACCGCTACCCGGCCATCCACGCGGGCCAATGCCGCCAATGTACGCAGCATCATCACCGCATCATCGCCACGCGACGGGCACCCCACCACCAGCCCCGGGATGTCACGCAGCGCCGTGATCGAATTGTCGTTGTGGAAATGACCGCCGAACCCCTTCTGGTAGCCCAGCCCGGCCACGCGCACCAGCATCGGGTTGCGGAACTGGTCATTGGAGAAGAACTGCAGCGAGCAGGCCTCGCCGCGCAGCTGGTCGATGGCGTTGTGCAGGTAGGCCAGGTACTGGATTTCCGGAATCGGCAACATGCCCATGTTGGCCAGCCCCTGGGCCATGCCCAGGATCATGGTCTCGTCCAGCAGCGTATTGAACACCCGGCGCGGGCCGAAACGCCGCAGCAGGTCGCGCGTCACCGTGTAGACGCCGCCCTTCTGCGCGACGTCCTCGCCAAACAGCAGCGCCTGCGGATACTTGCCCAGCAACTCCTGCAGCCCGTGGTTGATCTGGATCGCCAGGTGCCGCGGCGGTTGCCGTTCGGGCAGCGCGTCGGCGCCGCCGTACAGCGCCTGCCGGGCCTCGACGGGCGCCACGCGCTCGGCCTCGGCCTGCACCGCAGCGGGCGTATGGGGAGCCAACGGCGTGAGCACTTCCTGCAGTGTCTGCAGCTTCGGACGCGTATCGGCATCGATGGCGGCAGCCATGCAGCGCGCGCGCAGGGTTTCATAGGCGGCCTCGACGCCCGCCGCGTCCATCCAGCCCGATTCCAGTGCGATCTGCGCCGAGCGCAGCAGCGGATCCTGCGCCTCGGCTGCGCACAGTTCCGCCAGCGCGCGCCATTCCACTTCGAAGTCGGTGCCAGCGTGGCCCATCAACCGCGTGGTCCGCAGGTGCAGGAAGGTAGGCCGACGCGTGCGCCGGCAATGCTCGACCGCCGCCTGCACCTGCGCGTGTCCGGCGGCCAGGTCCAGGCCATCGGCGAAGAAATAGTCCAGGCCCGGTTGCCGGCTGAAGCGCTCTGCGATCCATCCCTCAGGTGTCTTCACCGAAATGCCGAGGCCGTTGTCTTCGCACACGAACAGGATCGGCACCGGCAGCTTCTGGTACGCCGACCACATCGCGGTATTGAATGCGGTCTGCGCGGTGGCATGGTTGGCCGAGGCATCGCCGAAGGAGCACATCACGATGCTGTCGGCCGGAATCGGCAGCGGCTGGCCCAGGCGCCTGCCACTCTCTATCGCCAGCGCCGTACCGAGCGCCTTGGGCAGGTGCGATGCGATGGTCGAAGTCTGCGGCAGCACCCACAGCGGCTTGCTGCCCCACACTTTGTGACGGCCGCCACTTGCCGGATCGTCGGCACTGGCGGCGAAGGACAGCGCGGCGTCGCGCACGGGGTCCATGCCTGGCACCAGCCGTGCGCGTTCGGCCATGAAGGCGCCGGAACGGTAGTGCAGGAATGCGGGGTCGGTGTGCCGGCAGGCGCGCGCAAGCAGCGCGTTGCCTTCGTGACCGGAGGAGCCGATGGTGTAGAAGACCTTGTTCTGCACGCGCAGCACGCGCGCCATCAGGTCCAGCTGGCGACTGAGCAGCTGCGATTCAAACAATTCACCGAAGGCGGCGGCCGTCAGAGTGCTGCCCGGCAGGATCGGCGCATCCGGCGCCGGGCGCGGTCGCGGCATGCCACGCCAGGCGCGTACGGCCTCGAGGAAATTGACGTCACAGACTTCGGCGCGGTTGAGGCCGCGCATGCGTGCGGGAATGGGATCTGGAACCACAGCGAACATCGAACACCCTCCGTGCCGTTGTTGCGAACCATGGCGCCGATCGTGCTCGACCCTTCTGCCGGTCGAGCACGACCGACGCTGCAGGGGAATCAATCCGGTGCGTTGAACCGCGCGCGCACCTCAGCGGTCACCGCAGGCATGGCCACGAAGCGAGGCTGCGCGCGCACCCGCTGCAGCCAGGCCCGCACCTGCGGGAATGGATCCAGCGCGATGCCACCGTCGGCGGCGACATCGGAATAGGCAAACAGGGCGATATCAGCGATACCGTAATCGGCACCGGTGAACCACCGCGCCTGCTGCAGATGCTGTTCCATCACCGCCAGCGCGCCGGCAGCGCGCTCCTGCAGGCGCGGCAGTTCAGCACGGCGTGGCGAGTCGGCCGGCGTCCAACCGCGGATGAAGCGTGCCACCGCCACGCACGGCTCATGCGTGTACTGCTCGAAGAACATCCAGCTCAATGCCTGCGCACGCTGCCAGCCGTCGGCGGGAAGATACGGCGTGCCCTCGGCCAGCCAGAACAGGATCGCATTGGATTCAGTCAGCACGCGGCCGTCGTCGCGCACGATCAACGGCACCTTGGCATTTGGATTGAGGGCGAGAAATTCCGCGGTATGGGTCTGGCCGTGGGCACTGTCCACCTCCACCCAGCGGTAGCGGCTGCCGAGCTGTTCCAGCAACAGGCGCACCTTGTGGCAATTGCCCGAGACCGACATGCCATGCACCGTCAACGGAATGCGCTCTTCCACCATTGCCTGCTCCAGGGAGGTCCCGGCCTGCAGCCGGCTGCCCGCAGTCTGGCAAGCAGCCCGGCGATTGCCAAGCGCGGGTGCAGCATGGCGGGCGATGCATCGTGTAGATGCCGAGCCCATGCTCGGCTGCTGCTCGCCAAATGCAGCCGAGCATGGGCTCGGCCCTACAACGGCGAACGGCGCTGTTGCCACTGCCCGCGCGATTGCCCCCAGATTTCCAACGGCTTGCCTTCATACGGCGGTGGCAACTGCCCCATGCGCAGCAGCGTGCTGCCCAGCTTGCGCGCAACCACTTTCGAGTTCTCGTTGTCTTCGGCGATGGTGTGGATCACCTCGTCCCAACCCAGCGTATCGAACGCCCAGTCGATGGCTGCGATCGCCGCCTCCGGTGCGTAGCCCTTGCCCCAGCTGGCACGGCGGATGCTCCAGCCGACCTCGGTACCGGGCCAGTCCTGCGGCTGCCACGGTCCCATGCGACCGATCCATTCACCGCTGGATTTCTCGATCACACTGAACATCGAGAAGCCGAACAGCTGCCATGCGCCGGCCAGGCTGCAGAAGCCGCGCCACGCCACCGAGGGTGCCTGCACGCCACCCAGCGTGCGCATCACCTCTTCGTCGGCACAGAACGCCAGATAGGGTGCGTAGTCCTGCCGCTGCGGCGGGCGCAGGATCAGGCGTTCGGTTTCGATGCGCAGGTCGAAGATGCTCATGCGGCCATGGTAGATCCACGTCACCCGTGGATGCACCTCACCCATGCAAAAAAAACAGGCCGGCAAAAGCCGGCCCGTTCGATGCTGCGTCGCAACCTGGGATTACTGGCGGTTGGCCGTCGAATCCGCAGCGGCGGCGGTCTGGGTGACCAGCTGCCCATCCACCACCGGCAGGCGATCGCTGGCCGGCTTGTTGTCCATGCGCACGGTCTTCTCGGTGCCGTCGTAGCGATAGGTCACGTTGTAGCCCTTGACCACATCGCTGGTGCCCATGGCGATGCGGTTGCCCGGCTTGCTGCCCATGCGCATGGTGCCGGTGGTGCCGTCTTCATTGCGGTAGGTCACGTTGTAGCCGGTGACGCGGCTCGACTCGGAGGTCGCCGTTTCGGTGTGGCACTGGCGCTCGGTGCGGTTGACCACGCGGCCACCCACATGGCGCTTGTCGACCTGGTTGCCGATGAAGCCACCGGCCACGGCACCGGCAGCGGTCGCGGCCTTCTTGCCATTGCCGCCGCCCACCTGGTTGCCCAGCAGGCCACCGACCACGGCACCGACCACGGTGCCACCGACGTTGCCATCACGCTCGGGCAGGCGCTCCTGCACCACCACGTCCTGACAGACCTCATGCGGGGTCTGGGTAGTGGACGTCTCGCGTACCGGATCGGTGCCGATCACGGTGGCATAGGCCTTCTGCTTCTCGGTGATCGGATCGACCTTCAGCACATCGGCGTATTCCAGACCACGCGGCGCAGTGGCGTCCACTGCGTCGCCACGCGCGCCGTCGTCGGTGGCATTGCCATCGACCAGACGCGATTCACTCGGGTTTCCGGCGCTGAGCTGCTCAGGCGACTTGTCGCCACTCTTCATGAAGGCGGCGGTTGCGATACCACCGACCAGCAGCGCGCCCGCTGCGACCAGGACAGTTGTAGTTGTGCTTTTCATGACCTGCTCCTTGCGGACCGTCCGCAACGTTCTCAGGCCAGATTGCAGCATGCGGTGCCTGAACGGAATCTCCACATTTCCTGCTCACCGCCGTAACCCATTCAGCATCGGGAAATGCTGGGCCCGTGGTAGCGTTTGCACATTCCCCCCAGGAGGACCCCGTGATGGCCAACCCGATGCTGCTGCCGGTCCTGCAATGGGCGCGCCGGCTGCGCTACCCCACCCTGTTCAAGCTGACCGCCGGCCTGTTCGCGCTGACCCTGTTCATCCCCGACCCGATTCCGTTCGTCGACGAACTGATGCTGGGCCTGGGCACGCTGCTGCTGGCCAACTGGAAGAGCCGCAGCGCGACCACGCCACCACCGCTGGAGCAGCGTTGAACCTGCTGGTCGACAGCCACTGCCATCTGGATGCCAGCGAATTCGACGTTGACCGCGAGGCGGTCATCGACCGCGCACGCGCTGCCGGCGTGCAGTGGCAGGTGGTGCCGGCCGTCACTGCGGCCAGCTGGCCAAAGCTGCGCGCGGTCTGCCAGCAGGCGACGGGCCTCTACCCCGCCTATGGCCTGCACCCGATGTTCCTGGACCAGCACCGGCCTGAACACCTGCCGCAACTGCGTGCGTGGATCGAGCAGGAGCGACCCTGCGCGATCGGCGAATGCGGGCTGGATTTCTTCGTCGAGGGCCTGGATGCCGAGGCCCAGCAGGACTATTTCCTCGGCCAGCTGAAGCTGGCGCGCGAGTTCGATCTGCCGGTGATCGTGCATGCCCGCCGTGCAGTGGATGCGGTGATCGCCGCGATCCGCCGCATCGGTGGCCTGCGCGGAGTGGTCCACAGCTTTTCGGGCAGCCCGGAACAGGCCGCGCAGCTGCACAAACTGGGATTCCTGCTCGGCCTGGGCGGACCACTGACCTACGAGCGCGCCCAGCGCCTGCAGCGGCTTGTCCGCGAGATGCCATTGCAGCAGTTGCTGCTGGAGACCGATGCGCCGGACCAGCCCGACGCGGGTATCCGTGGCCAGCGCAACGAGCCGGCGCGGCTGGCGGTCATCGCCCGCCACGTCGCCGCGCTGCGCGGAATGGACATTGAAGACGTGGCGCGGGCCACCACGGACAACGCGCGGCGGCTGTTCAACCTGCCCGCCCCGTAACGGTAGTGCCGGCCGCTGGCCGGCAACCCGCGAACGTTTGAATCAGCGCAGATGCCGGCCAGCGGCCGGCACTACCCGATCACACCCCGGCCTCTGCCTCAACCGCTTCGGCTTTCACCTTCTTCGGCTCCAGCAGCATCTCCAGCGCCTTGCCCACCGCCGCGAACGCGAACGCGCCGGTAATGTGGGTGGCTGCACCCAGGCCAGCGCCGCAATCCAGCTTCAGGGCCGCATCCGCGCCCAGGTTCGGCCGCAGGCCACAGACGCTGCCGTCGGCCTGTGGATACTTCACGTTCTCCAGCGAATACACCGCCGGCACGCCGAAATAGCGCTTGGCATTCTTCGGGAAGTTGAATTCGCTGCGCAGCTTCTTGCGGATCAGCGCCAGCATCGCGTCATGCTCGGTGCGCGAGACATCGCGGATGCGCACCAGGGTGGGATCGGTACGGCCACCCGCCGCGCCGACGGTCAGCAGCGGCAGCTTGCGGCGGCGGCACCAGGCGATGGTTTCCACCTTCACCCGGAAGCTGTCGCAGGCATCGATCACCAGGTCGAACCCACGGTCCAGCAGTTCGGCCATGTTGGCCGGGGTCAGGAACGCCTGCACGGCGTCGACCTCGATCTGCGGATTGATCGCCCGGCAGCGCTCGGCCATCGCCTCGGCCTTGTTGCGACCGTAATTGCCCTCCAGCGCCGGCAGCTGCCGGTTGGTGTTGGATACGCAGATGTCATCGGCATCGATCAGGGCCAGATGGCCGACCGCCGAGCGCGCCAGCGCCTCCACCACCCACGAGCCCACGCCGCCCATGCCGACCACGGCGACACGGCTGCCCTGCAGGCGCTCGAGCGCGCCGACGCCATACAGCCGTTCGATGCCGGCGAAGCGTTGTTTGACCTGTTCGTTCATCGGGCTATTTTAGCGTGCAGATCCCCTCGCTACTGCACGCCAACACCGAACCCACCGTTGCACGCCCGGAGCGCCCGCCATGAGTGCCAGCCCACCCCGCCGCCCGTCCACCGCCTACCGCTATCTGTTCGTACTCGGCCTGGGCCTGCTGATCGGCCTGATCGCTACGGTGATGGTCGGCCGTGCCCTGCAGGCGCGCCGCGATCCGTTCCCGGACAGCCTGATGCAGGTGATGCAGCGGCAGGCGGATCTGCTGCTGCAGGCGCAGCAGCAGAACCGCTGCAGCCTGGCCGACAGCGTCCCGCGCCTGCAGGTGCTGCGACTGCTGTCCAACGACCTGGACCTGGCCTTCCCCGGGTTGAAGGACAGCAGGCAGTTCCAGCAGCACGCCAGCCAGTACCGCGCCGACCTCAATACGGCTTTGGCCAGCCCTCCCACCGACTGCACCGCGTTGGCGCAGCAGGTGCAGGCACTGCAGGACGATTGCCGGGCCTGTCATCAGGACTTCCGCTGATTCATCTTCGAGTGGGCGAAGGCCGATGTGGTTGGCGCCTTGTTCACGTTGGAAAGAGGAGGATTCGCTCACCCTGCTGCATGACGCAGTACCACCCAACGCACCCGCCTTCACGGCCAGGAGACGCCCCATGAAGATCCAGCTCATCGCCGCCAGTGTCATCGCAACCCTCGCCCTGGCCGGCTGTGCCACCTCGCCGGGCTATGGCGGTGGTGGTTACAACAACAGCGGCTACAACAACGGCGGCTACGGCAACAACTCCGGTTACAACCAGGGCCGTTGCGCCGACTGCGGCATCGTCACCCGCATCAATGCCGTGCAGTCTGGCCGTACCGCGCCTTCCGCCACCGGCGCGATCCTCGGCGGCATCGTCGGCGCGGTTGCCGGCCATGAGATCTCCGACCACACCGGCGGCAGCCGCGGCAACAAGAACATCGCCGCCGCCGCCGGCGCCGTGGGTGGTGCACTGGCGGGCAACCAGATCCAGAAGAACGTCACCAGCGATACCTACGACATCAGCGTGCGCATGGATGACGGCCGCACCATCGTGGTCAACCAGCGCGACCTCGGTGGCATCCGCGAAAACACCTATGTCCGCGTGGTCAACGGCAAGGTCATCCTGCGCTGAACCGCATCGGGCCCCGGCCGAACAGAACCGGAGCAACAAAAAAAGGCCCGCTTGCGCGGGCCTTTTTCATGCCGGCGAGCGGCAGGTATTACGCCGGCTGGACCTTGTCGGCCTGCAGACCCTTCTGGCCCTGCACGACTTCAAAGCTCACAGCCTGGCCTTCCTTCAGACTCTTGAAGCCCTGGGTCTCGATGGCACGGAAGTGCACGAACACGTCCTCGCCATTCTGTCGGCTGATGAAGCCGAAGCCCTTGGCATCATTGAACCACTTCACGGTACCGTTCTCGCGATCAGCCATCTCACTAACTCCCTTTGACTCTCTACTTGTTGTTGGATACGCCTGTTGGGCGGCTGACAAGCAAGGGGGAAGCGAGGTGCATCGATGCAGCGGATCGGAACGATCTTGCTTCATCAGGCCACGATCCACGGTGACCTTGCCAAGCTCAGCGACTGCAACTTAACCCGACCAAAACGAAAAAGCAACTGGCAAAAACCTTTCACTGTCAACCCCAAAAAGACAACCATACTGGACAGCATGGACCTCTCATTCATCTTGTATCTGCTAGCGGTCATTTTTGTCCTGATCGGCATCGCAGGCATCGTCCTGCCGGCCCTGCCGGGCATCCCGCTGGTCTTCGTCGGATTGGTGCTTGCTGCGTGGGCAGACGGCTTCGTCCATGTCGGCTGGCCGACCCTGCTGATCCTCGGCGTACTGACCGCGCTGTCGCTGCTGGTCGACGTGCTGGCGACCGTGGTTGGCGCCAAGCGCGTGGGCGCCAGCCGCAAAGCGCTCTGGGGCACGTTCATCGGCAGCATCGTCGGCCTGTTCTTCATGCCGATCGGCTTGTTCGCCGGGCCTCTGCTCGGCGCCCTGCTGGGCGAGTACTGGCATACCCGCGAGCTCGGCCGCTCGACCAAGGTCGGGCTGGCCACGTGGCTTGGCATCCTGCTGGGCCTGGCATTGAAGCTGGCGCTGGTGATCGCGATGCTGGGCCTGTTCGCCTTCGCCTGGTTCCTGTGAAGCATGCCGCCTTCACGCAGCGCGCACGCACACGCCGGGCATAAACCCGTGGGGCTGGCCGTTACCGGAAGCAGCCGCCACACTGTCCCTCTTTCCGCATTCATTCCGAAGGGCCTGCTGCAATGACCCTCTCTCCGTTGTTCCCCCGCCTTGCACCGCTTGCGTTGGCGCTGGCCAGCGCGCCACTGGCAGCGCAGGAATTCGCGCCCAGCGCCGAGGCCTCGCCGGCCGCCTGCGCAGCCATCACTACCGATGCGGCACGTCTGGCCTGCTACGACCGCCAGTTCGGGCGCACGCCGCAGGCCACCGCCGAAGCTGATGCGGCCGCCGAAGCCGCCGCCCAGGCACGCCGCGAGCAGCGCAACACCACGCGGGTAAGCCAGGGCGAGGAAAAACTGCGCGAACGCGTCAGCGATCTGTTCCGTTCCGAAGCGCCGGACAGCGCCCTTGCCAATGCAGGCCGTGGTTCGCTGCTGGACAGCCGCTGGGAACTGGCCGAGGACTCCAAGCTGGGCCCGTTCCAGTTGCGTGCGTACAAGCCCGTGTACCTGCTGCCGGCCTTCTGGACCAGCGACCGCAACACCATGCCGCACTCGCCGAACCCGGCCAACAGCGTGACCACCCCGCAGGTGCTGGACAGCGCCGAGCTGAAGTTCCAGATCAGCTTCAAGACCAAGATCGCCGAGAACCTGTTCGGCGACAACGGCGACATCTGGGCCGGCTACACCCAGAGTTCGCGCTGGCAGGCCTACAACGGCGAGGACTCGCGCCCGTTCCGCGAGACCAACTACGAGCCGGAAGTGATGATGGTGTTCCGCAACGGCTACTCGATCGGTGGCTGGCGTGGGCGGATGACCGGCATCAGCCTCAACCACCAGTCCAACGGTCGTGCCGATCCGCTGTCGCGCAGCTGGAACCGGGTGATCCTCAATGTCGGCCTGGACCGCGAGAACTGGGCGCTGGTGCTGCGTCCCTGGTACCGCATTCCCGAGACCCGCAGCGACGACAACAACCCGGACATCGAGGACTACATGGGCCGCGGCGACGCGACCCTGACCTGGAACCGCAAGGGTCACGAGGTCTCGTTGATGGCGCGCCACTCGTTGCGTACCGGTGACCGCTCGCACGGTGCCCTGCAGCTGGACTACGGCTTCCCGATCAGCAATCTGCTGCGCGGCCATGTGCAGATCTTCGACGGCTATGGCGAAAGCCTGATCGACTACAACCACAAGGCCACCTATGTCGGCGTGGGCGTGTCCCTGCTGGAATGGTTCTGATGGAGGTGACGATCTGGCACAACCCTGCGTGCAGCAACTCGCGCGGGGCGCTCAAGCTGATCCGCGACGCGGGTGTCGAACCGGTGGTGATCGAGTATCTGGGCAGCCCGCCCGACGTGGCCACGCTGCGCCAGGTGCTGGCGGAATCCGGCCTGGCAGCGACCGGACTGGTTCGCAGCAAGGAACCCGAGTTCGCCGCACTGGGCCTGCAGGGAAGCGACGACGACGCCCTGCTGGCCGCGATGGCCACCCACCCACGGCTGATCAACCGCCCGGTGGTACGCAGCGCCAAGGGCACCCGCCTGTGCCGCCCCCCGGAAACGGTGCTGGAGATCCTGTAACACGCCCCGCGTTGGTAGAGCCGAGCCATGCTCGGCTCTACAGAACAGGTTACCGCCAGTCGGTGATGCCTTCGCGGCGATAGACCTCGGCGAACGCCGGGCGCGCTTTCAGGCGGTCCGCATACGCCTTCAACACCGGCCAGTGGTCGCTGGGCGTGGGCATGTTGCGTGACCAGCGCATCAGCATCACCAGCATGAAATCGACCACGCTCGGCGCATCGCCGAGCAGGTAGGGACCGCCGCTCTGCAGGTGCGTGGCAACGTGCTGCCACGCCGCTTCCAGTTGCTGCCGCGCCATCGCACGCACGGCCTCCATGCACTCGCCACCCGCCGCTTCGTGCGCGTAGAACCAGGCACGGTACGCCGGCTGCACGGTGTTGGCGCACCAGAACATCCAGCGATAGGCATCGCCGCGTGCCGGCGTGCCGACGGCAGGCAACAACCCAGCCTGCGGATGACGGTCTGCCAGATACAGCGCGATCGCGGCCGCCTCGGTCAGCACCTGGCCGTCGATCAGCAGGGTCGGCACCTTGCCGGCCGGATTCAGGGCCAGGTAGTCGGCCGACTTGTGCTCGCCCGTGTCGAAATCGAGAAGCACCAGTTCGTGCTCGATGCCCAGCTCGATCAGCAGCCAGTGCACCACCAGCGATGCGGTGCTGGTGGAACCATACAAGGTGGTGCGCATATGACCGGTCCTGTGCGGGGAACGGCTGATTATGCGCGCTGTTGCCGGCTCGGTCAGCCGCAGCTGCCCATGCAGGTATCACGACGCTCGCCACAACCCATCATCGGCGCCCGCAGCGTGCAGTCGTGCGCCTTCAATTCGCAGGAACGGCGCAGTTCCGGATGCTCGATGTCCTTGCAGCGCTTGTCCGGCGTCGGTGCTACCTGCTGCTCGCAGCTGGATTGGCGACTGCCGATCCCCTGGTCCTCGGCCATGCAGCTGCGGTAGCTGGCCTGGCACTGCATCTGGCACTGGGCACCGGCGCTGAAGCCGCCCCCACCACCATACGAAGAAGACGAAGTACTGCATCCAGCAAGCACCAGCAGGCCGACAAAGCAAAGGCTGCGCAACAGGTTCACAGGACACTCCTTGTTCAATAGACCGGAAGACTGCCGGAAGAACGGGTTTCGCTCACTGACCCGCCGCAATCGAGCACACACTGGGCCCGGGTCGCATCACAGGCGCGCGTATCGGCTGCAACGGCGCAGTATGCGCCGGCGCCGCGTGCGCCCTCGCAACGATGCCGCATCTTCTCGTCAGCAATATCGCTGCACTTGTCGATCACGCGCGCTTTGCCCGCCTGACAGCTCTGCTGCGCCGTTTCGGCCATCGAGCGCGCCTGACCCGCACATTGCAGATGCCGCTGTGCACACCCTGCCGCACACACGCGGCCGGCCTCGCTGGTGGGTTGCTCCACGTAGTACTGCGGCGCGCAGCCCGCCAGCAACAGGATGGCAACTACAACAAGAACTGCACTTGTTCCTTGACGCACAAGCAGCTTCCCTTCCGTGGCAACGCGCACACCCTAGCAAAGCAGCGCCAGTGCAAACGTTAAACGAAGAACGGCGCCACCAGGGCGCCGTTCTGCAATCGGACAGGCATGGACGAGGCCGCGCCGATCACTCCACCACGACAGGAATCTTGCCGATGCGGGCCTGCCATTCGCGCGGGCCGGTCTTGTGCACCGACTCGCCGGTGGAATCGACGGCCACGGTCACCGGCATGTCTTCCACGGTGAACTCGTAGATCGCTTCCATGCCCAGGTCGGCGAAGCCGACGACCTTGGCCGCCTTGATCGCCTTGGACACCAGGTAGGCAGAACCACCGACGGCCATCAGGTAGGCCGACTTGTGCTTCTTGATCGCTTCGATCGCGGCCGGGCCGCGCTCGGCCTTGCCGACCATGCCCAGCAGGCCGGTTTCGCTCAGCACCTGTTCGGTGAACTTATCCATGCGGGTGGCGGTGGTCGGACCGGCCGGGCCCACCACTTCGTCGCGCACAGGATCGACCGGACCGACGTAGTAGATGAAGCGACCCCTGAGATCGACCGGCAGTTCCTCGCCCTTGTTGAGCATGTCGACCATGCGCTTGTGCGCGGCGTCGCGGCCGGTCAGCAGCTTGCCGTTGAGCAGCAGGGTCTGGCCCGGCTTCCAGCTGGCCACGTCTTCCGGCGTGATCGAGTCCAGGTCCACGCGGGTGCCCTTGGAGGCGTCGTAGGTCAGCTTCGGCCAGTCCTCCAGCGACGGGGGGTCCAGCATCACCGGGCCACTGCCGTCCAGGGTGAAGTGCGCGTGGCGGGTGGCCGCGCAGTTCGGAATCATCGCCACCGGCAGGTTGGCCGCGTGGGTCGGGTAGTCGTTGATCTTGATGTCGAGCACCGTGGTCAGGCCACCGAGGCCCTGTGCGCCGATGCCCAGCGCGTTGACCTTCTCGTACAGCTCCAGGCGCAGCTCTTCGATGCGGTTGGACGCACCGCGGGCCTGCAGCTCGGTGATGTCGATCGGCTCCATCAGCGCTTCCTTGGCCAGCAGCATCGCCTTCTCGGCGGTGCCACCGATGCCGATGCCGAGCATGCCCGGCGGGCACCAGCCTGCGCCCATGGTCGGCACGGTCTTCAGCACCCAGTCGACGATCGAGTCGGACGGATTGAGCATGGCGAACTTGGTCTTGGCTTCCGAACCACCGCCCTTGGCCGCGACGATCACTTCCACGGTGTTGCCCGGCACCACCTTGACGTTGACCACGCCCGGGGTGTTGTCCTTGGTGTTGATGCGCTTGCCGGCCGGATCGGCCAGCACCGAGGCGCGCAGCTTGTTGTCCGGGTACAGGTAGGCGCGACGGATGCCCTCGTTGGCCATGTCTTCCACGCCCATGGTGGCGTCATCCCAGCGCACGTCCATGCCGATTTCCAGGAACACGGTGACGATGCCGGTGTCCTGGCAGATCGGCCGGTGGCCTTCGGCGCACATCCGCGAGTTGATCAGGATCTGCGCGATCGCCTCCTTCGCTGCCGGCGACTCCTCGCGCTCGTAGGCGGCGGCGAGGTTCTTGATGTAGTCGACCGGGTGGTAGTACGAGATGTACTGCAGCGCGTCGGCGACGGACTGGATGAGGTCTTCCTGCTTGATCGATGTCACGGATTGCTCGCTTGCTGAAGGCTGGCGGGGGTAATCCGCCCATTTTACCCCCTCCCTCGGCCGCGGGGTGGCAGTGCTGGCCGCAGGCCGGCAAGATCTGAGCCCTGCCCTCTGTCACGCCACGCGCCGCTACGGCGTCCTTGCCAACATGAACGCCGAAACCCCCTTCCATACCCACCGCCCGCGCCTGATGGCACTGGCCTATCGCCTGCTGGGCAGCCGCACCGACGCCGAAGACGTGGTGCAGGACGCCTGGCTGCGCTGGTCCGGTGCCGATACCGCGGCCATCGCCGACCCGGAGGCGTGGCTGGTGACCACCACCACCCGTCTGGGCCTGGACCGGCTGCGTGCGGCCAAGCGCGAGCGCGCGCACTACGTGGGTCCGTGGCTGGCCGAACCGCTGGCGATCACCCTCGAACCTGATCCGGCGCCCGGCCCGGCGCAGCTGCACGCGCTGGCCGATGATGTCTCGGTGGCCTTCCTGACCCTCCTCGAACAGCTCGGCCCCGAGGAGCGCGCCGCGTTCCTGCTGAAGGAAGCCTTCGACCACGACTACCGCGAAATTGCCGACCTGATCGGCCACAGTGAAGCCAACTGCCGCCAGCTGGTGCACCGTGCACGGCAGCGTCTGCAGGCAGGGAGGCCACGCTTCAACGCCGACGCCAGCCAGCACCGTCAGCTGCTGGCCCGCTTCATGGACGCCTCCCAGCGCGGTGACAGCGAGGCCATCCAGGCGCTGCTGCATGCCAATGCGCTGCTGGTCTCCGATGGCGGTGGCGTGGTTACCGCGGCGGTGCGCCCGCTGCTTGGCGCCGAGCGCATCGGCCGCCTGTTCTGGGCCATCGCCCGCCGCGGCGCAGCGCATCCGGCGCAGCTCGGCTACGTCAACGGCGAACCGGCGATCCTGCGTTTCCATGGCGACCGCCTGCATTCGGTGACCACCATCGAGGTGGTCGATGGCCGCATCGCCAATCTCTACAGCGTGCTGAATCCAGAAAAACTGCCTGCGGTTGTCACGCGCGCCGACACTGCGGCGTCCTTGTAACGAAAGGCGGCCATCGTGGCCGCCGTGGAGCTGAAGATGTCCAACCACGCCTCTCCCCGCGTTCCTTACGCCCGCCTGGCCGCTGATGCCTTCAAGGGCCTGCTGGCCACCAGCAAGGCGGTACATGACAGTTCGATCGATCCGACCCTGATGGAACTGGTGTTCCTGCGCGTGTCGCAGCTCAACGGCTGCGGCTACTGCATGGACATGCATGCCACCACGCTGCGCAAGGGCGGCATCGAGCCACGCAAACTGGATACGTTGCCGGCCTGGCACGAAAGCCGCTTCTTCGACGACCGCGAACGCGCGGCGTTGGGCTGGGCCGAGGCCCTGACCCGGTTGACCGACGGTGCGCCGTCGCAGGCGGCGTTCGATGCGCTGGCGCCGCACTTCGACGAGAAGGGCATCAGCGACCTGAGCATGGGTATCGCGGTGATCAATGCCTGGAACCGGCTGGGCGCTGGGCTGCTGCCGCCGTTGCCGTAAGGGGGTTGCCGGCCGGGCTGCGCCCGGCACCCGCCTGTAGTGCCGGCCGCTGGCCGGCAACCTCAACAGCAACGGCAACGGCAACAGCAGGATTTCTGCGGGATGGCGGGGTGGGTCCGGTTGCGGGGGACGCCGTAAACCCATCCCTGGGGGC
>RCUO01000237.1_pt1 | contig 32374 bp, 28 predicted proteins | sample 2166161 | NCBI WGS metagenome assembly RCUO01 (sample SAMN09932617, study PRJNA488358) | compost metagenome | feature: garden; material: soil; isolation source: compost soil in cyclohexanecarbonitrile-enriched culture | place: Germany: Experimental Botanical Garden Goettingen | collected 2016-01-27
GGAACCCGGCCGCCGAGAACCAGGCCACCGACCGTGCCCATCGCATCGGCCAGGATCAGCCCGTGTTCGTCTACAAGCTGATCGCCGCAGGCAGCGTCGAAGAACGCATCGCCGAGCTGCAGCAGCGCAAGGCCGACCTGGCCGAGGCGATCCTCGAGGGTGCCGGAGGCACAGGTCCACGCTTCGATGCAGCAGATCTGGAGGCGCTGCTGGCGCCGCTGCCGGGTGCACCGGGCAGACGCCCTGGCAGGGCCAGCAGGCGGCCGGCGCAGGCCTGACAGGGAACGTCAGTCATGTGGCGTTGCCTGATGGAAACGATTCCCATACAGGCCGGGCGCTACAATGAAAAGCTGAGCTCACCAAAGGATCTGATCGATGCCCCTGCCCGCCTTCAAGGCCTATGACATCCGTGGCCGCGTGCCGGAAGAACTGAACGAAGACCTGGCCCGCCGCATAGGCGTGGCCCTGGCCGCGCAGCTCGCGCCCGGCCCGGTGGTCCTTGGCCATGACGTGCGCCTGACCAGCGCAGCGCTGCAGGATGCGCTGGCATCGGGCCTGCGCGGCACCGGCCGCGAAGTGATCGACATCGGCCTGTGCGGTACCGAAGAGGTGTATTTCCAGACCGATCACCTGGGGGCAGCTGGCGGCGTAATGGTCACCGCCAGCCACAACCCGATGGACTACAACGGGATGAAGCTGGTCAAGGAGAACGCCCGCCCGATCAGCTCGGACACCGGCCTGTTCGCGATCTCCGATGCGGTTGCCGCTGATACCGCGCCCGCCGCCCCGGCCAAGGCTGGGCAGACCGCCGAGCACGACAAGAGCGCCTACATCCAGCATCTGCTGTCCTATGTCGATGTCAGCAAACTGAAGCCGCTGAAGCTGGTGGTGAACGCCGGCAACGGCGGCGCCGGCGCCATCGTCGACCTGCTGGCACCGCACCTGCCGTTCGAGTTCATCCGCATCTGCCACGAACCCGATGGCAACTTCCCCAACGGCATTCCCAACCCGCTGCTGCCGGAAAACCGCGCAGCCACTGCCGAAGCCGTGCGCGCGCATGGCGCCGACTTCGGCATCGCCTGGGATGGCGACTTCGACCGCTGCTTCTTCTTCGACCATACCGGCCGCTTCATCGAGGGCTATTACCTGGTCGGCCTGCTGGCCAAGGCAACGCTGGAGCGCAATCCGGGCGGCAAGATCGTGCATGACCCGCGCCTTGTCTGGAATACCGTCGAAATGGTCGAGCAGGCTGGCGGCGTGCCGGTGCTGTGCAAGAGCGGCCACGCTTTCATCAAGGAGAAGATGCGCGCAGAGGATGCGGTGTACGGCGGCGAAATGAGCGCCCATCACTACTTCCGCGAATTCGCCTATGCCGACTCAGGCATGATCCCCTGGCTGCTGATCGCCCAGCTGATTTCCGAAAGCGGCCGCTCGCTGGCCGACTGGGTCGAAGACCGCATGGCGGCGTATCCGTGCAGCGGCGAGATCAACTTCAAGGTCGCCGATGCAAAGGCAGCGGTCGCGCGGGTGATGGAGCATTATGCCGCACAGGCGCCGGCGCTGGATCACACCGATGGCATCAGCGCCGACTTCGGCGACTGGCGTTTCAACCTGCGCAGCTCCAATACCGAGCCATTGCTGCGCCTGAATGTCGAATCGCGTGGGGATGCGGCGCTGATGCAGGCCCGCACCGACGAGATTTCCGCCCTCCTCAAGCAGTAACCTGGGACAACCATGAGCAACATCCAGCCTGTCATTCTGTCCGGCGGTTCCGGTACCCGCCTGTGGCCCCTCTCACGCGAGGCCTATCCCAAGCAGTTCCTGCCCCTGGCCGGTGAACTGACCATGCTGCAGGCCACCTGGCAGCGCGTGGCTCCCATCGCCGCGCATGGCCCGCTGGTGATCGCCAACGAGGAGCACCGCTTCGTCGCTGCCGAGCAGTTGCAGCAGGTCGGCGCCGAGCCGGCTGCCATCATCCTGGAACCGGTTGGCCGCAATACGGCGCCAGCGATCGCGGTCGCAGCCCTGGAGGCCACCCGCGACGGCGCCGATGCGCTGCTGCTGGTGCTGCCCTCGGACCATGTGATCACCGATGAGGCCGCGTTCCGCGCAGTCGTGCAGGCTGCAGCCAGCGCTGCCGAGGCCGGCAAGCTGGTGACCTTCGGCATCGTGCCGACCGGTCCGGAAACCGGCTACGGCTATATCAAGGCCGCCAATGGGCAGGGCCTGCGTGCGGTCGAGCGCTTTGTCGAAAAGCCCGACCTTGAGACCGCCACCGGTTACGTCAGCAGCGGCCAGTATTACTGGAACAGCGGGATGTTCTTGTTCAAGGCCTCGCGCTACCTGCAGGAACTGGAGCGCTTCCAGCCCGACATGCTGGCCGGCAGCCGCCAGGCCTGGCAGCAGGCCCGCCGCGATTCGGATTTCACCCGTCTCGACAAAGAGGCATTCGCCACCGTTCCCTCCGATTCCATCGACTATGCCGTGATGGAAAAAACCGCAGACGCCGTGGTGATTCCGCTGGACGCCGGCTGGAACGATGTCGGCTCGTGGACCGCACTGCGTGATGTGTCGCAGCAGGACGGCGATGGCAATGCGCACCAGGGCGATGTGATCGCCATCGACTGCCGCAACACGTATGCCTACGGCGAGCGCTTGGTGGCGATGGTCGGGCTCGACGATGTCATCGTGGTCGAGACCGACGATGCGGTGCTGGTCGGCAAGGCCGACCGCATGCAGGAGGTCAAGACGGTGGTGGCAAAGTTGAAGGCCGACGGCCGCAGCGAAGCAACCTGGCACCGCAAGGTCTACCGCCCGTGGGGGGCCTACGACTCGATCGACAACGGCGAGCGTTTCCAGGTCAAGCGGATCACGGTCAAGCCGGGTGGTACGTTGAGCCTGCAGATGCATCATCACCGTGCCGAGCACTGGATCGTGGTCAGTGGCACGGCTGAGGTCACCCGTGGCGATGAAGTGATCCTGCTGAGCGAGAACCAGAGCACCTACATCCCGCTGGGCGTGACCCACCGCCTGCGCAACCCGGGCAAGCTGCCGCTGGAACTGATCGAAGTGCAGTCGGGCAGCTACCTCGGCGAGGATGACATCGTGCGCTTCGAGGATACCTACGGGCGCAGTTGACCCGTCGCACTGCGGTGGGTGCCGACCGTTGGTCGGCACGCAGTGGATGCAAGCGACCACCAACGGTGGTCGCCTGCCGGGTCAGGCAATCTCGGCCATGACCCGCTTCAATCCGTCCTGCCACAGCGGCAGCACGATGCCGAAATCCTGCTGTAGCTTGCGGTTGTCGAGCACCGACCATGCGGGACGCTTGGCCGGGGTCGGGTATTCGGAACTGGGGATGGCTTCAACCGACGGCACCTTGGCCAGCACGCCCGTCGCCAGCGCTTCGGCGAAGATCGCCTCGGCAAATCCATGCCAGCTGGTCTGGCCACTGGCAGTCAGATGCCAGGTACCCGAAAGCTGACCCGGATGCTGCAGCGCCAATGCAGTGACATCGGCAATCAGCGCAGCCGGCGTCGGCGTACCGATCTGGTCGGCCACCACCCGCAGCTGGTCGCGCTCGCCGCCCACCCGCAGCATCGTGCGCAGGAAGTTCGCGCCGTGCGAGGCATATACCCAGGCCGTGCGGAAGATCAGATGACGGCCGCCCGCGGCGCGTACGGCGTCTTCGCCATCACGCTTGCTGGTGCCGTAGACCCCCAACGGTGCGGTCGCCTGGTCTTCATCGTAGGGCACGCTGCCCTGGCCATCGAACACATAGTCGGTGGAGTAATGCACGAATGGCACGCCATGCGCCGCACACCAGCGCGCAATCACACCCGGCGCCTGTGCATTGGCCGCAAACGCAGCCGGTGCATCCTGTTCGGCCCGATCGACCGCAGTGTATGCGGCCGCATTGATCACCACCGACGGCTGCAGGCCATCAAGCAATGCCGGCAGGCTGTCTGGGCTGCTGAAGTCAGCTACATGGCAGGGGCTGCCATCGGCCAGCTTGCCGCTGCGGGTGGTGGCGATCACCTCTCCATACGGCGAGAGCGCGCGTAGCAGTTCCTGCCCAACCTGACCGTTGCCACCGAGCACCAGGTACTTCATGCGGTGTAGACCGGCAGTCGATCTTCGGCGATATCCTTCAGGAACGGCGCCTTCTCGTCCTTGGCCGACAACGTCGGTGCACTGACCGGCCAATCCACGGCGATGTCTGCATCGTTCCAGCGCACGCCGGCATCGAAGTCCTTCAGATACACCTCGGTGCACAGATAGCTGAACACCGCGCGCTCACTGAGCACGGCGAAGCCATGTGCGAACCCTTCCGGAATCCAGAACTGCTTCTTGTTCTCCCCGCTCAGCACCACCGCTTCCCACTGGCCGAAGGTCGGCGAGCCGCGGCGGATGTCGACGGCCACGTCGTAGACCTCGCCTTCGAGCACGCTGACCAGCTTGCCCTGCGGCCGCGGCCACTGGTAATGCAGGCCACGCAGCACGCCCTGTGCCGAGGTGGAGACGTTGCTCTGCACGAACTTCGTCGGCAGGCCGTGCTGACCGAAACGCTCGGCGTTCCAGGTCTCGAAGAAGAAGCCGCGCTCGTCGCCGAACACCGCCGGCTCGATCACCACGCAGCCGGGCAGCTTGGTTTCAATGATTTTCACGGAACAACTCCTCGTACCGCCAGCGTGTGCAGGTATTGGCCGTAGCCGTTCTTGATCAGCGGCGCCGCCAATGCTTCCAGCTGCTCGGCATTGATCCAGCCCTGGCCGAACGCGATTTCTTCGGGGCAGCACACCTGCAGGCCCTGGCGGGTCTGGATGGTCTCGATGAAGTTGGACGCTTCCAGCAGCGACTGGTGGGTGCCGGTGTCCAGCCACGCGTAACCGCGGCCCAGTGCTTCCAGGTGCAGGTTGCCCTCGCGCAGGTAGCGCTGGTTGAGGTCGGTGATTTCCAGCTCGCCGCGCGGCGAAGGCTTCAGTTCCGCCGCATGGTGGCTGGCATTGCCGTCGTAGAAGTACAGGCCGGTCACGGCGTAGTTCGAACGCGGCTTCTCCGGCTTTTCAACCAGGTCGATGACCTTGCCGGCCTTGTCGAATTCGGCCACGCCGTAGCGTTCCGGATCGTTGACCCAGTAGCCGAACACGGTGGCGCCGCTGTCGCGCTGGTCGGCGTTGCGCAGCACTTCGCGCAGGCCATGGCCGTGGAAGATGTTGTCGCCCAGCACCAGGCAGCTCGGCTTGCCGTCGACGAAGTCGCGGCCGATCAGGTAGGCCTGCGCCAGCCCGTCCGGGCTCGGCTGCACGGCGTATTGGATATCCATGCCCCACTGCGAGCCATCGCCCAGCAGCTGCTGGAACAGGGCCTGCTCGTGCGGGGTGTTGATGATCAGCACTTCACGGATGCCCGCCAGCATCAGCACGCTGAGCGGGTAGTAGATCATCGGCTTGTCATAGACCGGCAGCAGCTGCTTGCTGACACCTTTGGTGATCGGGTACAGGCGCGTGCCCGAGCCGCCCGCTAGGATGATGCCCTTACGTTGAGTCATGCGGTAGTCCTCTGTCCGTAGATGGCCGCCACTCAGGCGGCGGTGCCGATGCGTTGCAGGCGGTAGCTGCCGTCAAGCACACCGTTCACCCATTCCTGGTTGTCCAGGTACCAGTCGACAGTGAAGCCGATGCCCTGGTCGAAGGTGTACTTCGGCTCCCAGCCCAGCTGGTCCTTCAACTTGCTGGCATCGATCGCGTAGCGGCGGTCGTGTCCGGGACGGTCGGCGACGTAGGTGATCTGGCTGCTGCGCGGCTGGCCATCCTCACGCGGGCGGCGGGCATCGAGCAGCGCGCAGATCGCGTGCACGACTTCGATGTTCTCCTTCTCCGAGTTGCCGCCCACGTTGTAGGTCTCGCCGACCTGGCCCTTGGCCAGCACGGTGCGGATCGCCTCGCAGTGGTCGGACACGAACAGCCAGTCGCGCACCTGCTTGCCGTCGCCGTACACCGGCAGCGGCTCGCCCGCCAGCGCCTTGGCGATCACCAGCGGGATCAGCTTCTCGGGGAAGTGGTACGGGCCGTAGTTGTTGGAGCAGTTGGTGGTCAGCACCGGCAACCCGTAGGTGTGGTGGAACGCACGCACCAGATGGTCCGAAGCGGCCTTCGACGCCGAGTACGGGGAATTGGGCGCAAACGGCGTGGTCTCGCTGAACTTGCCGGTCTCGCCCAGCGTGCCGTACACCTCGTCGGTGGACACATGCAGGAAGCGGAACGCGGCGCCCTTGTCGGCCGGCAGCGCCTTCCAGTAGTCGCGCACCGATTCGAGCAGGGCCAGGGTGCCGACCACGTTGGTCTGGATGAACGCACCGGGGCCGTCGATGGAACGATCGACATGGCTTTCGGCGGCGAAGTTCACCACCGCATCGGGCTGGTGTTCGGCCAGCAGGCGGGCCACCAGCGCGTGGTCACCGATGTCGCCGTGCACGAACACGTGGTCCGGATTGCCCTGCAGGGGGGCCAGGGTCTTCAGATTGCCCGCGTAGGTCAGCGCATCCAGGTTGATCACCCGCACGCCCTTGGCGACCGCTTCGAGGACAAAGTTACCGCCAATGAATCCGGCTCCGCCGGTGACAAGCCATGTGGGCACTGCTGTTCTCCTGTTCGATGGTTCGTCCTGGGGCGCACTCGACGCCCCGACACAGCGCAACAGGATACATCGGGCCCATCTTCGCAACTGCCTGCGGGACGTGAACGGGCGTGCCGGGACTGCGATTTCGTGCGGCAATGCAGCATAACCATACGCATTCGCATGGTCGCCCCGGGCCAGTTAGAATCAGGGTCCCACCCCCCGAACCGGTTGCTGGTGCAGGACCGGACGTTCTCCAGCAGATGTGAGCCGGCCAGCGACCGGCACTACAAGGATCTCGTACCAGATGAAAATCCTCGTCGCGTACAAGCGCGTGGTGGACTACAACGTCCGCATTCAGGTCAAGCCGGACGGTTCCGGCGTGGTCACCGACGGCGTCAAGCTGTCCCCCAACCCCTTCGATGAAATCGCCCTGGAAGAGGCCCTGCGCCTGCGCGACAAGGGCATCGCCACCGAGGTCGTGGTTGCCACCATCGCACCGGCCGACGCCCAGGCGCACCTGCGCAACGGCCTGGCCATGGGCGCCAACCGCGCCATTCATGTGGTCACCGACCAGGCCATCCAGCCGCTGACCGCCGCCCGTACCCTGCTCAAGCTGGTCGAGAAGGAACAGCCGGACCTGGTGATCCTGGGCAAGCAGGCCATCGACGACGACGCCAACCAGACCGGCCAGATGCTGGCCACCCTCTGGGGCCGTCCGCAGGCGACCTTCGCCAGCAAGCTCGACATTGCCGACGGCAAGGCCACCGTGACCCGCGAAGTCGACGCCGGCCTGGAAACGCTGGAAGTCGATCTGCCGGCCGTGGTCACCACCGACCTGCGCCTGAACGAGCCGCGCTTCATCAAGCTGCCCGACATCATGAAGGCCAAGGCCAAGCCGCTGGAAACCCTGCAGCTGGCCGACCTCGGTGTTGAAGCCGCCGATACCTTCAAGACCACCCAATACGCCGCGCCGTCCAAGCGCAGCAAGGGTGTGATGGTCAAGGACGCGGCCGAACTGGTTGCCGCACTCAAGCAGAAGGGGTTGCTGTAATGAGCAGGATTCTCGTCATCGCCGAGCACCACGACGGCAAGCTCAACGCCGCCACCGCCAAGACCGTCAGTGCCGCCGCCGCGATCAGCGGTGCCGCCATCGACGTGCTGGTGCTGGCCGCCGACCCGGCTGTCGTTGCTGCTGACGCGGCCAAGATCGCCGGCGTCGCCAAGGTCCTGACCGTGGCCAACGCCGCCAACACCCAGGCCCTGGCCCAGGTATTGGCGCCGCAGATCGCGCAGCTGGCCAAGGGCTACACCCACGTGTTCGGCCCGTCGACCACCTTCGGCAAGGACCTGATGCCGTGCGTGGCCGCCCTGCTCGGCGTCAACCAGGTCTCCGACCTGATGGCCGTCGAAGGCAGCCACACCTTCAAGCGCCCGATCTACGCCGGCAACGCGATCATCACCGTGGAAGCACCGGCCGACCAGATCGTGGTCGCCACCGTGCGTGCCGCGTCGTGGCCGGAAGCGGCCCAGGGCGGCAGTGCCGCCATTGAAGCGGCCAGCGTCGACGCTGCCCTGCCGAGCCACACCCGCTTCGTCGGCCTGGCTGCCGGCGCCAGCGACCGCCCTGACCTGCAGAGCGCCAAGCGCGTGGTCTCCGGTGGCCGCGGCGTCGGTTCGGAAGAGAACTTCAAGGTCATCTTCCAGCTGGCCGACAAGCTCGGTGCCGCCGTCGGTGCTTCCCGCGCTGCGGTCGATGCCGGCTACGTGCCCAGCGATCTGCAGGTCGGCCAGACCGGCAAGATCATTTCGCCGGATCTGTATGTGGCCGTCGGCATCAGCGGCGCCATCCAGCACCTGACCGGCATCAAGGATGCGGGCACGATCGTCGCGATCAACAAGGATGCGGACTCGCCGATCTTCGAGATTGCCGATATCGGCCTGGTCGGGGATCTGTTCACGATCCTGCCCGAGCTGGAAAAGGCCTTGGCCTGAAGCCTGGCGATGCGATCGGAGCGGCCTGGCCGCTCCGATCCGGCATCCCCTCAGCCAGTACATCAGCTGGCGTATGCTTTCCTGTCACCGGCCCCGTGGGCCTGAACCTCATGGACGCGCCATAGACATGCACACGATCTCCTCGCCCCGCCGGCCTTCGGCCCCCATCCGATGATCGTCGGTTCGGGACTGGTAGCCCGTGCGTTCGCACCGCGCTACGCAGAGGACGATTCGACCGTCATTTTCGCTTCGGGCGTCTCCAATTCGAACGAAACCGACGCAATGGCGTTCGCGCGCGAGCGCGCCATGTTGACGGAGCATCTGGCCGATGGCCAGCAGCGGCTGGTCTATTTCGGCAGCTGCAACGTGGTCAACGCCAAGGAGCACTCTGCCTATTTCCAGCACAAGCGTGCCATGGAAGCCCTGGTGACCGGCTCTGGACGCGGTACCGTGCTGCGCCTGCCACAGGTCGTCGGCCGCACGCGCAACCCGAACACTCTCACCAATTTCCTGCGCGACTGCATCCTGCAGGAACGTCAGTTGACACTGTGGGCGGGCGCGCAACGCAACCTGATCGACATCGACGATGTCGCCGCCATCGCCACCCGCATTCTCGAGGGCGACGCACCACCGCCCGTGGTTGCAATCGCCTCGCCGTGGTCACTGCCGATGCCCCGTATCGTCGACCTGTTCGAGCAGGTGCTGGGCCGCCAAGCACACCGCGTGCTGGTGGACCGGGGGGAAGCAATGGCCATCGACAGTACCCTGTCAGAGCAGATCGCCCGCGACATCGGATTGGATTTTGGGCCAGACTATCCACTCCGTGTGATCCAGAAGTACTACGGCGCCTGCCATGAAACCTGAACTCTCCATCGTCATCCCCGTCTATGGCAGCGCCTCGATCCTGCCCAGCCTCGTACGCCGCCTGGAGGAAGTGCTGGTGCCGGCGCTGGGCGCAGATGGCTTCGAGGTCGTACTGGTGCACGATTCCGGCCCGGACAACGCCTGGGAGGTCATCCGCAGCGAGGCCCGCACGCGGCCGTGGCTGGTTGGCGTGGACCTGCGCCGCAATGCCGGCCAGCACAATGCGATCATGGCCGGCCTCGGCTTCGCGCGGGGCCGCTATATCGTCACGATGGACGATGATCTTCAGCACGACCCGGCCGACGTCCCGCGCATCCTGCAGACGCTGCGCGATGGCGCCGACCTGTGTTACGTGCAGTTCGAAGGCCGCAAGCACGCGCTGTGGAAGCGCGCCGGCAGCCGCTTCAACGACATGGTGGCCGCGCGCCTGCTGAAGAAGCCCGAGGGCCTGTATCTGTCGCCTTTCCGCGGTTTCGTGCGTGAACTGGGTGAAGAAGCCCGGCGCTACCAGGGGCCCTTCGTCTATCTCGACGGACTGCTGGTGCAGAGCACCAGCCCCAAACGCATCGCCACCATTACCGGCCAGCACCACGCACGCAGCGATGGCCGCTCCGGATACAGTCTGAGCAAATCGATTTCACTCTGGCTGCAGATGGCCACCAGCTTTTCCATCGTGCCGCTGCGTTTTGTCTCGCTGGCCGGGGTGTTGGCCTCGTGCGTGGCATTCCTGCTGGCCGTGGTGGTGCTCTGGCAGAAACTGCACAGCCCGCAGATGGCGGTGGGCTGGCCATCACTGATCATCACCATCCTGTTCATGGGCGGCCTGCAGCTGCTGGCGCTCGGTGTGATCGGTGAATACACCGGCCGTGTGCTGCTGAACATCAACAACCGCCCGCAGTACATCATCGGACGTACCACCAACGTGGAAGGCCGGGAAGAGGACGATCGTCCCTGAGCCCGTGGGTTGCGGCCTCAGGCCGCGCCCATCCGACGTCCCAGCCACAGGTAGGTCAGGCGTCGCGCCTGTGCCATCAGGCGGGCCTTGAGGTTGCCCAGGCGCAAAGTCATCGGCGACAGCAACTGCGGATCCGCCGCCGCCAGCGCGTTGTGGAAATCGATGGCCTGCTGTGCCTGATCGTTCATCAGCCTGACGCTCCACTGCCCTGCATTGATGCGGAAACTGGCCAGGCTCTCGCGCAGCGCCACCATGTCGCCCTGCAGCATGATCGCCGAATAGCTGGCCTGGTCGATGAGGTAGGGGTGGGAATTGTCCCAGCCGCCCGCCTGGACCAGCAGCTCGCGCCGGAACATCACGCAGCCCGGCTCACCGAACAGGTTGGTGCCGGCAAGCACCGATGCCCGTACCGCATCGCGCCCGCTTACGAGCCCGTTCAGCGCACCCAGGCCACGCGCCGCGATGATTACCTTGCCCTGTGCATCCACGAGATCGCGCTTGCTGGCGACCAGCACCGCCGAGGGATGTGCATCCAGCGCGGCAACCTGGCGGCTGAGGGCATTGGGTGCGATCAGGTCATCGCCACAGACCAGCTTCAGCAGCTCGCCGCGGGCCGCCATGCTGACCCGGTCCCAGTTGGCCTTGGCACCGCCGCCGGTGGGTGTCGGGCTGAGTACGCGGACCCTGGGATGATCGGCATAGCGGGCCAGCAATGCATCGGTACCGTCGTTGGAGGAATGATCAGCCACGACCAGCTCGAAATCGTCGTAGTCCTGCGCGAGGATCGAATCGAGCGTCTGCGCGAGATACTCGACGTTCCTGTAGGCCGGCACGACGACCGAGACACGTGGGTTCATTCCTTCTTCTCCGCGGTAGGTGGTTCCGGTCGTCGCCGGAACGAGAAATGCTTGTGGCCGACGTAGTTGAAGATCACCACCAGCACGGTGATGGCGATCTGGGTCGGAATGGCCGGAAGGCCCAGCACATCGGCCAGCAGCGCCAGTGCCCCCATGTTCAACAGCAGGCTGCCGACATTGACGCTGGTGAAGCGCAGGAAATCACGCCAGCCATTGCCGCTGACCCGGAACACCAGCCGCCGGTAGACGAAGAACACCAGCACCAGCGAGACGACCCAGGCGATGCCCAGGCTGACCACCGAGGGCACCCTGGGCCCCAGCAGCAGCACCAGGCCGGCGAACAGGGCCGTGCTGAAGGCGGTGTTGGCGCCACCGACCAGCAGGAACAGCACGCGCTGGTCCTTGATCAGGCGCTGCAGCGGGCCAGGCGGGCCGGAGCGCGGCAGCGGGTCGTTGTCGTCCTTCATGGCCATGCTCACGGTACCTCGCAGCTGACCGAGAAACCGGTAAGCAGCACACCCAGTTCACGGGTGTCGCTGCTGCCGGGCTGGTCCCGGCTGGGAATGCTCACCGGACTGACCGCCAGCTCGGCATGCTCATTGCCTACGCGCACGCGCGCCGCCTGGCCGGGTTGCACGGTCAGCACATCCTCGTTGCCCGCGGCGGTGCTGATGCGCACATGACGCTCGGATTGCCCCGGCGGCACGTACAGCTCGGCGAAATAGGCGCAGCCACAGGGCGGAAGCGCGAGCGACGCGTGCGCGCCACTCCAGCGCACTGCGCCTTCGGCCGCATGCCAGCCCTGGGTGTACTCGATCCCGCGCGTGGAACAATCACTCGCAGTGCTGTCGGCGTACAGCGCCAGATGGCGCTCACGCATGACGTTGGCGCCTTTGCGGGCGTAGTCCAACTGTGCCTGCAGCAGGTTGGCGGATTCGTCGTCAGGCACGGCCCGCAACAATGCCTTGTTCATGGACGCGAAGATGTCCTCGCGGAAAGGGCTGGCTTTCCACTCGTGGACATAGGTGAGCAGCTGGGTCAGCAGCACCGCCGACAGCAGGCCGCCCACCAGCACGTTCCAACCCTGCGCTCCGCGCGGCGCGGCCTGCAGCTCGCGTGCGACCAGCCAGATCACGCCCACCAGTCCGAGCACCAGGTCCATGTAGTAGCGCGACGCCATCACCGCGAACGGACCTTCAGCACCACGCGCCAGTGTCAGCGAAGCGGCGATCAGGACACCATAGAGGGCCAGCAGCAGTGGCAACCGCGACCCGGGCGCGCCGCGGCGCAGCCAGGCAACCGCCGCGACCACGCCGACCAGCAGCAGGATGCCCCCAAGCACTGCGATGGTCGCCAACGGCAGCTTCCCGCCCATCAGCACCGCTTCGGGGTAACCCATGGTGGAGCCCACCGAGTACAGCAACAGCACCGGCAGGTCCGCATCGACATTGAGACCGTTGCGTGTGGACGCGTCGGTGACCGATCCGCTGAGCAGATACGCGACCATCGACAGCCCGACCGCCGCGCTCGGCAGAATGCCGGTCCAGCGCCCCTCGGCCCGCCAGCGCGGCAGGAACGAGAACACCTGCACGACCAATACGGCGCCGACGAAGGCGTAGTTCCAGCCCATGCCGCACACCAGCACGATCAGCGGCGCGGCAAGTACCAGGGCCACCACCCACACCGCCGGACAGCGCGAACGCGCTGACAGCAGGTGGGCATGGCCACAGAAGAACGCCACGAAGGCCAGGTTCTTCGTCCACAGCGGCAGGCCCAGATCGAGGGTCAACAACTCATAGCCGGCCCAGCTGAAGCACAGGGCCGCCACGGTTACCACCACCACCACGTTCAGCCACGGTCGCTTTGCGCCGGGCTGGTGTCGCATGTCAGCCATCCAGGAAATGCATAGGCATGCCGCGACAGCCGAGATCACCGCGCCGGTCAAGCGATTGGCAAGCAGGACGTCAAGATCGAAGAGGCTGACATTCGCCCACAGGAACAACTGGTTCACGAACCCGCGATGCGAAGATCCGCCCCAGAACTCGAACGTGGACAGCTGGCCCGCCTGCCATTGGTCGAGCTGGAACAGCAGGCGCAGCGAATCCATGTACAGCGCATCAGGGTGCGCGCGGTTGAGGATGACCTGGTGAATGACCGCGAACACCGCCACCACGGCCAGCACCAGGACGACGCCATGCCAAGGACGACCCTGCATACCGGTGGTGCCTGCGCCGGTATGCGGGCGTTGTGCCGCGCTCCCCCTCATCGGCTGCCTCATGCTGCCCGCTCGTCGCGCTGCATTGATGACGACAACACCCGCCACAACGCCTCACGCGAATATTCCTGGTCGATGAATGCCCGCTCCGCCGTCGCGACATGCTGCCAGAGCGCGTCATCGCGCAGCAGCGAGACAATATGCGCAGCCATTGCCGGTGGTTCGTCCGCCACCGGCATGAAGGCGTTGGCACCGCTCAGGCCCTGCATGCCCACCGAGGTGGTTACGCAGGGAACACCGTGGCGCATCGCTTCGAGCACCTTGCCTTTCACGCCGCCGCCGAATCGCAGGGGCGCGACGGCAACGCGCGCACGGGCATAGAAGGTTTCCAGGCGCGCGTCGCTGACATAGCCGGTGACCTCGATCCGTTCCGAGGCGAGGGCCTGTACCTCCGGACGTGGATTGGAACCGACCAGGCTCACCCGCACGCCGGGAATCTCGCGCTCGACCAACGGCAGCACTTCGTTGACGAACCACAGCGCGGCATCGACGTTGGGCGCATGCGCAAAGCCCGCCACCAGCAGGATGTCCTGCCGCCCCTGCGGCGTTGGCAGCACCTCCGATTGTTCAAAGGCATACAACGGGATGGTGGCAGCGCGACTGGTCGCAGCCGGTGCCTGTTCGGCCAACCACTGACGCACGTGGCGTGTCTCATCATCCGACGGATAGAGCACGACGTCGGCCTGCTGCCAGAGTTGATGCTCGAAACGGCGGTAGCGCTGGGTTTCCCGCTCCAGTTCATCGTCAGGTTTCACCTGCAGCTGCTGCTGCATGCGCAGGTGATGGATGTCGTGGCCGTAGTACACCAGGGTGGCCTTGCTGTGCCGGCGGACACTGGCCACCAGCTCAACGGAAATGTGCGGGCGGTTGAGGATCACCACATCCAGATAGTGGCCGTTGGCCGCCATCCAGGCGTCGAATCCGGCCACGCCCACGCACTCGGCACCATGCATCACCTCGATGCCCGATCGCTGCAGCGGCAGCGCGTACTCGGCATCGTAGTAGGCGTTGGCCGGCCAGAAGGTGACCTGGCATCCTTCCTGCACCAACGTCTGCAACACCTGGCAGGTCGCGCGTGATCCCGCATCGCGGTCCGGCTGGGGAATGTAATGATCGACCACGAGCACGTGGCGCTTGGTGCGCGAACGGTCGCGGGCGAGAAAAACGCTCTCGGCATTGGGGAACTGCGCTTCCTGCAGGGTCGGGCCCCAACGTTCAAGGAATTTGTCGCGGTTGACCGCCTGCCACGCCTTTACACCACTGCTCTCGTCGGTGCCGCTGGAGACGCCCTCGTAATGCACGACCACCGATTCCGGCTGCATGTACACCTTCAGGCCGCGCGCACGCACGCGGAAGGCGATGTCGGTGTCTTCATAGTACGCCGGCGCGAAATGCTCATCGAATCCGCCAAGTTCGCGGAACAGGTCCACTGGCAGCATGATCGATGCGCCGGACACGTAATCGGCTTCCTTGAGATAGCTGTAGGCCGGGCGTGAGGGATCCTCCAGGCGTCCGAAGTTCCAGGCACTGCCATCGGCCCACACGATGCCGCCTGCTTCCTGCAACCGGCCATCGGGGTAAACCAGCTTGGAGCCGACCAGGCCGGCATCCGGATGCGACTGGAACACCTCGACCAGGGCGTCCAGCCAACCCGGCCGGACCTCGGTGTCATTGTTGAGAAGATATACGTAGCGACCCTTGGCCAGGGTCAATGCCTGGTTGCAGGAGCGCAGGAAACCCAGATTCTTCGGATTGGCGTGATAGCGCAGACCCGGGATCGCCGCCAGCCCGGCGATCCGCGTATCGCCGGAGGCATCCTCCAGAACCAGGACTTCGAATGGCACGCGTGCACCAGCCCGGGCAATGGATGCCACGCAGGCAAGGCTCTGCTCGAAATTGCCATAGGTCGGGATGACGATGCTGACCACCGGATCAGCCACATCGGCAAAGCGCACGCGCTCCAGGATGGCCTGCGGGTCGTTCCGCACTTCCTCCAGCAACAGCCCGTCCAGCGGTGCCGGGTTGGATTCGTCCTGCCTCAGCAACATCCGCTTTGCCATCGGTACCATCGGCTTGAGCAGCGGATGCCGCGCCAGCCCGGATGCACGCAGCGACTGCAGCACCACACGCCACTCGCCGCGCAGCACGCGACCGGCAAAACGCAGTGGCTTGGTGATGCGCCAGGAGCGCGAACCGATCAGGGAGCCTGTCAGATCCTGCAACGACTGAAGCTCTTCGCGATAGGACGACAGCAGGGCCGACACATCGCTGCCATCGCCCTCGTCCATCAAGTGCCGCCCCGCCAGGTCGACACCCGACCGGTGGAGGAGCTGATCGATCTGCTCGTGGCGCTGCCGCAGTTCGGCACGCGCCGCGCTGGTAAGACCGGACACAGCGGTCATCTGTGCCTGCAGCTGGCTGCGGACCTCCCAGACTTCGGCCATCGCCGACTCCAGGTGTGCAGCCCGCGCCCTCTCCTGGTCCAACTGCTGCTGCAGACGTGCGACTGCGGCGCGCTGCTCCCGTTCCTGCAGCTGCAGCTGCTCGGCGGCGGCCAGACCAGCCTGCTCAAGCTGTCGATGCAGCTCTGCCACCACCCCCTGCTCGCGCACCACATGGCCTCGCAGCGAGCCGATCTCGGCATCCTGGGCCTGGGCCCAGCGCGCGACTTCGTGGTGATGTGCGTACAGGTCCTCCGCTTCGGTATACAGCACCGACGCAGCCAGCTGCGGCAGCAGCGACGTATCCGCCGCTGCCACCACAACGAAATAGACGGCATCGGGAATTACCGCAGCACGCTCCTGGACACCTTCGCCGGTATCGGTCAGCGCCTGGTAGGCAGGCTGCACCGGTCCGGCTTCCAGCCCGGTGATCGTGGAACAGACCGACATCCGGTGACCGCACAGGTGCATCGCCGGGAAATACCGCCCGACAAGCGCGCGGAACTCCTCCAGGTACAGTTCCTTGACGTGATACTCGTTGTGGTAGCCGGCACGATCGGAGTAGACCTCCTTATTGGGCGAGGACATGATCATCACGCCATCCGGCCGCAGAACGCGGCGGATCTCGGACATCATTTCTTCCTGCTCGTACAGGTGCTCGATGGTCTCGAAAGACACCACGACATCAACACTGTCATCGGGAAGCGGAATGGCCGCGGCGGAGCCCTGCAGGTACTTCAGGTTCGCTATGTCGGCATAACGTTCGCCCGCATGCGCAACGGCATCATTGGAGATGTCGACACCGCGGACAGAACGCGCGCGTCCGGCCAGCATCGCGCTGCCGTAGCCTTCGCCGCTGGCCACATCGAGCACGTCCTTGCCTTCCACCAGGGGAAGACACCACGCATATCGATGCAGATGTTCCTGGCGGATGACACCGTGTTCGGTGGGGACGAAGCGTTCGCCGGTGAACTCGATCATCAGGATTCCTTGGTGACTTCGATGGCAAGCATGGGCAACCCCACCAGGCCGAAACGCATGGTCTCGTCGATCGCGCGGAACTCCAGCGCGTCATGAATCCAGTGCTGTTGGGTGTGGTCGTGCTGGTCACCGGAGGCCACCGCTGCATCGATCATGTAAGAGCCGGACGGCATTACCGGCATGCGGAACAGGAACGAAGCCACGACAGACTCACCGGCCTGCCCGCCCACCGGTGCGTCCTTGCAGGCGAAATAGCTGTTGTCGCCAAACAATCTCTGGCCCAGTCGATCCTTCACGTAGAAGCCAACGATGAGGCTGTGCAGCGACTGCATGAGCTCAACCCGGATGCGCAGGCGGACCAGCTCGCCACCCTCGGCCATGCCCAGCGGTGCGCCGTCCTGATCGGTCAGTGCCACATCGACGATGCGCGCACCCTGCGTGCCAAACTCCTGGCCCACGTTTTCCGGGTCGAACTCGAACAGGGCGATCCGGTTGCTGACGCCCGCTTCGCGCAGGGCATCATGACGGAAGTCGGGGGCATCGGACGCGAGCCTGCGCGACTTCTTTTCCACCTTGACGTCCTCGACACCGGCTTCGCGACGCCCGACCACATGCTGCTCGGTCATGTACGCCTCGATCACCTGCTGCGACGTACCGGACAGGCGCATCTGACCATTCTGGAGCCAGACCGCACTCTCGCAGAGGTTGGTCACCGCCGCCGCATCGTGGCTGACGAACAGCAGCGTGCCGTTCTTCTGGAACTCGCGCAGGAAACGCATGCACTTCTGCGAGAAGAAGGCATCGCCTACGGCAAGCGCCTCATCGATGATCAGGATGTCGGCATCGACGTGGGCGATCACCGCGAAGGCCAGCCGCACCGACATGCCGCTGGAGTAGCTGCGCACCGGCTGGTCAATGAACTCACCGATGTCGGCGAAGGCAAGGATGCTGTCCATGCGCGCCTCGATCTGGGGCCGGGTCAGGCCCAGGATCGTGGCGTTGAGATAGACATTCTCGCGCCCGGTGAATTCCGGGTTGAAACCACTACCAAGCTCCAGCAGCGCCGCCACGCGACCCTTGACCGTGATGTGGCCTTCGGTCGGGTTGAGGGTACCGGCGATCATCTGCAGCAGCGTGGATTTGCCCGAGCCGTTGCGACCGACGATGCCCACGGTCTGCCCACGACGGACCGAGAAACTGACACCACGCAGCGCCCAGAAATCCTTGTAGAAGGACTTGCGCTTGCCCGCCAGGGCCTGCAGGAGACGGTGCGAGGGACGCTCGTACATGTGGTACGACTTGCCCACGCCCTGTACGTCGATGACGACGTCATTGTCGATACGGTCAGAGGACATCGGCAAAACCCACGCGCAGCTTGTTGAACATGCGATGGCCCAGCAGGGCGACCGTGCAGGCGATGAGCGTGTAGATGCCAAGCCCTGCCCAGTCGGGCATACGGCCCCAGATCACCACTTCGCGCACCTGGTCGATGATGAAAGTCAGCGGGTTCAGTTCGAACACGATGCGGTAGCTTTCGGGTACGGATTCAACCGGCACGATGGCCGATGACAGGAACAGCATCGCTGCCGCGATCACGCCGGCGATCTGGCCGATGTCCCGCAGGTAGACACCCAGCGATGACACGATCCAGCCGATGCCCACCGTCAGGACCACCAGCGGCATCACCACCAGCGGCAGCAGGGCCGCCGTGGCCGGAACGCTGCCCTTGATGAACAGTTGCAGCAGCAGCAGCACCACCATGTTCATCAACAGGTGGAACAATGCCGAGAAGGTCATGCTCCAGACAAGGATATCCAGCGGGAACACCACCCGCTTCACATAGCCGGTATTGGAAACGATCAACTGCGGTGCGCGGGTGAAGCACTCGGCGAAGAAGCCGTGCACGGTCAGGCCCGCGAACAGGATCAGGGCGAAATCGGTGGTCGAACCGGTGGAGCCCGGCCAACGCCCCTTCATGACGAAGCCGAAAGCCAGGGTGTAGACCAACAGCATCAGGAAAGGGCTGATCAGCGACCACAGCAGACCAAAACTGGCGCCGCGGTAACGGCCCAGGACTTCGCGCTGGCTCAGCTCGAAGGTCAGCGAGCGATGCTTGCCGAATACCGAGAGAATCCCCATCAGCCGACCTTCTGCGTCAGCGCCTGTTCCAGATCCAGCTGCAGGTCCCCCAGATCCTCCACACCCACGCTCAGCCGCACCAGCGCATCGCTGATGCCCAGCTGCTCGCGGCGTGCCACCGGGATCGAGGCATGTGTCATCACCGCCGGGTGATTCACCAGGCTTTCCACCCCGCCCAGCGACTCGGCCAGGGTGAACAGTTCGGTCTTCTCGCAGAAGCGCTTGGCCGCTTCGAAACCGCCCTTCAGCACGATCGAGACGATGCCGCCGTAACCGTTCATCTGCTTGCCCGCCAGCGCATGCTGCGGGTGCGAGGCCAGGCCCGGGTAGATCACCTTCTCCACTGCCGGGTGCTTTTCCAGCCACTGTGCCAGCGCCATCGCGTTGGCGCAGTGCGCCTTCATGCGCAGCGGCAGGGTCTTCAGGCCACGCAGCGCCAGGAAGCTGTCGAACGGGCCCTGCACGCCACCCACCGAATTCTGCAGGAAGGCCATCTGCTCGGCCAGTTCGGCGTTGTCACCGACCACGACCATGCCACCGACCATGTCCGAGTGGCCATTGAGGTACTTGGTGGCCGAGTGCAGCACCAGGTCCGCGCCCAGCTCCAGCGGACGCTGCAGCATCGGCGAGGCGAAGGTGTTGTCGACCACCACGATCAGGCCATGGCGCTTGGCGATGGCGGCGACCGCGGCGATGTCGACGATCTTCAGCATCGGGTTGGTGGGGGTCTCGATCCACACCATCTTCGTCTTCGACGTGATCGACGCCTCGAACGCCGCCAGATCAGTCAGGTCGACAAAGCTGAAGTCCAGCCCGGCGGTGCGGCGACGCACACGCTCGAACAGGCGGAAGCTCCCGCCATAGATGTCGTCCATCGCCACCACGTGGCTGCCGGCATCCAGCAGTTCGATCACCGTCGAGCTGGCGGCCATGCCCGACGCAAAGGCGAAGCCGCGGGTGCCGCCTTCCAGCGAAGCCACGCAACGCTCGTAGGCGAAGCGGGTCGGATTGTGCGTGCGCGAGTACTCGAAGCCCTGGTGCTCGCCCGGGCTGGACTGCGCATAGGTCGAGGTGGCGTAGATCGGCGGCATCACCGCGCCGGTGCTCGGGTCGGGCGACTGGCCGCCATGGATGGCCAGGGTGGCCAGCGCCAGCGCGCGGTCCGGGGAAGAAGCGTTGGACATGTCGTTTCCTGATTGGCGCCGATGACCGGCGCCGTCGAAGGAGCGGGAGTCTATCAGCGCGGCCTTAACGAGCTTTGACGCGGATAAACCGGGATTCAGCAGCGATCTGCGGCGATAAACGCCTTACTGAACGCGCCGACGCAGGTAATTCAGCAGATCGATGCGGGTGATCAGGCCGAGGAAGGCATCACCATCCATCACGATGGCCACCTGGCCACGGTCGAACACCGGCAGCAGCGCCTCGATGGGCGACTTCACATCCAGGCGGTCCAGCTTGCTGACCATGGCGGTGGCCACCGGGTCGCGGAAGCGTGCTTCATCGCCATAGACATGCAGCAGCACGTCGCTTTCGTCGACGATGCCGACCAGCTGGTCGCCATCCATCACCGGCAGCTGCGACACGTCGTACAGCTTCATGCGCTGGTAGGCGGTGGTCAGCAGGTCGTTCGGGCCGATCACCACGGTGTCGCGCTGGCCATACGGGCGCAGGATCAGGTCGCGCAGGTCGCCGTGCTGCGGGCGCTCAAGGAAGCCGTTGTCCAGCATCCAGTAGTCGTTGTACATCTTCGACAGGTACTTGTTGCCGGTATCGCAGACCAGCACCAGCACCTTCTTCGGCGTGGTCTGCGCCTTGCAGTACTTCAGCGCCGCCGCCAGCAGGGTGCCGGTGGAGGAACCGCCGAGGATGCCCTCCTTGGCCAGCAGCTCGCGCGCGGTGTGGAAGCTCTCGGCGTCGGTGATGGCGTAGGCCTGCTTCACCCGGCTGAAGTCGGAGATCGAGGGCAGGAAGTCCTCGCCGATCCCTTCCACCAGCCAGCTGCCCGACTTGTCGTTGAGCACGCCGTCGTTGATGTATTCGGCCAGGATCGAGCCGACCGGATCGGCCAGCACCAGCTCGGTCTTCGGCGACAGCGTGGCGAAGGCGCGCGACAGGCCGGTCATGGTGCCGGAGCTGCCACAGCCGAACACGATGGCATCCAGATCGCCGCCCATCTGCTCGAGGATCTCCGGGCCGGTGCCGAATTCGTGTGCGGCCGGGTTGTCCGGGTTGCCGAACTGGTTGATGAAGTACGCGCCCGGGGTCTGCTCGGCGATGGTCTTGGCCAGGTCCTGGTAGTACTCCGGGTGACCCTTGGCCACGTCCGAGCGGGTCAGGCGCACTTCGGCACCCATCGCCTTCAGGTTGAAGATCTTCTCCCGGCTCATCTTGTCCGGCACCACCAGGATCAGCTTGTAGCCCTTCTGCTGGGCCACCAGTGCCAGGCCCAGGCCGGTATTGCCGGCGGTGCCTTCGACCAGGGTGGCGCCGGGCTTCAGGTCGCCGCGCTTTTCTGCCGCTTCGATCATCGACAGGCCGATGCGATCCTTGATCGATCCGCCCGGGTTGGCGTTTTCGAGCTTCAGGTAGAGCTCGCAGACGCCGGTGTCCAGGCGCTGGGCCTTGACGATCGGGGTCTGGCCGATGAGTTCGAGGACGGAAGAATGGATAGGCATTCGGGGGACTTCGGTTCGCGCCACGCAGGGCCGGACCGATGATTATCCGACGGATGGCGACGAAAGTCAGGCCGGTTCGATGCCAAGGCGACAGCCCGCCCAAAAAGGGATGCGGACGGCCCCGGATCGACGAGGAGACCGGTACCGCCCGCATCGGGGGACGTGCCTGCAGGGCCAAGGCACCACCGCGTGTGGTGCCTTGGCGCGACGCCTGCGTTCAGCGGCGCCGCGTTGCCAGGTCAGGAGTGCCTGGCGGGGCCATCGATGGCCGGGTCATGCCATTCCGGGCACGACCGGTGTGCGTCAATGCGTGGGGGACGACGCTGCGAGCGGTGTTTCGTACATTCGCAGAAGGCGTTGCTTGGCCAGCAGCTTCTCGCGCTTCATTCGACCCAGGGTGACATCATCGATCGGGAGTACACCCAACTCCGCATCCATGCACTTCTTGTTCAACTTGCGGTGCTGGTCATGGAGTGCCCGGAACTCCGGATCGCGCGCGCGACGGGCGTCGATCTCGCTCTGGGGCTGATCTTCAAACATGATGGACCTCCTTCGACAGATACACGAACGCCCCGGCCGCAAGGCACGGGGCGTTGTTCATGGAGGAGTGCCGGTCGATGCCCACATGGGTGCCCACAATGACGCGCGGCACTGGCCTGCGCACGTCGATCTGCTGCGGTTCGCGCCCTGCTTGCATCGGCCCGGCCCTCCCATCGTCCGGTCCGCGTTATTGCGTCCCGGACAATTGACCCTACGCTTGCTCTGGACCGGGTTCAAGCCCCTGCGGCAAAAAGACCGAACCCCGCCGAGGCGGGGTTCAGGCTGAATACTCAACACAACGAAAAACAAACGATATCAAGCAATTACGGGGCGATCACGACCTCGGCCGAGCGGGCCCGGGTCGAAGCCGCCTTCTTGCCCGCGACCTGGATCCGGCTGCTGGCAACGCCGGCCGAGACCAGCGCATCGCGCAGTGCCTCGGCCCGCTTCTGGCCTACGCCATTGGCACTGTCGTAGGCCTCGATGCGGATCCTGCCCTTCTTGCCGATGTTCACGTACTCGGCCAGGGCCTTGGCCTGGTTGCGGGCGCCACCGGACAGGCTGGAGGCCCCGGCAGCGAATGCGTCACCGGCGAAGGTGAAGACCTCGCCACGGCCATCGAACTTCGAGCCCGGCAGCTTCTGCCCCGAGACCAGCTCGGCTTCCTCGCGGGCCAGCTTGGCCGCGTTCTGCTGGGCGCTGCTGAGGCGCTGCTGCTGCTTGCCAGCCACGCTGGTCAGGGCGTTCTCAGCATCCTGGCGGGCCAGGGTCTCGGCCTCGGCCGCCTGGCGCAGGCGTTCGGCCTCTTCTGCCTGCATCTGCGCCTGCATGCGCAGCTGCTCGGCTTCCTGGCGGGCGCGGGCGGCATCGCGGCGGCTGGCCTCGATCAGCAGATCGCTGCGGGTGCGTTCCAGGCGGTCCACCTCGCGCGCGGCCAGCGCAGCCCGCACGGCGGTCTCGGCGATCTCGACCCGGCGCTCGGCCAGGTAAGTAGCCAGTTCCTGGTCGCGGCGCTTGGCCTTCTCCAAGGTGGCGATGGCCTGCTGCGCCTGCATGCGCTCGAAGGCGCCCAGCTCGGCGGTGTCCGGATTGGCCTGGATCGACAGCAGGCGCTGGCTCAGCTGGCCGACCATCGGGTTGTCTGCGGCCAGGGCCAGCGTCGGCAGGGCCAGCAGTGTGGCAAGGGTGAGGGCGGAGATGGTCTTCATCGGCGGTCCTCCCCGGTCGACAACTGGCGTTGCAGCTGGTTGACCTCGTTGCGGCGCAGCTGCAGCTGTGCGGTCGCCGTGGCTTCCTCGCTGCGGGCACGGGCCAGATCGGCGTCAACGGCAGCGCGCAGGGCCATGGCCGGTGCGTTCTTGCGCTCGCGGCGGTCGCCCGCGGCACGCTGGGCCTGCTCCAGTCCCTGACGGGCCAGCCCGATCAGGTCCGGGGCGTACTGGTCGGCATCGGCCTGGGTGGCTTTGTCCACCGCCTGCCGGGCCTGCGCCAGTTCCAACGCGCCGTCCTGCGCCCAGGCGGGGGCAGAGAGTGCGAATGCAAACGCCATCACATACAGGCTGTGGCGCATTCGTGCGAAGCTAAGTCGTTTCATTGGGGAGGCCGTACCGGTTGTCGGTTCGCGGCCATTGTCGTCAAGCCGGTACCGTGCTTGCAACGGGCACCGGCAGTTTCGTTGGGGAAAATTCGCAATGGATATCGGCTACTTCCTGAAGCTGATGACCGAAAAGAACGCTTCGGACATGTTCTTGACCACCGGCGCGCCGGTCTACATCAAGATCGAGGGCAAGCTGTATCCGCTCGGCAATACCGGCCTGCCGCCGGGAATGGTGAAGAAAATCGCCTACTCGCTGATGGACGAGGGCCAGGTGCCCCAGTTCGAGCGCGAGCTGGAGCTCAACATGGCCATCGCCCTGGCCGATGCCGGGCGTTTCCGTGTCAACGTGTTCAAGCAGCGCGGTGAAGTGGGCATGGTCATCCGCGCCATCCGCAGCCGGATTCCGAGCATCGAAGAGCTCAACCTGCCGCAGGTGCTGAAGGACGTCATCATGACTCCGCGCGGGCTGGTGCTGGTGGTGGGGTCCACCGGCTCCGGCAAGTCCACCTCGCTGGCGTCGATGATCGATCACCGCAACAGCACCACCACCGGTCACATCCTCACCATCGAGGACCCGATCGAGTACCTGCACAAGCACAAGATGTCGATCGTCAACCAGCGCGAGGTCGGGCTGGATACCCATGCCTTCCACAATGCGCTGAAGAATGCGATGCGTGAAGCACCCGACGTGATCCTGATCGGCGAGATCCTGGATGCGGAAACGATGGAGGCCGCCATTGCCTTCGCCGAAACCGGTCACCTGTGCCTGGCCACACTGCATTCCAACAACGCCGACCAGACCATCGAGCGCATCCTCAACTTCTTCCCCGAAAGCGCCCACAAGAACGTGCTGATGAACCTCGCGCTGAACCTGCGCGCGGTGGTCAGCCAGCGCCTGGTGAAGAACAAGGAGGGGCGCCGCTTGCCGGCCACCGAAGTGCTGATCAACACGCCGATGATCCGCGACCTGCTGCGACGTGGCCAGGTGCACGAGATCAAGGCGGCGATGGAAGCCTCGCTGGAAGAAGGCATGGAGAGCTTCGACCAGTGCCTGTTCCGGCTGGCCAAGGCCGGCACCATCGATCAGGAAGAAGCACTGCGCGCGGCCGACTCCCGCGATGGCCTGGCGCTGAAGTTCCGCCTGTCCGAAGGCGGCAGCGGCGAGCACGATCCGTACGCGGACTTCTCGGCCGGCGCGCCGAGCATTACCCACGGGTTCTGACGGCACGCCCGCCGGGCATGGCCCGGCGCTACCGGACGCGTGGTGGTAGCGCCGGGCCATGCCCGGCGGAATCCTGAAGGGTTAAGGGGCTGTCTCATCCAATGAGACCCCTCGTGCGTAGGTTCCTTCAATGGAAACCATACGCAAGCTGGCCATCCTTGCCGACGCCGCAAAATACGATGCGTCCTGCGCCTCCAGCGGCGCGGGCAAGCGCGATTCGCGCGCCTCCGGCGGCATCGGCAGTACCGAAGGGATGGGTATCTGCCACAGCTACACGCCCGATGGCCGCTGCGTGTCGTTGCTGAAGATCCTGCTGACCAACTTCTGCGTGTACGACTGCGCTTACTGCGTGAACCGGGTGTCCAGCAACGTGCAGCGCGCGCGTTTCAGCGTGGACGAGGTGGTCACGCTCACCCTGGACTTCTACAAGCGCAATTACATCGAGGGCCTGTTCCTTTCCAGCGGCATCATCCGCAATGCGGACTACACGATGGAACGCATGGTGGAGGTCGCACGACGGCTGCGCGAGGAGCATCGGTACGCCGGCTACATCCATCTGAAGACCATCCCCGAGGCATCGCCGGAGCTTCTGGCCGCTGCGGGTCGTTACGCCGATCGCCTGTCGATCAACGTTGAACTGCCCACCGAGGCGGGCCTGGCCACCCTCGCCCCGGAAAAGACCAGCACATCGATCCGCGGCGCGATGGGGGAACTGCGCTGGCGTATCGAAGAGGCCAAGGAGGCCCGCAAGGCGCCGGCAGTGATCGCGCCGGTTTCCAGCCGCAGCGCACGTCCCCGCCCGCCCCGCTTCGCCCCTGCCGGGCAGAGCACGCAGATGATCGTCGGCGCCGACGGTGCCAGTGACCAGCAGATCCTGACCAGCGCCGACAGCCTCTACGGCAACTACCGCATGCGCCGGGTGTACTACTCCGCCTTCAGCCCGATTCCCGATGCGAGCCGCCAGCTGCCGCTGCAACCGCCGCCGCTGCAGCGCGAGCACCGGCTGTACCAGGCCGACTGGCTGCTGCGCTTCTACGGCTATGGCGTGGAGGAGATCACCGACACCACCCAGGGCGGCATGCTGGACCTGGACATCGATCCGAAGATGGCGTGGGCGATACGGCATCCGGAGCGCTTCCCGGTGGACCTGAACCTTGCACCGAAGGAGCTGCTGCTGCGGGTGCCCGGGCTGGGCGTGCGCAACGTCAAGCGCGTGCTGATGGCACGCCGCCACGGTCGTCTGCGCGTGGCCAACCTGGCCCGGCTGAAGGCGCCGATGAGCAAGCTGCTGCCGTTCGTGCAGCTGGCCGACCACCATCCCCGCAACGCGCTGGATGATCCGGCGGCGTTGCGCGCGAAGCTGGCCCCACCGCCCCGCCAGGGCTCGCTGTTCGATGCCGCGCCCGCTGCCTGAGCTGCAGCGCTGGTCGCTGCGGGTGGACCCGCCGTGGTCACTGGACGCCTGGCGCAACGCGGCGCGGGAGGCGTTGCTGCGCGGCGTGCGCCCTGAACAGCTGGACTGGATCGCCGGTACCGAGGCGTCATTGCTGGATGCGCCGGCGGTGCAGCAGGCGCCTTTGCCCGCTGGCGCCACCGCACCGAACGTGCCACGCGACTTCGTGGAACTGGCGGCAACCTGCCTGTGCCATCGCGATCCGCAGCGCCTGCCGCTGCTGTACCGCCTGTTGTGGCGCATCACCCACGGCGAACGCACGGTGCTGTCCAATCCGGCCGATGCCGATGTGCTGCGTTTGATGGCGCTGGCGCAGGCGGTGCGCCGCGATACGCACAAGATGAAGGCCTTCGTGCGCTTCCGCGAGGTGCCCGGCGAGACCGACGCGTTCATCGCCTGGTTCGAGCCCGATCACAACATCGTCGACCGCGTTGCACCGTTCTTCGCCCGCCGTTTCGCCGGCATGCGCTGGGCGATCCTGACGCCCACGCGCAGCGTGCAGTGGGATGGCAGCGCTCTATGGTTCGGCGATGGCGGCACCCGCCAGGATGCCCCCGCCGAAGACGCACGCGAAACGCTGTGGCAGACCTACTACGCCAGCATCTTCAATCCGGCGCGGCTCAACACGCGGATGATGCAGCAGGAAATGCCCACCCGGTACTGGAAGCACCTTCCCGAAGCACAGCTGTTGCCTGGCCTTGTGCGCGATGCGGCCAACCGCGTGCAGGAGATGCACGATCGGCCGGCGCAGGCACCACAACGACGTATTCCAGCGCGGCAGAACGATGCCACCGATGCCGCTGCAGACGATGGCAGCCTGCAGGCACTGCGCCAGCAAGCGGCCGTCTGCCGGCAGTGCCCGTTGTGGGAGGCGTCCACCCAGACCGTGTTCGGCGAAGGTCGTGCCGATGCACGCATCATGCTGGTGGGCGAACAGCCCGGCGATGTCGAGGACCTGAGTGGCCGCCCCTTTGCGGGACCTGCCGGCAAGCTGCTGGACCGCGCGCTGCAGGAACTGGGCATCGAGCGCAGCACGCTGTACCTGACCAACGCGGTGAAGCATTTCCACCACGAACGGCGCGGCAAGGTGCGCCTGCACAAGCGCCCCGAGAGCCGTCATGTACACGCCTGCCGGCCGTGGCTGCAGGGCGAGATCGCACGGGTGAAACCGCAGGTGATCGTCTGCCTGGGTGCTACGGCAGCAACCGCGTTGTTCGGCAGCGGCTTCAACCTGATGCGCGACCGTGGTCGCTGGCACGTGCTGGACGATGGCACGCGTGGTTGCGCCACGGTGCATCCGGCCTGGGTGCTGCGGCAGAAGGATGAAGCGCGGCGCGAGGACGCCTACAGGCTGTTCCGCAATGACCTGCGGCAGCTGCTGGAAGGGGGCAACAGACAACGGTAGCGCCGGGCCATGCCCGGCGAGCACAGCGGCACGTCAGGCGGCGTCGATCTGCTTTTCCGGGCGTGCACCGGTGAATGCGTCCAGCTGCTGGCAGGCGGTCTCGATCCGGCGGAGGATCGGGTACGGCGCCAGATCCAGACCGAAGCGGTGCGCGTTGTACAGCTGCGGCAACAGGCAGATGTCAGCCAGACCCGGGCGGTCACCGTGGCAGAACGTGCCGGTGTCCGCGCTGGCAGCCAGCATCGTCTCCATCGCCGCAAAGCCTTCGGCCATCCAGTGCAGCGTCCATTGCGTGCGTGCATCGGCCGGCAACTGCAGATCGCGCTCCAGGTACTGCATCACCCGCAGGTTGTTGATCGGGTGGATGTCGCAGGCCACCAGTTGCGCCAGCGCCCGCACCCGTGCGCGGCCAGCGGCATCGGCCGGCAGCAGCGGCACCTGCGGGAAGCGCTCTTCCAGATACTCCAGGATCGCCAGCGACTGGGTCAGCACGTGCCCGTCATGCAGCAGTGTCGGCACCAGCTGCTGCGGGTTGAGCCCGCGGTAGCCGTCATGGTGTTGCTCACCGCCCTCGCGCACCAGATGCACCGGTCGTGCTTCGAAGGCCAGGCCTTTCAATGCCAGACCGATGCGCACGCGGTAGGCGGCGCTGGATCGCCAGTAGGTGTACAGCACGATGCCGTCGTCGACCGGAATCTCCATCGCCGCCTCCATGCTCAGGGCTTGGCTGCCTGTTCGATGCGCTGCTCGATCGCACCGAAGATGCTGTTGCCGGCGGCATCGAGCATCTCGATGCGGACCACGTCGCCGAAGGACATGAACGGTGTGCTCGGCTTGCCGTCGCGCAGGGTCTCCACCACGCGCTGCTCGGCGAAGCAGGACGCGCCCTTGCTGGTGTCTTCGTTGGCGATGGTGCCCGAGCCGACGATGGTGCCTGCACTGAGCGGGCGCGTCTTTGCCGCGTGCGCGACCAGTTGGGCGAAGTTGAACTGCATGTCGACACCGGCTTCCGGCGCGCCGAACCACGCCCCGTTGATGTGGGTCAGCAACGGCAGGTGCACCTTGCTGTCCTGCCAGGCGGCGCCCAGCTCATCAGGGGTGACGAACACCGGCGACAACGCCGAGCGCGGCTTGGACTGCAGGAAACCGAAGCCCTTGGCCAGCTCGCCCGGGATCAGGTTGCGCAGCGAGACGTCGTTGACCAGTCCGATCAGCTGGATGTGGTTGGCCGCCTGTTCCGCAGTGGCGGCCATCGGCACGTCGTCGGTGATCACCACGATCTCTGCTTCCAGATCGATGCCGTGGTCCTCGCTGACCACCTTGACCGCATCGCGCGGGCCGTAGAAACCGGCACTGGTGGCCTGGTACATCAGCGGATCGCTGTAGAAGCTCTCCGGCACCTCGGCGCCGCGGGCGCGACGGACGCGCTCGACGTGCGGCAGGTAGGCACTGCCATCGACGAATTCATAGGCGCGCGGCATCGGCGCGGCCAGGGCCTGCGGGTCCAGGTCGAACACGCCATCGGCGTCACCGGCATTGAGCGAGTCATACAGGGCGTTCAGGCGCGGAGCCAGATGGCTCCAATCCTCCAGGGCCAACTGCAGGGTGGCGGCGATGCCGGTGGCGCGCACGCCGTGGCGCAGGTCACGCGAGACGACGATCAGGGTGCCGTCGCGGCCGCCTTCCTTCAAGGAACCAAGCTTCATGGTGGGTGTCCGGAGTCGTGGGCAAACAAGTTTCAAGTGTAATCAAATATCCGGTGCAGCCAAGCTGCAGCGCGGCATCGCCTCACCCTACCGTAGTGGGGGGTGTCAGGCAGGGCTGCGCCCTGCACCTGCAGAGGCCGGAGCCAAAGCCAAAGCAACGGCCGGAGCAACGGCAACAGCCGGCTCTGGGTTTTCTGTGGGTTGGGCGGGGCGGTGTGGGCCTGCAGGACACGCCGTGAACCCATCCATGGGGGCTCGATGGCGCCATCCATGGCGCCAACGGTCCTGCAGGCCCACACCGCCCCACCCTCGACAGTTTCCCGACCACGGTTGGTAGATCCACGCCATGCGTGGATGGATCTCCATCGAAATCAAATATTTCGACAATTGAACGAAGAGAATCCACGCATGGCGTGGATCTACGTGTCGACCAAGGTCGACACTCACCAACAGCAGCAGAAATCTGTCGAAGGCGGGGTGGGTCCGGTTGCGGGGGTGTCCGCGGCATGGATGCCGCGGCCAAGCCTACAGGGACGTACTTGCGGCGTCCCCCGCAACCGGACCCACCCCGCCATCCCACAGGAACCCGGCTTTTGCCGTTGCCGTTGCCGTTGCTGTTGCCTTGGCCTCGGCGGGTGCAGGGCGCAGCCCTGCCGAAACCCCAACCTGAACAGCCTGTTTTGCGTCAGGTCTCATCCTTCCGCTAGACTATGCGGGTCTGCAGCGGCCGTCCGTTTCCCTCCGGGATCGCCGGCGACAGGGGTCCGCCCCATCGCCCGCCCCCACTCCGACGCCGTTCGTCACGCATTCCAGCCTGCGCTTCGCGTTGGCTGCACCCAATTCTCGCAGCGCGGTTCACGGGAACGCTCCGAGTCAGCCGATCAGTTTGATCTGCCCCCGTCTGTCCGTTCGGACAGGCGTTAACTGTACCTGGAGCAATCTCGATGTCTTTTGAATCCCTGGGCCTTGCGCCCTTCCTGCTGCGTGCGCTCGCCGAGCAGGGCTACGAAACCCCGACCCCGATCCAGCAGCAGGCGATCCCGCTGGTGCTGGCCGGTCGCGACCTGCTGGCCGGCGCACAGACCGGCACCGGCAAGACCGCCGCGTTCGGCCTGCCGCTGCTGCAGCACCTGGGCACCGCTTCGCAGGAAGTGCGCACCGGCCCGCGCAAGCCGCGCGCGCTGATCCTGGCACCGACCCGCGAACTGGCCACCCAGGTGCATGACAGCCTGCGCGGCTACAGCAAGTACCTGCGCATCCCCAGCGCCTGCATCTACGGCGGCGTCGGCATGGGCAACCAGCTCGACATGCTGCGTCGCGGCGTGGACCTGCTGGTGGCCTGCCCGGGCCGCCTGATCGACCACCTGGAGCGTCGCAGCATCGACCTGTCCGGCATTGAAGTGCTGGTGCTGGACGAAGCCGACCGCATGCTGGACATGGGCTTCCTGCCCTCGATCAAGCGCATCCTGGCCAAGCTGCCCAAGCAGAACCGCCAGACCCTGCTGTTCTCGGCCACCTTCGAGGACAACATCCGCCAGTTGGCGCTGGAGTTCATGCGCAACCCGGAACAGATCCAGGTGACGCCGAAGAACACCGTGGCCGAAACCATCACCCACAAGGTGCATCCGGTCGACGCCAGCCGCAAGCGCGACCTGCTGCTGCACCTGTTGGCGCAGGACAGCCGCGAGCAGACCCTGGTCTTTGCCCGCACCAAGCACGGCAGCGACAAGCTGGCCGCGTTCCTGGAAAAGTCCGGCATCAAGACCGCGGCGATCCACGGCAACAAAAGCCAGGGCCAGCGCTTGCGTGCGCTGGGCGACTTCAAGGCCGGCCGTGTCACCGTGCTGGTGGCCACCGACATCGCCGCGCGCGGTATCGACATCAACGAGCTGCCGAAGGTGATCAACTTCGATCTGCCGATGGTGGCCGAAGACTACGTGCACCGCATTGGCCGTACCGGCCGCAACGGTGCTACCGGTGAAGCGATTTCGCTGGTTGCGCAGGATGAAGTGAAGCTGCTGCGCGCGATCGTGCGCCTGCTGGGCCGCGACATGGACATCCGCGATGTGCCGGGCTTCGAGCTGCAGACGCCGATCCGCTGGGGCAACAGTGCTCCGGGCAAGGCCGAGGCTGATACCGGCGAGCGCGTGCCGCGCAAGACCCACGCGCGCCGTCCGCACGGCGATGCGCCGCGTCATGCACATGCAGGCCCGAAGAAGGCCGGCGGTGGCCGCCGCGAGGGCGGTGGCAACGGCCAGCAGCGCGCGGGCGCAGGTGCCGGTCAGGGCCAGCGTCGCGGTGGCGGTGCCAATACGGGTGGCGGTCGTGGCCGCGGCCAGGGTGGCGGCGGCGGTCGCGCCAGCTGATCCCAGCTGACAGGGATGGCGTCTCCCGCTGCGCGGGGGCTGCTTATCGGGGGACGACGCTGACGCGTCGTCCCTTTTTTGTTGCTGGCTGCCGGGTGGTTTGAGAGCTGGCGGTTGGTTTTGTGTGGGCGTTGGGGAGCGGGGTCGGCGCAAAACACGCCGTAAACCCATCCATGGGGGCTCGTAGGCGCCATCCATGGCGCCTGCGGTCCCGCCTGCCCCTCCCACCCCGCCTTCGACAGGTTCCCGTGATCTGTCGGAACGGCGCGGTGTCGGCTGCTG
>RCUO01000239.1_pt1 | contig 32119 bp, 32 predicted proteins | sample 2166161 | NCBI WGS metagenome assembly RCUO01 (sample SAMN09932617, study PRJNA488358) | compost metagenome | feature: garden; material: soil; isolation source: compost soil in cyclohexanecarbonitrile-enriched culture | place: Germany: Experimental Botanical Garden Goettingen | collected 2016-01-27
TGTGGTTCGATAAGAATCTGCCGCAGAGCAATGCCGACCCGGCGCAATTTCGGATCTTCAAGGGATCGAAGGGGGAAGGAAGCAGGCTCCAGGTCGCGGTTCTGTCTTCATCATCTGATAAAAATCAATCGATCAGCGGCATGCCGACCGGATCGAGCTATATCCTGGAGTTGGCCGAAGGCGAATCGTTCACCAAGGGTGCAGCCTACACGGTTATGCTGAGCGGCACGCTGGTTGCCAATAACAAGATCAGCCTCGGCGCCTATCGTTCAAATGAGGATGTTGAATTTGTCTTCACGGTTCCAAGCGCTTCAGGGCAATATAGCGGAGCTGGTGACCCGGTGATCATTCATAGTGTTGAAGACGGGGCGACAGGTGTTCCGGTCGAAGCCGGACTCTGGTTCTCACTCGACAGGCCTGCGGCGCATCCGAAAGAAGTGGCCAAAGGAATTGTTCTTAAAGAGAATGGTTCCGCTGTACCTCTGGACCCAACGCTTGACGCCGAACGGACGACGGGCGCGGTAAGCTATGCGGCTCAATCGACGGATGACGGCACGTTCTTTTTTCTCCCATTGTCCGGGAGCGGGGGGACAGTCGCCTATGATCTGGGATTCGGCAAGCAGTATACGCTGGACATCCCGGCGATTGCAACGGTGGACGGCCGGACGATACCTGCCCACTCCATTACCTTCCGTACGGTGACCGAGGACGTGCCGCCGCCGATGAACGGTTCGGTAGAGGCTAACTGGTCGGGCGGCAATCTTCAGATTACATGGAGTCCGCTGGCCTATACGACTGGCTATAATCTTTATGCCGGTGATGATCCCTATTGGAAGCTGGAAAAAGTCAATGCGGCTCCGATTACCGGCAGTTCTTACCAGGTCAGCGGCATTTCGTCAGGCACTACCCGGTATTTCCGGTTAACAGGGGTAAATGGAGCCGGAGAGGGGGGGATATCATCCGTCATTCGGGTGGCGGTGTCCACTGATGGAACGGCTGCTGTAGATGTCGGCTCCACATTCGCTTTACAAGGAACACAGACTGATAGCCTGCTTGCACCTGGCGGCGACGGCGTCCTCCGGATGGATGCGGCGAAGGCGGAGACGCTAATTAAGGACGCTGCGTCATCCTCGCTGGAGGCGGATGTATCCGGCTTCTCCGAATCAGATAGCAACGCGAAGGAAGTCCGGCTTCCGGCATCGGTTGTAACGGCTTTGAAGTCTGCAGGCAAGCCATTTGTCCTGAAAAACGGCAAAGTAACCGTATCGGTTCCGGCGGCAGCGCTCCCAGACCAATATGCGTGGACACTTGGTCTATGGAAGCCGGCAGAGAATACACTGCCCGCCAAGCCCAAAAATACGGTGAGCCGGCAAGTAATCGCTCTGAAGTCCGTCTCCGGCGATACGCCGCTCTATGAGATCGATTCTCCGGTTACGGTGACGCTGCCGATACCCGAGGCTACGAAGGTCCCCGAGAAGCTGGCAGCCTATGTACTGAATGCCGACGAAGGGCGATGGGAATATGCGGGCGGGAAGGTCGACGGACAGAGCTTTGTGTTCAGTAGCGACAAGTATACTGCCGTAATACTGACTGAATCGACCCGAACCTTCTCCGACATATCCGGGCACTGGGCGCGGCAGGATATTGAAGTTATGGCCGGGCGGCAAATTGTAAACGGCACGTCAGACGTTCTGTTCAGCCCGCAGCGGAAGGTAACCCGTGCGGAGTTCGCCGTCTTTCTGACCCGTCTGCTAAAGCTGCAGAAGGGCAGCGGAAATTCCGGCTTCACAGATGTGAAGACGGCTGATTGGTTCGCTCAAGAGGCGAGCGCAGCCGCAGCAGCGGGAATTATTAAAGGAGACAGCGGAAGATTTCGCCCGAATGACTTCATTACCAGACAAGAAATGGCGGTTATGACCATGCGGGCTTACACGGCTTCGGGCGGAACCGCCTCGGAAGGCGTAATTTCCTTCACGGACAAGGACAAGCTGGATTCCTGGGCTGTGCAGAGTGTGGGAGAAGCAAGCGCGCTTGGCCTGGTCAGCGGCTCGCCCGATGGAAGCTTCGGCGGTCAAAGAGATGCGACCCGCGCGGAGGCGGTGACGATGCTCGCCAAACTGATGCGCTTGTTGAACGTGTAAATTGAATCATGACAACAGCAAATGATAAGACAAAGGAAGACGCCGGTTATCGGTCGTCTTCCTTTGTTTTTCGGAAAGGCTATGGGTGTCAAAATAATGGAGAATCATCACTTCGCTCGACGCTTCTTGAACTGATCACATCGGTACCGGTTCCCAGTATATTTAGAATTAGAACCTCGCCGGTGGAGATTGGCGCTTCCGGTCGAAGCTCCTTGACCGCATTCATCCAGGCATGAATCATTCCTTTGGGAATGGGCTTCGCGGACCGGACCGGAAGCCGTTTGATGACTCCGCCCCTGACTGGAACGGTTGTCGTGACGATCCGCGACGGAGAAAGGGTCTCCTGTACGGCAAAATCCTTTCCCCGCTCACAGGTTTGTCCTGTTACCTCCGTAACCGTCTGCTCTGCCAGTGCTACGTCGATCTCGCATTCTCTCGGACATACAATGCAGATGTGCCGGATGTTCATCACGCTCATATCGATGCGCTCCTTTCCGCAGCAGCCTGTTCCTTGGCGCTCTCGGATTTGCGGCCAGCCAAATAGGCCGCCGCGGAGCGCCCCGCCCGTTCAGCCTGACGGCTGACTGAATCGGCCAGATCAAAGATGCGCACGGCATTCCCGCAGGCGAAAATCCCCTCGGCGCCGCACTGCAGGTTCTCGTCAACGAGCAAGCCGCCCTGCGTTTCATGGACGGGTATACCGGCCTGGATCGCGAGATCCGTCTCCGGGATTAATCCGACGGAGAGCAGCAGGGCATCGCATTCGATAAACTCCGATTGGTCAGGGATCGGCTGAAGATGCTCATCCACCTGGGACAGGACGACACCTTCCAGGCGCTCCTTGCCGACTATGGAAGTAACCGTATGGCTAAGAAGCAGCGGTATGCCAAAATCGTTCAGGCATTGAAGCACATTTCGCTTAAGGCCGGTGGGAACGGCTCTAGCTTCGGCCACCGCAACGACCTCGCAGCCTTCAAGTGCCAGACGCCGGGCCATAATGAGCCCCACATCTCCCGAACCAAGAATCACCGCACGCCTGCCGATGCATCCCCCCTCGCGGTTCATGAACCGCTGAGCACTTCCGGCCGTGAATACACCGGCGGGACGATCGCCCGGGATCCCAATGGAATCCCGCGTCTTTTCCCGGCACCCGGTCGCCAGAATCAAGGAGTCCGCCAGGATCTCGAAATAACCCATAACAGGGTTGACAGCGGTAAGCTTGCGGTCTGTACCAATCGCAAGTATGGTGGTATCCGTCAATACTTCAATGTCCGAACCGCGAAGAAGCTGGATGAACCGCTCCGCATACTCGGGTCCGGTAAGTTCTTCCTCGAAATAGGTTAACCCGAATCCGCTGTGAATGCACTGCTGGAGAATTCCGCCTAGCTCCGGCTCGCGCTCCAATATGGCGATGCGGCTCACTCCCCGCTTCCGGGCCTCCAGCGCTGCCGCCATTCCCGCAGGTCCTCCGCCGATTACGGCAAGCTCAAACCGTTTCATTCCGCATCACTCCTGTACGCATTCTGGTCTGTGTCACGCTTCGGTCTCGGCCAGCAATTCCGACCCCTTGTTTTCCAGCAGAACGCCTGTCAGCTTATCGCCAAGCTCACCCGCCAGCAGCACCGCGACCTTCGGTCCGCAGAACCCTCCCTGGCATCTTCCCATTCCGGCTCTTGTTCTGCGCTTGATTCCTCCGACGGAGCGGGCGCCGGGAGTGCGCCGTATGGCATCGAGGATTTCTTCCTCACTGACTGTCTCGCATCTGCAGACGATCCGGCCGTAGCCCGGCTGTTCGCGGATCAAGCTGTTCTTCTCCACGGTCGAAAGAGCGGACCAGGACACCGCGCCGGAGCGGCAGGGGTTGAAGGAAGCATTCGGCTGAAGCGCTAGTCCACCGCGTGCGAGCAGGCCGCCGACCATTCCGGAGATGTGCTCCGCTATAGCCGGGGAAGAGGTCAGACCGGGATTGTTGATGCCGGCAACCATGATCAAGCCGGGCAGCTGTGCTGATTCTTCGATCCAGAAATCCCCCTGGCTGCATTTAGCCTTCAGTCCCGCGAAACTGCGGATGATTCTGCCGTCAGGCAATCCCGGCGCAATCTTCCGGGCGGAATGCAGCAGCTTGGCGGTCTGCGCTGAGGTCGTCTCCCGCGAGGATGGTCCGTCCGCCGGCTCCATGCTGGGCCCGATCATCACATTGCCGTGAACGGTCGGAATCAGAAAGACGCTCTTCTCTCTCTCCGATTTGCTATGTGCGAGAATATGATGGATTTGAAATCCGCTATTGCGGTCCAGTACGGCGTACTGGCCCCGCTTCGGAATAATCCGGATTTGATTCGAACCGGTCATCGCGTCGATCACCTCGGAATGAACGCCTGCACAGCTGATGACGAGTCTGCTGGAGAACGAGGAAGATGCCGTCTTGACCAGCAGTCCGTCATCTATCGGGGTAATACCGGTGACCTCCATATTGGTCATGAACGCAACGCCGTTCTCCACGGCGTTCTCCGCAAGCGCGTAGCACAGCTCCCACGGATCAACAAGTCCGCATCCAGGGTTTAAGAGGGCGGAGATCACTTCGGCATTCACGTTCGGTTCCCGCTCCAGAATCTCGTCCCTGTTCAGAATGCGGGCTCCGGCAATCCCGTTTCGCATTGCCCGCGCGTATAGCTCGCCTATGGCGGCGACGTCCTCATCGTCAAAGCCGACGACCAGCATATCCGCAGGCTTGAAGGCGACGCCCAATTCCCGGCACAGCGGCTCGAACAACTGCCTGCCTCTTAACGTAAGCCTGCCCTTCAGCTTCTCGGGCCGTGCCGTGTGTCCGTTGTAGACGATGCCGCTGTTGGCCTTGGTCGCCTCATTCGCGATCTCATTATTTTTCTCCAGCACGAGTATGTTAAGGTCATATTTGGACAATTCCCTTGCGATGGCGGTTCCCACAATGCCTGCACCGATAATGGTGATATCATACATTTCGGAAGCCACCTCTTTCAGGAGCCATGCAATCAAAGGAACGGCTCGTCCAACGGCGGAAATAGCAGTTCAGGCAAGAGGTTTCCTCATCGTCGGCCCATTCTTCTTCCAAGTCCGGTTGGAAGGAGGAGCAGAGGGCGGCCGTACCGGCCGGGTCATCGCGCATCAACTCGTCCCGAACCGGTTCCTTTTGCATCAATTCCTCTCGCATCAGATCCTCCTGAAGCAAATCCTCCTGAAGCAAATCCTGCTGAAGTTTGTCCGCCCCGCTCATCGCGCAGCCCTCTGGCCAAGATGAATATGTTCGCGGGAGCAAGTCTTCCAGACTGACGAGCCCTCTATAGACGCCTCTTTTTGGACGGGAATAACGGCTCTGCCCCCTGATAAAATCGATTTGACCATCTGTCCGAGCAGAACGGGCTCATGATCCTCAAGCAGCCGGCCTTCCGGGTCTTGAACGGCATCGACCTTCGCGAGATCCCGCAGACGCGCCGCTGTCAGCATTTCGCCGGGCTGGCCGACCTTATGTCTGCTCTTGAACGCCCCATCGTTGCCCCCTAGCCGCAGTCCCGCTCCCGCCAGCGCGCCGATCACACCTTGTCCGGTGCCGCCGTGTTCCGAGAGATGAATGTCCAAACCCCCGGCAAGACGATAGGCATCTTCTTTGGTCAGCACTTCCCGTTTGGCGCGGTATCCAAAATCAATCAGCGGTCTTACGTCCGCAAGGTTCTCGACAACCGCGATGCAAAGGCCGGGGTCGGCTTCGGGTTCACTCTCTCGTTCGAGATACAGAGAGCAGAACATGATCAGATCCTGCAAATACCGGGGATCCACATCGGCTTCGAAGCACATGGAGCTGTTATGCGACGTATAGGGGATATCCTCATGAAGAAGAAGCTGATGCCTGGTAATGCGGGAAGAGGTTCCCCAGCCCATTTCCTTGACCGTTCTGGCAATATGCTGAGCCAAATCGCCGGTTCCTTTACTGCCTTTTGTCGTGATGTGATCTGTATCGTCAATGCAGACTATAATTTGCATAAATCCCCCTTCCGGCATGACGCCAAACTCATAAATTGAATATAATCAGTTATAATTAAATATATATTATATTATAGAAGTGAATGAATGAAATCTATTTCATGATGATTGGCACAATAATGTAATATGTGAAGCTTTTATTAAGGAAGAATGTGGATATCGAATGGGGGAATAGCGGGAAAGCCGCGGGCAAGATCCTCATTTTTTTGCAAAATAATTAACGCAACGGGTCACTTTCGTATTATACTGGTTTAAAGCGGGAAACCGAGTCTTTTACATAGAACTGAAGTTGGGAGTGAATGAGGTTTTGTCACTTTATGTCATGAAGTTCGGAGGTAGCTCCGTTGGCGATACCGAGCGTATGAAGCGGGTTGCCAAACGCATCGCGGATAAGCAGGATGAAGGCCATCGCTGTGTTGTGGTTGTGTCCGCCATGGGAGATACCACCGATGATTTGATCGATCAAGCGAAACTGCTGAACAGCGCGCCTCCTGCCCGTGAGATGGATATGCTGATGGCCAACGGGGAGCAAATCTCCATTGCGCTTCTGTCCATCGCCTTGAACGGCATCGGGCGGGAAGCCGTATCGTATACAGGCTGGCAGGCAGGCTTCCGGACGGACCCTACCCATGGACGTGCCCGGATCAACGAGATTGTACCGCGGCGTGTGCTGGAAGCGCTGGAGAAGAACAAAATCGTCATCGTCGCCGGATTCCAGGGAATGACACTTGACGGTGAAATTACAACGCTTGGACGCGGCGGCTCCGATACAACGGCCGTTGCGCTTGCGGCTGCCATCAAGGCCGATGTGTGTGAAATTTACACTGACGTTGACGGCGTCTATTCCACAGATCCGCGGATCGTGAAGAATGCCCGCAAGCTGAATGAAATTTCATATGATGAAATGCTGGAGCTCGCCAATCTCGGCGCCGCCGTTCTCCATCCCCGTGCGGTGGAATATGCGAAGCGGTACCAGGTGAAGCTGGTTGTGCGGTCGAGCTTCAATTATAATGAAGGCACTGTAGTGAAGGAGGAAGCAAGCATGGAGCAGGGAGTTGCGGTCAGCGGGATCGCTTATGATAAAAATGTGGCCCGGATTAGCATTTCCGGAGTTGCGGATGTGCCCGGGGTGCTGGCCCAGGTGTTCGGTAAGCTTGCCTCGGAAGGCATCAACGTGGATATTATCGTGCAGAGCGGAGTTCAGAACGGAGAGGCCGACTTCTCCTTCACCGTCTCACTGGATGAAATGGAACGGGCGAAGGAAGTCATCCGGGCGATCCGCGAAGAGCTTCCTTATCGTGACGTTACTTCGGAAGATAATCTCGTCAAAATTTCCATCGTCGGCGCGGGCATGGTCAGCCATCCCGGCGTAGCGGCGCAAATGTTCGAAGTGATCTCCGGGCTGGGCATCAGCATCAAGATGGTCAGTACCTCCGAAATCAAGGTCTCCTGTGTAGTGGAAGCCGGACGTCTGCAGGAGATTATCCGGGCGCTGCATACAGCTTATGAGCTGGATACCGATAATCAGGTCTTTGTTGGCGGTCCGCAGGATCGCCGTTAAGCTGCTAACCCAAGCTTGAACACAAATGATGATATGAAGGCTCACGGCGTTTTGGGACGCTGTGAGCCTTTTGCTGATTATCATTAAACCGAGTGATTGACGATTGCCAGAACGATTGCCAGAATATGAAGAAGACCGGTTGCGGGGCATCTCATGCCTGCGGAACCGGTCTTTTTCGTACACTCCACAACTGTGTGCTGTAAAGAGTTTGCTGCCTGTTCATCCCCCTCGCTATGTTCTTCAATACTAGCTTACTGCCTCATACGTCTCTCTAATTAATCCCTTAGTATCCAGTAGCTTCGCTGATCTCCAGTAGTTTCGCTGATCTCCAGTTGCTTCGTTATTCTTCAGTTGGTTCCTCATTCTCCAGTTGCTTCGTTCTTCTTCAGTTGGTTCCTCATTCTTCAGTTGCTTCGTCGCTCTTCAGTAGCTTTGTTGCAGCCCAGCGGCTCTATAACCCTGAAATTGCTATATCTCCGTTCGGCCGATGGCTCTTCCAATCAAGGCTATGAGATCAGGCCAAACGTTTGAATCTGCCAAGAATCTCGACCGTCTCCAGCACGTTCACAAAAGCAGTCGGGTCCACCGACATCACCGCTTTGCGCAGCTCGGCCAGTTCATATCGTGTTGTCACGGTCATCAGCATCGTATTGCCTTCATGGCTGTATCCGCCCTCCGTATTGACGACGGTAACGCCATGCGGAAGCTGGTTGAGCCGTTCGAGCATCTCATTCTTATGCTTGGTCACGATGAAGCAGGTCAGCTTGACGTGCCGGATATGAATCAGATTGACGACCCTGCTCTTGACGAAGACACACAGCATGGCGTACAGCGCGGAATCCCAGCTCTTCATGAAGCCAAGTGTCAGGATGACGACTCCGTCCATGACGAACAGCACTGTTCCCATCGGCACGTCACGCTTGCGGGTAATGATGGAGCCCAGAATGTCGAAGCCCCCGGAAGAACCTCCGGCGCGAAGCGAGAAGCCGACGCCTCCCGCGATGATCACACCGCCAAATATACTGGCGAGGATCGGGTCCTTGGTCACTTGAACCTGGGGAATAATGGCCAGGAACCAGGTGGTAGAAGCGACACAGAGCATGCTTAGTCCGATGTATTTTTTGCCGACGGCGATGAAGCCCCAGATCAGGATCGGCAAATTGATCGCGAAATAGATCGCGGAAATATACTTGGGGTTCGTCAAGTACCCGAGGACGGATGCCGCCCCGGCGACTCCTCCGCTTAGCAGCTGGTGAGGAATCAGGAACAGCTTGAGTCCGGTCGCGACCAGCAGGGCGGAAAATACGGTTACTGCGGCGTCACGAACCGTACGTGACAGATTTACGGCTGTGGTTGACATGGTCGATGTACGTGTAGGCATGAAAGCAATCCTTTCTGTTTATGGATGATAGAATCGATATCCAAAAAATATTTTATCACACTGAATATTTTTTTCTATCATTATTTTGTGAAAAATATCCGCCTTCATTGTAATTAGGTTGGTTTCCCATCCTTGCTTTTATGCCCGTTGTCCCATTTTTCGTAAACCGGCCTGTCTAAATCGCGATCAAGCCGCATATTCATGAACAGATAGCGTGAAGCCGGAATGCCGGAATCTGTGGAAAAGGAGTGAGTCGGAGATGGACAAGTATGTGAGCTGGATGGCCGGTTTGCGGATTCTGTCCGGGAGCGTCGAGATTTTAGCTGCATTGCTCATGCTTAGACTAGGCCGGGTGGACAGGGCGCTCGCCGTGAATTCGGCGCTGGCTCTTGTCGGACCGACGGTGCTGATCCTGACGACAACAATCGGCCTGTCGGGTATGGCAAGGGAATTGTCGCCGGGGAAGCTGGCATGGGTCTTTATCGGAGTGGCGTGCCTCTTATTCGGCATTTTGAAGAAATGATAGATTGGTAGGCATATAGAGCGGCGTACAAGCATAGATATGTAGCAAACCATCCGATAGAAGCATGATTTGGGGGGATGGCCTATGGCCAACGAATGGCTTCAATTATTTCCCGAAAAAGTGAGAGCCGCGCTTTCCCGTCTTCCGCTCCAACTGTTGGACAGGGTGGAGGAGATTCGCCTAAGGGAAGGCCGCCCGCTTGAGATCAACTATGAAGGCCGCTATGCCTTTGTAAATGCTGCCGGAGGCTTGGCCTCGGAATCCGAGGCTTACCGGCCCGACCGGGAGGACAGCCACCGGATGCTTGACCTGATCAGCAATCATTCGCTTTATACGATGGAAGAGGAGCTGCGCAAGGGCTTCATTACGATTCCGGGCGGACACCGGATCGGACTGGCCGGCCGGGCAGTACTGAGCGGCGGCAATGTGGGCCATCTTCGCGATATCGCCGGCTTCAACATCCGGATCGCCCGGGAACTGCCCGGCGTCGCCGACCCGGTGCTCCCCCATCTATTCGATGCGGGCGGCCGGAGGGTGCTGCATACACTGATCATCTCGCCGCCGCAGCATGGCAAGACGACACTGCTTAGGGATCTTGCCAGGCAAATCTCGTGCGGCGGCACAGGCGTCGGTGTCCGGCGCCCCGGTTTCAAGGTCGGCATCGTGGACGAGCGTTCCGAAATCGCGGGCTGCCGAAGAGGCGTTCCCGCCTTCGACATCGGCCCGAGAACGGACGTGCTGGACGGCTGTCCCAAAGCCGAGGGCATGATGATGATGATCCGGTCACTGTCGCCGGATGTGCTGATCGCAGATGAGATCGGACGCCCGGAGGATGCCGAGGCGGTAATGGAGGCCCTGCATGCCGGGATCACCGTTCTGGCCGCTGCGCATGGCCGGGAGGCGTCGGAGCTTGGCATGCGGCCCGGACTGGGGCGGCTGATCGAGATGGGGCTGTTCGAACGGTATGTCATCCTGAACCGATCTGGCGGGGAGCTGAGCTGCCGGGTGCTGGACGGCAGGAAACGTCCGCTCCATGCGGTTCCGGGAATCCGGACAGGGGGGCGGGAGGCATGATCAAGCTGCTGGGCGCCATTCTGATCCTCGCATCCGCAACGCTTGGAGGCTTCACCGCAGCGAGACGCTTTGCGCAGAGGCCCCGCAGCATCCGGGGGCTGATTGCGGCTCTGCAGCGGCTGGAGAGCGAGATCACTTACGGCTATACGCCGCTGCCCGAGGCGATGGGACGCATCGCCGCCCAGTCCCTGGAGCCGCTCCACAGCCTGTTCCTGGACATCGCGGACGATATGGGCGATCCGCACAACCGGACCGCGCGCGAAGCGGTGGAGCGGGCAGTCCGCTCCCACTGGCAGGCGACCGCGATGAAAGCTCCGGAACGCGAGAGTCTCCGCCAGCTCAGCTTCACGCTGGGCGTCAGCGACCGGCAGGATCAGGCGAATCATATCGCCCTCGCGCTCCGGCAGCTGGCACAGGAGGAGCAGACAGCCCGGGAAGAACAGGCCAAATACGAAAAAATGAGCAGAAGCCTGGGTGTTCTTCTGGGGGCGCTCATCGTCATTCTGATTTTTTAGCGAGGTGCCAGGGATGAATATCGAAGTGAATGCGATCTTCCAAATTGCCGGCATCGGCATCATCATTGCCATGATTCATACCGTTCTGAAGCAGATGGGCAAAGAGGACTTCGCGCACTGGGTCACGGTTATCGGCTTTGTCGTCGTGCTCTTCATGGTCGTGAGGATGCTGGACGGACTGCTGCAGGAAATCAAAACGATTTTCCTTTTTCAATAAACCGCCATGGAAATCATTCAAATTGTTGGTGTCGGACTTCTGGCGACCGTGCTGATCCTGGTCCTCAAGGAACAGAAGCCGGTGTTCGCCTTCCTGCTGGCCACAGTAACCGGAATTCTGATCTTCATGGTGCTGCTCGGCAAAATCGGCGGCGTCATCTCCACACTCCAGCGTCTGGCGGAGTCGTCGGGAATGGAGACGGTGTATCTGAAGACGATCTTCAAAATCATCGGCATCTCCTACATCGCAGAGTTTGGAGCGCAAATCGTCCGGGACGCCGGCCAGGAATCCATTGCCTCCAAGATCGAACTGGCGGGCAAGGTACTCATTATGACGCTGGCGGTCCCGATTATCGGCATCATTATCGAGACCGTTATGAAGCTGCTTCCGGCCTGATATCCGCAAGGGCTGGACGATTTCCGCGAGAGGAGGAGCCGTTATGGGAAAAAGAGCCGTCTTTCGTCCGCCTAGGTCCGTATCTACCCTTCTGGTCCTTCTGCTCTTCCTGTGTGCGGGAACCGGACTGGCCTTCGCCGAAACCACAGGTTCAGGCGGAAACTCTCCGGAAGCTGTAACGGCAACCTCGGATTCACATACTGGCTCCGGTGTGCAGGAGTATACGGGCCTCGATCGGGGGAATGTGATAGCTTCACAGTCAGGTCTGGCCGCAGACGCTGAAGGATTCGCCGGTGACAGTTCCGCTGCGGCGGGCGTTCCGGAGGCGGCTCCTGGCACGAACGGAGCATCCGGCGGCAGCGGCGGGGGATCGTCAGGCGCTGTCAACGAATGGGTCAGAAGCCAGGTCGATGATCTGCCGAAGGACGGCGTCGAAAAATATTGGAACCAGTTAATGAAGGATTACGGCGGCTTTTTTCCGGAAGGTACGACCCCTTCCCTTATGGACATGCTGCTGCCCGGCGGCAAGGGAATCAGCATGCAGAGCGTGCTGTCCGGGCTTCTGAACTATATGTGGCATGAGGTGCTCTTCAACGGCAAGCTCCTGGTCACCATTGTGATGATCAGCGTGCTCAGCATGATACTGGAGACGCTGCAGACGGCGTTCGAGCGAAAGACGGTCAGCAGAGTGGCGTACATGATCTGTTACATGGTGGTGGTCGTTATCGCGGTGAACAGCTTCAGCGTTGCGATTGGCTACGCCAAGGACGCAATCGACAGAATGATTGATTTCATGATGGCCATGGTTCCGCTGCTGTTCGCCCTGCTGGCCTCCATGGGGAACTTCGTCACCGTCTCGGTGACTCACCCGCTGATCGTCTTCATGATTCATCTGGTCGGCATTCTGATCCATACGATGGTGTTCCCGCTGCTGTTCTTCTCGGCAGTGCTTCATCTGGTCAGCTCGATATCGGACAAATATAAGCTTACCCAGCTGGCGAATCTTCTTCGCAACATCGGCACCGGCGTGCTCGGCGTTCTGCTGACCGTGTTTCTCGGGGTCATATCGGTCAGGGGCATTACCAGCTCCGTCACAGACGGTGTAACGCTGCGGGCGGCCAAGTATGTGAGCGGCACCTTCGTTCCTGTCATTGGCAAAATGTTCGCGGACGCCACCGACACCGTCGTTTCCGCTTCACTCCTGGTCAAGAACGCGATCGGCTTGTCGGGTATCATCATCATCCTGTTCCTGTGCGCGTTTCCGGCGATCAAGATCCTGGTGCTTGCGCTGATCTACAATGTGGCGGGAGCGGTGATGCAGCCGCTTGGAGACACGCCGATCGTAGCGTGCCTGCAGCAGATCGGCAAGAGCATGGTGTATGTGTTCGCAGCGCTGGCGGCGGTCTCGCTGATGTTCTTTCTGGCGGTAACGATTATGGTCGCCGCGGGCAACGTGACGGTGATGATGCGATGAACCGGAGGGGACTGGAGGTGGAGCATGGGCTGGCTCTCGGGATGGCTGCGTGAAGTCATATTGATCGTGCTGATGGCGGGCTTCATCGAGCTTCTGCTGCCTAGCAAATCGATGGAGCGGTATGCAAGGCTGGTGCTGAGCCTGCTGGTTCTACTGACAATTCTTAGTCCTATCGTCTCTCTGCTTAAGGGAGACGCCGCCTCGCAGCTCAGTCTGGCGCTCAGCCGGACCATTGAGGACGAGGGGGGGAGCGGCGGGAAGGAGAGCCGGGAGCTGGCTGATATTTTGGCTGACGGCCGCAAGCTGGCTTCCGGAAGCCGGGAGCAGAGCCTGAAGCTGGCCGCAGGACAGATCGCCGGGCAGATGAAGGAAGAGATTGCGGCGGCGACGGGAAGACGGGGAGTGAAGGTATCAGTTTCGCTCGGGATGACCGGCGGTGAGAGTGGCGATGTGCCCGTCATCACAAGGGTTGCCGTCAGCTTGCCATCAAGCACTCAGGCGGCGGAGAGCAGCACCGCGGGCAGCGGCGAGGGTTCTCCGATTATGGTCGAGCCGGTTGCCGGCATCTCCGTTCAGCTCGGCGACGAGCAGGGGACTCGGCCCGCAGGGCAGAGTGCCAAAGATGCGGAGGACACGCAGGATGAGGGAGAACGCGCCGAACAAGAGACCGTAACAGCGCTGCTCGCCAAGAACTGGAGTTTGGACCGGGATGTCATAACAGTGACTGGAACGCCGGATAAACAGTCCTATGCCGGGGCTAACCGGCAGTAACAGGAGGGAAGCAATATGGGCAAATGGCTGAAGAAGCTGGAGGAGCTGGTAGGAGGCGGAGAGAATCCGAAGCGGTCTATTACATTCCGCTGGCTTCTAATTCTGGCACTGCTGGGCGTGGCGATTATGCTGTTCAATTCCTTCGTCCATGTGAAGAAGCTGGATAGCAACAATACGGGGAGAGAGCCGCCGGCCTCCCAAAGCTCCCAGGCAACCCTGCAGGAGCAGACCGAGAATGACGCCAGCTCATTTGACGGAATCGAACGGGAAATGGAGAACCGGCTGAAGGGCATTCTGGAGCAAATTGTCGGCGTGGGGACCGTGGACATCATGGTAACCGTGGATTCCACGGAAGAGGTAGTCGTACAGCGCAATGTCAATGACTCGCAGCAGCTCAGCGACGAGACGGACGCGAACGGCGGCAAACGTCATACGACGACCTATACGAGGGATGGAGAGATCGTCACCTACAGCAACTCGGGGGACGAGACTCCGATCGTCACAAAGAAGATCAAGCCCCAGGTCCGGGGCGTACTGATCGTAGCCAAGGGGGCGGAGAACAAGGTGGTGAAGGGGCTGATCGAGCAAGCGGTTCAAAAAGCGCTCAACGTGCCGAGCTACCGCATCTCCGTCGTACCGAGAAAGCAGGAATAGGCTGTTCCACGGGACTGGGCGCTGCTCAGCGCTCACCCTGCCCGGCAAGTTACTCAATCGCAAGAACATGAATAAGGAGGAAGAAGGATGAACGGAAAAAGACAGACAATCTGGTTGGTGTCCATGCTCAGCTTGATGGTGGTGCTCTCCGCTTACTATTTGTTCACGGAGGACTCGGGCGTCTCGTCTCCGAAAGAGACGGCGGGAACGATTCAGGTGGATTCCGTGAAGAACGGCGGGGCGACTCTCGCTGACGGCGGCGCTACAGTTAGCGAGGTAACGCCTCAGGATGCAGCTTCGGTGAATGATTCCTCGGCATCCGCCGGACAGTCCGCTTCGAGCGATAATACAGCTGCCACGGATATCGGCAGCACCGACGGCACGGACGGCAAGACCACGGCGGACGGCAAAACTACAGCGGACGGCAAGGCCACAGCGGATGCTTCATCCGCAGCCGCAGGAGACAACGGCGCCGCATCGGCAGCCGATGCCGGCACCTCCAAGGGTACAGCCGCTCCATCGGCGGCTGTCCAGAGCCCCGATGCATCTCCCAAGGCTTCGGCCCAATCGGGCAAGACCGGCTCGGATAAATCGGCCTCGGCCGGGGAGAGCAGCGGCGTCTCGAAGAAAGACGCCGCCGTGCTCGATCAGGTCGCCTCGCAGAGCGCTTCGGCTTCCAGCATGTTCACCAACTACCTCTATGAGCGCGAGCAGAACAACCTGAAGGAACAGAATGACCTGATGGCTGTCATCAACGATATGGGCAAGACGCCGGAGGAGAGCGCCGCTGCCCAGCAGCAGCTGAACAAGCTTGAGGAGAAGGAATCGAAGATTACAAGCATCGAGGAGCAGCTGCAGCAGCAGTACGGCGACGCCATCGTCAAGGAAGAAGGGGAAGATAACTACAAAGTGGTCGTGCTCAGCGACAAGCTGGATGTGAAGCAGGCCGCAGGCATCATCGATCTGGTTATGAAGGAACTTAGCGTATCCCAGGATAAAGTGAGCGTTCAGCATGTGTCGGAGCAGTAAAATATCGAAAGAACAGAACATTTAGCGAAAGAGCCCGGGCTTGTTCCGGGCTCTTTCTATTTCCTGCGTTTATGATATAATACATAACGTCATCCGAAGGTACAGGCTACCGGCCGAGTTACGGTTTCAAGAGAAAGCTGAAGGAGTGAATGGATCGAAATGTTCAAACTAAGCGAAATTAAGGAATTGATCAAACTGCTGGACCAGACTTCCTCCGTCCATGAACTGGAGATTGAGAGCGAAGGAATGAAGCTGGCCATCCGCAAGCCGGACCGGTCCGAAGCTGCGGAAGTGCATGCGGTTCCGACAGCTCCTTATCCGTATCCCTTTACGCCGGCTCCGCAGGCTCCTGTATCCCAGCCGTCCGTCCAGTCGGCTCCAGCCGCAGCCCCTCAGGAATCCGCACCGGCTCCTGCAGAAGGAAATTTACATAAAATCGTATCTCCAATGGTAGGAACGTTCTACACCTCGGCTTCGCCGGATTCTCCTGCTTTCGTCAGCGAAGGAGACAAAGTAACCGAGAAATCGACGGTATGCATTATAGAGGCAATGAAGCTCATGAACGAACTTGAAGCCGAAGTTCGCGGCGAGATCGTCTCGGTTCTGGCCGAGAACGGCCAGCTGGTGGAATATGGCCAGCCGCTGTTCCTGGTGAAACCGGAATAGCCAAATATTTCAACTGGTGACGGATGGCAAGGACCCGCGCCGCATGAGCGGATAATGAGAGGAAAAGGCCGACGTTTCTTATTGAAATCCACTTGGTGATAGCTTCATTTATTAAAAATGGACTTAGATTTCTCGGTAAACGTTTGGCGTCAAGATGACGCCGATAGACGTTTATCCTTGGGAGGATAGACATGAACATCCATAAAGTGCTGATTGCCAATCGGGGCGAAATCGCCGTCCGGATCATTCGCGCCTGCCGCGAACTTGGCATTTCCACCGTAGCCGTCTATTCGGAGCCCGACCGCGATTCGCTTCATGTCCGGCTTGCCGACGAAGCGTACTGCATTGGCCCTACGGCGTCCAAAGACAGTTATTTGAATTTCACGAATATTATGAGCGTCGCGACCCTGACGGAATGCGACGCCATTCATCCCGGCTACGGCTTTCTGGCCGAGAACGCCGATTTTGCCGAAATTTGCGGTTCCTGCAACATCATCTTTATCGGCCCGTCTCCGGAAGCCATTACCCGAATGGGAGACAAGGCTGTCGCGAAGGATACGATGAAGAAAGCGGGAGTTCCCGTTATCCCGGGCTCGGACGGTTTAGTTGAAGACGTGGATGATGCGGTCCGGCTCGGACGGGAGATCGGCTACCCGATCATCGTCAAGGCGACTGCCGGCGGCGGAGGCAAGGGAATTCGCATTGCCGAGGACGAGGAGTCGCTGGTCAAGCAGATCACCGCGGCCCAGCAGGAAGCCCAGAAGGCGTTCGGCAATGCCGGTGTATACCTGGAGAAATACCTGACGGGCATGAAGCATGTCGAGATCCAGATTATCGCCGACAATCACGGCAATGTGGTGTATCTGGGCGAACGTGACTGCTCTGTGCAGCGCCGGCGGCAGAAGCTTGTCGAGGAGGCGCCTTGCCCGGTGCTCACGCCGGATATCCGGCAGGCCATGGGCGAAGCGGCCGTGCGCGCTGCGGAGGCAGTCGGATACTCCGGCGCAGGGACGCTGGAGTTCCTTCTCGGTTCGGACGGGCAGTTCTATTTCATGGAGATGAACACCCGCATCCAGGTTGAGCATCCCGTTACCGAGATGGTGACGGGCGTCGATCTGATCAAGGAAATGATTTCGGTAGCGGAGGGCAATCCGCTGACCTTTACGCAGGATGATATCAGAATCAACGGCTGGGCCATCGAGTGCCGGATCAACGCGGAAGATCCGGCGAAGAACTTCATGCCTTCGCCGGGCAAAATCGGATTCTACCTGCCCCCAGGCGGGCTCGGCGTACGCATTGACAGCGCCGCCTACCCCGGATGCACAATATCGCCTTTCTACGACTCCATGATCGCGAAGCTGATCGTCTGGGCGCCGACCCGTCAGGAAGCGGTGCAGAAAATGAAGCGGGCCTTGGGTGAATTTGCTGTAGAAGGCATTCACACGACTATCCCGTTCCATCAGAAGCTTCTGGAGCACCCGGTGTTCCTGGACGGCAACTTCGATATTAAATTCCTGGAGGAATATGAAATTTAGGGCATGGCCGCTTTGTTTGTCATAAAGATCGGCAAATGATATAGTATGTTTAATGAGAAACGAACTTACGCTTAGGCCAGTATGAACTAAGTTGAAAGGTGTGGGGGACAATTATGAGTACAGTGCCTACAGAATTCGAGCGGACGGAAATCGGTGAAATCCAGATCGCTCCCGAGGTAATCGAGATTATCGCGGGACTAGCAACCGTTGAGGTTAAAGGCGTGGCCGGCATGAGCGGCGGATTTGCCGGAGGCATTGTCGAGCTCCTGGGCCGCAAGAACCTTTCGAAGGGCGTTAAAGTAGAAGTCGGCCAACGCGAGGCGGCGGTGGATGTATCCGTTATCGTCGAATACGGCAACCGTCTTCCTGAAGTCGCAGCTGAAATTCAGCGCAACGTCAAGCGTTCCATCGAGACGATGACCGGCCTGACCGTGGTGGAAGTGAATGTCCAAATTCACGATGTTCAGTTCAAGGCCGTCGAGAAGAACACAAGCGTCGAAGATACGGATTCTGCTCTTCGCGTGAAATAAGGACTCTGGCGAGGCAGCCTGAAGAATCCATACATTCCCGGGGTCCCTACCAGGTGTACCTGAGCAAGCATCAAACGACAGCCCCACCAACTGTGTGGGGTTTTCTTTGAACCCCCGACGCTTTCGGTCGAGGGTTTCTCTATTTTAAGGAGGTTATGCGGTTCGTGGCCAAAATTTTGGACAGACTTCTGCTGTTTCTGTACAGCTTAAGCATCGGAATATTATCGGTAATTGCCCTCCTTCTGCTAAGCGGCGTCGTGCCCTGGAATCTGGAGATCCGTGACTGGAACACGGTCTACATCGCTGCGGTCGCCGGCTCGGTCATTTTGTTCCTGCTCAGCATCCGCTTCTTCTATATCTCGCTGCGCCGGGACCGTTCTTCCAGTCTTTCGGTCGATCAGCGGACGGAGTACGGGGATATTCAAATCTCCATGGAGACGATTGAGAATTTAAGTCTGAAGGCCGCAGGACGTGTCAAAGGCATCCGGGATCTGAAGTCGCGAATTCGCGTGTCTCAGGCGGGTCTTGAAATTATGATTCGCGGCGTCGTCGACGGCGATCATTCGCTGCCGCTGCTGACATCGGAAATCCAGCGCCAGGTTCATGAATATGTGCAGGAGACGACAGGCGTTCCGGTAGCCGATGTGTCGGTCTACATTGCGAACCTTGCTCAGTCCCCCAGCTTCAAAAGTCGAGTGGAATAGAGGTGGGTTTCCCCTATGCCCTGGAGAGAATTATGGGAAAGTCACGGAGGCAGAATAACGGGAGCGGCTTTTGGTCTGCTGCTAGGCATCATTTATTTAATCAGCGGTTTTTGGGATATGCTGTTCTTTGCACTGGTTGTGTTCATCGGGTATACGCTTGGCGGACGAAAAGACGCACAGGCTCCCCTGTTTCCCTGGCGGGAACTGCTGGAGCGGCTGTCGTCCCGTTGGCGCCCTTTTAAATGAACCGCGCTAAAAGTCTTTCTTTCGGGAGCGTACCGGTTAGCTGTGAATGATCTCCGAATGAGGACTGGCGCGGTTTTTTTAAAAATATAAGACATTATAAGTTGTTGCTTACAATAGGTCTTCTATTTCTCGGTAAATGCACGGCGCCCAAAGGACGCCGTTAGGCGTTTATCCTTGTGATAAGAATTAATAAGCGATTTGCTAAGAAGAAGTCTGTCTGTTAAGGGGGAAGGGACTCTTCGATTTTCGCTCCCCGCCTCTCGTATGGAATTGAAACGTGATGCGGACATTATCAGAGAGAGCCTTGAACGGGTGCATGGAAGCGGTAATCCCCCCGGCCGAACTCCGGCTGTAAGCGCCGAACTCCGGCTGTAAGTATATGAAGGAGGTACAAATGAAAAGACGCGTAGCAAGAGAAATTGTGATTCAAAGTCTGTATCAGATGGAAATGAATGAGGTAGAGAGCAGCGAAGCCGTGACCATGCTGCTGGACGAAGCGGCCGAGGAGAACGAGACGGACCGGACAATCGGGGACGAGGCGCTGATGCGGGATTATGTGCTCAGCCATGTCAACGGCATATGGGAAGCCAAGCCTGCGATCGACGACATGCTGGAACACTATTTGAAAGGCTGGCAGATGAGCCGTCTCTCGCGTGTGGACCGTCAAATTTTGCGATTGGCCGCCTATGAAATGATCTATCTGAACGATGTACCGGCCAAAGTTGCCGTCAATGAGGCGATTGAGCTGGCCAAGCATTTTGGTACAGAGGATTCCGGCAAGTTCGTCAACGGCGTACTGGGCAAGATGATTCAGGATCTGGAAGAGCTGAAGGCTAAACATAACTGATCAGCAGGACCGAATGGCTGCAAGCCGCGGGCCTATCCAACTAACTTCAAGAATAAGGGGAGAAGAGTGTCATGACAGCAGCAATCATCAGCGGTAAATTGGTTTCCGAAGAGATTCGTGTAGATATCGCCAAGGAGGTCGGGACGCTCGCGGAGCAAGGTGTTAAGCCGGGCCTGGCCGTTGTACTCGTCGGTGAAGATCCGGGTTCTCAGGTCTATGTGAACAGCAAGGAAAAAACATGCATCAACCTCGGCTTTCACTCGGTCGTACATCGGCTGCCCGCAACCACCACTCAGGAGCAGCTGCTCGCCTTGGTAGATGAGCTGAACAACGACGATGATATCGACGGTATTCTGGTGCAGCTTCCGCTCCCCAAACACATCAACGAAAAAGCGGTAATCGACGCCATTTCCGTAGAGAAGGACGTAGACGGCTTCCATCCGGTCAACGTCGGCAATCTCGTTATCGGCGATGACAGTCTGCTGCCCTGTACGCCTGCCGGCGTCATCGAGCTGATCAAGCGGACGGGCATTGACCTCTCCGGCAAGCATGCGGTTGTTGTCGGACGCAGCAACATTGTCGGCAAGCCGGTATCCCTGCTGCTGCAGCGGGAGAACGCGACGGTTACAATGTGTCATTCCCGTACGACTAATATGGCCGAGCTGTGCAAAATGGCAGATGTGCTCGTGGTGGCAATCGGCCGCGCCAACTTCATCGATGCATCCTATGTGAAGCCGGGCGCGGTTGTAATTGACGTAGGCATGAACCGTCTGGACAACGGCAAGTTGGCGGGAGATGTCGACTATGACAGCGCCAAGGAAGTTGCAGGCTACATAACGCCGGTTCCCGGCGGTGTAGGCCCGATGACCATCACGATGCTGATGGTGAACACCCTGACGGCAGCGAAGCGCCGCCGCGGTCTGGAATAGGGAGTCCTCTCCATGGCGGATCGCAAGGTATTCTCGATTAAAGATCTGAACCGGTACATCCGCATGAAGCTGGACTCTGACACCGTGCTGTCCGATGTGTGGATTCGGGGCGAGATTTCGAATTTCACGCATCACGGCAGCGGACATATGTACTTCACGCTGAAGGACGAGAGCAGCCGGATCAAAGCGATCATGTTCGCGTCCCACAACCAGCGGCTGCCGTTCGTACCGAAGGAAGGCTCACGGGTAATTGCCAGAGGAAATGTAACGGTGTATGAGCGGGACGGACAATACCAGTTCTACGCTACCCATATGCAGCCCGACGGCATCGGCAGCCTGTATCTGGCTTACGAGCAGTTGAAGAAGAAGCTGGAGCAGGAGGGGCTGTTCGATCAGGGGCGGAAGCGGCCGCTTCCCCGTTACCCCAAATGCATCGGCGTTGTAACGTCGCCGACGGGAGCGGCGGTCCGGGATATTCTGATTACGCTTCACCGGCGGTTTCCGCAGGTGGAGATTGTCCTGTATCCTGTGCTTGTCCAGGGGAAGACCGCCGCGCCTTCCATCGTGAAGGCGATCCGGAATTTGAACGCCATCGGCGAAGCCGACGTGCTCATTGTCGGCCGGGGCGGCGGCTCGCTGGAGGAGCTGTGGGCGTTCAACGAAGAAGCGGTGGCGCGCGCCATCGCCGAGTCGGACATTCCGGTCATCTCGGCTGTCGGCCATGAGACCGATTTTACGATCGCGGATTTCGCGGCCGACCTGAGGGCCGCGACACCAACGGCCGCAGCGGAGCTGGCCGTGCCGAGCTCGGCGGAGCTCATGTCGCAGCTCCGCCAGCAGCAGCGCCTGCTGCGCCAGGGCCTGCAGCGGCGCGCGCAGCGCGGCCGCGAGCGGCTGGACGCGCTGCGGCGCTCGCCGGCGCTCACGAATCCGCGCCGGCCCCTGCTCCAGCACGCGCAGCGGCTGGACATGCTCCAGCAGCGGCTGACGCGCGCGCTGGAGTCGAAGGCAGCGCGGGCGCGCGACCGTCAGGCGGTGCTGCATCACCGCCTGGAGCGGCACAGCCCGCGCGAGGGCGTCATCGCCGCGAGGCAGCGCGCCGAATCCGCGAAGCGGGAACTGGCCGCCACCATGAGGGCGGCCATAGGGAATAAGCGCGCCCGGTTCGCGGCGGAGCTCAAAGCGCTGGACGCGCTGAGCCCGCTTAAAGTCATGGCGCGCGGATACAGCCTGGTCTATGACGAGAAGGAACAGCACCTGATCAAATCGCTGGGCGAGGTTCAGCTCGGCGACCTGGTCGTCGTGAAGCTGGCGGACGGCCAGCTGGACTGCCAGGTATGGGGAATGAAGGAGGATGCGAAGGAACATGGCGAAGGAAGAAGCGGAACTGGGGTTTGAGGAAGCGATGGACCGGCTGGAGCTGATCGTGCGTGAACTGGAGCACGGCGATGTTCCGCTGGAGAAGGCGATCGATTTGTTCCAGCAGGGCATGAAGCTCTCCCAGCTGTGCGGAGCCAAGCTGGAGCAGGTGGAGCGCAAGATCGAGATGATCGTTGAAGAAGACGGAGAACTGCGCAAGAAGCCGTTCGGCGATGCGCTGGAAGGGGCTGCCGATGAATTCTGATTATAGCGGCAGCGGCGCGCTTCGCGGAGACGGGCCTGAGGACCGGCCTGCATCGGAAGCTGTGTCCGGTCCCGATGACCGCCGCCAACCGCTGAATGAATATATGGCAGGCGTTACGGATTTGGTAACCGCCCTGCTGACGCCTGAGAAGCTATTCCCGGCGCATTGGGAGGTTCCGGCCAAGCTGGCGGAAGCGATGGGCTACTCGCTGCTTGCTGGAGGCAAGCGCCTGCGTCCTCTTCTCGTGATCGCGGCCTGCGAGGCGCTCGGGGGAAGCCGGGAAGCTGCGCTTCCGGTGGCAGCCGCCATCGAGATGGTGCATACCTATTCACTGATCCATGACGACCTTCCCGCGATGGACGATGACGATTACCGCCGCGGACGGCTGACGAATCATAAAGTGTTCGGGGAGGCGGCCGCCATTCTGGCGGGCGACGCGCTGCTGACGCATGCCTTCTACAGTGTCGTTCAGGCTTCACGGGCTCACGGCGTTCCCGCCGAGCGCGTGCTCTCGATCGTCGAGGACCTGGCCGAGATGGCCGGTCCGCGCGGCATGGTCGGCGGACAGACCGCCGACATGGATGGCGAGCAGGGGCTGACCGATCTGGACAGCCTGAAATACATCCATCTGCACAAGACGGGGGACTTGATCGTATTCTCGCTGCTGGCCGGTGGCCGGATTGCGGGAGCGGACGAGCGGCAGCTGGAGGCGCTCCGGCGTTTTGGCATAAATATTGGACTGGCCTTTCAGGTGCAGGACGATATTCTGGACCTTGTCGGGGACGAGGGCAAGCTCGGCAAGAAGACCGGAAGCGATGTCCGCCAGCAGAAGGTGACTTATCCTTATTTTATCGGGCTGGAGGAATCGCGCCGGGAAGTGGAGCGGCTCACAGGAGAGGCCAAGGATGCTGTGCTGGACGGCGGGTTCGCCGACGCGTCGCGGCTTCTGGAGATCGCGGAGTATTTAATGTCGAGAGATCACTAGAGCTTGTCACGGAAACGGCTGCCTTTCGACAGCCGTTTCACTTATGTTATAATGAGGGTTATACTTTACAACATCAGGAAAGCGGGGAATTCACGTGCTGCTTCCACAACTGAATGATCCACAGCAACTGAAATCGCTATCGATCGAGCAATTAGACTCGCTGGCGGACGAGATTCGCCGGTTTTTAATTGAGAAGCTGTCCGTTACCGGCGGACATCTGGCCTCCAATCTGGGAGTCGTGGAGCTCACGCTGGCCCTGCATTACTGTTATGACAGTCCCAGGGACAAATTTATCTTCGATGTCGGACATCAGGCGTATGTCCATAAAATATTGACCGGCCGCAGTGACCGCTTCGACACGCTCCGCAAATTAGACGGGCTGTGCGGCTTCGTCAAGCGATCCGAGAGCGAGCATGACGTATGGGAAGCCGGGCACAGCAGCACCTCACTCTCCGCCGCGATGGGCATGGCGATGGCGCGCGACTTCAAGGGTGAGGACAACAAGGTGGTCGCCGTGATCGGCGATGGTGCGCTGACGGGCGGCATGGCCTTTGAGGCGCTGAACCATATCGGCCACGAGCGGCGCAAGCTGATGGTTATTCTCAACGACAATGAGATGTCCATCGCACCGAATGTCGGGGCCATGCACAACTATTTGAGCAAAATCCGCTCGGACCGGCATTATTTGCGGGCCAAGGATGAAGTGGAGACGCTGCTGAAGAAAATTCCGGCGATCGGCGGACGATTGGCGAAGACGGCAGAGCGCATGAAGGACAGCGTGAAATACATGATGGTTCCCGGCGTGCTGTTCGAAGAGCTGGGCTTCACGTATTTGGGTCCGGTGGACGGCCACGACATCCAGACGATGATCGATACATTCCATCAGGCGGACAATGTTGCGGGTCCGGTGCTCGTTCATGTGCTGACAACCAAGGGCAAAGGCTATAAGCCGGCGGAAGCTGATTCCTATAAGTGGCACGGCATCACCCCTTACAAAATCGAATCCGGCCAGGTGCTAAAAGCCGTTGGGAACCCGATGTACACCGATGTTTTCGGGGAGACGCTGATTGAGCTGGGCAAGCAGGACGAACGCCTCATCGCCGTTACACCGGCTATGCCGGGCGGCTCCGGACTATTTCCTTTTGCCAAGGAATTCCCGGGAAGAATGATCGACGTCGGCATCGCCGAGCAGCATGCGGCAACGCTGTGCGCGGCGCTGGCGATGGAAGGAATGAAGCCGGTGTTTGCGGTCTATTCGACCTTCATGCAGCGGGCCTATGACCAGATTGTCCATGACATCTGCCGTCACAATGCCAACGTCATGTTCGCGATCGACAGAGCCGGCTTCGTTGGCGCCGATGGAGAGACGCATCATGGCGTCTACGATATCGCCTTCATGCGGCATATTCCCAATATCGTGCTGATGATGCCGAAGGATGAGAACGAGCTGCGCCATATGATGAAGACGGCGCTTGAATATAATGATGGTCCGATCGCCTATCGCTATCCGCGCGTCAACGGAACCGGCGTTCCGCTGGATGCGGAGCTTCGCTGCCTGCCGATCGGTACATGGGAGCGCCTGCGTCCCGGCGACGATATCGCAGTTATCGCTTGCGGACCTATGGTGCAGGTAGCCGAAGAGGCGTCCGAGGCGCTGAAGCGCGAGGGCATTCAGGCCGGAGTGATCAACGCAAGGTTCCTGAAGCCGCTGGACCATGATATGCTGCTTGATCTTGCACGCGCCGGTACGAAGCTGGTCGTGCTGGAGGAAGCAAGCCAGGCGGGAAGCCTGGGAAGCGCGGTGCTCGAATTTTTCGCAGAGCACGGGCTTCATCATGTAACCGTGGAGCTGATGGGAGTTCCGGATATCTTTGTCGAGCACGGCTCGGTCAAGGAGCAGCGGCAGATGACAGGGCTCACCGTCGAAGGATTGTGTGCCCGAATCAAATCGATGAAGGCGGTCAGCACTTATCCGTACGGCAAGACGACAACGTCCTCATAATCCACCCCTTATTCGGGTAAGCGATAACCTACAAGCTGGAGATGACTATGGAAGGTAAAGAGAAGGAACGCAGTCCCAAAGAAAGAATCGATGTGCTGCTTGTCGAGCAGGGTTTCTATGAAAGCCGGGAGAAGGCCAAGGCGGCGATCATGGCCGGTCTTGTGCTCGCTGACGAGGAACGGATCGAGAAGGCGGGCATGAAGGTGCCGCGCAATTCAGTCCTTAAGGTGAAGGGCGCTGTGCATCCCTATGTGAGCAGGGGCGGGCTCAAGCTGGAGAAGGCGCTGCGCACCTTCGGAATTGATGTCACCGGAAGAACGATGCTCGATATCGGCGCTTCGACCGGCGGATTTACCGACTGCGCGCTGCAGAACGGAGCGAGCTATGTATATGCCATTGATGTTGGCTACAACCAGCTGGATTGGTCGCTCCGGGAAGATAAGCGCGTCTGTGTCATGGAACGGACCAATTTCCGTTATATGACGCCTTCTGATCTGCAGGGGCCGGCTCCGGATTTTGCGAGCATTGACGTCTCTTTCATTTCGCTCAAAATTATTCTGCCTCCGCTTAAGGAACTGCTGCAGCGTCCCGCTGATATCGTAGCGCTCATCAAACCGCAGTTCGAGGCTGGCAGGGAAAAGGTGGGCAAATCGGGAGTCGTCCGGGATTCTGCGGTTCATCGCGAGGTGCTGGTGAACGTGCTGAGCATGGCTCAAGAGCTCGGCTACCATCTGCAGGGGCTGACTTTCTCTCCCATTACCGGAGGGGAAGGAAATATTGAGTTTCTGGCTCACTGGAGACTTGAACATGAACAGGCCGGTCAGATTGCGGAAGACGCGTCTTCAGGAACGCCTGATTCCGGGTTCGCTGAGCTGGCGGCAAGAGTGACGGCCGAAGCTTCGGGGACGTTCGGCGGTCAGGCACCGTCATCCGGAGGCTCGCCGCGCCGGTAACGGCCCGAACAAATATCGGATTAGGGAAATCGTTCAGCGGATCGCCGCTTAAGGCTGCCGAGATCATCGGCAGTCTTTCTTTTGTTCCGGAGGCAGGTCTGTAACAGCAGCAGTAATTAGGGCTTCCCGGAAGTGGGCCTTTGCTGTAAGAGAAAAGCGCAACCCTCTTGAAATACGAACGTTTATTCGTGTATACTACAGCTGAAGAACCAAAATTCGGCATGCAGGGCCGTCTCCCGGACGGTCCAGGCTATGAAACTATATGCGGTGAACCAGAGCCATTTTGGAAATCCGGGGTATGCTAATTACAACGGGATTGCGCCTTTCTTTTGAGAATCGGGAGGGAATCGGAGTCTCCGGCTCGAATACATCACCGAGGTGATGACGAGATGACGGGAAGCCCCGACAAAGCGGTTATGGCGATTATCGGCACGCTGGCAGCGGTTTTTATAATCTACCGCATTTACGTATGGCTGCAGAGTTCGCCCCGCTCCTTCCTGCAGGACCGTCTTCCGCTGAACGAAGACATTCCTCCACACCCTGCCATAGGCCTGCTGGAGCAGGCCGGCTATGATGTGATAGGCGGAAGGCTCAAGATTCCGCTCTCGTTTCGGGTGAACGGGACGCCGCTTTACAGCCGGCTGTTCGTTGATTACGTAGCGGCCTCGGATGACGGAACCTCATATCTGGTACTGCTGGCACGCCCGCGCCGGCCGCTGGAATGGACGGGGAGCGGTATTCGGGACATGCTCCTTCCCTTTCTGCTGATTTATCCGGAAGTTGGGGGCGTGCTGTATGTGAACGCTCCGGAAGCGGCGGTTCATGTAATTACATTCGGCAGGGACGACGGAGAGAATGACTAGAATCTTTTTAACCAAACGGGAGGATCTACATGAAAGGTCAACGACATATCAAGATTCGCGAAATTATTACCCACCGGGAAATCGAAACCCAGGACGAGCTGGTCGAAGCGCTGCGGGACGCGGGGTTTCAGGTTACCCAGGCGACAGTCTCGCGCGATATCAAGGAGCTCCTGCTCATCAAGGTTCCCATGGATGACGGGAGATACAAATATTCGCTGCCGACCGATCAGCGCTATAATCCGACCCAGAAGTTGAGGCGGGTGCTGGTGGACAATTTCGTCCACATTGATTATTCGGGCAATCTGGTTGTGATGAAATGCCTGCCCGGTACCGCCAACTCGGTCGCCGCGCTTATCGACAGTATCGAGTGGCCGGAGATTATGGGAACCATTTCAGGTGATGATACGATTCTGATCATTTGCCGCGAACCTAAAGACAGTACGAGTGTGGTTTCCCAAATCATGGGTTATATCTGATACAGGCAGTTAAGTCTAGGAGGTGCTTTTCGTGCTGGAAACGTTATCGATCCGTAATCTGGCGGTTGTAGAATCGGTTGATGTTCATTTTTATCCCGGATTTCATGTGCTTACTGGCGAGACAGGCGCGGGGAAATCGATTATCATCGATGCGCTGGGTATGATCGCGGGAGCGCGGGGGTCGGCGGATTCCATTCGCTACGGCTGTGAGAAAGCCGAGATGGAAGCCTTGTTCAATCTGCCGGATGACCACTCGGTTTGGGCGACGCTGGAGAGGCTTGGCATACGGGCCCAGAAGGAAGAGCACCTCATAATCCGCAGAGAGCTGAATGCCCAGGGGAAGAGCACCTCGCGGGTCAACGGCCAAATGGTCAATCTGACCATGCTCCGTGAAATCGGCGAGCAGCTTGTCAATATCCACGGACAGCATGAGCATCAGAACCTGCTTCGTCCGGATCGCCACTTAAGCCTTCTTGATACGTATGGAGAAGCGGTGATCGGCCCGCTGAAGGCGGACTATCAGGTGAAATACAGCAAATTCGCTGCGGTTGAGAAGGAGCTCAGGGAACTTCAGGATTCCAGCCAGCGCACGTACCAGATGCTGGATCTGTACCGTTTTCAGCTGGAGGAAATTTCGGCGGCCGCGCTAAAACCGGGAGAAGATGAATTACTTTCCGATGAAAGGGTCAAACTAGCCCATAGCGAGAAAATGATGGATTCCATTTCAGGTGCTTACGAGCTGCTGAACGGCCGTCAAGGGCTGGAGGCGATCGGGAACGTCATTTCCATGCTTGAGGATGTCGTCCGGTTCGACGAGAAAGCTTTGAGGCCGCTGCTGGAACAGCTTCAATCTTCCTATTATCAGCTGGAGGACGCTTCCTTTCAGCTTCGCGATTACCGCGAGGACATTGAATTCAACCCGGCAAGGCTGGAAGAAGTGGAGACCCGGCTGGATTTGATCAATACGCTCCGGCGCAAGTACGGTGACAGTGTGGAACAAATTTTGGCTCATTTCGAGCAGATTACCCGTGAGACGGATCTCTTGGAGAACAAAGACGAGTATCTGGCGAAGCTGACCGCGAAGCGCGATGGGCTTCTTTCTGAGCTGATGGCTTCGGCGGAACATCTCAGCGAAGCGAGACGGAAATGTGCCAGCGAGTTGGCTTTCCAGGTGGAGAGAGAGCTGAAGGACCTTCAAATGGAACGGACTACGCTTGAAGTGAAGCTGGATTATCTAGAGGATCCTAGGGGCGTAGAGGTGGATGGCAGGCGCATTCGCCTCACGAGACAGGGAATCGACAACGCCGAGTTCATGATCTCGCCCAATCCGGGCGAACCTCTGCGCCCGCTCAGCAAAATCGCCTCCGGCGGCGAGCTGTCCCGGATCATGCTGGCGATGAAGAGCATTTTTGCCAGACATGAAGACATCCCGGTGCTGATTTTTGACGAAGTCGATACGGGTGTCAGCGGACGCGCAGCGCAGTCGATCGCCGACAAGCTGTACAAGCTGTCGTCCACCTGCCAGGTGTTCTCCATCACACATCTTCCGCAGGTGGCGTGCATGGCCGACCATCAGTATTTGATCCGCAAAAAAGTGGAAGACGGACGCACGATGACCGAGGTGGAGCCGCTTAATGAGCAGGGACGCGTCATGGAGATGGCCCGTATGCTCGGAGGCGTGGAAATTACCGAAAAAACGCTGCATCACGCGCAGGAAATGCTGGGCTTGGCGGAGGGTAGCAAGGCTGTCGGAACACCAGCAGGTTAAGTATTGACAGTAATAAAAGCCTGGGGGCAGGGTTATCTTATAGGTACGCAATTGGCGACCACTTTTTTCGTCAAGCGAAAGAAGCAAAAGGGAGCGTGACAGCCATTGAAGCCCAACCTCAGGATTGTTGTGCCTGGTCTTTTCATTGCCTTTTTTCTTAGTGTGTCCGGGTTTAGTGCATCTGACTCCGGCTTTGCCTCTCCAGCCCGAAATGATTCCGTGCAGGCTTCGGCCCAGCGGGAAATCAAGGTGTTCCCGGGCGGTCAAACGATCGGCGTCAAGGTCAAGTCTGATGGAGTGCTTGTCGTTGGCCATCATCTGGTGGAGGTGTCTCGTGACAGCAAGCTGTCTCCCGGCGAGATCAGCGGGCTGGAGCCCGGCGATCTGATGACTTCCATCAACGGGGTCAAGCTGGACGATATGTCCAAGGTGGCGGAGCTTGTCAAACACGCTGGCGAGGCGGGCAAGGAGCTGAGCATTACGTTTAAGCGAGGGGGACAAGAGCGTTCGGCAGCTCTGAAACCGGCATACGACAGGAATGACAAAGTATGGCGCCTCGGATTGTATATTCGCGACTCGGCGGCAGGGGTCGGAACACTTACCTTCTATGCTCCCAAAGAAGGCGTGTACGGCGCGCTTGGCCATGTTATTACGGATATGAACACTGGTACTCCGATTGTGGTCGGCAGCGGTCATATCGTCGAATCCAGCGTAACCTCCATTTCCAAGAGCCAGGATGGTGACCCCGGTGAGAAGCGGGCCCATTTTCTGAAAGAAAGCCAAGTGCTGGGGAATGTTGAGAGTAATACGGACTTTGGCATCTTCGGCAAAATGGGGAGCAACCCCGCTCACAGCCTATACCGTGAACCGATTCCCGTTGCAATGAGCCGCGAGGTCAAAGAAGGGCCAGCGCAGATTCTTACGGTCGTTGAAGGACAGCGTGTGGAACGGTTTGACGTGAATATTATCCACGTAGCTCGTCAGGACGAGCCGGCTACGAAGGGAATGGTGCTGCGGATTACCGACTCAAGGCTGATCGATAAGACCGGAGGGATCGTTCAGGGAATGAGCGGGAGTCCGATTGTCCAGAATGGCAAGCTGGTGGGAGCCGTTACACATGTCTTCGTAAATGATCCCAAATCGGGTTACGGCTGCTTCATTGAATGGATGCTGAAAGATTCCGGCGCAGCGGCGCAGCATAACCTGTTCTACAATCTTAAGGCGGTATAGCCTTAAGATTTTTTGTCGAGCAATACCGAACTTCATCGAATAATGGAACAAAAATAATAATTATAATTCATTGCCGAAAATAAATAAAGAAAAATAATTTTCGACAGAAGGAAAATCATTTCGTCTGTCGAAATCCTTAGAAGGATTGATCAAATGCTGTTTGGATAAGCAGATTCTTTTAAGGAGGAAACAGCCTGTGCAAAAAATTGAAGTGCTATTGGCCGATGATAACCGGGAATTTACCAATTTGCTTGCTGAATATATTTCGGAGCAGGAAGATATGACGGTAACCGGTATTGCGTACAATGGTGAAGAAGTGGTTCAGATGCTGAGTCAGGTCCGCAAAATTCCCGACGTTCTTATCCTTGATATTATCATGCCTCATCTTGACGGACTTGGCGTGTTAGAACGCCTGCGTGAGATGGATTTGAATCCTCAGCCCAAGATCATTATGCTGACCGCTTTCGGTCAGGAGAATATAACGCAGCGAGCTGTTCAGCTTGGAGCTTCGTACTATATTCTGAAACCGTTTGATATGGAAGTGCTGACCAATCGCGTGAGGCAGCTGGTCGGAACGCAGAGCGGAAGCATCATGACATCGTCATCCTCCAGCTCGCCGTCCTTCTCTGCAGTCAAATCCAATGTGGTTCCGTTGTCCAAAGGCAAGAATCTGGATGCCAACATCACTTCGATCATTCATGAAATCGGCGTTCCGGCTCATATTAAAGGCTATCAGTATCTGCGTGAAGCCATCACGATGGTCTATAACAACATCGAAATTCTGGGGGCAATTACGAAGACACTGTACCCTGCCATTGCCGAGAAATTCAAGACAACGCCTTCCCGCGTTGAGCGCGCGATTCGTCATGCCATCGAGGTAGCATGGACACGCGGCAACATCGATTCCATCAGTCATCTGTTCGGATACACGATCAACATCAGCAAGTCCAAGCCAACCAACAGCGAATTTATCGCAATGGTTGCCGACAAGCTGCGGATTGAGCATAAGGT
>RCUO01000243.1_pt1 | contig 31852 bp, 30 predicted proteins | sample 2166161 | NCBI WGS metagenome assembly RCUO01 (sample SAMN09932617, study PRJNA488358) | compost metagenome | feature: garden; material: soil; isolation source: compost soil in cyclohexanecarbonitrile-enriched culture | place: Germany: Experimental Botanical Garden Goettingen | collected 2016-01-27
GGAACGCCCCATCCACGCATGGCGTGGATCTACTGTGTCGACCAAGGTCGACACCTACCAACAGCACTGAACGCCGGTCCGACAGATCGCGGGAAACCGTCGAAGGCGGGATGGGTCCGGTTGCGGGGGCGTGAGCGCCATGGATGGCGCGACCGAGCCTACAGGGACGTATTCACGGCGTCCCCCGCAACCGGACCCACCCCGCCATCCCACGGATAACCAGCTTCTGCTGTTGCTCCTGCCTTTGCCGTTGCTTCGGCAGGTGCAGGGCGCAGCCCTGCCGCCCCCCCCAACCCTCACGTCACTGAACCGATCAGCGATTTCGGCACGGCACTTGCACTAGCTCCAGCAGACACCCCCATCCCTGTTTCTGGAACCGTTGCAGATGTCCCACTCCGTCACTTCGATCCTTTCCCAGATCCGCTCCTACCAGACCCAGGTGGGACAGCCCGCGCTCAACCCGCTGGCCGAAGCGCCGCGTAGCAATGCCCTGCCGGGCACGGTGCTGGATGCGCCGCAGGTCCAGCCTGCCAGCTTCACCGAAACCCTGCGCGGCGCCATCGCCGGCGTCAACGACGCGCAACAGAAGTCCGGCGCCCTCGCCAAGGCCTTCGAACTGGGTGAACCCGGCGCCGACCTGGCCAAGGTGATGGTCGCCTCGCAGCAGTCCCAGATCGCCTTCCGCGCCACCGTGGAAGTCCGTAACCGTCTCGTCCAGGCTTACCAGGACGTGATGAACATGCCGCTGTAAGGATAGAAACGCATGGCCCTGTCGCTCTCCAAGGAATCCCTGAACGCCGAAAAGGCGGGCCAGTGGTTCGACCGGCTGCAAAGCCTGCAGATCACCCGTCGGCTCGGACTGATGGCGATGATCGCCGTGGCCGTGGCGGCAGGCCTGTTCGTGTTCTTCTGGTCGCAGAAGCCGGGCATGGTGCCGCTGTACACCGGCCTGGACCAGAAGGCCACCGCTGAAGCGACCGACCTGCTGCGTGCCGCACAGATTCCGTTCCAGCTGGACCCGGCCACCGGTGGCATCACCGTGCCGGAAAAGAACCTGCACGATGCCCGCCTGAAACTGGCGGGCTCGGGCCTGACCGACAGCGGCAAGCTCGGCTTCGAGCTGATGGAGCGCGACCCCGGTTTCGGTGTCAGCCAGTTCGTGGAAAGCGCGCGCTACCAGCACGCGCTGGAAACCGAACTGTCGCGCACCATCAACACGCTGCGTCCGGTACGCGATTCGCGCGTGCATCTGGCCATTCCCAAGCCCAGCGCGTTCACCCGCCAGCGTGATGTGGCCAGTGCCTCGGTCACCCTGGAACTGCGCGGCGGCCAGCAGCTGGAACGCAGCCAGGTCGATGCGATCGTGCACATGGTCGCTGCCGCCATTCCCGATCTGGCGCCGGAACGCGTCACCGTGGTCGACCAGAGCGGGCGCATGCTCAGCGTCAGTGACCCGAACAGCGAAGCGGCGGTCAACGCTGCTCAGTTCGAACAGGTGCGCCGCCAGGAAACCTCGTTCAACCAGCGTATCCGCGAACTGCTGGAACCGATGACCGGCCCCGGCCGGGTCAATCCCGAAGTCAGCGTCGACATGGACTTCTCGGTGACCGAAGAAGCACGTGAGCTGTACAACGGCGAGCCGCAGAAGCTGCGCAGCGAGCAGATGAGCGAGAACAGCAGCAGCACGCCGGGCCCGCAGGGCGTACCGGGTGCGACCAGCAACAGCCCGCCGGGCCAGGCCGCCGCACCAGCTACCGCGCAGGCACCGACCGAAAGCAGCAAGAACGCGACCCGCAATTACGAGCTGGACCGTACCCTGCAGCACACCCGTCAGCCGGCCGGCCGCATCAAGCGCGTGTCGGTGGCGGTGCTGGTGGACAACGTGCCGCGCGCCGGTGCCAACGGCAAGGTTGCGCCGCAGCCGCTGTCGGCGGCCGAACTGACCCGGGTCGAGGCACTGGTCAAGCAGGCCGTCGGATTCAGTGCCGAGCGCGGCGACACCGTGTCGGTGATGAATGCCCCGTTCGTGCGTGATACCACGCCGGTGGAAGGCCCGAACTGGTGGGAACTGCCGTGGGTGCACGATGCCGGCCGCATGCTGTTGGGTGCGCTGGTGGTGATGGCGCTGCTGTTCGGCGTGCTGCGCCCGGCACTGCGTGGCATCACCGGGCAGAACCGCAGGAACGAAGAACTGGCGCTGGAACCGCATACCGCGGACGTGCAGCTGGTCGATGACGATGGCACCCCGCTGCCGGCGCTGGGCGCCGACCGGGCAAGCCTGGGCGGGCAGGAAGCATTGGCCCTGCCGGTGGATTCTTATGAGGAACGACTGCGGATGGCGCGTGAAGCCGTGAAGACCGACTCCAAGCGCGTGGCCCAGGTGGTCAAGGGCTGGGTGGCCAATGACTGAGGTCGCCCCCCTGACCGGCGTGCAGCGCGCCGCCGTCCTGCTGCTGTCTCTGGGTGAACTGGACGCGGCCGAAGTGCTGCGCCACATGGAACCGAAGGAGGTGCAGAAGATCGGCATCGCCATGGCCACCATGTCCGACATCACCCGCGAACAGGTAGAACGGGTGATGGACCAGTTCAGCAGTGAGCTGGGCTCGAAGACCTCGCTGGGCGTGGGCTCGGACGACTACATCCGCAACATGCTGGTGCAGGCGCTGGGCAGCGAAAAGGCCGGCAACCTGATCGACCGCATCCTGCTGGGCCGCAACACCACCGGCCTGGATGCACTGAAGTGGATGGACCCGCGTGCGGTGGCCGACCTGGTGCGCAACGAGCACCCGCAGATCATCGCCATCGTGATGGCACACCTGGAAACCGATCAGGCCGCCGACGCGCTGAAGCTGCTGCCCGACCGCACCCGTGTGGACGTGCTGCTGCGCATCGCCACCCTCGACGGCATTCCGCCCAATGCGCTGAACGAACTCAACGAGATCATGGAACGCCAGTTCGCCGGCAACCAGAACCTGAAGTCGTCCAACATCGGCGGCGTGCAGTGCGCGGCCAACATCCTCAACTTCATGGACAGCGGCCAGGACCAGGCGATCCTGGGCGAAATCGCACGCATCGATGCGCCGCTGAGTGGCCGCATCCAGGACCTGATGTTCGTGTTCGACGATCTGGTGGACCTGGACGACCGCGAGATGCAGCTGGTGCTGCGCGAAGTCAGCGGCGAACGACTGGGCCTGGCCCTGCGCGGCGCCGACATCAAGGTGCGCGACAAGATCACCCGCAACATGTCCCAGCGCGCGGCCGAGATCCTGCTGGAAGACATGGAAGCGCGCGGCCCGGTGCGCCTGTCCGACGTGGAAGTGGCGCAGCGCGAGATCCTGGCCATCGTCAAGCGCATGGCCGATGAAGGCACCGTCACCATCGGTGGCAGCGCGGAGGCGATGCTGTGAGCAACGTCGTGCGCTGGCTTGCCCCGGACCTGCTGGCCCAGCCCGAACCCGTGCTGGACCAGGAGGATGCCTTCGAACTCACCGAGCCGGACCCGGAGCATGAGCCGGAACCGCCGCTGCAGCTGCCTACCCTGGAAGAAATCCAGGCGATCCAGGACAGCGCCGAGAAGGAAGGTTTCGACCACGGCCATGCCGATGGTTTCAGCCAGGGCCAGGCCGAGGTGCGCCGGCTGGTCGCACAGATCGAGGGCATCCTCGACAACTTCGGGCGGCCGCTGGCGCGTCTGGAAAACGAAGTGGTCGGCGCGCTCGGCGAACTGGCGGTACGCATCGCCGGTGCGCTGGTAGGCCGTGCCTACGAGGCCGATCCGGCGCTGCTGGGGCAATTGGTCGGCGAGGCGATTGACGCCGTTGGCGGCAGCAACCGCGAGGTGGAAGTGCGCCTGCATCCGGATGACATCACCGCCCTCGCCCCATTGTTGACCCTGTCGCCGCAGCAGCGGCTGGTGCCTGACACCAGCCTGAGCCGTGGCGATCTGCGCGTGCATGCCGAAGCGGTGCGCATCGACGGCACGCTGGAAGCGCGCCTGCGCGGCGCACTGGATGCCGTGATCCGACAGACCGGAGCCATCGCATGAACACCGAGACCGCTTCGTCGCCGTCGCCGCCGGCCGACTGGACCATTCCCCGCAACCTGCGCCTGGCCAACCGCCTGGACGGCCTGAAGGTCGACACCGCGCACGGCCGCGGGCTGATCCGCGAAGGCGTGCTGCGCCGGGCGGTCGGCCTGACACTTGAGGCGGTCGGCTGCGAAGCGCCGCTCGGCGCCAGCTGCAAGGTGGAAGTGGTCGACGGCGGCTGGGTCGATGCCGAAGTGGTCGGCTTCGCCGGCGAACGCACCTACCTGATGCCCAGCGCCGAACTGCATGGCCTGCTGCCGAATGCGCGGGTGGTGCCGTCGGCCCGCCGTGGTGGCGTGGAAGTGGGCGAAGGCCTGCTTGGCCGGGTCATCGACAGCGATGGCGTGCCGCTGGATGGCAAGGGCCCGATCCGCGCTGAAGCTCACGTCGGCATGGCCGGCGTATCGATCAATCCGCTCGCACGCGAACCGATCACCCAACCGCTGGACGTCGGCGTGCGCGCGATCAACGCGCTGCTGCCGATCGGCCGTGGCCAGCGTGTCGGCCTGTTCGCCGGCTCTGGCGTCGGCAAGTCGACGCTGCTGGGCATGATGACCCGCTACACCGCCGCCGACGTGATCGTGGTCGGCCTGATCGGTGAGCGTGGCCGCGAAGTGCGCGATTTCGTTGAAAGCACCCTCGGCGAGGAAGGCCTGCGCCGCGCCGTGGTGGTGGCCAGCCCGGCCGACCGTCCGCCGCTGGCCCGCCTGCATGGCGCCTACCGCGCCACCGCCATCGCCGAGTGGTTCCGCGACCAGGGCCTGAACGTCCTGCTGCTGATGGATTCGCTGACCCGCTTCGCCCAGGCACAGCGCGAGATCGGCCTGTCGGTGGGCGAGCCGCCCACCACCCGCGGCTATCCGCCCTCGGTGTTCGCCAAGCTGCCGGCACTGGTCGAACGTGCAGGCAATGGTGCCAAGGGCCGCGGTTCGATCACCGCCTTCTACACCGTGCTGACCGAGGGCGACGATCCACAGGATCCGATCGCCGATGCCGCGCGCGCGATTCTCGACGGACACATCCTGCTCTCGCGCCGCGTGGCCGACAGCGGCCTGTACCCGGCCATCGACGTGGAATCGTCGGTCAGCCGTGTAGTCACGGAAATCGCCGACGAACCGTGGCGCCTGCGCATCCGCAAGCTGAAGCGGCTGGTCTCGGCCTATTCGGCCAACCGCGACCTGATCGCCATCGGCGCCTATCAGCGCGGCAACGATGCAGCGACCGATGAAGCCCTTGAGCGTTGGCCGGAAATCATGGAATTCCTCGGCCAGGATGTCGCCAAGGCCGCAGATCTACCGCACAGCCAGGCGGCATTGCAGCGCCTGGTGGAACAAGAGAATGAGAGGCTGTCATGATCCAGTCCAAGCGCATCGATCCGCTGCTGAAGCGGGCCCAGGAACACGAAGATGCAGTCGCCCGCGACCTGGCCGAGCGCCAGACCGTGCTCGACACCCATCTGTCGCGCCTGGACGAACTGCGTCGCTATGCCGAGGAATATGCCTCGCAACAGATGGCCGACGCGCAGATGGCCGCGACCAGCCCGGCGCAGCTGTTGAACCGGCGCGCCTTCCTGGACCGGTTGGACAGCGCGGTGGAACAGCAGCAGCAGACGGTCAACGGCAACCGCGAGAAGGTCGAAGCCGAGCGCGCACGCCTGATCCTGGCCAGCCGTGACAAGGCGGTGCTGGAACAGCTGGCCGCCAGCTATCGCGCGCAGGAAAAAGTGGTGACCGACCGCCGCGACCAGCGCGAGATGGATGACATCGGCGCACGCCGCGCGCGCCTGGCGCAGACCGAGGACCAGGATGATGGCGAGCAGGGAGGCCGATCGTGATGCCCTCCCCCCTGAGCAGCAACGCCAGCGCACCGACGCCCGGCGGCAGCGGCAATGCCAGCAGCGCACGCACCTCGAGCAGTGATTCCGGCAAGGATTTCGGTCAGCTGCTGCAGGGTGGCAGCGCATCGACCGGCACTACCGGTGCCGCGGCTACCGCCAGCAGCCCGGCGAAACCGGCCAATGCTCCGTCCACTTCCGATGGCAATCCGGGCAGGACAGCGCCGCGGCCGAGTGACGGCGAAACCGCCGCCACTGACGCCGCGACATCGCCCTCCGCCGCACCGGCAACGTCGGCCGCCGCTGACGACACGGACACCCTGGCCAACGCGGACGACGCACCATGGCCGCCACTGGGATTGGCGGGTCTGGTGCTGGCCGTGCCCACCGGCGTCGATCCGGCACCTGTGACGCCGCCAACGGCCAGCGATGCCGACGGCGGCGCGCTGCCCTTGGCTGCACCGGCACTTCCCGCCACAGCGGTGCCAGCCGCGGTCAGCGCATCGACATCCGCTGACGGCGACGATGAGGCCAGCGGCCTGCCGTTGCCCGAACTGGTGCTGGGTGGCAAGGCGCTGGATCGGGCCGACGACGGCGACAGCCTGCAGATCGGCGACCGCGCGCCGCCGGCGCCCCTGCAGCCCCCGCTGCCCGCTGCCCTGCAGGACCTGAAGGCAGCACTGACCAGCAATGCCGTCTTCAACGGCGAACCCACACCGAAGCCGGTGCTGGGCGACGATGGTTTCGACCAGGCCATTGGTGCGCGCATCGGCTGGCTGGCTGACCAGAAGATCGGCCATGCCCACATCCGTCTCAACCCCGAAGACCTGGGGCCGGTGGACGTGCGCCTGCAGATGAACGGTGACAAGGTGCATGCCAGCTTCAGCAGCCCGCACGTCGATGTACGCCAGGCGCTGGAAAGCAGCCTGCCGCGCCTGCGTGAACTGCTCGGCGAGCAGGGCTTCCAGCTGACCCATGCCGATGTCGGCCAGCAGCACAGTGGCGACGGCAATCCGGGCAGCCAGGCTGGCGGCGGCGGTCGCGGTGGTGACGGAGAACCGTCACTGGGCGACAGCACGGTGTCGGCGTCGCAGCTGATCCGTCAGCGCGGGTTGTTGGACGCTTACGCCTGACAGGCGTGCCAACCAAGGTTGGCACCTACCAAGAGCGGGACGGTTGGCAACCGCCAATCGGTAGCGCCGGGCCATGCCCGGCGGATTCCCGACATCCCGCCGGGCATGGCCCGGCGCTACCGATATGAACACCCGACAGAATTCCGTCGCGCCCCTCGCCGGCCACTCCGGCACACCCCTTGCATATCCCGGTGAAGCAACCCTCAGGAGCTTCACCCCGTGGCCGCAGCCGCTGACAAAACCAAGAAGACCGCCGAGAAGGACAAGACCGCCAAGCCGCGTAGTCCGATCCTGATCACCGCCCTGGTCGCCGTACTGGCCGCCGGCGCCGCCGGCGGCGGGGTGTGGTTCTTCACCCAGTCCAAGCACGAAGACAAGACCGCGCAGGCGCCGAAGAAGACCACCACCCCGGCCCCGGCCCAGTACTTCGCACTGGAACCGGCGTTCGTGGTCAACCTCAACGGCTCGATCGACGGCCCGCGCTACCTGCAGGTGGAAGTGCAGCTGATGACTCGCGATCCTGCCGCGCTGGAAGCGATCAAGACCCACGCTCCGGCCATCCGCGCACGCCTGCTGATGCTGTTCTCGCAGGTCAGCCCGCAGCAGATCGCCGACATCGCCGGCAAGCAGAAGTTGCAGGCCGATTCGCTGGCCGAAGTGCGGAAGGTGCTGAAGGCCGAAACCGGCAGCAACGGTGCCGACGACCTGTTGTTCACCAGCTTCGTGACCCAGTAAGGGCTCCCCGATGAATGACCTGCTGTCCCAGGATGAGATCGATGCCCTGTTGCATGGCGTGGACAGTGGCGCGGTCGAAACCGAGCCGGACGCCCCCAGTGGCGAAGCACGCTCCTACGATTTCGCCAGCCAGGACCGCATCATCCGCGGTCGCATGCCGACCCTGGAAATGGTCCACGAGCGCTTCGCGCGCCTGTGGCGGATCGGCCTGTTCAACCTGATCCGGCGCTCGGCCGAACTGTCCGTGCGCGGCATCGAGCTGATCAAGTTCAACGACTACATGCACTCGCTGTATGTACCGACCAACCTGAACCTGATCCGCTTCAAGCCACTGCGCGGCACCGGCCTGATCGTGTTCGAACCGACCCTGGTGTTCGCCATCGTCGACAACTTCTTCGGTGGCGACGGGCGTTACCCGACGCGCATCGAAGGTCGTGAGTTCACCGCTACCGAAATGCGGGTGATCCACCTGCTGCTGAAGCAGACCTTTGCCGATCTGCGTGAAGCGTGGGCCCCGGTGATGGACGTGGAATTCGAGTACATCAACTCGGAGATCAACCCGCACTTCGCCAACATCGTGACGCCGCGCGAGTACGTGGTGGTGTGCCGCCTGCATGTCGAACTCGACGGCGGTGGCGGCGACATCCACGTGACCCTGCCGTACTCGATGCTGGAGCCGATCCGCGAACTGCTCGACGCCGGCATCCAGAGCGACCGCAACGAGCGCGACGAGAGCTGGGGCCGCACCCTGCGCGAGCAGCTCAACGTGGCCGAAGTCACCCTGTCCAGCGTGCTGGCCAGCAAGCGCATGACCCTGCGCGACCTGACCCGGCTGAAAGTCGGCGACATCCTGCCGATCGACCTCAGCCCGCAGGTGCCGCTGTGCGTGGAGAACATCCCGGTGTTCACCGGTGAGTTCGGCGTCGCCAACGGCATGAACGCCGTAAAGATCACCGCTACCCATCCGCCGGGCACCCGTCCGCGCGTACCCGTCATCCAGGAAGACCCGCAATGAACGATATCGACGCCCTCGAACCGACCCCGGCCCAGTTCAGCAGCCTGCAGGCCGATGAGGCGACCGGCCCGGATTTGAACCTGGACGTGATCCTCGATGTGCCGGTGACGCTGTCGCTGGAAGTCGGTCGCGCCCGCCTGCCGATCCGCAACCTGCTGCAGCTCAACCAGGGTTCGGTAGTGGAGCTGGAGCGTGGTGCCGGCGAATCGCTGGACGTGTTCGTCAACGGCACGCTGATCGCCCATGGTGAAGTGGTGGTGATCAACGACCGCTTCGGCGTGCGCTTGACCGATGTGGTCAGCCCCAGCGAGCGGATCCGGAGACTGCGTTGAGCCTGCTCGCCGCCACCGCACTGGCCGTCGCCAAGACGGCCCCGCAGGTCGGCCAGCATGCGCCGGCCGCACCGAGCCTGTTCGGTGCGGTGCTGGCCCTGCTGGCGGTGCTGGCCCTGGTCATCGGCCTGGGCTGGCTGCTCAAGCGCCTGCCCGGCAGCGGCTTCCGCCCGGCCGAGGGCATGAAGCTGGTGGCGAGCCTGAATGTTGGCGCCAAGGAGCGCGTGGTGGTGGTCGAGGTCAACGGCCAGCAGCTGCTGCTGGGCGTGACCGCCGGTGGCATCAATGCCCTGCACACCCTGCCCGAACCGCTGCCGCCACCTGCGCCGGTGCGCGTACCCGACCTGAAGAACCTGCCGAATTTCGCCCAGCTGCTGCAACAGCGGCTGCGCAAGGACCCCTGACATGCGTGTGACCCGTTCCCGTCTTGCCGCCCTGCTGCCGTGGCTGAGCCTGATCGCCCTGTGCCTGCTGCCTGCGTTGGCGTTCGCCGCCCCGGGCGCGCCGAGCACGCCGCTGCCGGACATCAACGTTGGCAAGATCGGCGGTGCGCCGGTCAGCCTGCCGCTGCAGACCCTGTTGCTGATGACGGCGATCACCCTGATCCCGTCGATGCTGCTGGTGCTGACCTCCTTCACCCGCATCATCATCGTGCTGGGCCTGCTGCGGCAGGCGCTAGGCACCGGCCAGACGCCGTCCAACCAGGTGCTGCTGGGCCTGGCCCTGTTCCTGACCGCGATGATCATGCTGCCGACCTGGGACAAGGCGTGGAGCACCGGCATGGCGCCCTACCTCAACGGCGAGATCGACTTCCAGACCGCCTGGACGCTGACCACCACGCCGCTGCGCGCCTTCATGCTGGCGCAGATCCGCGAGACCGACCTGATGACCTTCGCCGGCATTGCCGGTCACGGTACCTACGCCAGCCCCGATGCGATTCCGTTCCCGGTCCTGGTCGCATCGTTCGTCACCAGTGAACTGAAAACCGCCTTCGAGATCGGCTTCCTGATCTTCATTCCGTTCGTGATCATCGACCTGGTCGTGGCCAGCGTGCTGATGTCGATGGGCATGATGATGCTGTCGCCGATGCTGGTCTCGGCGCCGTTCAAGATCCTGCTGTTCGTGCTGGTCGATGGATGGGTGCTGACCGTCGGCACGCTCGCGGCGAGCTTCAATCCGGCCTGATCCGAAGGTCAACCGAGCCTGGCTCGGCTCTACAGCGGCGACGCCGGGCAGTGCCGGCCGCCGCATTGACCACCGCCGGGCGTGGCCCGGCGCTACCGATGGAACCATGATGTCTCCCGAACTTGCCTTGACCGAACTGCGTGGCGGCCTGATCACCGTGCTCTGGGTAGCCGGCCCGCTGCTGCTGACCGTCCTGGTGGTCGGCGTTGTGGTGGGCGTGGTGCAGGCCGCGACCCAGCTCAACGAACCCACCATCGCCTTCGTTGCCAAGGCCGCGGCGCTCACTGCGGTGTTGTTCGCACTGGGCAGCCTGCTGATCGGCCATCTGGTCGAATTCACCACGCTGCTGTTCCAGCGCATCCCGCACCTGATCGGCTAGACGGACGCGCACGCAGATGGACGCCGCCACCCAGATGGCTGCCGACGGCCTGAATGCCTTCGGCATGATCGGCACCGTGCTGTGGACCATGCTGCGCATCGGCGCGGTGGCCATGGCGATGCCGATGATCGGTACCCGTGCCGTGCCCGGCCGGGTGCGCGTGATGCTGGCCGGCACCCTGGCCATTGCGTTGGCGCCCCTGCTGCCGCCGGTACCGGACTGGACCGGCTTCGATGCCGCCACCGTACTGACCATCGCCCGCGAGCTGGCGATCGGCGTGGCCATCGGTTTCATGCTGCGTCTGGTATTCGAGGCGGGCGCGATGGCCGGCGAACTGGTCGCCCAGGGCACCGGCCTGGCATTTGCGCAGATGAGCGACCCGCTGCGCGGCGGCACCTCCGGTGTCATCGGCCAATGGTTCTACCTGCTGTTCGGCCTGCTGTTCTTCACCGCCAACGGCCATCTGGCGCTGATCTCGCTGGTGGTGGACAGCTACCGCGCCCTGCCGATCGGTGCGCCCCTGCCCGACCCGCACGCCTTCTTCAGCATCGCCCCGACCTTCCTGCTGACCGTGCTGCGTGGGGCGCTGACCCTGGCGATCCCGCTGACCGTGGCGATGCTGGCGGTGAACCTGGCCTTCGGCGTACTGGCCCGTGCGGCGCCGGCGCTGAATCCGATCCAGCTGGGCCTGCCGGTCTCGCTGCTGCTGGGCCTGTTCCTGCTGACGCTGCTGGTCGGTGAAATGGGTCCACCGGTGCAGCGCCTGTTCGATGCCGCTTTCGAGGCGGCGGGTGCAGTGACCCGCTGACGCGGTCGTCACGTTTTGCTGCTTGCCGTCCCCCCCGGTGCCCGCGTTAGAGTGAATGGGCAGCGACCGGGGGGACGCTGCAACCGGCGGCCTCTGGTCGCTCGCCTTACGCATGCCCCACCGTAGTTTTTCCGTTGACAGGCAGGTCCGGGAGACTGACGAATGCTGGAAGGCACGTACAACCCGTGGTTGGTGGCGACCTCATTGCTGGTTGCAGTGATGGCGTCCTACACCGCGCTGGCGATGGCCGGGCGTACCGTCACCGCACCTGGCAAGGGCGCGACCTGGTGGTGGCGCCTCGGCGGCGGCTTTGCGATGGGGCTGGGGATCTGGTCGATGCACTTCATCGGCATGCTCGCCTTCGACCTGCCCATTCCGCTGGGCTACGACCTGCCCATCACCCTGCTGTCGCTGGCACTGGCGATCGGCTCGTCGGTGTTCGCGCTGTGGCTGGTATCGCTGCGCACCCTGCCCCATCCGCGCCTGGCCGGTGGTGCCCTGCTGATGGGCAGCGGCATCGCCAGCATGCATTACGTGGGCATGGCCGCGATGCGCATGCAGCCAGGCATCGACTACCAACCGGCGTGGCTGCTGCTGTCGCTGCTGGTCGCGGTGGCCGCGTCGTGGACCGCCCTGTACGTGGCCTTCCGCCTGCGCGCGCAGCACACCCGCATCGGCGACCGCCTGGCCGCCGCCGGACTGCTCGGCCTGGCCATCGTCGGCATGCATTACACGGGCATGGCCGCCGCCCGTTTCCCCGAAGGCAGCGTCTGCGGCGCCGCGGTGGGCGATGGCCTGCAGAACAACTGGCTGGCGATGCTGGTGGTGGTGCTGACCGTGGCGATCCTGGCAGTCGTGCTGGTGGTGTCCTGGCTGGACCAGCGGGTGGAGGCACAGCTGTTGCGCCTGCGCAATTCGCTGCTCAGCACTTCGTTGACCGACGCCCAGCAGGAACTGACCCAGGCCGCGCTGCACGACCCGCTCACCCGCCTGCCGAACCGGTTGCTGCTGCAGCGGCGCATCGTGCAGGCGCTGGCCGAGGCCGAACAGGGCGGCAGCCGCTTCGCGGTGATGTTCATGGACCTGGATGGCTTCAAGCAGGTCAATGATGCCTATGGCCACCAGGCTGGCGATGCGCTGCTGGTGGCGGTGGCCGAACGCACCCGCCAGCTGTTGCGGCCGCACGACATGCTGGCACGGCTGGGCGGCGACGAATTCGTGCTGGTGGTGCGCATCGAGCACGACGAGGACCTGCCGACCCTGGCCCGGCGCATCCTGCAGGCGGTGGGCAGCGGCCCGCTGTTGCCGGACCACGAACTGCAGGTGAGCGCCAGCATCGGCATCGCGATCTGCCCCGACCACGCCGCCAGCGAACGCCAGCTGATGGCCTTCGCTGATGCGGCGATGTACCAGGCCAAGGAGTCGGGCCGCAACGCGTTCGTGCTGTTTGCCGACTGGATGAACGACAGCGCCGAGCAGCAGTTCCGCCTGCTGGCCGACCTGCGTCGGGCGATCGGCAGCGAGCAGCTGTTCCTGCATTACCAGCCGAAGATCCGCGTGGCCAGCCAGAAGGTGGCCGGCGCCGAAGCGCTGATCCGCTGGCGCCACCCGGAACAGGGCCTGATTCCGCCGGACCGCTTCATCCGCTTGGCCGAGCGCAGCGGTGCGATCAACGAGATCGGCCGCTGGGCGCTGGACCAGGCCTGCCAGCAGCTGCGGCACTGGCACGATGCCGGCCACGACGGCTGGACGATGTCGGTCAACCTGTCACCAGTGCAGTTCAGTTCGCCGCACCTGCTGCAGGACGTACGCGAGGTGATCGAGCGCTACGCGATCGCCCCACGCAACCTGGTGCTGGAGATCACCGAAAGCACGGTGATGCGCGATACCGATACCAGCCTGCGCCTGCTGCAGAGCTTCTCTGCGTTGGGCGTGGGCATTTCGATCGATGATTTCGGCACCGGTTACTCCAGCCTGCTGTACCTGAAGCGCCTGCCGGCCACCGAGATCAAGATCGACCATGCCTTCGTGCGCGACCTGGAACACAGCGCGGAGGACGTGGTGATCGTGTCGGCCATTGTTGCGCTGGGCCATGCGCTGGACATGGATATCGTCGCCGAGGGCGTGGAGACCGCCGCGCAGCGCGCCTATCTGGAGCGGCTGGGCTGCGATTACCTGCAGGGCTTCCTGCTGGGCCGACCGGTGGACGCAGCCCGCTTCATGCAGCTGCACGACCTGCCGCGGCCACGGGTGGAACTGGCCAACGGCCCACCCGGCAACCCCCAGTAGATCCACGCCATGCGTGGATGGCCCACGCCGCCGTCACGGAACGGTTCTTGCACGCACCCCGGCATCCCCTGCTGCAGTGCCTGTGATGTCCGAGAACGAATCCGCCGGCGAAAAAACCGAACAACCCACAGAAAAACGCCTGCGCGACGCCCGCGAACAGGGCAACCTGCCGCGCTCGCGTGAACTGGGCACGGCCGCCGTATTCGGCGCCGGGGTGATCGCGGTGATGGCCATGAGCGGCTCGATGGCCAGCGGCGCCAGCGCTTGGATGCGCCATGCGCTCAGCCCCGAACAGAGCCTGCGCCAGCACCCGAAGGCCCTGTTCGGCCACTTCGGCGACCTGCTGCTGCAGCTGATGTGGGTGATCGCGCCGCTGGTGCTGGTCTGCCTGCTGGCCAGTTTCCTGGCGCCGGTGGTGATGGGCGGCCTGCGCTGGTCGGCCAAGGCGATGATGCCCGACATCAACCGCATGAACCCGATGAGCGGGCTCAAGCGCCTGTACGGCCCCGAAGCGGTCGCCGAGTTCATCAAGTCGTTGCTGCGCGTGGCCTTCGTCGGCGTCGCCGCCGGCATGGTTGTCTGGACCAGCTTCAACACCCTGCGCGGGCTGATCCACCAGCCGCTGGAAACCGCCATCGGTGATGGCCTGGGCTTCACCCTGAGGCTGCTGCTGGCCACAGCCGGTGCGATGCTGGTACTGGCCGCCATCGATGCGCCGTACCAGCGCTGGAACTGGATGCGCAAGCTGAAGATGACCCGCGAAGAGTTGCGCCGGGAAATGAAGGAAAGCGAGGGCAGCCCGGAAGTGAAGGGCCGCATCCGCCAGCTGCAGCAGCAGATGGCCAACCGCCGGATGATGGAGGCGGTCCCCACCGCCGACGTGGTGGTGGTCAACCCGACCCACTATGCGGTGGCGCTGAAGTACGAAGGCGGGGCCATGAATGCGCCCACCGTGGTCGCCCTGGGCGTGGATGAAACCGCCCTGCGCATCCGTGAAGTGGCCGACGGCAACAAGGTCGCCATCGTATCCGCCCCGCCTTTGGCACGCGCCTTGTATCGGGAAGGCCAACTCGGCAAGGAAATCCCCGTGAGACTGTATTCAGCCGTCGCCCAGGTCCTCTCTTACGTCTACCAGCTGCGCAGCTGGCGGACCGGCCCGATGCCGTCCACGCCGCACATCCAGGTTGATGAGTTCGGCAACGGGGGCCGCCCATGAGTGCCCAGGCATCCAGCTTCAACACCCGCCGCGCGCTTGAGATGATCCGCCAGGGTCTGGGCGCGCCGTTGATCGTGCTGGCGCTGCTGGCCATGGTCGTGGTGCCGCTGGCCGCGCCGGTGCTCGATGCGCTGTTCACCTTCAACATCGCCATCTCGCTGATGGTGCTGCTGGCGGTGGTCTACGTGAAGCGCCCGCTGGACTTCACCATCTTCCCGATCGTGCTGCTGATCACCACCATGCTGCGGCTGGCGCTGAACGTTGCCTCGACCCGCGTGATCCTGCTCAATGGCCAGAACGGCCACGAAGCGGCCGGCAAGGTGATCGCCGCGTTTGGCGAATTCGTGATCGGCGGCAACTACGCCGTCGGCATCGTGGTGTTCGCGATCCTGACCATCATCAATTTCGTGGTCATCACCAAGGGCGCCGGCCGCGTCTCGGAAGTGACCGCACGCTTCATCCTCGACGCCATGCCCGGCAAGCAGATGGCGATCGACGCCGATCTCAACGCCGGTTTGCTGACGCGCGAGGAAGCCAAGCTGCGCCGCGAGGAGGTCCGCGAGGAAGCCGACTTCTACGGCGCGATGGATGGTGCCAGCAAGTTCATCCGCGGCGATGCGATCGCCGGCATCCTGATCCTGTTCATCAACATGCTGGGCGGCCTGGCCGTGGGCGTGCTGCAGCACGGCATGCCGTTCGGTGAAGCCGCCGCCACCTATACCCTGCTGTCGATCGGTGACGGCCTGGTGGCGCAGCTGCCGGCGCTGCTGGTCTCCAGCGCGGTGGCGATGCTGGTTACCCGTGCCTCGCGCTCGCAGGACATGGCGCAGGCGATGACCGGCCAGGTGTTCGGCCAGTACCGTGCACTGGCGATCACTGCCGGCATCCTCGGCGTGGTCGGCCTGGTGCCGGGCATGCCCAACGTCGCTTTCCTGACGCTGGCCGCGATCCTCGGCTTCATCGCCTGGAAGGTGTACCGCAAGGGCCTGGCGCCGGCGCAGGCCGACACCGCGGCAGGCGAAACCAACGCACTGAACGCGCTGGGCCGTCCCGCTGCCCCCGCACCCACGGCGGAACTGAGCTGGGACGAGCTGCGCCCGGTCGATCCGCTGGGCCTGGAAGTCGGCTATCGATTGATTTCGCTGGTGGACAGCAACCAGGGCGGTGAACTGATGCCGCGCATCAAGGGCGTGCGCCGCAAGCTGACCCAGGACGTCGGCTTCCTGATTCCGTCGGTACACATCCGCGACAACCTGGAACTGCCGGCCAACGGCTACCGGGTACTGGTGCATGGCGTGCCGGTGGCTACCGCCGAGATCCATCCCGACCGCGAGCTGGCGCTGGACCCCGGCAGCGCGCTCGGTCCGCTGGAAGGCATCGCCGGCAAGGACCCCGCCTTCGGCCTGGACGCGACCTGGATCCAGCCGCACCAGCGCGCCCAGGCCGAAACCCTGGGCTACACCGTGGTCGACCCGGCCACGGTGGTCGCCACCCACCTTTCGCACCTGATCCGCGAGCACGCGCCGGAACTGCTTGGCCACGAGGAAGTGCAGCACCTGCTGGCCAACCTGGCCAAGAGCGCACCCAAGCTCGTCGAAGATCTGACGCCGAAGGCGCTGCCGTTGTCGGCGGTGGTGCGCGTGCTGCAGAACCTGCTGGTCGAGCGCATTCCGATCCGCCAGCTGCGCAAGATCGCTGAAGCCCTGGTCGAACATGCTCCGCACAGCCAGGACCCGGCCACGCTGACCGCCGCCGTGCGCACCGCGCTGGGCCGCTTCATCGTGCAGGAGATCGCCGGAATGTCGGCGGAGCTGCCGGTGTTCACCCTCAACCCGCAATTGGAACGTGTCTTGCAGGAGTCCACGCAGGGCAACGGCGCCGCGCTGGAACCCGGACTCGCTGAGCGACTGCACCAGAGCCTGGCCGAATGTGTCAGCAAGCAGGAAGCCCGCAACGAGCCCGCGGTGGTGTTGGTACCAGGCCCGGTGCGTGCCGCGCTGGCCCGCCTGGTCCGCCACAGCGTTCCGTCGCTGTCGGTCCTGGCCTACAGCGAGGTGCCGGAGGACAAGCGCCTGAAGCTGGTCGGAACGATCAGCTGACGCCGCCCTGCAACGCGCCAGAAAACAGACACCACTTTCAAACACCCGCAACAGACAGATTCCAAGGGGAACCCGAACCGTGCAGACCACCGACCACCCGCGTTCTCCGACCGCCACTCCGCCGACTTCGTCCCGTGACCACAGCATGAAAATCAAACGATTCGTCGCCGCCGACATGCGCTCGGCCATGAACCTGGTGCGCAAGGAACATGGTCCTGACGCCGTGATCCTGTCCAACCGCCGGATCGAGGAAGGCATCGAGATCGTGGCAGCCGCCAACTACGATGAGAGCGCCGTGCAGCGCGCCCTGGAAGCGTCGCGTCGCGACGTGGCGCCGCCGCCCGCACCGAAGCCGCGTACAGCCGCCGACGCCGTGATCGCTGCGGTCACCCGCCGTCGCAGCAGCACCCCGACACCGGAGCCGGTAGCGGCCACTACTTCGGCCGTCGCCGCCCTCGCCCGCGCTGCCGTCGGCGCGACCGGCCGCACCCTGGACAGCGCCGACGAAATCGTGCCGACGCGTGGCAGCACCGGCTTCGCCGCTACGCTGGCGCGCGCCGCCGTCAATGAATCGACGCTGCCGGAACAGATCTTCGCCCCGTTTGCCGACGCCATCGTGGCACCCTCGCCGGCCGCAGCTGCCGCGGTGAACCGCGCCCGCTTCCAGATCGATCCGCCGCTGGAAGACGGCGCGCAGGTGCCGGCAGCATCGCCGCCACCGTTGCCGGTCGCCATCCAGGCAGCCACGGTGCCCGAAGACGAAGCCCCTCTCGCGCCGGTTGCCGTGCAGCCGACGGAAGTTGCACCGGCACCGCTGCCGACCCTGGCGCCGCCACCTGCTCTCACCCTGGTCGCCGACGACGCCGAGATCCGCCATCTGCGCCAGGAAGTGGCCGGCATGCGCCAGGTGATCGAGCGCGAAATGAACCGCTTCACCGATGAGCGCCTGCGCGGCTGCCCGGTGCGCGCCACCGCGCTGGACCTGATGGACGAGTACGGCTTCGACGCCGGCATCGCCCGCGACGTGGCCATGCAGATTCCGCTGGAAACCGAAGCGCATCGTGGCCGTGGCCTGATGCTGGGACTGATCTCGCGCAAGCTGCCGATCGCCCCGGTCGATCCGATGGAGGAAGGCGGTGTGATCGCCCTGGTCGGCCCGACCGGCGCCGGCAAGACCACCACCATCGCCAAGCTGGCCTCGCGCTTCGCCGAAGCCCATGCCGCCCGCGACGTCGCCCTGGTCACCACCGATACGATGCGCATCGGCGCCCGTGAACAGCTGTACGGCTATGGCCGCCAGCTCGGCATCGCGGTGCACGAGGCCAACAGCGGCACCGACCTGGACCAGCTGCTGGAGCGATTGAAGGACTACAAGCTGGTGCTGATCGACACCGCCGGCCTGGGCCCGCGTGACCGTGCGCTGGCCGCCCAGCTGCAGTGGCTGCGCGCCGCCCGCCAGGTCCGCACCCTGCTGGTACTGCCGGCCAACACCAGCTTCGGCGACATGGACGAGGTGGTCCGCCGCTTCGGCGCGGCCAACCTGCAGGGCCTGGTGCTGAGCAAGCTGGACGAGACCGGCCGCTTCGGCAACGCCCTGTCGGTGGCCGTGGACCACAAGCTGCCGATCACCTGGGTGACCGATGGCCAGGACGTCCCGGACGACCTGCACCGGGCCAGCGCAGCCAATCTTGTACTTCGCCTTGAAGATTTGCGCCGCGCGGCCGATATGCCCTGCAACCCGGAGTTGAACCATGCCGTCGCGTGAGTACGCCAAGCTGACCACCACCTTCCCGCTGACGGCGACCCGCAGCGAGCCGCTCGGCCCTGTGCGCACGATTGCCGTGACCGGCGGCAAGGGCGGCGTCGGCAAGACCAACGTGTCGGCCAACCTGGCCGTGGCGCTTGCCGGCATGGGTAAACGCACCCTGTTGCTGGACGCCGACCTCGGCCTGGCCAACATCGACGTGATCCTCGGCCTGAGCCCCACCAATACCCTGGCCGACCTGGTCGCTGGCCGCTGCAGCCTGGATGACGTGATCATCGAAGGCCCGAACGGCGTGCTGGTGGTACCGGCCGCGTCCGGCCGCCGGCACATGGCCGAGCTGGCCCCGGCCGAGCATGTGGGCCTGGTCAACGTGTTCTCCGAACTGGAGCGCGAGCTGGACATCATGGTGGTGGACACTGCCGCCGGCATCACCGATGGCGTGCTGACCTTCTGCCAGGCCGCACAGGACACCGTAGTGGTGGTCTGCGATGAACCGGCCTCGATCACCGACGCGTACGCCCTGATCAAGGTGCTGTCGCGCGAACGTGGCGTGGACCGCATCCAGGTGGTGGCCAACATGGTGCGCGACCCCAACGAAGGCCGCGTGCTGTACGAGAAGCTGACCCGCGTCTGCGAGAAATTCCTCGCCGATGTCTCGCTGAACTACCTTGGCTGCGTGCCGCAGGACGACTGGCTGCGCCTGTCGGTGCAGCGCCAGCAGCCGGTGGTGAAGGCCTATCCGTCCAGCCCGTCGGCGCTGGCGATCACCGAGATCGCCCGCCGCACCGCCCGCTGGCAGGCACCCACCGAGCCGCGCGGTGGCGTCGAGTTCTTCCTCGAACGCATCATCAAGCAGCGCGGGGTGGCCGCATGAAAGGCGCCGCCCAGTACAGGGAGGTCCAGCGCTCGGCGGCCAATGAAGTCATCGCCCAGCACTCGGACCTGGTGCGGCGCATCGCCCACCACCTGGCCGCGCGCCTGCCGGCCAGCGTTGAAGTGGACGACCTGATCCAGGCCGGCATGATGGGCCTGATCGAGGCGTCGCGCAGCTACGACGCCGACCAGGGCGCCTCGTTCGAGACCTACGCCTCGATCCGCATCCGTGGTTCGATGATCGATGAGATCCGTCGTGGCGACTGGGTGCCCCGCTCGGTGCACCGCCGTGCCCGCGACGCTGCTGCCACCATCCGGCGCCTGGAGCAGAGCACCGGTCGCGCCGCCAGTGCCACCGAAGTCGCCGCCGCGATGGAGATGCCGCTGCCCGAGTACCTGCGCCTGATGGAGGACGCCTCGCGCGGGCAGGTGCTCAGCCTGGAGTCGCGCATTGAAGACCAGGGCGAGCTGGACACCGTCGCCCAGGGCGGCCCGACCCCGCAACAGGTGCTGGAACGCGGCGAATTCGGCCGCGAGCTGGGCAATGCCATCGGCCACCTGCCCGAGCGCGAACAGCTGGTGCTGTCGCTCTACTACGAGCAGGAACTGAATTTGAAGGAGATCGGCGCAGTGCTCGGCGTGAGCGAGTCGCGGGTCTGCCAGATCCACGGCCAGGCGGTCCTGCGCCTGCGTGGCCGACTGAAGATTTTCGAGGCGGCCGACGCCGGCCTCGAGAGCTGATCAACAAAGGAACTCTGCTTTGAACAAGAACATGCGCATCCTGATCGTCGACGATTTTTCGACCATGCGTCGTATCGTCAAGAACCTGCTGGGCGATCTGGGCTTCACCAATACCGCCGAAGCCGAGGACGGGCATGCCGCGCTGTCGTTGCTGCAGAGCCAGCCGTTCGACTTCGTGGTCACCGACTGGAACATGCCGGTGATGACCGGCATCGAACTGCTCAAGGCGATCCGTGCCGATGCCAAGCTGAAGACCCTGCCGGTGCTGATGGTGACCGCCGAAGCCAAGCGCGAGCAGATCATCGAGGCTGCGCAGAGCGGCGTGAATGGCTACATCATCAAGCCGTTCACCGCACAGACGCTGGAAGAGAAGCTCGGCAAGATCTTCGAACGCCTGGCGGCCAGCGCTTGATGGATACCACGGTCGACAAGAGTGCCCTCGCCCTGCGCCTGCAGGAAGCCCTGGACGCGCTGGAATCCGGCGACGAAGCGGCTTGGCGGCAGCGCATCGACGGCTTGGTCGCACTACGCACCCAGCCGATGATGAGTGGCCTTTCGCGGCTGGCCCGCGAACTGGGCCAGGCGCTGGGCGAACTGCCGACCGTGCCCGATGAAGCCGGCGAGCTGGACGACGCCTGCGCGCGCCTGGACCACGTGGTGGCGATGACCGAACAGGCCACCCATCGCACCCTGGACCTGGCCGAAGAGTGCCGCAGCCTGACCGAACAGCTGCGCGCCGATGGCCTGCAGCCGGGCCAGGACGTGCAGCTCGACCGCATCCGCCACAACCTCACCGAGATCGCCCTGACCCAGAGCTACCAGGACCTGACCGGACAGATCATTCGTCGCGTGGTCGGCATCGTCCGCCGCGTGCACGAAGGCTTCGGCGCGCTCGGCCTGCCGCCGGAACAGCATCGCACCGACCCGGAACTGGCCGGGCCGGCACTGAAGGGACTGGACCGCCATGCGGTCTCGCAGAACGACGCCGACGACCTGTTGTCGGATCTGGGGCTGTAACCATGGGCGCGGTAGCCGACGACATCACTGCCGATTTCATCATCGAGGCCCAGGAAATCCTGGATCGCCTCGGCGAACAGCTGGTGTCGCTGGAACAGGCACCGCAGGACAATGAACAGCTCAACGCGGTGTTCCGTGGCTACCACACGCTGAAAGGCGGCGCAGGCTTCCTCGGCATCACCGCGATGGTCGAACTGTGCCACGCCGCCGAAGAAGCGCTGGGCGCCGTGCGTGCCGGCCAGGCCGTATTGCAGGCACATCACTTCGATGCCGCCCAGCAATCACTGGACTACCTGCAGTCGATGCTTGACGCGGTGTCATCGGGTACCGAGCCCGGCTTTGCCCCGCCCGACCTGGTCGCCCAGTTCGATGTGCATGGCGGTGGCGCGGCAGCACCTTCGGCCGCGACGCCGAATGCGGGCGGTGGAGACCTGATCACCGACGACGAATTCGAGGCCCTGCTCGATCAGCTGCACGGCGGCAACGCGCCGACGACCGTAGCACCGGCGGCGAAGAAAGCCGACGACATGATCAGCGAAGACGAGTTCGAAGCACTGCTCGACCAGCTGCATGGCGGCGCCGCACCGGGCAGCAACGCCACCGCAGCGGTTGTCGCCGCACCGGCGCGCCCGGCGCCCTCGCCGGCACCGCCAGCTGCCGGCAAGCCGGCGCCCAACAAGCCCGTCGCCGAGGCCGAACACACCGTGCGCGTGGATACCAAGCGCCTGGATGCCATCGTCAACCTGATCGGCGAACTGGTGCTGTCACGAAACCGGTTGAAGACGCTGCGCGCACGCCTGCGCGATGAAGAGCTGGACCGCGCCGTGTCGACGCTGGACATCGCCACTGCGCGCCTGCAGTCGGCGGTGATGCGCACCCGCATGCAGCCGGTCGGCAAGGTGTTCTCGCGCTTCCCGAAGGTGGCGCGCGACGTTGCACGTTCGCTGAAGAAGGAAGTGGACCTGGAACTGATCGGCGCAGAGACCGAGCTCGACCGCAACCTGGTCGAAGCGCTGGCCGACCCGCTGGTGCACCTGGTCCGCAACGCCATCGACCATGGCGTGGAAACGCCGGAACTGCGTGAAGCGCAGGGCAAGCCGCGGATGGGTCACGTGCGCCTGTCGGCGCAGCAGGAAGGCGACTACGTCAGCATCGAGGTGCAGGACGACGGTGCCGGCATCGATCCGGAAAAGCTGCGCGCCAAGGCACGCGAGAAGGGCCTGATCGATCCGGAAGCCGCCGCCCGCCTGAGCAGCGAGGAATGCCTGCACCTTGTGTTCCTGCCCGGCTTCTCGACCAAGCAGCAGGTCACCGACATTTCCGGCCGCGGCGTCGGCATGGACGTGGTGCAGTCGCGCATCCGCGAGCTGAGCGGGCAGATCCAGATCCAATCGGAACTGGGCCGCGGCAGCCGCTTCATGATCCGCGTACCACTGACCCTGGCAATCCTGCCGACCCTGCTGGTGCAGGCCGGCGAAGACGTCTACGCACTGCCGCTGGCCCGTGTGATGGAAGTGCTGCATGCGCCGCGCACCTCGCTGGGCTGGTTCGACGGCCGCGCCGTGCTTGACCGTCGCTCGCACACACTGGCGCTGGTCGACCTGCGGCAATGGCTGGATGTGACGCCCGCCGCCTCGCCGCTGCTGACCATCGTCGTGCTGCAGGCCGGTGAAGCACGCTTCGGGCTGGTGGTGGACCAGGTGCGCGGGCGCGAGGAAGTGGTGATCAAGCCGCTGCCCAAGGCCCTGCGCGGCCTGCGCGGTTATGCCGGTGCAACCTTGATCGGCGATGGTCGCATGGCACTGATCCTGGACGTGGACGGGCTGCGCAGCCCACACGACTGACCCGATTCCTGAACGCGACACGCAAGAGCGCCGGGCCCGCCCGGCGACACAGGAAACTGTGAACTCCGTTACACCAGATTCTCCCGGTGTCTCAAGTCCCATTCATACAAGCCGATACCGGACCCATGGATAGACTCAGCCTCATTGGACTTTTCCTCGCCCTGGCCTCGCTGGTCGGTGGCAGCATCCTCAAGGGCGCCGGCCTGGCGTCGTTGTGGTCGCCTGCGGCGTTTGTGATCGTCATCGTCGGCACCATCGCCGCCATCCTGCTGCATACCGCGCCGGCGGTGTTCAAGCATGCGTTCAAGATCGTGCGCTGGGTCGTGCGCCCGCCGCACAGCGACCGTCGCGAACTGATCCAGCAGATCGTGGAATGGAGCAACATCGCCCGCCGCCAGGGCCTGCTCGGCCTGGAATCGCAGGTGGAAGCGCAGCGTGATCCGTTCCTGCGCAAGGGTCTGCAACTGCTGGTGGACGGTGTGGAACCCGAATCGATCCGGCACATGCTGGAAATCGAACTCGGCAGCCAGGAACACCAGGACCAGGCCGGCGCCAAGGTATTCGAGGCCATGGGCATCTATGCGCCCACGCTGGGCATCATCGGCGCCGTGCTCGGCCTGATCGCAGTGATGAAGAACCTCGCCGATCCCAGCAAGCTGGGCCACGGCATCGCCGCGGCGTTCACCGCCACCATCTACGGCATCGCCTCGGCCAACCTGCTGTTCCTGCCCATCGCCGCCAAGCTGAAAGGCGTGATCGCCCACAACTCGCGCGACCGCGAAATGGTCATCGAAGGCCTGATCTCGATCGCCCAGGGCGAGAACCCGCGCAACATCGAAACCAATCTCTCCGGCTTCCTGCACTGACATGGCCCGCCGCAAGCACCACGAAGAGCACGCCAATCACGAAGCATGGGCCATCCCCTATGCCGACCTGATGACGCTGCTGCTCGCCTTCTTCGTGGTCATGTACGCGATCTCCTCGGTCAACGAGGGCAAGTACCGGATCATGGCCGACGCCCTCACCGATGCCTTCGGTGGTGCGCCGCGCACCATCAACCCGGTCCAGGTCGGCAACAAGCAGGTGCAGGGCGGTGGCTGGGACAGCCCGTCGGTGATCAAGTCCGGCACCAAGATCGGGCCATCCGCTCCCGCGCCATCGCACGACCCCACCCTGCTGCCGGCGATGGCCTCGCAGATGCGCATGCCGGTGTCGGTGCACAACCAGGAGCAGATCGCGCGTGCCGAGCGGCAGCTCAACAGCATCGCCGACCGCCTGACCGCTGCGCTGGCACCCCTGATCGACCGCGGCATGATCAGCGTGCGCCGCACCGAGCTGTGGATCGAAGTCGAGATCAACAGCGACATCCTGTTTCCGACCGGCTCGGCAGCGCTGGACGTGCATGCGCGCGACACCCTGGCCAGCCTGGCCGGCGTGCTGCGCGACGTGCCCAACAGCGTGCGCGTGGAAGGCCACACCGACAACGTGCCGATTGCCACCGCCACCTTCCCGTCCAACTGGGAACTGTCGGCCGGTCGCGCGGCCAGCGTTGTGCATCTGTTTGCCGACCAGGGCGTGCAGCCGTCGCGGCTGGCGATGGTCGGCTACGGCCAGTTCCGCCCGCGCGAAGAGAACAACAGCGCGCAGGGCCGCAACCGCAACCGGCGGGTGATGGTCATCATCCTGGCCGACACCAGTCATTCGGTGGACCCGCTTGGCGAACGCCTGAATGCCGCCACCGGGGCCACCCGCAACGCGAGCGAACAGGCCGCCGCAGCGCCGGCCACCACCCCCACTTCCCCCATCGCACCGGTGCAGTTGCCACCGGTGCCGGCTGGCAGCCGCGTCGGCGCCGCCGTTCCCCCGGCAATGAAGGAGTAATCCGATGCGCATCTGGGCAGTCGCCAACCAGAAGGGCGGAGTCGGCAAGACCACCACCACCCTCGCCCTCGGTCGCGGTCTGGCCGCGCTCGGCCACCGCGTGCTGCTGATCGATCTCGATCCGCATGCCTCGCTGACCCGCGCCTTCGGCGTACCGATCGAACCGGCACCGGCCGGCGTGCTGGAACTGTTCGGCGCACCACCGACCGATCTGTCCACGCTCAGCCACGCCAGCAACATCGGCGGACTCGATTACGTGTGCGCGCAGGCCTCGCTGGCCACGCTGGAACGACGCAGCGCCAATCAGCCCGGCCTCGGCCTGGCACTGCAGAACGCCCTCGCCCGCCACCAGGGCCAGCACGACTACATCCTGCTGGACTGCGCACCGACCCTGGGCCTGCTGATGATCAACGCGCTGGCCGCAGCCGATCGCCTGATCATCCCCACCCAGGCCGAGCCGTTGGCCCTGCACGGCCTGGATGGCATGGTCCGCACCGGTGAGATGGTCGAGCGTTCGCGCCGCCGTCCGCTGCCGATCTCGATCCTGCCGACGCTGTTCGACCGCCGCACCCGCACCGGCAATGAATCGCTGCGTGCCATGCAGGACCGTCACGCAAGCCGCGTCTGGGAAGATGCGATTCCGATCGACACCCGCATCAGCAACGCAGCCGGCCTGACCTTGCCGAGCATCGGCGAGGACTACCCGGGCCGTGGCCTGGCGGCCTATCGGCGCGCGCTGAACTGGATCCTCGGTGAGGACGCACGCGCCCTGGAGCAGGCGGCATGAACACCACCGGCATGCTGGATGACTATCTGGATGAGCTGCTCGGCGACATTGCCGTGGCACCGGTCGCACCGGTCGCGGCAGATGCCACGCCCCGCCCGACGAGCGCAGTAGCAGATACCCAGCGCGAGCCCACCTGGGATGATCTGCCGGCTGAAGTGATCTACGAAACTGACACCGTCGCAGCGGCCCCGGCGAACGACGATGCGGCGCTCGAAGCGGCCTTCGACGCCGCCGCCGCGCCTGCAGCCGACGCCGAACGCGAGCCGACCTGGGACGATCTGCCGGCCGAGGTGATCTACGAAACCGACACCGTCGCGGGCACCCCGGCCAGTGACGACGCCTCCCTCGAGGCCGCCTTCGATGCCGCTACCGCGCCTGCAGTCGACACCGGGCGCGAGCCGACCTGGGACGATCTGCCGGCTGAAGTGATCCATGAAACCGCGCCCGTGGCCGTTGCCCCTGTCGCATCGCCCGCGCCGGAACCCACCTGGGATGACCTGCCGGACGAAGTGATCTACGAAACCGACGCCGCCGACAGCCTCGCGCACACCGACAGCCCCGGACTGCAGGCCGCCTTCGAAGCTGCCGCCGACGGCGAGGTGGTTCCTGCCATCACCGCACCGGCCGCTGCCACGGCCGCAGCGCGCCCCGCGCCGGCGCCGATGCCTTCAATGGCCCGCGCCGCCGTCGCGCCACCGCCGCGGGTCGCGGTGGACACCTCATCCAGCAACCGCCCAGGCACCTGGCAGGAGCTGCAGGCGCAGGCGCATCAGCCCGCCAGCAGCCCACATCCGCAGAACCGCCGTGCCGGCGAACGCACCTCGCGCTGGCTGCGCCTGCGCTGCGGCACCCAGGCCTATGCGCTGGAGCTGCTGAAGGTGCAGGAAGTGGTACTGCCGGTGCCGTTGCTGCCATTGCGCGGTACCGCCCCGGAAATGCTCGGCATCATGAACCTCCGCGGCCAGGTGGTGCCGGTGATGGATCTTGGCCTGCACCTGGGTGCGGCCTCCGCCGAGGATGACGCGCAGACCCGCATTGTCGTGCTCGAAGAGAACGGCGAGACCCTGGGCCTGCGTGTGTCGGCCGTGGAGGATGTCGCCAACCTGACCGACTCGCAGATCGAACCGCCCGATACCGCCCGCATCTGCCAGATCTCCAATGACCTGTTCCGCGGCGTGGCCCGCATCAGCCAGCGGCCGATGATCCTGCTCGACGCCACGCAGCTGCTGGGGTGAATCGGCGCTTCGCACCGATCACACCCCTAAAGAACCGCCCCGCAGTGCCGTTATGAATGCTGGAACCGTTTGTCCGGAGCAACGATGAGCACTGTCGAACTGGGTGAGGATCTCGGCATCGAGAGCAGCACCGAGCTCAAGAACCGCCTTTCGCCCTTGGTGGCGGAAGCAGGCGAGCTGACCCTGGATGCAAGCCAGGTCGGTCGCATCCACACCGCCAGCGTGCAGGTGCTGTGTGCCTTCGTACAGGCCCGCCGCGAGGCAGGCCTGGGCACGGGCTTCCACGGTTGCACTGCAACCTTTCGTGACGCTGCACGCCTGTTGGGCGTCACCCAGGCCCTGGGCCTGGACGTAACCCATGACAACCTGAAATCTGTGGAGAACGCTGCATGAGCGCACGTATCTTGGTGGTGGACGATTCGGCGTCGATGCGCCAGATGGTTTCCTTCGCCCTCACCTCGGCCGGTTTTGCCGTCGAAGAAGCTGAAGACGGCGCGGTCGCGCTCGGACGTGCCAAGGGCCAGCGCTTCAATGCGGTGGTCACCGACGTCAACATGCCGAACATGGACGGCATCGCGCTGATCCGCGAACTGCGCCAGCTGCCCGACTACAAGTTCACGCCGATGCTGATGCTGACCACCGAGTCGGCCGCGGACAAGAAGTCCGAAGGCAAGGCCGCCGGTGCCACCGGCTGGCTGGTCAAGCCGTTCAATCCCGAACAGCTGGTCGCCACCGTGCAGAAAGTGCTGGGCTGATCGCCCCGCACTGCTCCCCCTCTTCGCTTCCGGATCGCCACTGCCATGAGCATGGACCTGCAACGCTTCCACGCCACTTTCTTCGAGGAGAGCCGCGAAGGCCTCGACGCCATGGAGGCTGGCCTGCTGGCCCTGGAATCGGGACAACAGGATGCGGAGATCATCAACTCGGTGTTCCGTGCCGCCCACTCCATCAAGGGTGGCGCGGGTACGTTCGGCTTCGATGCCATCGCCGGGTTGACCCACGTATTGGAGACGCTGCTGGATGAGCTGCGTGCCGGCAAGCGCGCACTGGAAGGCAACGCCGTCGATGCGATGCTGTCGTCGGTGGACGTACTGCGCGCCCTGTTGCGCGAGGCCGAGCACGGCCAGCCCGCCGATCCTGCAGCGGTTGCTGCGGTGAAGGCGCGGCTGGAATCGGTGCTGTCCGGCCAGGCGCCTGCCGCTGCTGCACCCGCTGCCGCCAGCGAGGTCGACGACACGCCGGAAGCCTGGCAGATCGGCTTCGCCCCGGCACCGTCGCTGTTCATGAGCGGCAACGACCCGCTGCGCATCATCCGCGAACTGGAACACCTGGGTTCGCTGCAGGTGGCCGCGCGCATGGATCGCCTGCCCGGCTTTGCCCAGCTCGACCCGCTCGAAGCCCACCTAGCGTGGGACCTGGGCCTGGTCGGCAAGGTGCCGCGCAGCAAGATCGAAGATACCTTCGCCTGGGTGCTGGACGACTGCGAACTGGACATCCGTCCGGCTGCACCGCCAAGCCTGGCCACGCAGGCACCGGCTGCCGCGCCGGTGGCCGCCGCCGCACCCGCCGCTGCCGCACCGACGGCCAGCACCGGCGCCAGCCAGGAAGCGGAAACCTCCATCCGCGTCAGCGTCGACAAGGTCGATGCGCTGATCAACCTGGTCGGCGAACTGGTCATCACCCAGGCCATGCTCAAGCAGGTCTCGCACGCGCTGGACCCGGTCCATGCCGAGAGCCTGTTCGCTGGCCTGGACCTGCTTGAACGCAATACCCGCGATCTGCAGGAAGCGGTGATCGGCGTGCGCATGCTGCCGGTCGACGCAGTCTTCCGCCGCTTCCCGCGCCTGGTCCGCGACCTGTCCGGCCGCCTCGGCAAGCACGTGCGCCTGCGCACGATCGGCGAAGGCACCGAACTGGACAAGGGCCTGATTGAAAAGATCGCCGATCCGCTGGTGCACCTGGTTCGCAACTCCATCGACCACGGCCTGGAAATGCCTGACGTGCGTCGCGATGCCGGCAAGGACGAGACCGGCACGATCACCCTGGCGGCCTCGCACCAGGGCGGTCATATCGTCATCGAAGTCAGCGACGACGGACGTGGCCTGAATCGCGAAAAGATCCTGGCCAAGGCGCACGAACGCGGCCTGGCCGTGCCGGACAACCCGACCGATTCCCAGGTCTGGGACCTGATCTTCCAGCCCGGCTTCTCCACCGCCGATGCGGTCACCGACCTGTCCGGCCGCGGCGTGGGCATGGACGTGGTCCGCCGCAACATCCAGGCGCTCGGTGGCGAGGTGCAGATTGAAAGCGGCCTCGGCATCGGCACCCGTACGCTGATCCGGCTGCCGCTGACTCTGGCCATCCTCGACGGCATGACCGTTGCAGTGGCCGGCGAAACCCTGATCCTGCCGCTGGCCTACGTGCTTGAAGCACTGCAGCCGCAGCCGGACGACATCCGCAGCATGGCCGGCGAAGGCCGCGTGCTGCGCGTGCGTGGCGAGTACTTGCCGATCCTGTCGCTGAGCGAATACTACGGCTATGGCCAGCGCGCCCCGGGCAGTGAATCGCTGGTGGTGGTGGTTGAAGGCGATGGCCAGAAGATCGCGCTGGAAGTGGACGAACTGGTCGGCCAGCAGCAGGTGGTGGTGAAGAACATCGAGAACAACTATCGCCGCATCGGCGGCGTCTCCGGCGCCACCATCCTCGGCGACGGCCGCGTCGCCCTGATCGTCGACATCGGCGGCCTGGTGCGTTCGCTGCGGGTACCGCAGGCCGCCTGAGCCGCTCCACGCGCTGTGCCTGACCGCCGCCCTCAGGGGCGGCGGTTTTTGTTTGCACGGGCCGCAGGCAGCAATCGTAGTCACGCGCAACGCGGCTGCGCCCACAACTGTGAACTCCGTCGTCCTGCGCCGTGAACCTGAGCGGGCGCATGGTTTCGCCTGAAACCACGCGGTCACTGCGAAAGCCCCGCCAGTGCTTGCTTTCCGTGGGCTTCCCCTACGCCAGCGAATGTGACATCGGTCCATAAAGTACGGCGCAGCTGCGCCGCTATCTCGGGTTGACGGCAGTCACCGAACCCCCGCCCGGCACGACCGTTCCCTCCTGCAACGACCTTTTTGCCCGCGGCGCCGCCGCCGGTATTCTGCCCACCTTGGAGCACCCTGCATGAAGTGGTTCCACGATCTGCCCATCGCCCGCAAGCTGGCTGTGGGATTCACCCTGACCACCCTGATGACCGTCGTGCTGGGTGCGTTTGCCCTGGTCCGCCTGTCCGAAGCCAATGCCAAGCTGACCTCGATGGCGACCAACGATATTCCGTCGGTGCAGTACCTCGGTGAAGTGCGCTCGCAGCTGGGTGAGTTCCGCACCTATGAACTGGCCCAGATCAGCATGCTGGACCAGCCGGAAAAGGTGGCCGACTACAACAAGCGCATGAACGACACCGCTGCGGTCGTGCGCGAGCAGCTGGCCGCCTATGCCAAGCTGCCGGCCGGCGACAAGGAGCGCACGCTGTACCAGGCCGTGCAGGCCGACGTCGATGGCTACTTCGCCGCCAATACCAAGCTGCGCGAAGCGGCGACGGCGGGTGATGGCGAGGCCGCCCGGCAGATCTCCGATGAGCAGTCCCGCCCGCTGCGCCGCAAGGCCTTTGAGGACCTGAAGGCGCTGGGTACGCTGCTGGGAACCCAGATGCAGGGCAAGATCGAAGACGCCAACGCGACCCACCGCAACAGCATGCTGGCCATCATCGCTGCCATCGTGCTGCTGGTCGTGGTCGCCACCACCCTGGCCGTGGTCATCTCGCGCGCCGTGGTCGGTCCGCTGGGCAAGGCCGTGCATGCCATCCAGGCCGTCGCCCGCGGCGACCTCAGCGTCACCACCCAGGCCACCGGCAAGGATGAGGCGGGCCGCATGCTGGCGGCCACCGCAGAAATGACCGCGATGCTGCGTCGCTTCTCCGAGCAGACCCAGCTGATGGCACAGATGCATGCCGGCCCTGATATCAGCCACCGCATTCCGGAAGACTTCCCGGGCGTCTACGGGCAGCTTGCCGGTGGCATCAACACGGTGATCTTCGAACACCTCGATGCGATCCGTGATGCCATCGACGTGCTCAACCAGTACGCCACCGGCAACCTCACCCCCGATGCACGCCGCTTGCCCGGCAGCCGCGCGATCCTGCATGAATCGATGGATGCGGCCAAGGCCAGCCTGCTGGCGATCAACACGCAGATCCAGCAGTTGGCATCGGCTGCCGCAGCGGGCGACTTCAGCCAGCGTGGCGATGCGCAGCGTTTCGATCACGATTTCCGCGTGATGATCGAGCAGCTGAACAGCATGATGCAGGTCGCCGACGGCAACCTTGGCCAGCTGTCGCAGCTGCTGCAGGCAATCGCTGCTGGCGACCTGACCGCACGCATGGACGGCCAGTTCCACGGCGTGTTCGCCCGCATGCGCGATGATGCCAACACCACGGTTGCCCAGCTGACCCAGATCGTCAGCCAGATCCAGGCCAGCACCTCCAGCATCACCCTGGCCGCAGGCGAAATCGCCTCGGGCAACAGCGACCTGTCGCGCCGCACCGAACAGCAGGCGG
>RCUO01000245.1_pt1 | contig 31495 bp, 28 predicted proteins | sample 2166161 | NCBI WGS metagenome assembly RCUO01 (sample SAMN09932617, study PRJNA488358) | compost metagenome | feature: garden; material: soil; isolation source: compost soil in cyclohexanecarbonitrile-enriched culture | place: Germany: Experimental Botanical Garden Goettingen | collected 2016-01-27
AGCGTTTGACTACGAATCAAAAGGTCGGGAGTTCGAATCTCTCAGGGCGCGCCATCTATACATCATTGAATGATCCAAGCGTCACCTGATTCGAACGAAAGAGTTCGTCGGAGCATAGGCTTCGTTAGGACAGTTTCGCAGTCGGACACGAAGTGTCCGCATCTCTCAGGGCGCGCCATTTTTGTTTTATATTAACACGGGAAGTGTTGAAGCAATACTTTTTCTATAAAAGAACCGACAAGACCGCATAGCGGTCTTTTTTTATTTTGGGGCTTCAGTCCGGAGTATGCGAAATCATGAGATCCGAAAAACGATCTGCCATGCGCCGGATTCCGGACCGAGCCTACGCATTGACCGGAACAGCGCCTACAGTTGCCATCATACAGCTTCCCCGCATAAACCTTTCATTCATGGGACACAATTAGGTAAAACAGAAGAATGAAGGGATGTACATGAGTGCTTTTCGGTTGAAAAGACAGCTGTGGCGTCGCTGGAGACGGTGGAAAAAGGCTCTTTGGGCCGGAACAGCATGTTCCATGCTGATTCTGATCGCCTGGTCGGGATTTCAGGTTCCGGAGCGGATGACTAAACTGCTGACCGGCTCCATGACCACGGCTGAACGGATATACGCTGACTGGAGCCGTCAGGAGGTCTGGAATCAGCAGGCAGCGGCCGTTTTTCGGGGATCGGAAGCCTGGAATATGCCCAACTCAAATGTGCGGGAGAATGATTCGCTACGCCGGGCCATTTCGGAGAGCGGCCTTAGTCGGCGTGTCCACTATACAACCACATATGTATGTGGAGACGAAGTGACGGAGGGCGGAGGTTTGATGAAATCGGCTGAGGTTCTGTCTCTGCTGGATCAACATCCGGAGTGGAATGGTACGATCGATTCATCGGGTAATCTGTGGCTGAAGCGGACGGTCAATGATTTATCTCCCGACTGCAAAAGAGAGGCTTACATTGGAATTGATCAAGTCGGAAATTTGACCTTGTTCAAAGGGCCGCCTAAACGTGAGGAAGTGCTGAAGACTTTTTTTCAAATCGATATCGGCACGATGAAATCCTCCCTCCCGGAGAAAGTCTGGAAGCAGCTTCAAGGCGGAATTCGCATTCAGGATATGGAAGAGTACAACAGCGTGCTCTCGACTTTCAGCGATTTTGCGCGTGACAGTGATGAACGGGCGATGTAGAGATCATGGATACAACAAAATATAAGGGGAAATGAGCCTCCGGCGCAGCCGGGGCTTTTCGTATTATTAGGTCAACCAGAAGCTACTGGTTGGCCTATTATTGTAGGTGCTATAAGATGGCGGTAGCCGGGAGAACGAGGGCTTTTTTGGGGAAGTTACCCCGTCAACAAAACTGTTCTCCTACTTCCCCCAATGACCAAGTTTGAGCTGGTAGGGGCAATAGACCCCGCATAACAAGCGAAGCTATGGGTTTGGAACCATCGTAGGAGTGCCGGCAAATACGGATTTAGGAGGTTGTTATGGAACCTGTAGTGGGAGTCGATGTAGCTAAGGGATTCAGTGTGGTACAAGCTTTTTTAAAGCGAAATGAATCTTGGGGGCAGGCAATAAGCATCTCGCATGAGGCAGGTGGATATAAGCAATTAGGCAGGCTACTGACAGAACTGCAGAAACAGACAGCACAATCGCCAGTCGTTGTTCTGGAAGCGACCGGTCACTATCATCGTGGACTCGTCGCCTATCTGGAACGCAGCGGTTGGACGTATTTTATTGTCAATCCCTTGCAGGCTAAGCGGGCCAAAGGCACCCAGTTAAGAAAGGTGAAGACGGATGCCGCAGATGCATGGCATTTAGCCGAGATGTACTACCGGGGAGATGTGAATCCACATCGGACTTGGGAGGAGGGATATACGGAGCTTCGGCATATAACGAGGCAGCATGAGTTTGTAACCGGGATGTTTGTGCAAGCGAAGTTAAACATGAGGGCCTTGCTGGATCAAGTTTTTCCGGAATATGAGAGAGTTTTTGGCAATCTATTCTCGGTGACCTCTCTACACGTACTTGCCAGTTGCTTAGTGGATCAAGTAGAGGATCTTCATGGTGTCATCCAAAAAACGCTGGGAAATCACATTCTAAGAAGTGGGCGGAAGCTAAGGCAGAACACCTTAGGGAAGTATTGTCCCGCTGGAGTGAAGAATTCAGGAGTCCTGCGCAGACCTCAGTTTTATGCAGTATGGTGGGCTTAGTTCTTGCCTTCACCGAACAATTGAGCATATTGGAGAAGCAGATGGATGAGCTGGCAACGGGTCTTCCAGAGATTGAACTTGTGAAGAGCATCCCGGGGATCGGGGATAAACTGGCAGCCGCAATGGTCGCAGAGATCGGAGATGTGCGGCAGTTTAAAGAAGCTAAACAACTGGTGGCTTTTGCAGGATTAGACCCTGGCATATTCAGCTCGGGTAAATTCACAGCAACCAGTTCCCGGATCACCAAACGAGGCTCCAAAAGGCTTCGCAGAGCGTTATATTTGGCTGTACAGTGTGGGATTCGAGGAGGCACCAATCCTAAGATTCGGGAGTACTACGAGAAAAAAAGAAAAGAGGGCAAGCCATACAAGGTGGTCGTGATCGCCTGCGCCAACAAGCTACTCCGTCACGTATACGCCATCCTTAGCAAACAGCAGCCCTTCCAACCTTAATCCATAATTATCCAAAACCTTCACGCCAATGAAGGTTTTTTGCCATGCTTTAAAAATAGTATACCAAGAGAAACGTGAATCACCAATACAAAATCCTTGACAAGTATTAGCTGGTTTTGTTGTACGCCCAGCAAGATTGTCATCTCTCCTATGCCTACAACAGTCCGAGTCTAATAAGAGGTGGCGATATCTTCAGCCCTTTGATTATTAGCATTGGCCAATTCTGTAACTTCCAAATATCAGTTCATAGCGGAGTTGCCAGCGGATACGATACAATGCTTCAAAAACAACGGTCAAACAGCGTGGAGCTTTCGTTTGTACAATAGCAGAAGCTTGTCATTATGCGGCGATGATGAAGCCGTCCTCTATCCTTGTGCTGGATGAGCCTACGGCTTCGATGGAGACAGTAGGCGAGCATGACGTTTACCACATTTTTACCGATAAGCGGCAAGGCAAGCTCTGTCTGACCTTGGAGGATTTTATTCACAGAAATTATATATTTTCCTTACTATAATTTTGGCTCCTTTTACAGTTATACAGGATAGAGAGGAGGTGAAACGGTGGATGATGAGGAATGCATTCGCCGGATTCGGCGGGGAGAGAAGGAATACCTTGATAATCTGATCCGGCGTCATTATTCCAGTATCGAGAAGTACTGCTACTGGAAGACGGGCAGTCAGGAGAATGCTCAGGACATTACGCAGGAAACGTTCTATCGGTTTTTTCGCTGTTTTGACAGATACACCCATGGAGGAAAGCTTAGAGCATATCTGTATACTATCGCTCGCCGACTATGCAGCGAATATTTGCAAGGCGGGCGGCCGCTGGCTCTGGAAAACGCGGAAATTATACGAAGCGAAGACATCTCCATGGAGGAGGCAGTGGAAAGCGGCCAAAACGTCCGGCAAATGCTCGACGTTGTGCTGCCAATTCAACGGGAAATTCTGTTGCTGCGTTTTGTCCACGACATGAAATATCGCGAGATTGCCGAGATTACCGGGATCAGCATCTGCTTGGTTCAATACAAGATGAGGAGAGGCCTGGCGCTAATTCGAAAAGAACTGGAAAGGGGAAAGGAGCTTGAACAAGCAAAGGCTAAACGAAATGGAAAAGCTGCTGAAGCTGCACCCCACACCTCCCTCTGATCCGGCGCGGATTGAGGAGACCATTACATATGCTGGTGAGATTCTGGAGGTTCGCTCCCTTCTTCCGGAGCAAGGAAGCCGTCGTGACTTTCTTGCCGCACAACTCCGCTTCATAGGGGCCAAGACTTGGATGGCGCACCTGTTAATTGTTATATTGGCGGCGTTGTCTCTGCACGAATTTGTGACCTTCTCCTCACTGCCAACTGCGCAGATGCTGGCCCTCGTATCGATTGCAGCACCGTTGCTGGCGTTGGCGGGAGCGCAAGTGCTTGCCCGTTCTTTCCGGTACGGGATGCTGGAACTGGAGTTAAGCGGAAAGCGTTCGATCGTACGACTGGTGGCTGCGCGCGTAGTTATTCTAGCCTGTGCGGATGTGCTCTGCCTGAGCAGTCTGCTGGTGATGCTGAACCTCAGCTTCGAGTTCAAAGGATATTTGATTTTGCTATATGTGTTCGTGCCGTTCACCATTGCACTGTTAGGCTGCCTGCGAATCGTGAACCGTGTACGAAGCAAGGATATGGGCTGTGTAGTATTCACGGCATTCCTTGTTCTGCTGCAGTTTTTTTTATCATTTCTGCACAAGAGCTTGTTTACGGATCAGGCAACCGGCATATGGCTTGTCGTTCTGTTAGGTTCACTCACGGCAACGGCTGCAGAGCTCAGACGGCTTCCCCAGGCTTACCGAAGCATCGACGCACTGAACGGAGCTTGATTTTATGATCGTCCAAGAAAGAAGGGGTTATACAAGTGGAATTAAAGCTGGATCAACTAAGCAAAAAATACTCCGGCAAAACGGTTGTGCGGGATGTTAACGTCTCACTCGGCGCAGGTGTCTACGGCTTGCTCGGTGCAAATGGTGCAGGGAAGACGACCTTGATGCGCATGATTTGCGGCGTTCTGTCACCTACTTCGGGCCGGATCTCGTATGATGGAATCGATATCGAGGAGATGGGCGAGAGCTACCGGGCCTTGCTTGGGTATTTACCGCAGAACTTCGGTTACTACCCCGATTTTACTGCGGAGGAATTTCTCCGGTATGTTGCTTCGCTGAAGGGATTGTCGCAACGTGCGGGTAGAACCAGAGCCCGCGAACTATTGGAGATGGTGGCTTTGGCAGACGTGTCCCGACACAAGATCCGTACGTTCTCTGGAGGAATGAAGCAGCGTCTGGGTATCGCTCAGGCAATGTTGAACGATCCCGGGATCGTTGTGCTGGATGAACCCACGGCTGGCCTCGACCCCAAGGAGCGGGTGCGATTCCGAAATTTGATCTCCGACTTGGCCAAAAATAAGATTGTGCTGCTCTCAACCCATATTGTGTCGGATGTGGAGTACATAGCTGATCAAATCTTTGTCATGCGAAAAGGCCGTATGCTGATGAGCGGGACTCCCCAGCAACTGACAGCGTCGATGGAAAATTTGGTTTGGACTTGCCGGATTCCCGCAGGCGAGGCAAATGAGTGGAGCGGCCACTGCATCAGTAATTTAAAGCATGAGGGCGATGAGGTTGAGCTGCGGATTGTATCGAAGGAGCGTCCAGCACGGGATGCCATGCCAGCGTCCGCGACGCTAGAGGATCTGTATCTGTTCTACTTCATGGACGATGAATCATCCTCCGAAAGAAAAGGGGGGATCGCATGAGCCCACTTACCCGGTTTGAGCTGCGCAAAATGATTCGAAAAAAAACGTTCGCCGCTGGTGTGCTGGTCCTGCTGGTCGGCTCCATCCTCCTGCTGGTGGCGGCAGTCTCCGCCGAAAGCTGGACGGATAAGAACGGCAAGGAACTGAAGGGTCTGTCGGCCATAGCTCTCGCCAAGAAGCAGACCCATGCGGAAGCGGGGCAGCTAACGGAAGATAGAATCGCTAAGGTCATCAGCCGTTACCATCTGGTAAGAAGCGACAAAGGCAATCTTAATACATCGGATGAAGCCAATGGAGCGGACTTGAGCAATGAAGCTTATGGCAAGTACGAACAGCCGGATTACAAAATCTTGAGCCTCATTCGTGAAGCGTATTCCCCTCTATCGGAATACGATTACTACGTAGTCGGAAAGCTGAAGACCGGGGATGCTGCCGAATTCTATAATAAACGGCTCGATAAAGTGAACGCTTACTTGAATACCGATTATACGTACGGCAATTATTCCACTGCTGATAAATCCTTTTATATAGAGATGAACAACCGGATTCCCGAACCGTTTAACTTCGACTATGCGGAGGGGTGGAAAAATGTGCTGTTAAATTTATGGCTGATTGTTCTTGCCATAGCCTTTCTGGTCTGCATATGCGTATCGCCCGTATTCGCGGGAGAATATGAGAGCGGAGCGGATTCGATTATTCTCTCTTCCCGGTATGGGCGGAGCAAGGTGGTTGCCTCCAAACTGAAGGCAAGTCTGATTCTGACAACCGGCATTTATGTTGTGGGTGTATCGCTTTATACCCTACCGACTCTCGGAGTGTACGGTCTATACGGCTGGAACAGCAATCTGCAGATCATTCAGTTCCGGGCACCTTTTCCACTGACATTGTTTCAGACCTATCTATGCGTCGTGGCGCTCGGTTATCTGGCATGTCTGGCGGTAATGGCGATTACGCTGCTGCTGTCTTCACGAATGAGAACGTCTTTCTCCGTCATTATAGGCTCGACTATTCTACTGATTGTACCGCTGCTCATTCCGTATAGTAAAAACAGTCGGCTCTTCAACCATCTGCTCAACCTGTTTCCGGTGAAAATGATAAATGGGTACTCTGCTTTTTCTCATTATGAGCTCTACCATATATTCGGATACCGGATGCCCGAGCCCTACATGTTGGCAAGCGTATCTGTGCTGATAGCTGTTCTGTTTCTGCCTTTGGCGTATCGTGGCTTTAAAAAGCACCAGGTTGCCTGACTCTATTCAATAATGGGACCGAATACGGATTTATATAAATTGAAGGTCTACCGAGCATTTTAGAAGCGGTCGTTCGCCTATCGGCGAGCAGCCGCTTCTTTGTCGCGGGTCGCAAACTTTATGCCCCCGGCTTAGCCTATTTTTGCTATAATGGGTAGAAGGAATACATATGTTCGCTTTCAGGGCGAAGCTATGGTTCAGAGGAATAGGCATGCTGCTAGGGCAGAGGAGAGATGGTCTTGCGGATTTTGGGGATCGACCCGGGGATTGCGATAGTCGGCTTCGGTTTCATCGATAAGAATGGCAGCAGACTGACACCGGTGCAGTACGGCAGCATCCAGACGGAAGCTCATACGCCCGACGAGGAACGGCTGCTTCACGTATATGAAGGCATGCTTCAGCTGATTGACCGGTACAAGCCGGACGCGGTGGCGTTTGAGAAGCTTTTTTTCAACCGGAACGTCACAACGGCGATGTCGGTAAGCCAGGCGCGGGGTGTGCTGATTTTGGCTTCGGTGCAGCGGGGACTGCCGATAGCGGAATATACGCCGATGCAGGTGAAGCAGGCGATAGTCGGCTACGGAAAGGCGGAGAAGAAGCAGGTGCAGGAAATGGTCCGGATGTTCCTGAAGCTGAGCGCCGTGCCGAAGCCCGACGACGTGGCGGATGCGCTTGCGGTCGCTGTCTGTCATGCCCACTCGTACACACTCAATTCGAAAATAAATGAGGTATTGCGAAAATGATCGATTTTCTAAGAGGCCCGGTCGTGCATCTGGAGCAGGAATATGTGGTGCTGGATGTGCAGGGAGTAGGGTATCGGGTATTCTGCCCGAATCCTTACGCTTTTGCCAAACAGGAAGGACCGGTTACGATATATATTCATCACCATGTGCGTGAAGACGCCATTCAGTTGTTCGGGTTCCCGACGAGGGAGGAGCAGAAGCTGTTCCGCAAGCTGATCGAGGTGTCGGGGATCGGACCCCGCGTCGCGCTTGGCATTCTGTCGGGAGGCACGCCGGACCATGTCATTTCGGCCATTTATCAAGAGAACCTTACGTTTCTCACCAAGCTTCCGGGAATCGGGAAGAAGACGGCACAGCGCATGATCCTGGATCTGAAGGACAAGCTGGACGGGCTGGGAACGATTCCGTTCCAAACGGGGCTGTTCGCGATCGAGGAGGAGACTGTAATCGGCGAGACTTCCTGGCAGGAGGCGCGGGACGGCCTGAAGGCGCTCGGTTATACGGAAGCGGAATTGGACCGTGTCTGGCTGACGCTGAAAAAAGAAGGCGCAGAGGCGTCTTCGGTCGATGTGCTGATGAAGAAGGCGTTGAAACTGCTGTATATCGCCAAATAAAAGGGTAAGGTAGGGCCTGGTGCGCCAGACAGCCCGGAGATTCTTTACCATTGACGAAGTGGAGCGATGAAAGATGGAGGACCGGATCATATCCGCGAATTTAATGATGGAAGATCAGGCGGTGGAGCTTAGTCTGCGTCCCCGCTATTTAGCTGAATATATTGGACAGAACCAGGTCAAGGAGAACCTCAAGATTTATATCGAAGCAGCCAAAATGCGCAGCGAGGCGCTGGATCATGTGTTGCTGTACGGTCCCCCTGGTTTGGGTAAAACGACGCTGGCGAACATTATCGCCAACGAGCTCGGTGTGAACCTGCGCACGACTTCGGGGCCAGCGATCGAACGTCCGGGCGATTTGGCGGCGCTGCTGACGAATCTGCAGGAGGGCGATGTGCTCTTCATAGACGAGATCCACAGACTGCACCGGACGGTGGAGGAAGTGCTGTATCCGGCGATGGAGGATTCTGCGCTTGATATTATGATCGGCAAAGGACCGAGCGCACGCTCGGTCCGGCTGGATTTGCCGCCATTCACGCTGGTCGGGGCGACAACGCGTGCAGGGTTATTGTCCGCACCGCTTCGCGACCGCTTCGGCGTCGTCAGCAGACTTGAATTCTACACAGTGGACGAACTGAGCTATATCGTGTCCCGGGGGGCTGATATTCTCGGCATCGAGATTATCGGTGATGCAGCCGATGAGATTGCGCTTCGCTCACGGGGAACGCCCCGGATCGCGAATCGCCTGCTGAAACGGGTCCGCGATTATGCGCAGGTGAAGGGCGACGGCATTATCACGCCCGAAGTCGCAGAAGAAGCGCTGAAAATGCTGCAGGTCGATCCCAGAGGGCTGGACAGCATCGACCACCGTATGCTGCATTCCATGATTACCGGCTTCCGAGGAGGCCCGGTCGGACTCGATACGATTGCCGCCACGGTAGGCGAGGAAAGCCAGACCATTGAAGACGTATATGAGCCTTATCTGCTGCAGATCGGCTTCCTTCAGCGGACGCCTCGGGGCAGAGTAGCAACGCCCGCAGCTTATCACCATTTAGGAATCCCGCTCCCTCCGGAGCAGAATTAAAAAAGAGTCAGCACCTGGCTATGGGAGGAGAACGTGAGAATGAAGGGTTTGTGGACCATTGGAAGACCGTCGCTAGCCAAGGGCATGCTGGCCGCTGTACTGGCGGCCGGAAGCCTGTTGCTGCCTGCAGAAACCGGTCATGCGCAATCCGGCGATACGATTCGTGTAGCGCTGTTCGCTGATATCGGCAGCAAATATAAACTGACTGTGCCTGTCGTGACGCTGCAATCGGGACAAGCCTGGAGCCTGTCCGCCAAGGACAGCGGGGTCTCGCTGGTTACCGTGCCTGCGGGCAGCAGAGCCCGGGCCAGCCTTGACGGCTATCGGGTCAAGGTACTCGAGACGTCATCGTGGCAGACGGCTGCCACGGCGGCGAAGAAGCTAAGCGCAACCGACGACAAGCCGCTGCTGTTCCTGAATTCGAAGGGCGGAGCGAACGTCTATCAGCTCTATACAGGTACATATGCCAGCGAAAGCGCCGCGAAGAATGCGGCCACGAGAGTCGCGAAGGCAGGACTTGAACTGCCAGCGGATCAGACACCGGCAGTCAAAGGCGGGAAGCATTTGACTGCCGGCAGCTATGCGACGCAGGCAGAGGCCGACACGGCAAGGCTGTCCTTAGCCGCCGCCGGGGTCGATGCCTGGACCGCAGTCGTTCCCGATGCCAGCGGGGGAACGCGGTATGAGGTGTGGGTAGCCGAGGCGGCAAATGACGCCGACCTGGCTGCCGCCAAGACGGTGCTGAGCCAGGTACTGCCTCAGGTCACTCTCGGAACCGCTGGAGCCGGATTAATGCTTCGGACCGACGCGGGTCTTGATTTCAGCGCCGAGACCCAGGCGGCGCATTATGCCGTATCCGGCGGAACGCCGGTCATGGCGGCGGGCACGGCCGGCATTCAATTGGCGGAACGGTCGAAGCGGACGTACCGGGGAAGTCTTGAACTTGGAGCATCGAACGGCTCGCTGTCGGTAATCAATGTCGTGCCGTTGGAGCAGTACCTGTACTCCGTGGTAGGCGGCGAAGTCTCTTCAAGCTGGCCCGCCGAAGCGCTGAAGGCGCAGGCGGTGGCGGCGCGCAGCTATGCGCTGGCGCAGGGCAACCGGTTCGACATTGCGAATGTCGTGGATACGACGCTTAGTCAGGTGTATAACGGAACCGGAACGGAGGCGGCCTCGATAACGGCCGCTGTTGATGCGACCTCCGGTGAACTGCTCATGAACGGCGGAAGTGTGGTGGAAGCCGTCTTCTCATCGAACAGCGGCGGTAAGACGGCCGATCCTTCCGAGGTATGGAACAGCGGCGGCAGTGTGTTCGCCAGTGTGGACAGTCCGGGGGATACCTCGGCCGTATCATCCAAGATGTGGTATTATGTGCAGCTGTCAAGCGGAAGCGCCGGTTACGTGCGCGAAGACAACATCAAGCTGACGGGTGACAAGAACGCGGCGGGTCTGCCGCTGCTGACGGCGACGACCAAAGATGTCAATGTGCGGGTGATGCCTGTGGTGGAATCAGGCAAAGATCCGGTCGGCAAGCTGAATCCGGGCGATACTGCCGTTGTGCTGGACAAGGTGTCGGAGTCGGGCAGCTATAGCTGGATCAAGGGGCCTTTTACATCTGCCGATATTTTGAAGAGTTTGCAGGGCAAGACAACGGCTTCTTCTCTGCCTTCATCGATCGTAACGCTCGAGGTCACGCAGCGCGGTCCTTCGGGACGAGCTATGATGGTCAAGGCCAACGGAACGCCGCTGACCGTGAAGTATCCCGATTTGTACCGTTCGGCCTTCGGCGGACTTCCGAGCACTTTGTTTGATATTGTGCCTGCCGGCAGTTATACTGTATTAGGCGCGGACGGCCGCACCTCAACGGTTTCCGGCCAGACAAGCGTTCTCTCCGCCTCCGGCGTCGTGACGGGAGGAGGAAGCGGAACGGTCGTAATGAACAGCCGCTCCGAGGGCCGCGTTATCGGAACGGGATCCGGCTTCATGTTCATCGGCAAAGGCAATGGACACGGCCTCGGCATGTCCCAATGGGGCGTGAAAGGAATGGCCGACGAAGGGTATGATTACAAGGCAATTCTGCAACACTATTTTCAGAACGTGACTATAACTAAGGAATGACCTGCAATGAATGTGGATTTATATGATTTTGATCTGCCGGAGGAGCTGATAGCCCAGACTCCGCTTCCAGACCGCAGCGCCTCCAGGCTGCTGACGCTTGATAAATCAAGCGGAGTGACGGAACACCGGCATTTTACCGATATTCTGACTGAACTGAAGCCCGGCGACACGCTGGTGCTGAACGATACCCGGGTGATTCCGGCCCGCCTGTTCGGGGTCAAGGAAGACACCGGGGCGAAAGCGGAAGTGCTGCTTCTGAAGAATCTGGGCGAGGACCGGTGGGAAGCGCTCGTTAAGCCCGGCAAGAAGCTCAAGACCGGCGCGGTCATCTCCTTTGGAGAGGAACTGCAGGCGGTGGTCGAGGAAGAGAGCGATATGGGCGGACGTACGCTCCGCTTCATGTATCAAGGCATTTTTCAGGAGATTCTGGACAGACTGGGCACAATGCCGCTTCCACCCTACATTAAAGAGAAGCTTGATGACCGGGAGCGTTATCAGACCGTATATGCCAAGAACGAAGGCTCTGCGGCTGCGCCGACGGCCGGACTGCATTTCACAAAAGAACTGCTGAAGCAGATTCAGGACAAAGGGGTGCGCATCGCGTATATCACCCTACATGTCGGCCTTGGTACCTTCCGCCCAATGTCAGTGGAGACGGTTGAGGAGCATGTTATGCATGCCGAATTCTTCATGCTGTCGCAGGAAACGGCGGATATGCTGAACAAGGCGCGGACTGAGGGCGGACGAATTGTGGCGGTGGGAACTACCTCGTGCCGGACGCTGGAAACAGTAGGCGGAATGTTCGGGGACGGTCCAATTGAAGCATGTAGCGGGTGGACGGATATTTTCATATATCCGGGTTATTCGTTCAAACTTGTGGATGCGCTGATCACGAACTTTCATCTGCCCAAATCCACGCTCGTCATGCTGGTCAGCGCGCTGGCCGGCCGGGAGCATATACTAAACGCCTATAAGGAAGCAATCCGGGAAGGTTACCGGTTCTTCAGTTTCGGCGACGCGATGTTCATTTACTAAGTAAGGATGGGTTATCAAAAATGGCAGCTATAACATATGAGCATATCAAAACGTGCAAGCAGTCGGGAGCGCGGCTCGGACGGGTGCATACACCGCACGGCGTAATTGAGACACCGACCTTCATGCCGGTTGGCACGCAGGCCACGGTGAAGACGATGAGTCCGGAGGAATTGAAGGAGATGGATGCCCAGATTATTCTGAGCAACACCTATCATTTGTTCCTTCGCCCGGGCCATGATATCGTCCGCGAAGCGGGCGGCCTGCATAAATTCATGAACTGGGACCGCCCTATTCTGACGGACAGCGGCGGCTTTCAGGTGTTCTCGCTGGCCGAGATGCGCAAAATTACGGAGGAAGGCGTACATTTCCGTTCCCATCTTAATGGAGACAAGAAGTTTCTCTCTCCTGAAGTAGCGATGGAAGTGGAGAATGCGCTCGGCTCCGATATTATGATGGCCTTTGACGAGTGCCCGCCTTATCCGGCGGAATACGATTATGTCAAACGCTCGATGGAGCGGACGACACGCTGGGCTGAGCGCTGTTTGAAAGCCCACGCCCGTCCTAATGATCAGGGACTTTTCGCGATCGTGCAGGGAGGCATGTACGAAGACCTGCGCCGCCAGAGCGCGGCGGATTTGACTTCCATGGATTTCCCGGGGTATGCTATTGGAGGACTCAGTGTCGGAGAGTCCAAGCAGCTTATGTATGAAGTTCTGGATTACACGGTTCCGCTGCTGCCGCAGAACAAACCGCGCTATTTGATGGGCGTCGGTTCGCCTGATGCGCTGCTGGAAGGTGCAATCCGGGGAGTGGACATGTTCGATTGCGTTCTGCCGACCCGAATTGCCCGTAATGGAACAACGATGACCAGTCAGGGAAGACTTGTCGTCCGCAACGCCCAATATGCCCGTGATTTTGGGCCGCTTGATCCCGAATGCGACTGCTATACATGCCGCAATTATTCGCGTGCGTATTTGCGCCATTTGATTAAGAGCGATGAGACGTTCGGACTTCGTCTGACGACCTACCATAATCTGTACTTCCTGTTGGATCTGATGCGTAAGGTGCGTAAAGCCATCATGGAAGACCGGCTGCTGGATTTTCGCGATGAGTTTTTCGCGCAATACGGTTTACATGAGAATACAAAGGGCTTCTAATTGCTGAATTGTGCATGATTTGTTGAGAGGGGGGAGAAAGATGTTTCAATACGCTGCTACCAACGGCTCGCAGGCCTCAAGTATTTATGGGCTTATCCTGCCGTTCGTTCTGATGTTCGTCGTGTTCTACTTCCTGCTGATCCGTCCCCAGCAGAAGAAGACCAAGTCGCGCAACCAGATGCTGAAAGCGCTGAAAAAAGGCGACAAGGTGGTAACCATCGGGGGCTTGCACGGCACCATTGTGGAAATTACGGATGATATTGCCGTGCTCCGCGTTAACGATGTAACCAAGCTGACCTTTGACCGTGGCTCAATCAGCCACGCGATTGGGGAGACGAAGGAATAATCCCGGCTATTTGTCCGGAGGGCAACAACTCAGGCAACCAATAGCTACAAACAAACGGCATTCTTTCCGTAACGGAAGGAGTGCCGTTTTTTGCTGTGCCAGTAGTAAAAATTGCAGTAAAACGGAATATTAGGTCCACACAATAAGAAAGAGCCCCGAAAAAGGGCTCTTTCTATAATCTTTTTGCAGCACGACCCGGTAAATTGCCGAACATCCTGCCAGAAACCTGACCGTTAGGCGTGCGGCGCTTCGCTTCCGACCCTTACGGCGGATTCGCCGCCGCGAAGCGTCAACTTGGCAAGCTGGATGCTGAGCGAGGAGGACACGATAGCCAGAACCGTGCCGCCCATCATATCGGTCAGCCAGTGAATGCCTAAATAAAAGATGCCGAAGATGATGACCGCAGCAGAAATGCCGGTAATAACCATCCATCGGCGGTTGCCTGAACGGAATGCCAGCAGCGCCGTTGTGAGCGAGATCGCTGTATGCAAGCTGGGAAAACAATTGTTCAGCCCGGACAATGCGCGGTATTCACTCTCGAAATTGGGGAAGGCATCCAGCATAACAAAGCGGACGCCGGCCGGCGCATAGGACCATACCTCGTTAACCGGGAAATACAGATAGAACGGAATTGCAATCGCATAGTTCAGGATGACGGCGTAGCATGTGGCGTACAGCAGCAGCCGGTTTTTGTCCAGCAGATATACGCCGAGCGATGCGGCCAATGCAGACTGAAGCATGAAGATGTAGAAGAATACGATAATCGGCGTCAGCCAGTGCGCAAAGAACAGCTGTTGAAAATGTTGGACAAAATGCCCTTCGATTCCGAACACAAAGCTTGTGAAGTCGGACGTCAGATGCAATTTTTTCTCGATCTGCAGCTCATACTTATTCAAGGCCAGAATGGCGAACATGCCGGCGACAAGAAGAACCAGCTTGTAGGAATGCAGCATTTCCTTGCCGAGATTGGCCAGCGCGACGAATGGGTTACGCCGGGCTCCCAGGCCGATCAGCACAATTACGAGCGCCACGGTAAACAAGCTGATGGTATTCATGGATTGGTAAAGCAAAGGATTCGAAGCCTCCTTGAATGTGGAAAGTGACATGGGATGAAGACAGTGTATCACATTTTGAGAGGCGCGTTTCAATTTTTTTTATCGAAAAATTTACGCTTTCTGGAAATTAACTCCCAGTATGCCTCCAACCGCTCCGATCAAAGCAGCAGCCGCAATCCACAGCAGATCGGCTGCTCTGAGCGAAGCGTCCAATGCCAGAAATCCAATGAGCAGCACAATTGCGCCGTAGAAGGCGCCGGTCAGGCAGCCCTGATACCATCCTTTGGAGGAAGCGCGTCTGCCAGAGGCCCACCCCCCAAAAATAATGGCGATCGCATGCACGACGTAAGTGTACAGCGATAAATCGTGCTCGGTAAGGCCGCTTCCCCACAGGAGCAGTGACAGAGCAAAGGCTCCCAGCAGCATCCACATGAAGGCACGGACAAGCCCTGACAGCACGGGATTCCCGATATTCGGCAATAATAGTTTGCGGAGCAAATGCATAATTCATCCTCCTAAAAGTTTTGATAGCATATACTTCCTTGATCATATCTTCGAAAAACTCGCTTCGGAAGCATACGCCATGTATGATAGTCGCCTGATCCAGGTGCATCGTTCATTGCTTCATTTTATGAGACAGCTTGCCACACTAGTACAAGAATGCGCAGCCAGGTCTTTTACCAAGAATTGACCGGGGGAAGTTCGAATGCCTCCAAGAACGTGAGGTCAGACTAGCAGTACATGGCTCCTGCCCGGAGCTTGTCGGCCGCTAACCTGAAAGGAGAGCTTAAGCCAATGGTTGGGCATATCGCCACACATGCTTTTTTGACTCTGCTGATGTACGTGACTATTTTCTTGTGCATGCGCATTATGGGAAAACGGGAGATCGGTAAGCTTTCGGTATTTGACCTGACCATTTCCATCATGATCGCCGAGATTGCAACCTTCGTCATCGAAGACATCAAGCGTCCGCTGTACGACGGATTTGTGCCCATGGCGACGCTCGTCCTGACCCAAGTCTTGCTGGCGCATCTCAGCCTCAAAAGCCGTAAGCTTCGTCTGCTGATCGACGGCAGGCCGAGCGTTCTGATTTCGGATGGCACTATACGGCCCAAAGAAATGCGCAAACAGCGTTATAATATCGATGATTTGCTGCTTCAGCTGAGAGGACAGAATATTACGAATCTGGCGGATGTCGAATTCGCGATCCTGGAGCCGACAGGTCAGCTGACGGTTATCGAGAAGAACAAGGATGCTTCAGAATCGGGCGGCACCGGCACGAACCAGGAATCCACCTCGGGCGGCGGGCAAGATGGGACCGGCAAAGCCTCGGGCGGCAGCGGACAATCGAGTGGTAAACAGGGACAGGGAATCAAAATCGAGAATATCCGCTATGAAGGACTTCCTGTTCCGCTCATTATGGATGGCAAAGTGCAGGACGAGAATCTGGAGATGCTTGGTAAAAACCGTTTTTGGCTGAAAAATCAAATCCGGCAGAAAGGCGCGTCTGATTTCCGGGATATTTTTCTATGCACGATTGATCATAAAGGCAAAATCTATATCGACCGGCGGCCGGTGAAATAGCGAGAGTTCCCCAAAACACTACAGCCAGCGGCGAATCAGCGGAAGCTTCTTGAGATCCTGCCGCGAGAACAAGCCCGTGAGTAGCGAGACGCCGATGTACAGGGAGAAACCCAGAGCGGAAGCCAGAATAAAATGAATCCACTGCGCTCCGCTTGGATAGGGAGAATGCAGATAGACGTATTTGGCGCCGGCTCCCATAATCGTCATCGCCGCGCCGATTTTGAACAGGTCTTTCGTCTCCAGGCGCAGGGACACCAGCTTGACCACGCTGTACCCGTGCAGCAGCGTTACCAGGATGCTGTTCACGATAATGGCGATCAGCGCGCCGGTAATCCCGTACTCGGGCCGTGAGGCTAGACCGAGAATCAGCATGATCTTGACGACCGCGCCCGCGAGTGTATTGAACAGCGCCGTGCCCGGGCGTTCCATGGCCTGAAGAGTGGCCTGCAGCGGAGGCTGCACATACATGAACAAGGAAAATGGAGCCATCATCCGCAGCATCGGTGCCGTATCGGGATTGCCGTACAGCAGGGTACACAGCGGATCGGCAAGAACATACATGAGCACGGCGAATGGAGCGCCTGTTACGAGAGCCAGACGAAGGGCCTGATGAATCCGCTTGTGAATGGACCTGCTGTCCTTGCGTGCGGCCGCTTCCGCCAGGGAAGGAACAAGCGAGACCGCAAGTGCGGTAGTCAGTGCGCCCGGCAGCAGCAGCAGCGGAATGACCATTCCCTGCAATGAGCCGTACTGGGCTGTCGCCACCGCTGTGGCGACGCCGGCCATAGCCAGACTTCGCGCCGTAATGATTGATTCCAGCAGATAGGATAGAGAGCCGACAAGCCTTCCGCCAGTAACCGGGATGGAAATCCGGAGCAGCCGCCGGATAACGCCCTGATCGGCGTGATCGGGATTCCCCTCGTTACTTGGATTCAGGTCTTGTTCGCTTGAATTGTCGGCCGGCTTGGACACCGTTAGACGGTACTGCACCAGCAGAACGAGCATACCTGCCAGCTCGCCGACCGTAACGCCAAGCATGGCTCCGGCAGCTGCATAAGCCATTCCCTTCGGCAGTAGCAGCCAGGAGAAGTAGAGCATGAAGAAGATGCGGATCAGGGTCTCCAGTACCGAGGACAGCGCCGAGGGGATCATGTTCTGCATGCCCTGGAAATAGCCCCTGTAGACAGCCGAGACGGCGACGATGCTCAGCATCGGCGTCATGGCAATCAGCGTCAGATATACCCGGCTGTCCGTCAGGACTTCATGGGCGATCCAGGGAGCGATTGCAAGCGAGACAGCTGTAAACATCAGGCCCAGCCCAACGCTCAGTCCAAGCGAGCTATGCAGAATTTGCCTGGAACGCTCTTTCTTGCCCTTCCCTTCGGCTTCGGCGATCATTTTGGCTACCGCCAGCGGAATCCCTCCGGCGATAACCGTGACTAGCACCAGAAAAAAAGGATAGCCGAGCTGGTACAAGCCGACGCCTTCAGCTCCGATGAGCCTGGGAAGCACAATTCGCGGTATGAAGCCCAGCATGCGGTTAACGATTCCCGCGGCAAGCAGAATGAGCGTTCCGTAGATAAAGCTCTGTTTGTTGGAGTTTCTCGATTTCAAAGGGCATTCCTTCTTCCCATGATGAAATAGGCGACAGCGGACCTGTCCTTTAACATGGATATGCCGAGCTCCGCTGGACATGACTGGATGCTTGGCACAACATTTTGGACAGCAAAGAAGGAAAGCGGGTGTGAAGGTCGAATATAAAATATTGAACGTTTGTTATGGACGTAACAGGGGCACCGGAGGTGGAACACGTGGAATCGGAACAGGAAGAACAGGAACTGCCCGCTAAGGAAATCGAAGCCATGTGTCTCAGCAAAGCGGAGGAATTCCGGCTTCTCGGTTATGAATATGTGACGGCCGAGGATATCTGGGACTGTGTCAGCCGGAATTATGCCAAAGAAGGGACCCCGCCGCTGCACCGGGTGGTGAACGATATTTACTCGCTGAAGGTGACGACATACATGAACTACCTGACGATATCCGCCTACAAGGGTTTAAAATAATTCGGCAGGTGGCTGTCTCGCCAAAGCGAGCGGTTTCATCTACTGTAATTTTTTGGGAAGAAAGACTGCTCTGGCAGCCATCATCCGCACGGAAGGCTTGCGCGCTCCCGTCTTGCGCATAGAGTCGGCCGTTTTTTTATGGAAAAAAGATGGAACGTTCCGCCTCTATGTCCGTATGTCCATAGATGTGGCCAATTTGGATGAGTTTAGCTTCAGGCGCGCGGGGAATGCCAATACCTGCTTAATTGACGCTTATTTGGCACCTAGCTATAATAGGAATATTGAGTTGAAGAAAGGGGAACTAGCAAGAGCATGAAAAGACTTCTGAGCTTCATCATCACCGTGCTGGTCCTGACGGCTGTTATGGCGGTATCTACGCCCGGTCTTCTGGACAAAGTGCGGCTTGGTCTTGATTTGAAAGGCGGCTTTGAAATTTTGTATCAAGCTACGCCTTCCGAGCAGGGCCAGCAGTTGACCCGTGCTTCTCTGCTGCAGACCGCTGCAGCCCTTGAGAAACGTGCCAACGTGCTTGGAACGAGCGAACCCGAGGTTACGACCGAAGGTACGGATCGGATCCGTCTGAAAATCGCAGGTGTCACCAACGAAGCTGAGGTAAGAGAGAAGATGAAGGACCCCGCGGTGCTCACGTTCCGCAGTGCCGCAGAAGGCGATCCTGAAGGCACTTATAGCAAGATCGAACTGGTCGGCAGCGATTTCGTCGAGAATGCCGCTACCGTCGGCCGCGACAACCTGAATCAGATCGAAATCAGCATCAAGGTTAAAGATAAAGATAAATTCGCGGAAGTAACAAAGCGTCTGCTTGGCAAGCAGTTGGCTATCTATCTGGATGATCAACTGTTGTCCAACCCTCCTGTTGTCAGAGCGGTGTTAACGGACGGAACGGCTTCCATCTCCGGTAACTATACCATTACGGAAGCTCGTGAACTGGCTGACACGATCAATCTCGGGGCACTGCCGCTGAAGCTGACGGAGAAGTACTCCCAGAGCGTTGGCGCTACTCTTGGCAAGCAGTCGCTGGACGATACCATTCGTGCCGGTCTGATTGCTTCCGTGCTCATTCTGATCTTCATGATCGGCATGTACCGGATTCCGGGGATCGTCGCGAGCTTCGCGCTGATCATTCACACCTGGCTGCTCATTCTGGTCTTTGTGCTGGCGGACTTCACCCTGACGCTGCCCGGCATCGCCGCCTTCATTCTAGGGATCGGGATGGCGGTTGACGCCAACATCATTACGAATGAACGCATCCATGAAGAAATGCGCAGCGGCAAGAGCATTATGTCTTCCGTCAAAGCAGGCAGCAAGTCCTCTTTCCGGACGGTTATCGACTCCAATGTGACGACAATTATCGTAGCGGCGGTCATGTTCGCATTCGGCACCGGTTCGGTTAAAGGCTTCGCACTCGTGCTGATTGTGGAAATTCTGCTCAGTATCGCTACAAACCTTTATTTCGCACGCTGGATGCTGAACCAGCTTGTCAAAGCCGGCAAGCTGAGCAAGCCGAAGCAGTTCGGTGTAAAGGAGAGTGAAATCAATGCACTTTAAGAAAGAGCTCGATTATGTGCATTTAAGCAAGTACTTCTATATCTTCTCAATTTCGCTGACCGTAATCGGCATTGTGTTCCTTGCCATCTTCAACCTGAATTACAGCGTTGACTTCAAGGCTGGCTCCAACGTGGATATCAGCTTGACGAAGACGCTGACCCAGGAGCAGATTGACGGCGCCATTAAAGGGATTAAGAGCGGTCACGAGCCCAGCATGACGATAGGCAGCCAGCGGGTTAATATCCGGTACGACGTAGAGCTTACCAGCGGGGAAGACGAAGCCCTCAAGAAGGCGATCACCAAGCTGGACGACAAGGCTTCGTTCGAAATCAATACCGTTGACACTGAAATGGCCAAGGAGCTTGCCCGCAATGCCGTATATGCGGTGCTGATGTCCTGTATCGGGATCATTATTTATGTCAGCATCCGGTTCGAATGGCGCTTTGCGATCGCGGCTATCGTGGCCCTGGTCCATGATGCATTTATGGTCGTTGCCGTCTTCTCCATCTTCCGCCTGGAGGTGGACCTGACGTTCATCATCGCGGTTCTGACCATCATCGGTTATTCCATTAACGACACCATCGTTATCTTTGACCGGATTCGCGAGAATCTGCGGTTCGGCAAGCAGAAGACTTACGACGATTTGAAGACTCTGGTCAACAAGAGTGTGTCGCAGACGATCATGCGCTCCCTGTATACGGCGCTCACCGTCTTCATCGCGGCATTCTTCCTGATGATACTTGGTGGAGAATCCATCAGAATGTTCTCACTCGCCATGGTAGTCGGCCTGCTGTTCGGGGCTTACTCCTCCATCTTTATCGCCAGCCCGCTGTGGCTCGTGCTGAAGAAGAATCAGAAGACCAAGGTGAAGAGCAAGCCAGCTAAAGCCCAATGATGTTACTTGAAGGCCGCGTCCGAGACGACGCGGCTTTTGAAACCCTGAAGGAAGACGGAATTCCCTCATTATGCGAGTCAAAGGTTCGGCAAGGAGGTAACCCGGATGAATGACAACTATTCGTCAAGAAACGAACGAGTGTCGTGGACTGGAATCGCCGGCGATTTCACGCTGGCTCTGGCCAAAGGCGGCGTAGGCTATTTCTCGGGAAGCAAGGCATTAATTGCCGATGCCCTATACTCCGGAGCGGATGCCGCGGCGAAGCTGTCGGAGATTCTTCCCTGGCAGGGAGGCTCCGAGGGTAACCGAAAGCGGAGAGTGAATACGAGGGACGCCAATAAGAACGGCGAGCCTGTGCTGCCTGTCGTATTTGCAGTGCTGATTTTGATGGGAGGACTGCAGATTGCTTTTTCCGCCATTCGGGATCTGACCAGCGGAGATTTGAGGCCTTCGGGAGAACTTTCCATTCTGATCATCTGTCTGTCCCTGCTTGTGAAGGAAGTCATTTTTCAATATCAATACCGGTATTTTCAGAAACTGGGCAACGGCAGCCACGCGGCTTATGCCGATAACCACCGCTTCAGCCTGTATACGTCACTGACCGTTCTGATCGGTGCTGTCTCTTCTATGCTCGGCGGCTATCTGAACTGGCATCCTCTTGTATACCTGGACCCTATTGCCGCGCTGCTGGCGGCCTGTCTCATTCTTCGGAGAGGCTACCTGCTGATTATGAGCACCATCTACGGGAAGAAGAGTCTTGAAGTGCCGCATGAAGATTCGGTCAGCTTTATTGATACCGTGCAGAAGGTGCACGGCGTCATTCGGGTTGAGCAGCTCAAGGCGCTGGAAGAAGGCCGGCATGTCAATCTCCAGGTGACGATCAGCGTCAACCCCAGAATCAGCGTAATGGAGGCCTATGAAATCGCCGATTGCGCCAAAAAGCTGCTGCTGCACCGTTTTGTCCATGTCGGCGAGGTGCATATGGATGTTGTGCCGTATGAAGCCGGTTATCCGTATAAGACCAACTTCGAGGTGACGGACAGCGAAATGCCGACACTGCTGCAATAGGTGTCTTTAGGCGAGAGAAAGGTGAATAATTGTGCTTCATTCCAAAACCAAATGGCAATCTCCGGCAGCCGACCCCGCTCTTAGCGGGGAACTGGCCCGGAGACTTTCTATTTCTCCCCTTGTTGCTTCTTTGTTGGCCGCAAGGGGAATGACGGAGCCCGAGGAAGCGCTGCAGTTTATCCGCGGAGGGGCTGATGAGGAGCATGATCCTTTTCTGCTCAAGGGCATGAAGGAGGCTGTTCCCCGAATCCGCAGAGCCCTTGAGGACGGGGAGCATATTCTCGTATACGGCGATTACGACGCCGATGGGGTATCCAGCACATCGCTGATGATTCACCTGCTGCGCCGGCTGGGAGCATCCTTTGACATTTATATTCCCCACCGCTCCAATGAAGGCTACGGGCTGCATAATCATGCGCTGGATTGGGCGCTGCAGCAGGGAGTTACGCTGATCCTTACCGTAGACACAGGAATCAGCGCCTGCAGTCAGATTGCTTATGCCAATGAGCTCGGTATGGACGTCATCGTTACGGACCACCATGAGCCTCCCGAGGTTCTGCCGCCTGCATACTCGCTCATTAACCCCAAGCTGCCGGATTGCCCGTATCCGTTCAAAGGACTGTGCGGAGTCGGGGTAGCCTACAAGCTGGCTCAGGCCCTTCTTGGCACAGACGTCCCCGAGGAATGGACAGAAATCGTTGCGATTGGTACGATCGCCGACCTGATGCCGCTGCTCGGCGAGAACCGGGCATTGGTCCGGCGGGGGCTTGCCAGTATGCGCCAAACCCGGTATCCCGGGATTCGGGCGCTGCTGGAAGTGAGCGCGGTTCCGGTCGAGCGGGTCGGGGCGATCAATGTCGCTTTTGCACTGGCTCCCCGGATCAATGCCAGCGGAAGGCTGGATCACGCGGGAAGAGCGGTCTCCCTGCTGACGACAGAAGACGCAGATGACGCGGAACAGCTTGCCTCGGAATTGGACATGCTGAATAAAGAGCGGCAAATGGTCGTGGAGCGCATCGTTACGGAAGCGGCGGCCGCCCTTGAGGAGAAGCTGAACGGCGGCCCTGTTCCGCATGTCATTGTGTTGGCGGGGGAAGGCTGGAATGTCGGCGTAGTCGGCATTGTGGCCTCCAAGCTTCTGGAGCGGTATTACCGGCCGGTCATCATTTTGGATATTCATCCGGAGACAGGCAACTGCAAAGGTTCAGCCCGTTCGATACCCGGTCTGGACATCTACTCGGCGCTGTCTTCCTGCAGCGAGCTGATGGATCATTACGGCGGCCATCCGGCGGCCGCAGGGATGAGCCTGCATCGCGATCGGCTGGAGGAGTTCGCCGCCGCGCTTGAATCCTATGCGTCCGGCGTCCTGCGGGAGGAGCATCTGGTGCCGGTAACGCAGACGGACGGCGAGTACAAGCTGGCCGATCTGTCGCTTCAAGCGGCTGAGGAGCTTGAACTGCTGGCCCCGTTCGGCATGAGCAATCCTCTGCCGAAATTTATTGTACGCGGCGCTGTCGTTCAGGAGACGCGCACGATGGGGCAGGGCAGCCGTCATCTGAAGCTGACGCTGCGCCAGGGCGGCGTCACAACGGACGCCGTCGCCTTCGGCAAAGGGGAGCTTGCAGAGCTGCTTCCCCGGGGAACGGTGATCGACGTTCTGGCGGAGCTGTCGATCAATGAATGGAACGGCTCCCGCAAGGTGCAGCTCATGCTGCAGGACCTGGCCGTACCGGAGCCGCAGCTGTTCGATTACCGCGGAGCCCGGGATTCCGCGGTGAAGATGCAGCGCCTGCGCAGCGTGCTGCTGCCTCCGGCAGGCGGACAGGCGCACATAGCCGCACTGGTCCGCAAGAACCGGCTGCATGAACGTGCGCAGCCGGAATGGCAGGGAGTACCGTTTTGGGTATATGATGAGTATAACGGGATTGCTCCGGCGGACAGCCCGGACTGCGATACGGATTCGGTCACATTGGTCTGCCTGCTGGACATGCCGGAATCGGCCCGGCAGCTGGATGCAGTGCTGGAGGCTTTTCCGAATGTCGAAAATATCGCGCTCCTTCATTCGCTGCCAGGCGAACGGGACCGTCTCCTTGTGCCGACACGCGAACATTTTAAAGCTATCTATAAATGGCTGGCAGCGATTGCCGCGAGCCCGGTGTCCGAGCAGGAAGCGCTGCTGACGCTTGGGCGCAAGCTGCCGCTTAGCCTGCGGATGCTGAGAATGATGCTGGATGTGTTCGAGGAGCTTGAATTTATCCGGAAGGAATCGGGAAGGATCGCTTTTGTGACCCGCCCGGCCGCTCGGGAGCTAACCTCTTCGAGCCGATTTGTCCAGCTTAGCGAGCTGGCGGAGATGGAGCGCTATTTCATGGAGAGCAGTCCGGCGGAGCTTTGGCAATGGATGGAGTCGCGCCGGCTGGGCGTTTCGTAATCCGCTTCCGAAGCCAGTTTTGCGATGATAAACAAAGTAATCTTATGCTATCAAAACTAAGCGTATGCTTCCGATGCCAGTTTTGCGAAGTAATATTCAAGGGAGCGTATGCTATCAAAACTTTTAGGAGGAGTTAGTTTGGACTTCAAAGAAATCATCCGCGTGGTACCGGATTTTCCGACAGCGGGCATCAGCTTCAAGGATATTACAACACTGCTTAAGGACGGCCCCATGTACCGTCAGGCCATCGACGCGCTGAAAGAGCGTGTGGCCCATCTGAAAATCGATGTGATCGCCGGACCCGAAGCGCGGGGCTTTGTAGTCGGAGCTCCCCTCGCGTATGCGCTGGGCGTTGGCTTCGTGCCGATCCGCAAGAGCGGCAAGCTGCCATACCAGACGATTGAAGCCGCGTATGACCTGGAATACGGCAAAGACCGGCTCGCGGTACATACCGACTCCATCCTGCCGGGACAAAATGTGCTGATCGCTGACGATCTGCTTGCTACCGGCGGCACGATCTCCACAGCGGTCAACCTGGTTCGCCAACTGGGCGGCAATGTGGTGGGAGCGGCGTTTCTGATCGAGCTTGATCTCCTCGAAGGCCGCAAGAAGCTGCCTGACATTGAAGTCATTTCTCTTCTCAGTTACGAAGACTAAGTCGTCTTGAGAAACGCAATTTCCCGGCGAACGGGAAGATTCGACTTTTTACTATTTTCCGGGAAATAAAATACCGGCAGACTGTCCGTCTTACGCACGGAGGTCTGCCGGTTTTTCTTTTTATAAGATCACTATCTAGGCTAGATGCTTATTCCCCATAGGTCGTTCTATACGTCGGAGGCGTCTGCCTGCTTGAGTTCTTCCTTGTCATTGGAAAGGCCCAGCACCTCGAACAGCTTGAACAGCAGGGAGAGGACCATACCCGTAATTGTCGCAAGCGCCATCCCCTTCAGTTGGACGCCCCAAAACGTCAGCGTGGTGCCGCTGATACCGACAACGAGCACGATCGACGCGAGAATCATATTGGTCGGCTTGGCGAAATCGACCTTTTGCTCCACGAAAATGCGGAGGCCCGAAGCGGCGATAACCCCGAACAGCAGCAGTGAGACGCCGCCCATGACTGGCTGCGGAATATTGGAGATAATCGAAGAGAAGGTGCCCGAGAACGACAGCAGGATGGCAATAATCGCCGCTCCGCCGATGACGTATACGGAATACACTTTCGTAAGCGCCATGACGCCGATGTTCTCACCGTAAGTCGTATTGGGAGTGGAACCGACAAATCCGGATAGAATGGTGGATATGCCGTTGCCCATCAGCGAGCGGTCCAGCCCAGGGTCCTTGGTAAGATCCTTGCCCACAATGTTGCTCGTTACGAGCAGATGCCCGATATGCTCCACGATGACGACTAGCGACACCGGAATAATGGTCAGGATGACCGACCAGTCGAATGAAGGCGTTGTCACGGTCGGATGGGCAAGAAAATGAGCCTTCGAAATAGCCGCCGTATCTACCCGGCCCATCAGATAAGCTAGTACGTATCCAGTGGTGATCCCGATCAGGATATGAATGATCTTGGGAAAGCCGCGGAACAGCACCGCGCCGATAACCGTCACGCCCAGCGTGACCATCGATAATGTAATGGCTCCTTGGTCAGGCTTCCAGTCAGCCGCTCCGGAGGGTGCGATCAGTCCGGCCATCTGCGCCGCTACCGGCACGAGCTCCAGACCGATCGTGGCAACGATCGCGCCCATGACGGCGGGAGGAAAGACGACATCGATCCAGCGCGTTCCGGCGTACCTGATGATTAGGGCGACAAGGACAAAAATAATGCCCGTCACGATAAAAGCGCCCAGCGCCAGCGAGTAGCCGTGGCTGTGATCGTTCTTATGATCGAGCAGCACAGCCGAGACAGGCGAGATAAAGGCGAAGCTGGAGCCGAGATAGGCCGGGATTTTTCCTTTGCAGATCAAAATGTACAGCAGTGTTCCGATACCGTTCATGAGAAGAATCATGCCGGGGTCAACCCCGAACAGATTGGGAACCAGCACCGTGCTGCCGAACATGGCGAATAAATGCTGAAGGCTTAAGAGAAAGCCCGGTCCCAGAGGGAGCCTTTCGTTGACTTGAATTTCGCGTTGCAATCCGTTCACTCCTTGTTGGTATGAAATCTTGACGTCGGCTGTAAGGAAAACCGCCTTTACCAGATTATATAGATTGTCTCTTTTTTTCAACAACATTTTCACGGGATTATGCAATTTCCTGGCTTCTGGAATCGAATCGTTTGAGAAATGCCACAAGGTGGGAAGTGTTGACGTAATCCGCCGCAAGCGTCATAATTATAGGAAAACTTACGAACCGAACCCTGCCTGCGTGCAAGCGCTACGGCTCGGGTTCATTTTATTACAGAAAGGACACGGATACGACGAGTATGGGCATTGAGCGATTACTGGAAAAGGCCGGAGCCTATATAAAAGAAAAAGACCTTCCGCGCATACAAGAAGCTTATGAATTTGCCGACCAGGCCCACTATGGGCAGGTGCGCAAATCGGGAGAGCCATACATCCTGCATCCGTTAGCGGTTGCCGATATTGTTGTAGGCATGCAGATGGATGTCATTTCAATTATTGCGGCTCTGCTGCATGATGTTGTGGAAGATACGACGGTATCGCTCGAACAGATCCGGGAGAAATTCGGCGACACCTGCGCCATGCTCGTAGACGGCCTGACCAAGCTGGAGCGCATCCGTTTCCGGTCCAAGGAAGAGCAGCAGAACGAGAATTACCGCAAGATGTTCATCGCCATGGCGCAGGACATCCGTGTGATTGTAATCAAACTGGCGGACCGCCTTCATAATATGCGTACCCTGAAATATCAATCGGAAGAAAGCCAGCGGCGCATCTCGTATGAGACGCTGGAGATTTTCTGTCCCATCGCCGACCGTCTCGGTATTTCCGCGATCAAGTGGGAGATGGAGGATATTGCGCTCCGTTATTTGAACCCCCAGCAGTATTACCGGATTGCCAATCTGATGCACAAAAAACGCGCCGAGCGCGAGCAGTTCATCGATAGCGTTATCAGCCGCATACGCGTCAAGCTGGACGAAATGGGCATTGAGGGCGATCTTTCAGGCCGCCCCAAGCATATTTACAGCGTCTACAACAAAATGACGACGAAGAACAAGCAGTTCAATGAAATCTACGATCTGCTGGCGATACGGATTATCGTTGACAACATCAAGGATTGTTATGCCACGCTGGGCATTATCCACACGCTGTGGAAGCCGATGCCCGGACGTTTCAAGGATTACATCGCCATGCCAAAGGCGAATATGTATCAGTCTTTGCATACGACGGTTGTGGGTCCCGGCGGAGAACCGACGGAAGTTCAGATCCGGACCTGGGAAATGCACCGCACGGCCGAATTTGGAATAGCGGCACACTGGGCATACAAGGAGGGAAGCGGCACAACCGCCAATCCTGAGAACCGGATGCCTTTTTTTCGCGAGATTTTGGAGCTTCAGCATGAAGCCAAGGATGCCTCGGAGTTTGTTGAATCGCTAAAAATGGACTTTTTCTCCGACCTCGTCTTCGTGTTCACCCCGAAAGGGGAAGTCATCGAGCTGCCTGCGGGCTCCGTGCCGCTTGATTTTGCGTTCCGCATTCATACGGAGGTCGGCAACCGCACCATCGGCGCGAAGGTGAACGGACGGATTGTCCCGCTCGATCATAAACTCAAGACCGGTGATATTGTCGAAATCCTGACCTCGAAGCATTCCTACGGGCCGAGCCGGGATTGGCTCAAGATCGCTCAGTCTTCGCATGCCAGAAGCAAGATCAAGCAGTGGTTCAAGAAGGAGAAGCGCGAGGAGAACGTCGAGAAGGGACGCGAGGCAATCGAACGGGAGCTGAAGCGGCTCGGTATTGAACCATCCGAATGGATGACTGATGACAAGCTGCTGGAGGCGGCCAAAAAGTTCGCGTTCAACGATATCGAGGATATGCTCTCCGCAGTCGGTTTTGGCGGCATTACGGCTGCGCAGATCGCCACGCGCTTGACCGAGAAGCTCCGCAAGGAGCAGGAGGAAGCCGCGGTGGCTCACTTAGAGCTTACGACGGAGAAGAAGGAAATCAAGGTTGCCGAGAAGCGCAACCAGCCTACGAACGGCGTCCGTGTCAAAGGCATCGACAATCTGCTGGTCCGTTTCGCCAGATGCTGCAACCCGGTGCCAGGTGATGATATCGTAGGTTACGTGACGCGCGGCCGCGGCGTCTCGGTGCACCGCTCGGACTGTCCGAACATCAAGGCCGAGGAGAGCGAAGAAGCCGCACGCGTCATCGAAGTGGAATGGGAAGGCAGCATGGAGGCGAATTACAGCGTCGACATCGAAATTACGGGCCATGACCGGAGCGGTCTGCTGAACGAGGTGCTGCAGGCGGTCTCCGAGAGCAAGACTAACATATCGGCGGTTACCGGACGTTCCGACAAGAACAAGATGGCGCTGATTCATATGACGATTCTGATTCGGAACACGGATCATTTATATTCCGTTGTGGAGAAGGTGAAGCGGGTCAAGGATGTGTACACCGTTCACCGGATCATGCAGTAAGCGGAGCTTGAGGACATTGGCGGTCGGGGGATGTGACAGAAGTGAGAGTTGTGGTGCAGCGCTGCAAGGAGGCGCGGGTAACCGTTGAAGGTGAGACGGCAGGAGCTATCGGCGAAGGGCTCATGCTTCTAGTAGGCGTGACCCATGAAGATACCGAGAAGGACGCCAAATACCTCGCTGATAAAGTCACCGGTCTTCGGATCTTTGAGGATGAAGCGGGCAAAATGAACCACAGTGTCACCGAGACCGGAGGAGCGATACTCTCCGTATCCCAGTTCACGCTGTACGGCGACTGCCGCAAAGGGCGGCGTCCGAACTTCATGGGGGCAGCAGCTCCTGAAGAGGCGAAACGGCTGTATGATTATTTTAACCGGGAGCTGGCCGGGCATGGTCTTAGCGTGGAGACCGGTGTATTCGGGGCGATGATGGATGTCTCGCTTACGAACTGGGGGCCGGTTACCCTAATCGTGGACAGCCGGGCATAAAGGAAAGGGGTGGGGAAGGAGCGGAACGCTCCGGCCCATCCCTTTTTTTATGAAAATCTACGGATGCGAATAAGCAGGCATGGTCAAGGGCTAGCAAGAGTTCTCCATTCACTTAATCGTTTCACCCAAGACCGATAACTTGCTTTATAATATTACAATGTAGAGCTAATCAGCTGATATATGGAGGGGAACTATGTACAAGACAGTCATTTTCGATTTATACGGAACGTTGATCAATATTCATACCGATGAGAGTGATGAGCAGCTCTGGCAGACCTTAAGCTTTCATTTCCGGTATAGCGGAGTGCCCATCGAGGCTCAGGAACTGTTCCGCGAATTTCATGAAGAGATCGGCCGGCAGATGAGCTGCCCGAAGACGCCTTGCGAATTCCCCGATTTCGTAATGGAGGAGACGTTCGAGGCGATTGCCGCCCGCAAAGGTGTCAAGCTCGACAGAGCCTGGGCGGAGGAAACCGTCCGTTGGCTGCGCCTCTTGTCAATGCGGCGGCTTGAGCTATACGACGGAGTTGAGGAAACACTTCTCGCGCTCCGCGAAAAGGGCTGCAAGCTGTATCTGCTCTCGAACGGGCAGAAGACGTTTGTCGAAGCGGAACTGCGGGTGCTTGGACTGGACAAGCTGCTTGACGGCATCGCCATTTCGTCCGAAGCAGGCATCAGCAAGCCAGACCCGCTGTTCTTCGGGTACCTGGCGGATACTTACGGAGCCGACCTGTCTTCAGCGGTCATGATCGGCAACGATCATACGACCGATGTGGAGGGCGCGCGCCGGGCAGGCATCGATGCAATCTATATTCATTCGAACAGTTCGCCGGACGCAACGGAGGTCGATTGCAAGTACCAGATATGGGACGGAGATTTCCGGCGGATTCTGGATTTTGTATAGCCATTCTGGACAATGTCAACATGAGAGGGTAAAAAAGTTGTTTCGCGGCGACGGCTGCGAAGCAGCTTTTTTTATGAAAATCAACAGATGTGCAGTTCGAGTTACAGAACAATACTGTCCTTGATCCACCCCGCGGGCAAAAGGTCTTCGCGGATAGAGAATCCGCAGATGGGGCACAATGCTGTTGCAACTATCCTGTCAGCCATCGGAGAGAATGAACATGAGACTTTCGCCTCAGGCCAACGCCTGGACACGGCTCGGTGCTCTTTCGGCAGGCAGCCGGAGCGAGGCCAGCGCCTCTGCCAAGGAATCGGGCGAAACCGCGGTGCCCCGCGAGCTGTGCAAAGGACAGAGCCGGCTTCTGCTGCCGCGTACATAAGCGGGAGAGAGCCGAAGCATGGCGCTTTGCCGATCAAAGACACTGTCCGGGCTGTGAATTCATTGCGCTACTTCTATGCCGGTTCAGATACAGCATTGGAAAGGCCGACAGGCTTTAGTCTTCGCTACTGTGTTAGATGAAGAGCCATGGCGGGTAATACATCAAAGAAGACGACCATATCAGAAAGGAGAAACTTTTACCATGAGTAAAGTAGCTTTTCTGCTGGCAAGTCAGTTTGAAGATTCCGAAATGAAGGTTCCGTACGAAGCCGTTAAAGAGGCTGGCCATAAGGCCGTTATTATTGGTCTGAAAAAGGACGAAACCCTAAAAGGCAAAAAAGGCGAAGCCTCTTATACAGCCGACAAGGCCATCTCCGAAGTGAAAGCGGCCGATTATGATGCGGTGGTGATCCCGGGAGGTTCTTCCCCTGAAGGACTGCGGTCAGACCCCGGCATTCTGAATTTTGTCAAGGAATTCAACTCGGCGGGCAAACCGATTGCAGCCATCTGCCACGGCCCGCAAATTCTGATCAGCGCGGGCTTGCTGAAAGGCCGGACGATCACTTCCTACCCTCCGCTTAAGGACGATATGGTGAACGCGGGAGCAACCTTCAAGGATGAAGAGGTGGTAGTGGATCAAAATATCATTACCTCGCGCAC
>RCUO01000247.1_pt1 | contig 31304 bp, 28 predicted proteins | sample 2166161 | NCBI WGS metagenome assembly RCUO01 (sample SAMN09932617, study PRJNA488358) | compost metagenome | feature: garden; material: soil; isolation source: compost soil in cyclohexanecarbonitrile-enriched culture | place: Germany: Experimental Botanical Garden Goettingen | collected 2016-01-27
GTTGTCCATTCAACTGCCAGTTCTGCTTATCGAGTATTGAGGTCGGCGTACGCTATTACGATATTGAGCGGGTGAAGTCGGATCTGCTCTATCTGATCAATAACGGCGCGAAGGTCATTAAATTCCTGGACCGAACGTTCAACATCAACCGCAGCTATGCGATGGAAATGTTCCAGTTCCTGATCGACAACCATCAGGGCTGTGTATTCCAGTTCGAGATTACAGCGGATATTATGCGGCCGGAGGTGCTGGATTTTCTGTCCGAGAATGCGCCGCCGGGCATCTTCCGCTTTGAAATCGGCGTGCAGTCGACCAATGATGAGACGAATGAGCTGGTCAAGCGCCGCCAGAATTTCACCAAGCTGTCCCGTACCGTGATGAAGATCAAAGCCAGCGGCAACATCGACCAGCATCTGGATCTGATTGCCGGACTGCCGCAGGAGGATTACGCGACCTTCCGCAAGACCTTCAACGACGTGTTCGTGATGGAGCCGGAGGAGCTGCAGCTGGGCTTTCTCAAAATGCTGCGCGGCACCGGGCTGCGCTCCCAGGCAGCCAAATACGATTACACTTACATGGAGCATGCGCCATACGAAATTCTTAGCTCCCACGTCATGTCCTTCTCCGATATTATCTCGCTGAAGCGGCTGGAGGATGTGCTGGAGAAATACTGGAACAGCCACCGGCTGGATCACACGGTCAAGTATCTGATCCGCCATGTTTTTGAGTCACCGTTTGATTTCTTCCAGGAGTTCGGCGATTACTGGGAGGAGCGGGGCTGGCAGAAGATCGGCCATCAGCTGGAGGATCTGTTCACCCGGCTGCATGCGTTCCTGACGGACAGGGATACCCCACAGGTGGAGATTATTACAGGACTGATGAAGCTGGATTACTTCCTGGGGCACAAATACAAGCCGCGCAAAATCTGGTGGGAGAACGCGCTGGAGAAGCCGGAGTGGGCACGCCACATGAAAGAAATCGCCGCTCATCCGAAGCGTGTCTCCGCAGCACTTGCGGAAGCTGGCTACAGCGAGCGTGAGCTGCAGAAATTCCTGGTGCTCGAGGTGCTGCCGTTCCGGCTTGCGCCTGTGCTGAATTCGATCAGCGGGCTGCGGGCGGATACTGTACAGGAGCAGGGAGCCCTGCTTGTCGCCGGAGGAGAAGACGCAGGCAATACAGCAGGTGCTGATGCAGAGCAGAAGGCGGAATATGCGTCATCCGCAGCAGTAGCGGTAGCTGCGCCGCAGACAGAAGGCAGTACCCTGCTGATTGTGCTGTATCAGCAGGATGAAAGCCAGCGTGCGCAGTATTATGCTTTGCCTTTGAGTTAGTGTAGTTGAACGGCATGCTTATAGGGAGGTACAGAGGTGACTGACGGGCTGCGGATTTCACTGCAATTGTATGAAGACAAATTCCATGAGCAGCTGCTGGCCTTTCAGCTTCCCCCGGAGCAGGCGGAATTTACCGCTCTGCCGGCAGAGAGCTTATCGGAGGCGCTGCGCGCTCCCGATAAGCTGGCTGTCGTAATCGCCGAGGCTGAGCTGGCTGCCGGATTTTTTATTCTCCATACCGGCGGGCGGATTGCTGAATTTTACAGCAATTACTCAGAGGCAGCGCTGGTACGGGCTTTTTTGGTGGATTCTGCCTGCCAGGGCCGGGGGATTGCCAAAGCTGCTATGGCTTTGCTGCCGGCTTTTGTCTGTAACCATCTCCCGCAAGTTCGCGAAATTGTGCTTACTGTCAATGAACGGAATCTTGCTGCGCTAGCGCTCTATCTGCATTCCGGATTCTATGATCACGGGCTGCGCCGTACGGGCGGTAAGGGTCCGCAGAGAATTCTGCAGTATGCGCTGAATAACGGCGCTTAGGCGGCTGTTGTTCAGCGCATGGAGAGTACAACCTTTGCCGGCGCGGCGGAAATGGATTATGAGGAGCGGGAACTTGTGAAGAAAGAGCATCTGTATCTGGAGCGGCTGACCGGAATATTCTCGGAGAGCCCGCTGCTGATGGAAGTTTTCCGCAGGGCACAATTTTTTGAGCCGTTACCTTATTACGTTGGAGCGGGCTGCCTTGTCCAGACCGTATGGAATCAGCTGACCGGACGCCCGGCTGAGTATGGGATCAGCGATATTGATCTGGTTTACTTTGACCCGGCTGATCTAAGCTTTGAGGCAGAGAGTGAACAGGTAGCTGAGGGGCGGGGGCATTTTAAGGGGATTACCGTTCCGCTGGATATTAAGAATCAGGCCCGCGTCCATCTGTGGTATGAGGACAAATTCGGAATCAAGCTTCAGCCATACTCCAGCCTGGAAGCAGCCATAGACAGCTGGCCGACATCAGTAACCTCACTTGGAGCCAGGCTTGAGCCGTCCGGAGAATGGCAAATCTACGCACCCTTCGGTCTGGAGGATTTATTCAGCCTGGCAGTAAGGCCGAATAAGAGACTGATCAGTGAAGCCGTTTACCGCAGCAAGGCGGAGAAATGGCAAGCGAAATGGCCGGAGCTGCAGATTATCCCTTGGGAAGGCTAAGGGGCTAATAGTACATTTTCTTATACGTTCGTCCGTCACACATGTCCAGCCCTGCAAAAAGCGCTCTTGTTCTATAACAAGAGGGCTTTTTTGTACTGTCCTTTTCTGCGGGCATAGCCGGTTCAAGCTCATAGAGCAGACCATCTCTCGGAACACACCTTGACGCCGCGTGTCTGCATAATTCGGCTCCTCACGCCTACGCACCCTGGTCACCGTGTGTCTGCATACCTCGGCATCCTCGCGCCTACGAATCTGCTGCTTCACCCCTACACACCCCGATGCGCCCCGTGCTGCCACCTCTAACGGACCGGGGAGCCCTTATTTGTCCGGCATAGGGGGATGGAGAATTGTAACGGACTGAGGGGACCTTATGACAGGTGAAAATCCACAATCCGGAGCTAATCAGCATAGATAAGAGCATCTGAGTCCGTTAGAACCTGAAGTGTCTCAAAAATTAGCAAATAACGTTATCTGGGTCTGTTACAGGTTAGGGTGCTGGGTTTTGGCATGTGTAGTTTGCTGGAGAGAGCAGTGTGGACCACACTAACAGCGCTAGCAGCATTATACACTGCAAGAAGCCGTTCCTTCAGCCAAACAGCGGCACAGGAACGGCTTCTTATGGTTATATCACTTATATGGCGCTCAGTTCGCAGCGGGCTGCAGCAGAAGGGACTCTGCCGGAAGATGGCGGACCAGCCAATCGAGGATATCGGCGGTGACCTCCTCGTGATTCACCTCATTCAGCATTTCATGACGTCCCTCCGGATACAGGCGGTATTCCACATCAGTGAGGCCCTGTTCCTGGTATATTGAGGCCAGGCGCAGCACGCCCTGGCCGTTCATGCCTACCGGATCCTTGGCACCGGAGAACAGATAGACCGGCTTATCCTTGCAAAGGCTCTGCAACGTCTCCCGGCAATGGATATCCCGCAGCAGCCGGAAGAAATCGCGGAAGAAGCGGGTCGTGCAGATCGCTCCGCAGAACGGATCGGCGATGTAGCGGTCGACCTCTTGCGGGTCACTGCTCAGCCAGTCAAAGGCTGTGCGGATAGGAGAGAACGAGCGGTTGTAGGCGCCGAATACGATACCGTTCAGCAGCACGCTGCGGTGGCGTTCGCCTTGAAGCCTTAGCTGCAGCGCCGCCAGCGATTCCCCGGCCCGCAGCATATTGCGGGGACCGTTGCTGCCGCTTAATATATAACCGGCATAGATATCACTGCCCTCCTCGCACATTAGCTTCTGGCCGAGAAAGGAGCCCATGCTGTGAGCCAGCAGGAAGACCGGCAAGCCTTCATGCCGGGAGCGTGCGATATTCGCAAGCTGCACCAGATCGCGCCGCATCCAGTAGAAGCCGTTGTCACCGGTGTCACCAAGCAGGTTGACCTTTCCGGCGGTTTTGCCGTGACCGCGGTGGTCATTAGCGTAGACGGCATATCCGGCAGCAGTCAATGCTGAGGCAAAACGTGCATAACGGGCAGCTGTCTCACACATGCCGTGGGCGATCTGCACAACACCTCTGACCGGAGCCTCCGGTTCAGGCAGCCATACATAGACATGAATATTTACGCCTAAGGGATCGGTCATCGTAAAGCTGTTTTCCCTCATTGCATGCCCTCCTGAAAGGTTTGTAAGCGACTCTACTGTGAGATTACTCCGTACAAAACTGCTTCGAAAGCATACGCCTGGTTTCCTCGCTCCTACAGCGTGTTCCTATGGCAAATAAGAGCGCAGCACAGTGGAATGTCCTTCAATACCATATGCACCAAGCGTAGACGGCAACAGATAGCATTCGCCGGCGGCATACGGCTGGGAGCCGCCCTCCCAGGTCAGATGGCCGCTGCCTTCGCAGATGACCAGAATAGTGAAGCTGTCCGGGGTTGTAGAAAGATTCCATTCCCCGTTGACAATTCCTTTTTCGACGATGAAATAAGGGGAGGAGGCGATTTGGAGCCATTCGCCGGCAACAGCGCTGTCTGTCTTCATGGAAGTGGCGCCGGCGCCTTCATAGGCGGTAACGTTAAGCGAGTCCTCAACATGCAGCTCGCGCGGCTTGCCGTCAAGGCCCGGGCGGTCATAGTCGTATATGCGGTATGTAGTATCTGAATTCTGCTGAATCTCCGCTACAACGACTCCGGCGCAAAGGGCATGCACAGTTCCGGCCGGAATGTAGAAGGCATCGCCTGCGGCAACGGTTATTTCCTGCATAGTCTCCATCACCGTGCCGTTCTCCAGGGCAGCCTGCAGGCTTTCGCGGGTAACGTTTTCCTTCAGGCCATAGATGATTTTGGCACCGGGCTTAGCATCGAGTACATACCACATTTCTGTTTTGCCCAGTTCGCCCTTCGGCAATCCCTTATAATCATCTGTCGGGTGTACCTGTACAGACAGATTGTCATTGCAGTCAAGCAGCTTGATCAGCAGCGGGAAACGGGTACCTTCTCCGGTAATGCCCTTGCTGCCGAACCAATCCCGGCCGAATTGCTCACGGATCTGATCCAGGCCTTGTCCGGCCAGCTCACCGTTAATAACCGAGGATACGCCGTTCGGATGGTCAGCGATCATCCAGCCTTCTCCGATATGGCCTTCCGGCAGATCTAAACCAAACTTCTCCAGGGCACGGCCGCCCCACACGCGTTCTTTGAGCTCTGGCTGAAACTTAAGCGGATATGGTTTTGTCATTTCAGTATCTTCCTCTCCAATTGGGTTTAAGCTGTTTTTATTTGCTGCGCGTTGATTGGAAAAACTCCAGCTTTTCACCGTCCGGCCCGTCAAAAAAGAAATAACGGCTGCCGTTTGCAAGCTTGCTGATATCCGTCAGCCCGGGAAGCTGCAGCGCGGCAATCCGGCTGTGTTCAGCCTCGATTCCGGTGACGGTGAAAGCGACGTGGCTGACCTTTCCTTCATCGGGCAGCCCGGTCCATACGCGTTCGATCAGCTCAATCTCTACGCTGGTCTGTCCGGGGAAGCTCAGGAAGGCGAGGCGCAGGCTGTCGCCCGGTTCACCGATAGTGTCCTGCAGGGTAAGGCCGATTACTTGCTGATAGAAGGCGAGGGACTGCTCAAGCTGTGCCACCTTAATGCCGATGTGCTCGATCTTGCTAACTGCCATCCTGGGATTCAGCTCCTTTTTTCTTCTCAACTGCAATAACGTAAGGGGCGCTGCCCCGCTGCAGCTGGCGGTAAATAATGCTCTGCGCAAGCCGTTGCGGCAAGCCTGCAGCCCAAGCTTCCACGGCGGCGGCTTCACGGTCGCCGCCGTCGTGGCCGGGGTAGAGCACGGCTGTAATAATGCCGCCCGGACGCAGCAGCGTCAGGGCGGCATCCAGCGCAGCCAGCGTGCTCCCGGTCTCGGTGATGATGGTCTTGTCGGCATTGCCTGACGGCAGATAGCCGAGGTTGAACATCACCGCCGAGACCCTGCCGTGCCACTGCGGCGGCACGGCCTCAACCATTGCTGCATGGCTGCGCGCAAGCAGGGCGTTACGGGAGCAAGCGCAGCAGGCGCTTCCTCCCGGGCCAGCCGCAGGCGCTCTTCCGCAAGCTCCAGCGCCGCAGGCTGGATGTCAAACCCGTACACCCCGCCGCGTGCGCCCGCGCACTTGGCGAGAAACAGCGTATCCGCACCGGTTCCCACGGTGGCGTCAATGGCGAGTCCGCCGGAAGCCAGGCGCTCCGCGGTTACCTTATGGGCAAAGCTGAGAACGGACAGGAAGCCCATCAGGCCTTCCTCCAGTACTTACCCTGCCAGCTGCCGCGTGCAACGAGCTCGGCATCAATTGCATTCAGCACTTCCCATTTCTTCAGGCTCCAGAGCGGCCCGATCAGGGCTTCCCGCGGCGCATCCCCCGTAAGGCGGTGGACAATCATCTCAGGCGGAAGGAGCTCCAGAGAGTCAACGATCAGCTTGACGTATTCGTCCTGCTCCATGAATCGCAGCAGGCCGGCTTCGTACTGCTTGACCATCGGGGTCTTGCGCATGAGATGCAGCAGGTGAATCTTGATGCCCTGCACATCCATGGCGGCCACAGCCGATACAGTCTCCAGCATCATTTCATGGGTCTCCTGCGGCAGGCCGTGAATGATATGGGTGCAGACCCGGATGCCGTGGGCGCGCAGCTTGGCGACAGCATCAATATAGCACTGGGAATCATGGGCACGGTTGATCAGGTCCGAGGTGGAGTTATGGATCGTCTGCAGGCCCATTTCAATCCACAGGTAGGTCCGCTGGTTAAGCTCCGCCAGATATTCAATAACATCATCCGGCAGGCAGTCCGGCCGTGTGGCTATGGATAGGCCGACCACGCCCGGCTGCTGCAGAATGATCTCATAATATTCCCTTAACTCCTCTACCGGGGCGTAAGTATTGGTGTAGGCCTGGAAATAGCCGATATACTTGGCGTTCGGCCATTTCAGATGCTGGCGGTCACGCACCTTGTTGAACTGGGTGACAAGATCGTCGCGGCGGCTGCCGGCGAAATCACCGGAGCCTCTGGCGCTGCAGAAGGTGCAGCCCCCCTTGGCGATTGAGCCGTCACGGTTCGGACAGGTAAAGCCGGCGTCGAGCATGACCTTGAACACCTTCGTATCCATAGTTTCGCGCATTTCGTAGTTCCAGGTATGGAACCGTTTATCTCCCCACATCAGCGGAGAGGAGGTCTGTAAAAGACTCACGGTGAAGCTCCTTTCCTAAATATAAGAACGTTTATTTTGAGAGCCTGGCATCAGCAGCCGGGCCGGCATAATCCTTATATTTGTATCGAACAGGCATACGGTCTGTTTAAAGAAGTGCAGCCATTTCTTTAAATATCAGATAGTGTAAGTCTAAGGATTTACACAGTTCTGATATTTCTCGCAGAAACGGTTGCCGCCTTCCCTGAAGGACGGCGAAGCCATTTCTACTTGCTAACTCGTCTATTGTAACAAAATTCAGCGTCAAGCGTAATATTGGCACCCGGAAAAAAGGTGAAAAATAGGCAGGGAAAACCCGCTATTTTCCTTGTAAATGCTTACACCATATGTTATATTTAAATTGTAAAAAAACGTTTGCAGCAACTTAAAAACTCTATCTCTGAATTCATACTTTCGTGTCGTCCCGCCCATACTAAACCTAAGAGGTGATCACGATGAATTCTCAAACGGCTTATGCCGAAGGTAAAGGTTCGATTGATGTACAGCTGACTCCCGATGAGGCCCTGGCGCTTACCGGCGTTGAATTTAACGGAAATCATAAGATTAAGACCGAAGCACAGCGCAAGATCAGAAACGCTTTTGAAAAGAAATTTGATTTTGATTCGCCGGCAAGGTAGACTATGAACTGTTGAAAAATGGACCCCAATTCCAAATACAACAAAAAAGGAATTCTCCAGCGGCCGCTTCCTGCCCTCCGGAGAATTCCTTTTTGCTATTTTTAGAGTAAATCCCTTTACTTTTGCGGACAAGTTCGGCACAATGTTTCAAGTAGCAGTAAAGAGCAGTGTATAAGAGAACAAGCGGAGGAATACTATGCGTTTACGCGGAAGAAAAGGAATACGTGAAAGCCTGGAGGAACAGACAGACCTGGTGGTTCTCGATCCACGGAGCCTTAAGGGGCGCTGGTCAGAGGTGTTCGGCAATAATAACCCGATCCATGTTGAATTCGGAATGGGCAAAGGGCAGTTTATCAGCCAGATGAGCTTTAAATATCCCGGTATTAATTTTATCGGCGTTGATATGTACGATGAGCTGATCCGCCGTGCGGCGGAGAAGGCAAGACTGGTATGGGAGCCGGCAGGACATGAGACCCCGCCCAACCTGAAGGTGGCATTGGCGAATATCGACTATGCGGAGGAAGTGTTTGCACCGGGGGAGCTGGAGCGCATCTACCTCAACTTCAGTGATCCGTGGCCTAAAAGCAAGCATGCCCGCCGCCGTCTGACCCATCCGCGCTTCCTCGACAAATACCGCGGACTGCTTAGCCCGCTGGGTGAAATTCACCTGAAGACGGATTCGCGCAGCCTGTTTGAATTCTCGCTGAATGCCTTTGCCGATTTCGGTCTGCAGATGAAGAATATTTCATTGGATCTGCATACAGAGGGGATTATTAACGAAGAGCATGTAATGACAGAATATGAGACTAAATTTTATAACCGCGGTGTAAATATTCACCGCTGCGAGGCGATTGTCGGAGCAGAGGCTCTGGCGCGCTATCAGGCTGGCCGCCTGGACAAATACCGGCTGTAGCAGGTGTCTGCGGCAGCGAAGATAAAAACGGCAGTCACGGGAATTCCCGTGACTGCCGTTTTTATAATATTCCCCTTGTTCTTGTCTAACTCAATCCAGCATATCAATAATGCTCTGGGCGCTTTGCAGCGGGTGGAATCTGGCTATATCCTCCAGATGGCTCTTCCGCTTAGCCTGTACATCATCATGGTGGTAGAGCAGCCGCTCCATCCATTTGTCAACTACTTCAAGAGAGGAAATCGGCTCCCCGAGGCCGGCTGAGGTGAAATAACGGACATTCTCCTCTTCCTGTCCAGGCAGCGGGTTATGAAAAAGCATCGGAATGCCCTTGGCCAGGCCTTCGCTGCAGGTCATTCCGCCGGGCTTCGTCACAAGCAGGTCCGAGACCTCCATCAGCCTGTCAATGTTACGGGTGAAGCCGAGCAGTGAAATGTTCGGATGCCGGTATGCAGGGTCAGCCTTCATTTCCTCCAGCAGCTTCTCGTTTCTGCCGAGGCAAAAGACAACCTGTACTTTATCCCGCCAGCCGGCCAGTGCCTCGTTGACCACCTGGTCGTTCATCATGCCCCAGCCGCCGCCCATGACCAGCACAGTCGGCAGATCCTGCAGGCTGAATTGCTCAAGAATCTCCTGCCGGCCGGGATGCTCCCAGAAGCTCGGATGAACCGGCATGCCGGTCACCCGGATTTTTGCGGCAGGAACGCCGCACCGGTGCAGCTTCGATTTCACCTCGGGGGTGGAGACAAAATACCGGTCTACCTCCGGGCTGATCCAGCTGGCATGGGCATCGTAATCGGTGATGACTGTAACCAGAGGAGCCTTGAAGCCGGGATCCAGACGTTTAAGCCGTGATATTACGGCACCCGGAATGAAATGGGTGCAGACAATAATATCAGGCTTTAGCTGCCGCACAATATTTTGTGTATGCGTATAAAATAAGCGGTGCAGGGCAAGCGTGGTAAGACGGTTAAATGATTTCTGGTGACGGTAGACATACCCCATCAGCCTTGGCTGGGAGGTTACCGTCTTGCGGTAGGCTGAGACAATCAGCGGAGCCATTTTGGGATTAAGAAAGTTTCCCAGCTCCAGCACCTTGGTTTGAATATTAGGCGACAAGCTGCGCAGGCTGCTGGACAAAGCGTAGGCTGCCTGCGTATGTCCTGCGCCGAAACCTTCCGACAGCAACAATACTCTTTTTTTGCGCAATGTTTGATTCACCTGTTCCCTAAATGGTTTTCCCGGGTCCTTGCTTGCTGCCGGGGCTTCAGATCCACAGGGCAATCGTGCCTGCTGCAACGCCGCTGCCGATTACTGCACCAGCCATCACATCCGACGGATAATGGAGCCCCAGATAAATCCGCGAGAAGCCGACAATGCACGCCAGCGGCAGCAGAACAACGGTAAGGGCAGGATAAGCTGCCATATAGGGAACCGTAGAGGCGAAGATAGCTGTAGTATGGCCTGATGGAAAAGAGTGATCCTTTAGCGGATTGTGGAACGTATTGGTTCCCGGAAGCGCAAGATACGGCCGCATGCGCGGGTACAGCTTTTTGGCGACGGCTACAGGCAGATGGCTGACCGCCAGCGCCGTGAGAGCCTGAAGGCCTGTTGTTCTTAGCGGCTGGGGAGCAAAGGCCCAGATTAACACATTAATGCCGATAGCGCTTGTAGCGCCGCCGAGATGGGTAAGATAGAAGAGCCAGAAGTTCAGAAAAGGGTTATGCAGGCGGCCGTTAATCCATTTGAATAGACGGCGCTCCCAGAGATGTAGTTTCATGAATAAATGTCTCATATCTTGTCCCTCCGATAGTCCGGCTGAGGTTAGCTGGCGCTGTTGCCGCCAGTCCAAATTAATACCCCAAAGCTGTCTTTATCATACGTTTTATAGGTAGTCCATTTCAAGGAAAAGCTCTGGTTAAGCGCGGAATTTGTCAGTTTTGACTTAAGAACCCTGACACCGTACAATGATTCAAGCGGACCGGACGCGTTTAAAAGGTAACAGAGAAAATGAGGAAACCGTTACAGCGGGAATCCCTATACCATCTTTTAAACGGGATACAAATAAATGAACGCCAGGCCGCGGATAAGGGAACTTGCTTAACTATTGTAAGGGATGCAACAAAAGGGTCAGTAACATCGTTTAACCTGCCAGAGACATATAAAATTGGCAGACTAATGAAAAAGGGGGCATCAAAAGATCATGGCAGACGCACTGTTTGTTACGCTCCAAGTGATCTTGGCGGCAATTGCAGTCTATCAGTTCACGTTTTCGTTATTCGGACTGCACCGTAAAAAGAAAAAGGAGCAGTTTGCACCGGAAAAGTCATTTGCAGTTCTGGTTGCAGCGCACAATGAGGAAGAGGTTGTGGGCGCACTGATGGAAAACCTGAAGCAGCTTAATTATCCCCAGGATCTGTACGATGTATTTGTCATTTGCGACAACTGCACGGACGGGACGGCAAAGATCGTAAGGGAGCATGGCATGAACGCCTGTGTCCGCACCAACAATAACCTGCGGGGCAAGGGCTATGCCATTGAATGGATGCTAAAGGAGCTGTGGGCTATGCCGCGCCAATATGATGCTGTAGTCATGTTCGACGCTGACAATCTGGCCCATACGGAATTCCTGATGGAGATGAACAATGATCTTTGTTCCGGCGCCAAAGTCATCCAGGGTTATATTGATACGAAGAACCCTGAGGATTCCTGGATCACGGCCGCATACGGGGTATCGTATTGGTACATCAACCGCCTGTGGCAGCTGTCGCGGCACAATCTGCAGATGGCTAACTTTCTGGGCGGAACCGGCATGTGCTTCGAGACTGCATTGCTTAAGGAAATGGGCTGGGGCGCTACCAGCCTGGTAGAGGATCTGGAATTTACCATGCGCAGCGCCTCCAAGGGCGTCTATCCGAAATTCAATTATGACGCCAAAGTATTCGATGAGAAGCCGCTTACCTTTAAGGCTTCCTCCAGACAGCGTTTGCGCTGGATGCAGGGTCACTTTACGGTAGCCCGCCGTTATTTCTTCCCGCTGCTGTGGCAGAGTATTAAGGAACGCAGCCTGACGAAGTTTGACCTGGCGCTGTACGGGGCTAATGTCTACATCGTTCTGCTTACGTTTCTGATGACCGCAGTGATGTGGATTGACACCTCGCTGTTTGACGGCCCGAACATTGCGAACATTTACGGACATTTGCCGATTTGGCTGAGCTACATTGCCATTGGTGCCAATATCCTGACGTTCCTTTTGGCAATGGCACTGGAAAAGGTGAAGTACAAGAAGGTATATCTGTACCTGCTGGTCTTCCCGATTTACCTGCTGTCCTGGTACCCGATCACGTTCTATGCATTCTTCACACAGAACAACAAGCAGTGGAGTCACACGAAGCATACGCGGGTTGTACGGCTCGAGGAAGTACAGAGCAAGCAGGTTTAATATCAATGCAAGGCTGCATCCAGCCGGTTTCAATTTCTGATTTTATAAGTGTTGACAAAGATTTGTGCATTGGTGTATAGTATTCAAGTATGCAAAACATAGGGATTGCAAGCAGAAGCACCGGCTTCTCACCTGACTGGTAATATGCCAGCTGGTTTTGATCTCAATGCTTTATGAATGTTATAATTCATGAACGTTGATCAAACACGGGGTGTCGGGAGTTACCGGCACCCCTTTTTTATGGAGTTACGTGAGAATAGTTGTTAAAAAGATCCGGAGGTGGAGAGTTATCAGTAAGGAACATATGATCAATGATGAAATTCGGGCCAAAGAGGTTCGGTTGGTTGGAGCGGAAGGCGAGCAAATCGGTATCAAACCGATCCGCGAAGCGTTGCAGATGGCGATTGATCTTAATCTGGATTTAGTCAACGTAGCACCGCAGGCGAAACCGCCGGTATGCCGCATCATGGATTACGGCAAGTTCCGTTATGAAACACAGAAGAAAGAAAAGGAAGCACGTAAGAATCAGAAGATCGTTGATCTTAAGGAAGTCTGGTTCCGTGCTAACATTGAAGAACATGATTATCAAACCAAGTTCCGCAATGTGATCAAATTCCTGGGTGAAGGCGATAAAGTGAAGTGCTCCGTTCGTTTCCGCGGACGTGAGATCACACACGCGAACATCGGCCAGAAGATCCTGGAACGCGTTAAGAATGAAGTGGTTGATATAGCTGTTGTGGAGCGCCAGCCTAAGCTGGAAGGCCGCAGCATGATTATGATTCTGGCTCCTAAGCCTCAATAATTCTGGAGTCACTTGCACAGCAATTTGGCGCCGCATAATATTCAAGGAGGAAACACCATGCCTAAAATGAAAACACATAGCAGCCTGAAAGGCCGCTTCAAGATCACCGGATCCGGTAAAGTTCTGCGCTACAAAGCTCACAAGAACCACTTGCTGTCCCACAAGTCCAAACGTGCTAAGCGCGTATTGAACGGTAATCCTGTTATGGCCCCTGGGGATGTAAGACGTTTGAAACAAGGACTTGCTAACTTGAAATAGTTAATTACACATTTTTGGGAGGTTTATTAATATGGCAAGAGTTAAAGGCGGATTTGTAGTTCGTCGTAGACATAAAAAAGTATTGAAACTGGCTAAGGGTTATTTCGGTTCCAAGCACCGCATTTTCAAAACAGCTAACGAGCAAGTAATGAAATCGATGGTTTACGCATACCGTGACCGTCGTCAGACTAAGCGTAACTTCCGCAGACTGTGGATCGTTCGTATCAATGCTGCAGCCCGTTTGAACGGTCTTTCCTACAGCAAGCTTGTATACGGCCTGAAACTGGCTGGCGTAGAAGTGAACCGCAAAATGCTGGCTGACCTGGCTGTAAACGACCTGAACGCATTCAACTCTCTGGCTGTTGTAGCTAAAGAGAAGATCAACGCGTAAGTGTTATAAATAACCGAAAAGCACCGCCTGCGGGGGAACCCCGTGTGACGGTGCTTTTTTTGTGCGGCTAAGGATCGGTAACTATTCCCAGTACTTGGTGGTGCTGAGCTGTGCGGCAAGCTTTTTACTGCTGGCGCGTCTGATTTTACGCAGCTCGGAGCGTTCATCGGCTGATTCGCTGATCAGCTTCTCTTCATCGGTCTCCGGAATAACGGCTGGAACCGGTGCAGGGGTACCGTCCTCCTCAATAGCTACAAAGGTAAGGAACGAAGTGGCAGCGACGGCACGTTCGCCGGTGTAAAGGTTCTCGGAGATCACTTTGACAAAAACCTCGATGCTGGTACGGCCTGTCCAGGAGACGAAGGACTCGAAGCAGACAGAATCGGAAGGACGGATCGGCCTCAGGAAGTCTACGGAGTCTGTAGAGGCTGTGACAACATTTTTACGGCAATGGCGCATAGCTGAAATTGAAGCAACTTCATCTATGATGCTCATCAGCTTGCCGCCGAACAGTGTCTTATGGTTGTTTACGTCATTGGGAAATACCCGTCCTGTCTTAAACACGCGCGATTCGCGGCTGTACTTGAAGGGCGGAACGGTTTGGGAATGGGTTTGCTCTTCCATGGTTTGAATAACTCCCTTTTCTTACAATATGTAAGCATTCATGATAATAGAAAACCGTTTGGCGTGCAATAATATTATAGACAAATTACAGCGGAAAGATGACTCATGAGGTTTTCTGACGCATTGTGACGGATAATCTAACGCTATGTGTCACAGTAAGCGTTTTCTTGTGGGAAAATGCAAATAATTATTGACCCGAGGTCATTTATGGACTGGATTTTAGCTTTTTTTGCAGGTATAATTTGAGCTAATGGTATGTCCAAGCAGAAGACAGAAGACATCCAATTTTTTAAGGGGGATCACAATCGATGAAAAAGTTTTTGAAAACGTCGCTCGTTATGTTGACCGCTTGCACAGCTATCCTGGCAGGATGCGGAAACAATAACGCTAACTCAGGAAATGCAGCCAACGGTGAAACCGGCGGTAACGCTGGAACAGCTACTAATGCACCTGCAGCGACTGACGCTCCTAAATCCGATGTGAAGATCGGTCTGGTTACTGACGTAGGCGGAGTAAACGACAAATCGTTTAACCAATCCGCTTGGGAAGCACTTGAAGCCCTTAAGACAGAAGCAGGCGTTGAAATTAAATATCTGCAAAGTAACTCCAATGCTGACTACGAACCGAACCTTAACCAGTTCGTTAAAGGCGGCTACAACCTGACTTGGGGTATCGGTTTTGACCTTGGTGATGCACTTCTGAAGGTTGCTAAAGAGAACCCGGATGCTAACCTGGCAATCATCGACAGCGTAGTTGACGCTCCTAACGTTGAATCCGTAACATTCGCTGAGAATGAAGGCTCCTTCCTGGTTGGTGTGGTTGCAGGTCTGACTACAAAAACTAACAAAGTAGGTTTCATCGGCGGTATGGAAAGCCCGGTTATCAAACGTTTTGAAGTTGGTTTCAAAGCCGGCGTTGAAGCAGTTAACCCTGATGCAACTGTAAACATCACTTATGCAGGTGCATATGACAAGCCTGACACTGGTAAATCCCTGGCTGCTACTCTGTACAATGCCGGTAACGACATTATCTTCCCGGCTGCAGGCGCAACTGGTAACGGTGTGTTCAACGAAGCCAAGTCCCGCAACGATGCAGGCGGCGACAAAGTATGGGTTATCGGTGTAGATAAAGACCAATCCCTGGAGTTTGGTGATGAAGTAACCCTGACTTCCATGATCAAACGTGTTGACGAAGCGGTTAAGAGAGTATCCCAGCAAGTGGTTGACGGAACCTTCAAAGGCGGTACTACAACTGTACTGACTCTGAAAGACAACGGCGTAGGCCTTCCTGAGACTTCCAAGGCTAACGTTTCCGCTGAAATCCTGGCTAAGGTTGAAGAGTACAAACAACAAATCATCGACGGAACTATCGTTGTTCCTGGTGAGTAATACTTGTCTTGATTGTTTTGCGTAACAGCATAGAACAAGGAAACAAGGCCGGTCTTTAAGCTGGCCTTGTTCCATGTTAAGGTATGATTTGGTTTGACGCAGATAGCCGCCCCGTCCAGGGCGGTTAACCGTGTCTGTAAGGTATTTATATATTCTGTGATGAGGGTGATTCCATGAGTGCTGCGGCTCCTGTCGTAGAGTTGAAGCAAATCACAAAACGCTTTCCCGGTATTGTCGCGAACGACTCCATAAGTCTGACGCTCAAAAAAGGGGAGATTCATGCACTGCTCGGGGAAAACGGGGCAGGCAAGTCAACCTTGATGAATATCGTATTCGGACTATACCAGCCCGATGAAGGCAGCATCGAAATCGACGGGAAACCGGTTATTATCGATAACCCCAATAAAGCTATTGAGCTTGGCATTGGTATGGTTCACCAGCATTTCAAGCTTGTTGAGCCTTTTACGGTGACTGAGAATATTGTTCTTGGCATGGAACCGAAAAAAGGTCTTAAAATCGACTATAAATCCGCAGCGGAACAGGTTCGTAAGCTGTCCGAGCAGTACGGCCTGCAGGTTGATCCGAATGCCCGGATTCATGATATTTCGGTCGGCATGCAGCAGCGGGTAGAAATTATGAAAACCCTGTACCGCGGAGCGGATATACTTATATTCGACGAGCCTACCGCTGTTTTAACGCCTCAGGAAATAACAGAATTAATGGCGATTATGAAGCGGCTCGTTGCAGAGGGCAAGTCCATCATTCTGATTACTCACAAGCTTAAGGAAATCATGCAGATCTCTGACCGGGTAACCATTATCCGCCGGGGCAAAGTAATTGATACTGTTGAGACTTCCGGCACGAATCCGAATGAGCTTGCTGAGAAAATGGTCGGACGCGGCGTAACATTCAAGGTGGATAAGCAGGTTCCGCATGTCGGGGACAGCGTGCTTAAGCTGACAAATGTCAACAGCAAGAGCAAGGACGGGGTTCCTGTCCTGAACGGTCTCAGCTTTGAAGTCAAGGCAGGGGAGATTCTGGGTATTGCAGGTGTCGACGGCAACGGACAAAGTGAACTGATTCAAGCCATTACCGGCCTGCGCAAGATTGATTCAGGCTCCATTAAGGTTTCAGGGCAGGAGATTGCCAACCTGTCGCCGCGCAAGATTTCCGAACTGAACGTATCCCATATTCCGGAGGACCGCCACAAACACGGTCTGGTACTGGATTTTACCGTAAGCGAGAATATGGTACTCGAAACTTATTATATGAGCCCTTATAATCAAGGCGGATTCCTCAAGATGGATGTTATTGACCGCCACGCTGAGGATTTGATCAAGCAGTTTGACGTCCGCACCCCGTCTATTGAGACCAAGGCACGCTCCCTGTCAGGCGGTAACCAGCAGAAAGCGATTATTGCTCGGGAAATAGACAAAAACCCGATTCTGCTGATTGCAGCGCAGCCGACGCGCGGTTTGGATGTTGGGGCGATCGAGTTCGTACAGAAGCAGTTGATCGCCCAGCGTGACCAGGGCAAAGCTGTACTTCTGATTTCCTTCGAGCTGGATGAAATTATGAATGTGTCCGACAGGATTGCCGTTATTTATGAAGGTCAAATCGTCGGTGAAGTGTTCCCGCAGGATACGAATGACCAGGAACTGGGTCTGATGATGGCGGGCAGCTTGAAGCGGGGAGGAAACGCGGGTGCATAGATTGAAAAAAATCTTCGCAACAGACAGCTATGTCGTGCCTCTGGTTGCGATTTTACTGGGCTTCCTGGTCGGGGCCGTCGTTATGCTCATTGGCGGATACGATCCTATAGCCGCATACTCTGCATTGTTCAAACGGGTATTCGGCAGTCCCTATGACTTTGGTGAGGCCATCCGTGAGATGACTCCGCTGATGTTCACCGGTCTTGCTGTTGCCTTCGCCTTCCGTTCAGGGATGTTCAACATCGGTGCTGACGGGCAGGTGCTTATTGGTATGACTGCGGCTACTCTGGTGGGAATCAAGCTGGCCGGCCTGCCGATGTTCCTGCTGGTTCCGCTTGCTGTAATTGCTGCCGGACTTGCCGGCGGACTGTGGGCCGGTATTGCCGGATACTTGAAGGCAAAGCGCGGTATTAACGAAGTTATAACTACAATCATGCTGAACTGGATTGCGCTGTATCTGTCGAATTATATTGTGCGGAACTTTCTGCTGCTCAAAGGCCAGAATCGTTCCGAAGATATACCGGCATCGTTGTCCATGACCTTCCTGAACGGGTTATTCGACAATGCCCGTGTTCACTGGGGAACAGCTATTGCGATTTGTGCGGCCATTTTCTTCTATGTTTACTTATGGAAAACCAAACAGGGCTACGAAATGCGTGCGGTAGGCCTTAATCCGAATGCTGCTGAGTATGCCGGGATGAATGTTGGACGTAACGTTGTAAAGGCCATGTTTATCAGCGGCGCATTTGCCGGACTTGCAGGTGCAGGTGAAGTGCTGGGCGTATTCCACTACCAGTCTGTATTCGCTGCATCGCCAGGCTACGGCTTCAACGGTATTGCGGTTGCTTTGCTGGGTCTGACACATCCGCTTGGTGTTATTCTGGCGGCTATACTGTACGGTATGCTCACTTACGGTGCTGCGGGTATGAGCTTCGGGGCGGATGTTCCGCCGGAGCTGATCCGTATCGTAATCGGGTCTATTATATTCTTTATTGCAGCACAAGGAATTGTCCGCTGGGTGCTTAAGCCCTTTTATCTCAAGCGGAAGAAAGAGAAGGTGTCATAAATGGATTTAGTGACGTTAGGACAATTGCTCAATACGACGCTTGTTTTTTCCACGGCGCTCATTTTCGCCGCACTTGGCGGCATCTTCTCTGAACGTTCCGGTGTTGTAAATATCGGTCTTGAAGGCTTGATGATGTTCGGTGCCTTTGCTGCTGCGGTAGGCGGGCATTATGCGCAGGATGCAGGGATGGGAGCCTGGGCTCCATGGGTTGGCGTGCTCTGTGCAATGGCAGTCGGAGTTATCGGCTCGCTGATCCACGCCGTTGCGTCAATTACCTTCAAAGCGGATCAGACCATCAGCGGTACGGTTATCAACTTCCTCGCGGCAGGAAGTACGCTGTACATGGTTAAGCTGTTTTTTGACGGGGCAGGCGAGTCTCCGCTGATTGACGGATTCAAGAAGTTCTCAGTTCCTGTACTGTCCAAAATCCCGGTTATCGGCGAAGGAATATTCAATTCCTATCCGACAACCTATCTGGCGATTATCCTCGTTATCGTCATTTATTTTGTACTCTTTAAGACGCCGTTTGGTCTGCGCCTTCGTGCAGTCGGTGAACATCCGAGCGCGGCGGATACCCTTGGTGTCAATGTAAAACGGATGAGATACATCGGTGTAATGCTGAGCGGTCTGCTGGCAGGGATCGGCGGAGCGACCATCACCTTGACGACTACAGGTACGTTTGCGCATAATACGATTTCCGGTCAGGGCTTCATTGCTATTGCCGCAATGATCTTTGGTAAATGGAATCCGCTGGGTGCCTTTGGAGCGGCTGTCTTCTTCGGCTTCTCGCAGGCGATCCGCAACTATGTGCAGCTGTTCGAATGGTCCAAGAGCATTCCGCAGGAATTCATTTTCATGATTCCTTACGTACTGACTATTATCGTACTGGTGAGCGCCGTAGGCCGCTCCTCTGCTCCCAAAGCATTGGGTGAACCGTACGATCCGGGGAAACGATAACTTAACGAGTCTGTGCGTCTGTGCAGCATCAAGAAGTCAAGAGCGCATGTCCAGTTTTGCTGGATATGCGCTTTTTGCTGTTTTCCGGCTGGATTAAGTTGCCCGCATGTCTGCTCGGGGTGCTGCCGGGACAGCTGTACAGGCGAACGGTATCTAATCCGAATAGACTATGGTTGAAGCTCAGCTCACAAAACTAAGCAAATGCTTACGAAGCAAGTTTTGCACGAAGAAAATACAAAGGAAGCTCAGCTCACAAAACTAAGCAAATGCTTCCGAAGTAAGTTTTGCACGAAGGAATTCTAAGGAAGCTCAGCTCACAAAACTTTTAAGGAGGAATATTATGGCACAGCCGGTTACAAAGAAACAGGTTATGAAGCTGGTCGGTAAACATATTGTTGCTGTAAAAAAAGACGGCTCCAGAGTGACGGGCAAGCTGGTGCGCGTGTCGGGTAACCGTCTAATTCTTCAGCGGATCAGCGGTAAAAAAGTGCAAACCAATGCGCTCATTCCGCTGGTATTGTTTGATCTGCTTGCTATAGGTACAGCTCCTTACGCTTATGGCGGCGGGCCAGGCTACGGTGGCGCACCAGGCTACGGCGGCGGACCGTACGGAGGTTACGGGCCTGGGCCCGGCTACGGCGGCTATGGGCCTGGACCTGGTTACGGAGCCCCTTATCCGCCAATCGGCTTCTTTTAGGCTTAACTGAACTGCTTCTCGAATTCAAAGCAAAAATTCTGCGGCTGATAACGGGCTACGCTGTAGCCCATTTTTTCATAAAAGGAAATTCCAGCTGTATTCCCGGTGTCAACAGCTACCCTGGCCCGCTTACAGCCGCGGGATAATGCAAAACGCTCCGCACGGTCCATCAGCATATTCCCCCAGTGCTTGCGGCGTGCAGCCGGGGCGATGGCCAGCATATCAATATAGAGCAGATCACCGTGCAGCATGAAATGGACAAACCCCAGCGGATCGCTCTCATAGTCGGGACAGGCTACAAGGGTAACACCCTGGCTTAAACGGCGGGGCAGGTCCTTTCTGACCTGGTTGATTATAGTCTGCGGCAGATGTGACAACGGGACGAGCTGCTTTTCAATTAAATCCATAATGACGCTGTCATCCTGCTTGGGTCTGCGGTAACGAATCATCGCACGCCCCCCCTTTCCACGCATTGTCGTACATCATATGCCTGCAGCGGTGTGGGCGTTACGAAAGCGAAGAACAACGTTTTGTGACAGATTAGGAAATATGGGTATTGACTTATCCATGTGAGGAATCATATAATGTGTCTAAACATTTTAACGAACATACTTGTATCGGCAATGATGAGGACGAAGTTTTAAGGGCTCTTTTGCTCAGAGAGTGTGAGGATCTGCTGCAACCTCCACCGAAACCCCTTATATACGAGCTCACCTCGGAGCTGTTTTCCTGAAAGGTCCATCAGTAAGAGCGGTGGAATTATTAGGGGGAATCGTTTGGTCCGCGTTACGGACTTCAGGTTACAAAGATTTGGGCCCTGCCTACATCGATGGATTTTTGTTACCTGATAAGGCGTTGCATCGCGAGATGTAATGCAAACATGGGTGGTACCACGGAAGATCAACCTTTCGTCCCTCACGCGCTTTACTTTGGCGCGTGGGAGGCGAAAGGTTTTTTTGATTTAGACCCCCTATTGCTGGATAAAAGACGGTCCGTCATTAGCATAATGAATGTTAACTATCGAAGGGAGGAATACTGATGAGCGCGCAAACACCGGAAGTGCGGTCTACAGATGAGTTACGGGAGAAATGGAAAAATCCAGAGGTGATATCGGGCTCTGAAGTCCTGCTGCGCAGCCTGGTTCTGGAGGGTGTAGACACTGTGTTCGGTTATCCCGGCGGAGCGGTACTGTATATCTACGATGCCCTTCACGGTTTTGATGACTTCAAGCATATTCTGACCCGTCATGAGCAAGGCGCGATCCATGCGGCTGACGGCTATGCAAGAGCAAGCGGTAAACCGGGCGTGTGTATTGCAACCTCCGGCCCCGGAGCAACCAATCTCGTTACCGGCATTGCAACGGCGTTTATGGACTCGGTTCCGCTTGTAGTCATTACGGGAAATGTTTTCTCCAGCCTGATTGGAACAGACGCCTTCCAGGAAGCTGATATTACAGGAATTACGATGCCGATCACGAAGCACAGCTATCTGGTGCGGGATGTTGAAGACCTGCCGCGGATTATCCATGAAGCGTTCCATATTGCGAATACCGGACGCAAGGGTCCGGTACTGATCGACATTCCGAAGGATGTATCGGCAGCGAAGACGCTGTTTACACCAGTACAGTACCAGGGAGTCAATCTTCGCGGTTATAACCCGCGCACGGTTCCGAACAAGCTGCAGCTTGATAAGCTGATCCGGGCAATCTCGGCGGCGGAGCGTCCGATTATTATAGCGGGCGGAGGCGTTATCTACTCCGGAGCACATGAAGCGATGACCGAATTTGTGAAACGGACGGAAATTCCGATTACAACAACCCTGCTGGGACTCGGCTGCTTCCCTAGTGCAGAAGATCTCTGGATGGGAATGCCGGGTATGCACGGCACTTATACAGCCAATAATGCCATACAGCAGTGTGACTTGCTGATTAACATCGGTGCAAGATTTGATGACCGCGTGACCGGCAAGCTGGACGGCTTTGCACCGAAAGCGAAGATTGTCCATATTGATATCGACCCAGCAGAAATCGGCAAAAATGTCACTCCGGATATTCCGATTGTCGGCGATGTGAAGACAGTGCTGGAAATGCTGCTTCCGGATCTTACCCGCGCTGCCAATGCAGATGCCTGGAGAACGCAGATTGCCCAGTGGAAGCTGGAGAAACCTCTCCGTTATAACGATTCGGAGACAGAGCTTAAGCCGCAATGGGTCATTGAAATGATTAATGATACAACAAAGGGCGAAGCTATTGTTACAACTGACGTCGGCCAGCATCAGATGTGGGCTGCACAGTATTATAAATTTAACCACCCGCGCTCATGGATTACTTCCGGAGGCCTCGGAACAATGGGCTTCGGATTCCCGTCAGCGATCGGCGCGCAAATGGCTCATCCGGAGCGGCTGGTAGTTTCCATCAACGGAGACGGCGGTATGCAGATGTGCTCCCAGGAGCTGGCTATCTGTGCTATCAATAATATCCCGGTCAAAATCGTAGTCATCAACAATCAGGTTCTGGGTATGGTACGGCAGTGGCAGAATCTCATTTATGAGAAGCGCTATAGCTACACAGACCTCGCCGGAAGCCCGGACTTTGTAAAGCTGGCTGAAGCTTACGGTGTAAAAGGACTGCGGGCAACGAACAAAGAAGAAGCAGGCGCAGCGTGGAAAGAAGCACTGGAAACGCCGGGACCCGTTCTGGTAGAATTCGTTGTTCCCAAAGACGAGAATGTTTACCCGATGGTAACTCAAGGGTCAACCATTGATCAAATGCTTATGGGGGATGAATGACAGTGATGAAACACACCATTTCTGTGCTTGTGAATGACCAGCCGGGTGTACTGCAGCGGGTATCAGGCTTGTTCGGCCGCCGCGGCTTCAATATTGAGAGCATTACGGTCGGGCAGTCCGAAGAAGTCGGGCTGTCCCGGATGGTTATCGTTACACTCGGTGACCAGCATACGCTGGAGCAGATTGAGAAGCAGCTTTACAAGCTGATCGATGTCATCAAGGTTGTGGATCTTGGTTCCAAGCCGATGGTTGCCCGTGAGCTGGCCCTGATCAAGGTAAAAGCCGAGCCGGCTGAGCGTCCGGAAATCATGGGTGTTGTTGAGACATTCCGTGCTTCCGTAGTTGATATCGGTACGAACAGCCTGTTGGTCCAGGTGGTAGGAGATACCCAGAAAATCGATGCGATGATCGAGCTGCTGAAGCCTTACGGAATCAAGGAGCTGTCCCGCACCGGAGTTACCGCAATGATCCGCGGTAATGCCTAGTCGGTATAATTTACAGCTTTAACGGATTGCTGCTTGTATGCATTAATTTGATAATATTATAACGAATTGCCCGCGAAAGAGCGGGGACTTGAGGAGCAGTGCAGAGCTGCGAACCAGACGGCCTCAGGTGCTCTTGAAGTACCCGCTCTTTACGATGGGTCCCAAATTAAAGGAGGATATTGACAATGGCAGTGACAACTTACTATGAACAGGATGCAGAACTCAGCGTATTAAAAGGAAAGACAGTTGCGGTAATCGGGTACGGCAGCCAGGGGCATGCCCAGGCGCAGAACCTGCGCGACAGCGGTCTTCAGGTTGTCATCGGCCTGCGTGAAGGCAAATCCTTTGAAACCGCCAAGAATGACGGCTTTGAAGTATTGCCTGTAGCTGAAGCAGTATCCCGTGCAGATGTAGTGCAAATTCTGTTGCCTGACGAAACACAGGCATCCGTATATAAAAATGATATTGAGCCTAACCTCAAAAAAGGTGCAGCTCTGATGTTCTCCCACGGCTTTAACGTGCATTTCGGCCAGATCGTTGCTCCTAAGGATGCTGACGTGCTGCTGGTAGCACCTAAATCCCCGGGCCACATGGTACGCCGTACTTATGTTGAAGGCTTCGGCGTTCCTGGTCTGATCGCAATCGAGCAGGATGCAACCGGAAATGCCAAGGCAATCGGACTTGCTTATGCTAAAGGTATCGGCTGTACCCGTGCAGGAGTTATCGAAACCTCCTTCCGTGAAGAAACCGAAACCGATCTGTTCGGTGAGCAGGCAGTTCTGTGCGGTGGTGTATCCGCACTGATCAAAGCCGGCTTTGAAACACTGACTGAAGCAGGCTATGCTCCTGAAATGGCCTACTTCGAATGTCTGCATGAGCTGAAGCTGATCGTTGACCTGGTATATGAAGGCGGACTTGCTACTATGCGTGATTCGATCTCCAACACTGCTGAGTACGGTGACTATGTAACCGGACCTCGTATCGTTACAGACGAAACCAAAAAAGCAATGAAAGCTGTGCTGACCGATATCCAGCAGGGTAAATTTGCCCGTGACTTTATCCTTGAGAACCAGTCCGGCCGTGCTTTCCTGACCGCTACCCGCCGCAACGAAGCCGCTCATCCGGTAGAAGTAGTCGGCAGCCAGCTGCGTGAAATGATGCACTGGATTAAGAAATAGGCTCATATACTTAATTTAGTAAGATAAACAATAGTGTAATCCTCAGATGCGGCCGTATTTTTTGCGGGCCGCATTTGAGGGTTTTAGCACAATCTTCAGGAGGTGCTCAGCTTGCGGAAAATATATGTGTTCGACACGACACTGCGTGACGGAGAGCAGTCGCCGGGTGTGAACCTGAATACGCGTGAGAAGGTGGAAATCGCCTACCAGCTTGAAAAGCTCGGGATTGACCGGATGGAGGCGGGTTTTCCCGCAGCATCGCCCGGTGATCTGGCTGCGGTGAACGCCGTTGCCCGGGCAGTGAAGGATGTTACCGTAATTGGGCTTTCCCGTTCCAGAGAGACTGATATTGATGCGGTTAAAGAAGCGCTGCAGGGTGCGCAGGACCCTTGTATCCATATCTTCCTGGCAACCTCGCCGATTCACCGTCAGCATAAGCTGCGTATGGAAAAAGCCCAAGTCCTTGAAACGGCACAATCCGCAATCCGGTATGCTAAGAAATATTTTTCCAAGCTGGAGTTTTCATTAGAGGATGCGGGCCGTACAGAACGTGATTTCATGGCCGAGATGGTAGCTATGGCGATCCGTGAAGGGGCAAATGTAGTCAATATTCCCGATACCGTCGGTTATTTGAACCCTGCGGAATATGGGGCGATCTTCAAATTTCTGAAGGATACTGTGCCTGATATTGAAAAGGTTCAGCTGAGTGCGCACTGTCATAATGACCTTGGAATGGCGACTGCGAATACGCTGGCTGCAATCCAGAACGGTGCTGACCAGATTGAAGGTACCATCAACGGAATCGGTGAACGTGCCGGTAATACAGCGATTGAAGAGGTGGCGCTGGCGCTGGAGACACGCAGTGAATTTTTCGGAGCCAAAACCTCGCTGGTTCTGTCGGAAATCTCCCGCACGAGCCGTCTGGTGAGCAAGCTTACTGGGATGGTTGTGCCTGGCAACAAGGCGATTGTCGGTGCCAATGCCTTCGCGCATGAATCAGGGATTCATCAGGACGGCATGCTGAAGGAGAAGACCACCTACGAGATCATGACGCCGGAAACGATCGGCCTGAAGGAGAGCAAGCTGGTGCTAGGCAAGCACTCCGGACGCCACGCCTTCCGTGATAAGCTCAGTGATCTTGGTTATGATGTTTCTGAGGAAGAGATCAACGCGGCTTTTGCCAAATTTAAGGATCTGGCCGACAAGAAAAAGGAAGTATCGGATGAGGATATCCTCGCTCTTCTGGAAGAGAAGCTGACTGATACGCCTGAAACCTACAGCCTGCAGACTATTTATGTCACATACGGCAATGAAGCCACCCCAACGGCAAAGGTTATTATTAACGGGCAGGAGCCGCAGCCGATCGTAGCAGCTGCTGAGGGGAACGGTTCTGTCGATGCCATCTATAACGCCATCGATCAGGCGACCGGTGAAGAGGTTACACTGGGCGACTATTCCATCAAAGCAGTAAGCCGGGGCAAGGATGCGCAAGGCGAGGTTCATGTTGTACTGTCACAGGGTGAGGTGGCTGCACAAGGCCGCGGACTGAGCACTGATATTCTGGAAGCGAGTGCCAGAGCCTATCTGGATGCGCTGAATAAGCTCATTGAGAAGCGTAAGACATATACACGCCGAGATCATGCACAACTATAGAGCTATTCTATAGAAGAAACTGTTTGAAATAATACCAGCCATACATTCCGCAAAGGGCTCTTTGCGGGATGTATGGCTTTTTTTGTGCCGGCCGATGAATAATTGCCATTGTATGCTATTTTACCAAACGGGTATAAGGGGTTTATCAGTAATTTATCAGTGAAAATAGTTAAAATGGATCTTGTGTTAAATGCGATTAGTCGCATTTTTTTTCTGTTTGGCCCGTTTTATTAGGGATTTTGTAGGGGAAATGCAGTAATTATATAGTGCTCATATTAAGGAATAGGGAGATGGGAAGTCTTGAGACTATTAAAAAAGAAAAAATGGGCTGTCTGGCTCGGAATTGTTATGCTTGTAACAACCTTCGCTACTGCGATAGGCTTCTTTTCAAATGTCAATGCAGATGCAGTGGATGGTAACATCACTGAGGATATTGTTAAGACCGTAACCCTGTCCGTGTACGAAAACGGCACGCAGGTTACCAGCAATGTGTACAAGTTCGATTCCGCCTACAGGTTCAATCTGACCTATGAGCTTCCTGATGATACATATAAAGAAGGAGCTAAGTACACCTACATACTGCCAACGCAGCTGGAGATTGATCAGGCATACACGGGTAAGCTGGTTAATAGCGAGTTTCCTGATGGTATGGGGACTTATGCTGTAGGCACTGATAATACAGTGGTGCTCACATTTAATAAGAATATTGAAGGGCTATTTGATATAAAAGGGAACCTTTGGGTAGAATCCAAGCTGAGTAAGACCAGAGTTACCGGCAGTACCACTCAGCAGCTTCTTTTTCCGATAGCAGGCAATGCGAGTAACTCCATTACGATTCATGTTCAGCCTAATAACGGAGCAGCGATCAAAAAAAGCGGAGTTGCGATGCCGCGAACGTATAATGCCAGCACTATCGACTGGACGGTCGATGTAAATACGCTTTTGAACAAGGTGGATAATGCATCGGTTATGGATAGTTTCCCGGCAGGCCTGAGTCTGGATACCGTCTCTATTGCCGTATACGGCCTGACAGTCGATGTTCAGGGAGGCGTGACACAGGGCGGACAGATCAGTTCGGCAGAGTACGATACTTCCGCAAGTACCGGGAGTAAATTGGATTTGAAATTTAATAACTCTATAAATGAGGCCTACCGGCTGAAATTCTCTACCAAGATAACAGATACAAGTAAGACTAGTTACACTAATACAGCTGTATTAAACGGCAACGGTACAAGTTGGAACGGAACCTCTTCAGCTGTTGCGGTCAGTTACGGGAAGCCGCTTGAAAAGTCTGCGGGCAGTTTTAATTCAACGTCAGAGGAAATTCCTTGGACGATTAAATTCAACTATGATGAAAGAACAATATCGGCAGCTCAGGCAGTTCTGACGGACCGCTTCAACATCAGCCAGGATTACGTTGCCGGCTCAATGGTCATTACTAAGATGAAGCTGGATGTGAACGGGAACGCAACAACGGACGGCACGCTGACAGCAGGTGTGGATTATACATTGACTGATCTGCCGGACGATCCCGCGGTTAATCCTACTACGGCAGGCTTTAAGATTCAGTTCAACAATGACATCAATTCTGCATACCGGATTGAATACAAGACTAAAGTAGCCGGACGGGTATATGCCGGGGAGAGCATTGTCAATAAAGTAACCTATAATGGACAGACTGTTCAGGCAGCTGCTTCTACCACCCAACGTATTCTGAACAAGCAGGGTGTGGATAAAACGTCAACGCCAACGAATGATGTGGATTATCTGAATAAAACAGTGAAATGGAAGATTAATCTTAACGAAGATAAACGAGATATGACAAACCTCGTGCTGACCGATAAATTTGGTAATGCAGGGTTGCAGCTGGTCGGAAATTTGGAAATTTCTCTCCTGACAGATCCTTCGGTTAAGCTGGTTGAGAATACTGATTATGAGATAAAATCGCTGGGAACCAACGATTTCAGCACAAATGATGGCTTTGAAATTACTTTCAAAAAGAAGATTACTGAGGCTTACAGAATTACTTACACTACTAAATTTGATTATTACAAGTTAAAAAGTGGCGTAACAGATTTTTCAAACACCGCTTCTATTAAGTGGGATGAAAAAGCCGCAGGCACACCAGCGCAGACATCCTCAAGTTCATTTGATCCTGACAGTAAGGTCAAGAACAACGGATTCAAATCAGGTACATATGATGTAGCCAGTAAGAAAATTACCTGGACCGTTGGCGCGAATTATAACAAAAGAGTATTGGCTGCAGGTGCGGAGCTGGTTGACACGATTCCTGCCGGGCAGGTCGCAGATGAGAACAGTGTAATTGTTAATAAAATGAATTATAATGCTGCGGGCACTCCTTCTGTCCTAACTCCTGCCCTGGTTAAAAACACGGATTATACCGTTTCTTTGGCAGACGGGAAGCTGCGAGTTAAATTTAAAGATGCTGTGGATTATGCCTTCTACGTAGTGTTCACAACAGAATTTGAAGCAGGAGATGTCAACGCATCAAGCATCACTAATAGAGCTGTTCTGAATAACGCCCAGGGTGACGCCGTTTCGCAAACCTTACAGGGTACTGCAGCTGTAACAAAAGGCGGAGAATATGTAACAAAAACCGGAGCAGTCGATGCTACAGACAAAACCATGATGAACTGGTCAATCACCATTAATGCGAACCAGTCTATAGTGGACAATGCACAGGTTATTGATACGCCAAGTACGAATCAGGTACTGCTGCCGGCGAGCTTCCAGGTATTTGAGACTAATATCAGCTCGGGCGGGGCAGTAACCGCAACGAATACAAAGCTGACTAAGGATTCAGATTATACGCTCGAATTTACTACGGACCCAAGCGGTAAGGATATTTTCAAACTGGCCTTTAAAAATACCATATCCAAACCCTACATTCTTAAATATCAGTCAGTTATTACGGCGGTTGATAATGTAACGGTTACCAATGCCGCATCTTTCAGCGGCAACGGTTCTTCATCTATTAGCAAACCCTTTAGTGAGAGCTGGTCCGTTAGAATCGTTGACACCGGAGGTACCGGAAGCGGGGTTACAGGCTCGCTCAAGATTCTAAAAACGAATGCTGATAAAACGTTGCCGCTATCCGGGGCTGAATTCTCTCTGGGCCGGATTGTAGGTTCAGAGCTGAAGGATACCAAGACGGCAATCAGCAATTCCAGCGGAAACCTGGAGTTTACTGGTTTGCGGGCGGGAAAATATAAACTAAAGGAAACAAAGGCGCCGACCGGCTATGCAGTTGATGCTACAGAACGAATTGTTACCATTAACTCGTCCACACCTGTTCAAATGGCAGTAACCAATGATTTTAACGGTTCACTTAAAGTGACCAAGGTAGCGAAAGGAAATACGGCCACTAAGCTTGCAGGAGCAGAATTTGAGCTGTATAACTCCGCTAACCAGTTAGCTGGATCTGGAACTACAGATGCAAACGGTGAACTGCTGTTCAGCAAGTTAATGGGTGGAAATTACACTCTTAAAGAAACTAAGGCACCGGCCGGTTATGTGATTACAGCCATGAGTACTGCTGTAACCATTGATCCGGCACAACAAAAAACACTGACGGTAACCAATGATAAAATTGTTTTAGGCTCACTGAAAATCACCAAGGTTGACCAGGCGGACACGTCGAAGGTGCTTGCAGGAGCAGAATTCAAGCTGTATGATTCCACCAAGCTTGAAGTTGGAACAGCTACTACTGATGTGAATGGAGTCGTTGAATTCAAGGATCTGCCACTCGGTTCCTACACGGTCCAGGAAACGAAGGCTCCTGTAGGATATGTACTGAATACTACGGAACGCAGCGTTAATATTACTTCGGCTGTGCAGAATGTTCAGCAGGTCACCAATAACGAAATTTTAGGTTCCATTAAGCTGACTAAGGTTGACGCAGATCATACGGCGAAGAAGCTTGGTGGAGCAGAGTTTAAATTATATGATGCCAGCAAGACTGTGGCTGCAACAGCTTCGACTGATGTGAATGGTATCGTTGAGTTTAAAAATCTGAAGCTTGGAACTTATACCTTCAAGGAATCGAAAGCTCCGGACGGTTATGTTCTGGACGATACAGAACACAGTGCCACAATTACTTTGGCCGCACCAGATGCGCAGCAGCAGATTACTAACACAGGAATGCTGGGCTCGCTTAAACTGACGAAGGTTGACCAGGATGCTTTGAACAAAAAGCTCGCAGGAGCAGAATTCAAATTGTATGATGCCGGTAAGACTGTGGTTGCAACGGCTACTTCTGATGCGGACGGAGTCGTTGAATTTAAAGATTTGAAACTTGGTACGTATACCTTTAAGGAAACCAAGGCTCCGGACGGCTATGAACTCGATGGCACCGAACGCAGTGCTACCCTTACATCTTCCGTTCCAAACGCGCAACAGCAGATCACCAACAAAGAAATCCTGGGTTCGCTTAAGCTGACGAAGGTCGATCAGGATGATGTGACGAAGAAGCTGGCAGGAGCGGAGTTCAAGCTGTATGATGTGAACCATGATGTTGTAGCAACAGCTGCTACAGCTTCGAACGGGGTCATTGAATTCAAGAATCTGAAGCGCGGAGTATACACCTTCAAAGAAACTGCAGCCCCGGTTGGCTACGTGCTGGATAACACTGAACACAGCGTTACCGTTACCTCAGCTGTCCCGGACGTGCAGCAGCAGATTACCAACAAAGAAATTCTAGGCTCACTGAAGCTGACGAAAGTTGATCAGGATGATGTTACGATAAAGCTCGCTGGAGCAGAGTTTAAGCTGTATGACGCCAGTGACAAGCTGGTTGCGACAGATATCAGTGATGCCAATGGCGTAGTGGAATTCAAAGACCTGAAGATGGGAGCCTATACCTTTAAGGAAACAGTTGCACCAACAGGCTACGTCCTGAACGGTACAGAACGAAATGTAAACATTACTTTAGCTACACCAAACGTGCAGCAGCAGATCACCAATAAGGAGATCCTCGGCTCACTGAAGCTGACCAAGGTTGATCAAGATGAAGTGACGAAGAAGCTTGCGGGAGCCGAGTTCAAGCTGTACAATTCCAGCGATGTTGTGGTGGCAACAGCTACTACAGATGCCAATGG
>RCUO01000248.1_pt1 | contig 31285 bp, 29 predicted proteins | sample 2166161 | NCBI WGS metagenome assembly RCUO01 (sample SAMN09932617, study PRJNA488358) | compost metagenome | feature: garden; material: soil; isolation source: compost soil in cyclohexanecarbonitrile-enriched culture | place: Germany: Experimental Botanical Garden Goettingen | collected 2016-01-27
GCTGCGCCTCGCCCAGAGCCGCGCCGCCACCGCCTTGCGCAGCCTGCCCGTCCGCAGCGCCTTGCCCTTGCTGCGCCTCGCCCAGAGCCGCGCCGCCACCGCCTTGCGCAGCCTGCCCGTCCGCGGCGCTCTGCCCTTGCGCGCCACCGCCCGGCGCGCCACCAAAGCCGCCGCCGCCCATGCCGCCGCCCATGCCGCCGCCGAAGCCGCCCATGCTATCGCCGCTGCCGGAGCCGTCGCCGCTCGCGGCGATGGTGCCGTCCAGCTGGCCGGAGACGCTGGCGGCCATGGTTGACATGAAGGTCTTCACAGACTGGGTGCCGCTCTCATATTGCTCAAACGTATAGAAGGCAGAAGGGTCAGCCTTCACATAGCTTGAGATCATGGTATCGAGCTCGTCCATCCGGGCCTGGAAGGTATCATCCTGCAGGTATCCGTCGATCATCTGCTGGATGATGGCGTGATATTTCGCTTTGTACTCGTCATTAGCAAGTAGCTTCGCGATCAGCGGACGCTCGGAGAGGGCGCCTTGGGTCGGCTCATCAATCATAACGTCGGAGCCGCCCATACCGCCGAAGGCCATATTGTAGTCCCACGGCAGAATTGAGAAAACACCGTCATCCTCATACAGGTAATAGTTCTGCTTGTTGCTGCCGAGATAACTGTCCATATTGCCGGTAACGGCATTAAGGGCAATATAACCGAGTGCATCATCGACGTTGATGTATTTCTCATAGTCGGTGCCGTTGTTCAGCTCATCCAGCATGTCGAGGAGAATATCATTGTTCGATTTATCGGACTTCATCTCAAGGCCGGTATAGAGGGAGGTATCATCGCCGAGCCAGGTCAGGTCGCTGCCTTGGCCGGTCATTACTCCCTTATACAGCGCGCCGTAGGCGTTGCCGAAGTTGCGTTCCAGATAAGCATCGCCGATCTGCTCTACCGCGAGATAGAAGCCTTTTAGCTCATCGTTGACATAAATGTTAACGAAGGAGTATTTTGGCGTCGGCAGGCCCATAGTCTCCGCGAGTTCATAGGTGAGAAACTCACGCATATAGGAAGCGTCACTGTAGTTGTTGTTAAGATTGATTTTGCTAATCCCGAACAGGCTCTGATTTATGTACTCGTCAAAAGAAATTTTGAAGCTGTAACGGTCCGAATCACTCATCTGCACAACGCTGCGCAGGCTTAAATTCCCTTTGGTCCGGATACCGACATTGTCCATCTTTATACCGTTGTATTCAACAGAAGCTGCTTTGTATTCCTCGGCGCTGGCATTGTCCAGCATGTCCTGATAATCATCCGGATCTATCGTGATCCGCACATCAACAACCTTATCCTTCGGAAAGACGTCAGTATCCAGACTCTGCTCCTCATTCGAAGCCGCCCGGTCCTGTGTATTTCCGTTAGCATTATTATCCGGCTGACATCCGGCCAGAGCGGCAGCCAGCAGCAGGCAGCACAGCATCAGCAGAAACGGCTTACCTCTTGCTTTCATCTCGGCACCGCCCTTCCTTAAGATACGTAGTCGCCGCTGTAGCTGATCAGCAGGACATTTTTGACACCGGTAATGTTGGAGACAGTGTTAACGAAACCGCCTTCCTTGTCGTCCAGACGAAGCTCCAGCGTCAGCTCAACATTGCCCTTTGTTACGGTTTTTTGCTTCACATTATAGCGCTTCACGGATTTATTCAGATGGCTGTGGACCTCGCGTTCGCTGTCATCGCCCTCGCAGTTAACAACCAGCAGATAGGGGGTTTCCGCTGACGAACGTTTAATGAACAGGAACAGGATCAGGCCGATAATAACCGAGCCGACAATAGCCAGTGTGAAAAAGCCTGCCCCGGTCACAATACCCGCTACCGCTGCCCAGAACAGGAAGATCAGATCCGTCGGATCTTTAATCGGCGTTCTGAACCGGACGATAGACAGGGCGCCGACCATCCCGAGTGACAACACCAGATTGGAGTTAATCGCAATAATGACAGTAGCGGTGATCAGGGTCATGCCCATCAGAGAGACGTTGAAGCTTTTGGAATAGAGGACTCCGCTAAATACACGTTTATAGAGCAGGTAAATAAAGAAGCCGATCAGAAAAGCGACCCCGAGTGTAATCAGGATTTTGGAGATGCTGATGTCGGATACAAAGTTGTCGAGCACCGAATTTTTAATCATATCGGAAAAGGTTGTTGCTGTGTCATTGGCTTGAGCCGCAGTTGTTCCCGCAGCAGCCAGAGTAGTTACAAAGCTCATTATTAATAGTCCTCCCAAGTGTTAGTCTTCAAAAATTTCCGGCAAATCACATATTTTGACGCCGATTGCCGGTTCAAGCCTTCCAGCTGCAGCGCGATCCGGATGTACTCCGGAATGTATTCGTCGAATTTGACCTCGAAAATAATAAAGTTCTCTTCCAGCGCCCGCACAGGCTGCAGCCCCTGGTCAAAAATATCAGTAGCATGCAGACCGGTCCGCAGCTCCTTGTCAAAGGTAATCCGCACATTGCCGTTATGGCAGACGTAAGGCTCGCGCACATAATCGACGATTACTTTAGGACGCAGCAGGTTATGGCGCATCTGATTGTAGAGCTCCATGAACAGCGGACTGCCGGGTACATTCAGCACCTCATAGTTGCCGGCCATAATCTGGTCGTACATCTCACGGGTTAACGGCTCTTTGACTTTGGCAATATAATCGTCCATTTTGATTTTTTTCTCAAAGTGGATGACATTATCCTGAGCATTGTAGATCCGGATGCGGTATTTGGCCCGTTCCCTGAGACCCCCGAGCTTTTCAGCCAGGGCTGTATTGTGCATATCATCAAAATAAAGGCTCCGGATATGATACTCCCCGACTTCATCGGCATTCTGATCGGCATCCATCAGGCTGTGCAGGCGCTGACGCAGAATCAAATATTGATGATAGTTGATGAAAAATTTCAGCTCATGCCGGAATTGCAGCTTGTTACTCATTTCACACCTCGTTTCTCACCCTTAATAAATATCATTAACTGAACCTATCGTACGGGATAGACCTTATGATTGTCTTAAATCCAGCTGAGCGTTAGCTGAAAGTTTTTACACTGCGTTAACAAAAGTCGCGAATTGCGAGCACATTAGACGGGTTCTGGTTGACTTTGGAGCTTAATGGAGGCTATCTTTGTTAACAAAGTACACAGCATTAGGAGGGACCCGTGTGAAGGATTTGAAAATGGTGTTTATCATCGGAATTATTCTCATAGTGTTAATTGTAGCTGCAGTGGCACTGGAAAAACTGAAGGCGGAGCGGCCGGAGACTGTATTGTCACCGGGAACCCCGTATAACTTGGTTACTACGTTCAAAAAGGATACGGATACCAGCAGAGCGTTCACCTGGTATACGGAGGATGCTGCCGCAGCGGGGAGGCTGGAGGTTGTAAAGGGAGGCGATGCCTTTTTTGACGGTGCTTCAGTAATCAGGATAAAGGCAGAAGATACCGCAATTAAGACGGATAAAGGAAAAAGAGGCGTGCATAAAGCGGAGGTTAGCGGGCTTGAGCCGGGTACCGTGTACACTTACAGGGCGGGTTCAGGCAAGGACGGGGAGTGGGGTGCTGCTGCCAGCTTCACCACTGCAGAAGCAGACACTGACCAGGTAACCTTTATTAATGTGACCGATTCGCAAGGAATAACGCCGGCGGATTTTGCGGTGTGGGGAAGGACGCTGAACAAGGCAGCAGAGACCTTTCCGGCGGCACAATTTATTGTGCATAACGGGGACTTTACGGAGGAAGCCGAAGATTCAGCAGCGTGGAACAGCTTTTTCAGCAATGTGGACAGCCTCGTGTCACGTATCCCGCTGATGCCGGTGACAGGAAACCACGATGAGGTGGAGGAACAAGCAGCCGAATTCACCTCTCACTTCAACGTCCCGGATAACGGGGCCAAAGGCTCAATCGCCGGAACATCGTACTCCTTCGACTATGGACCGGTGCATATTACGGTGCTGAACACGGAGGGTAATTTGAAAAAACAGGCCGAATGGCTGAAAAAGGATCTTGCCGGTACGGACAAAGCCTGGAAAATCGTTGCTTTTCACCGTCCGGCATATGGCGGTAATACCTATAAGAAGCTGGACGACTGGGCTCTGCTTTTTGACAAATATGAGGTTGATCTGGTGCTGCAGGGGCATAATCATGAGTATTCGCGGTCTTATCCGCTGCTGGACGGGGAGATTGTAGCTGAGGGTGAAGGAGCGGCTGGTGCGTCCAGAGGAACGGTCTATGTCGTTACGAACGCTTCCGGCAACAAGTTCAATGAGAAAAAAGAAGACCAGTTCTATCATGCTGTACATTTTCAGAACAACAAGGCGATGTTTGCGGGCATTTCTATTAGCGGTAGAGTACTAACTTATCAGGCTTACGATGTGGATGGCAACCTGCTGGATGAATTTACACTTACCCACTAAACACACGTAAACCTCTATCATTGATTGTCATCAACGATAGAGGCTTACGATGTTTGCACTATACCCATGTTATGCTCAGACTCCTTATCCTATCCTTTGAACTCAGCCGGGTAGAAATCGTCCGAGGCGGCAGTGAATTTGCCTATCCTGCACGATAAATCTTCTCTAATTCATCCTCTGCCACGAGTGGACTGCGGTGTAACATTTGAGCTTTAAGAAGCTCCTACCATTTCGTTCGGGGATGAATTGAAAGCTTTAACGCCAGGATCAAAGATATAGTCTCAAGCTCAGGGATTACAGCTGCTCAGGATTGCTGCGGAATAGTTACTGCTGTCCGTCAGACGTTCCTGCTAGCGGTGTAAGGTTCCCTTGAGTTGATGTCTTAAGTATACCTGCAGACGGCCGGGCTGTAAAAAGCGCTAATCTTAAGAAATGGAACTATTTTTCAGCCCATCCTCTTGTAAGCGCTATTATTCTGTCTGGTTCTCAGTTTTTCGGTATTCGCGGCCTGTACCCGGGTAATGCCTGGTTAGATCAATCATGTATAATGAAGCCAACAGAGGAGGAGTATCAATGAAGCTGTTTCGGATAACAACATTACCTATGGGTGTAGAGCGGATCGGGGAGTTTCTGGAGAATAACTATATCTGTATCGGTTATCCCGGCACCGGAGATTTGGAACATGCCGGTCCGGAGGAGATGCTGGCCAGATTGCTGAAGAGCGGGGCATATAAGGGACCGGAGCTTGAAGAAGCCGTGGTTAACCTTAACCTGTTCGTGCATGAAATGCAGGACGGGGATTATGTGCTGATTGCCGACGGGCAGTGGGTGCATCTGGGCGATCTGGGTGACTATTTCTATGACGAAACCGGCGATACACCGGAGGACGGCCGCTGTCACCGGCGCGGTGTAACCTGGCTGAGAAGCATTCCGCAAAGCGCGCTGAATCCGGAAGCTGCAGAACTGCTGGCAGATGAGAGCCTGATCTCCAGGTATCGCGGGACGCTGCCGGCGGCACGGCTGGAGCTGTGGATCGAGGGGAAGGGCCTGGCTGATTCCGTAGCTGACGGTAAGCGCAATTTGGTGGATGAAATAACCGTCGCCAAAGCCGTTTCCGTCCTTAAAGAAGCTCTCCACAGCGATGATGCGGACCGGCGTGAACGGGCAGCAATCGCCATCCTGCAATACGCAAAATAGAACGGTAAAGTTTTGTGTCCAATTCACTGATTACACCTCACCTCGGTTTCCAGGTAGGGTGTCCACTTTTACATAGTAATAATGGGCTATTTGCAGCCTGAAGCAACAAAAAAGCCTTCCGCCTAATGATGACGGAGGGCCTTTTTGCGCATTCTATAGCTGTTCTTCGTGCAAGGATCAGATGAAATCCACGAATTCGTTAACCGGCTTACGGTAGCCGCGCGGTCTGATCTTATGCTTGTTGTCTTTGCCGATTGTGATCATCAGGGCAGGGACAAGATTATCCGGTGCATTGAGGGTTGCATTCACAGCCTCGGGCACAAAACCGATCATCGGGCATGTATCCCAGCCCTTGTCCTTGGCGATCAGCATGAACTGCATGGCTGAAAGGGAGGCGTTACGGATGGCTTCATCGCGCTGGAAGGCTTCATTGCCGGCATAGGCATCATTAATGGACTGGATGGTGTTATCGTATTCCTCCTGGCTCATAGCGCCAAGCAGCTTAAGGCCGCTGTAAATCTCCGGCGCCTGCAGGTAAGCATTCTTATCACCATATACGATAATGACGGCTGAAGCAGTATGAACCTTGTACTGGTTGTATGCATCCTTGCGGAGCTGCTCCTTGACTGCCGGATCGGTAATTACCTTGTAGTGGGCATGCTGCAGATTGTTGCTGGAAGGGGCGAGACGGGCAAGCGAGAACATCTCCTCCAGCTCAGCCTTGGAAATAGAAACACCTTCTACGAAATTCATGGCGGATCTGCGGGCTTGGACTAATTCTGAAAAATTGCTCATTATTATGCCTCCGTTAGTTTATGTATTGGTTAATAAAAATCAATAACTGATGTTTTATAATAAACTTACATTAAGTTACTTGCTTAAGATAGCATGGTGTTTGAGGATCGTCAATGATTTTAGGCGGTAATTCATAAATATTTTTATAAAAAAGAAGGAAATACGCGAAAATGCCATTAAATAAGTGATTAATATCACAAAATAAGGCTAAATGGGTAAAAACTTTGTGACATAATTAACAATAACGGTGGTATAATAGGCACACTGACTTTGTGAGTTAGATATGATTAAGCAGGTATGTCAACGCGAAGGAGAGGCTAATATGTCTGAAACAATTACACAATCACTGCCTGAACAGGAAGAAACAGCTGCCGCAGCAAAGGTATCCAAGGAGGACTTGCTCGAACAGCTGCTGAAGCCTGAGGTTCAGGAGTCGCTTGCATTACTGGTGGAGGAGCTGCCTAAGCTGACTAAGCTGGCCGGAGTATTAACGAAATCGTTTGATTTTGTCCAGGCGGTTGCAACGGATGATGTGCTAAAGAATGACACTGTAGGTGCGATTAAGGAAATTGCCGAGCCTGTTGTAGGGTCGGTTAAAAACATGGCCGCTACCGTAATCGAAGCTAAGGACCGCGCTGAGGCCAGTACGGACAATATCAGCCTGTTCGGCATGATGAAAATGATCAAGGATCCCCAGGTTCAGAAAATGCTCCGCTTCGTGAACGCCTATCTGGAGGTCAGCGGCGAACGCAGTCCGCAGAAGTAAGTAACCTGTACTTTATTGATTTAGAATGTATACACACGTATGGACGGAGGAAATAGAATGTCAAAACATATTGTTATCCTGGGTGCAGGTTACGGCGGCTTGCTGAGCGCGCTGACTGTGCGTAAATATATGAGCAAAGCTGAAGCAAGAGTTACGGTAGTCAACCAGTATCCGACTCACCAGATTATTACAGAGCTTCACCGTCTGGCAGCCGGAAGCATCTCAGAAAAGGCGATTGCCATGCCGCTGGCGAAGCTGTTTGCCGGTAAAGATATCGATCTGAAGATCGCCAAGGTAAAATCCTTCTCTGTGGACAGCAAGCAGATCAGCCTGTCTGACGGTTCAACCCTTTCTTATGACGCACTTGTTGTCGGACTTGGCAGTACAACGGCTTACTTTGGTATCCCGGGTCTGGAGCAGTACAGCATGGTACTGAAGTCGGCAGAGGATGCCAAAAACATTCACGCCCACATTGAAAGTAAAATCGCCGCATACGCGCAAAGCAAAAACCCTGCGGATGCAACCATTCTGATCGGCGGCGGCGGATTAACCGGCGTTGAGCTGGTTGGTGAAATTGCCGATGTTCTGCCTAACCTGACCAAGCGTTATGGCGTAGATCCGAAAGAGATCAAGCTGCTGCTCGTCGAAGCAGGGCCAAAGATTCTGCCTGTATTGCCGGATCACCTGATTCAGCGGGCAACCGCAAGCCTTGAAGCGCGCGGTGTACAGTTCCTGACCGGACTGCCTGTAACCAATGTTGAAGGCAACACCATTGATCTGAAGGATGGTCAAAAGATCGTTGCCAACACCTTTGTATGGACCGGAGGCGTGCAGGGGAATCCGTTGGTCGGGGAATCCGGACTTGAGGTTAACCGCGGCCGTGCTACAGTCAATGATTTCCTGCAGTCTGCTTCGCATAAGGATGTGTTCGTTGCCGGAGACAGCGCCGTTCACTTCGCGCCGGACGGCCGTCCAAATCCGCCGACGGCACAGATTGCCTGGCAGATGGGCGAGCTGATCGGATACAACCTCTATGCTTTGTTGAATAACAAAGCGATGGAAAGCTTCAGCCCGATTAATTCCGGAACACTTGCCAGCCTCGGCCGCAAGGACGGCGTTGCCATTATCGGCGGGAGCTCGACTCCGCTTAAGGGCCTTCCGGCAACTATGATGAAGGAAGCCAGCAATATCCGCTACCTGACTCATATTAAAGGCCTGTTCAGTCTGGCTTACTAGACGACTATCCCCTCCAATCCTGAAATGAGCCTTACAGAGGCCGGGATAATGGAGGGGATTTTTGCCTCTATTTGCCTCTATTGAAAAAATCCGCTGTACTATTCGTTGCCCTTTGCTATAATATCCTTGTTTGTATTAATCTGGTTTGTCATGGGAGGATTTATAGAATGGGATTCAAGGATAATGATGTGATCGTATTTATCGGCGACAGCATCACAGACTGCGGACGTAATTATAGTGATGCTGCATCACTGGGTTGCGGCTATGCCCTGATGGCTGCTGCCAGATTAGGACTGCTATACCCGGAGAAAAAGCTGACCGTATTTAACCGGGGGATCAACGGCAACAGGATAACGGATTTGCAGCAACGCTGGGACAGTGACTGTCTGGAGCTGAAGCCGGACTGGGTATCCATCTATATTGGAATTAATGATACCTGGCGCTGGTATGACTCAGGCTTTGAAACTACGGCAGACGAATTTGAATCCGCTTACCGTGATCTGATTGAACGTACACTGGCGGTAACGGATGCTAAGCTCGTTCTGGTTGAGCCTTTTGTGCTGCCCGTGCCGGAAGACCGGAAGGGCTGGCGTACAGATCTTGATCCGAAAATCCATGTCGTGCGCTCACTGGCGCGTGAATACGGTGCAGCGCTTGTTCCGTTAGACGGCTTGTTTGCAACTGCCGCGGTGCAGGCGGAGCCTGCATACTGGGCAGGTGACGGGGTACATCCTTCACCGGCCGGGCATGCACTGATTGCTGAAGCCTGGCTTAAAGCAGCCGGCGCCATCAGCTAGCCCAAACAACAGCGCTAGACGAAGACTGATCCGTAAGTGTGTGCGGACCGGTCTTTTTTTGATTCTGAAGCATGGTTTTTCCTGTGTATATTTCATTCTGCTGCCCCGGACTGTTATAATGGATGGATATATACGGTTATGGAGAACAGGGAATTACTTTCACCGTTGAGCGATCAATATGCAGAAGGAAGTGGACAGATGACCAGCGATAACGCACAGGATTTGCAGGGCCTGCAGGCAGCAGGGAAGGTGGTTGGCTATACCATCGCAGAGATGAAGCGCAGTGTGGTTCCGGGTATGACAACGGCAGAGCTGGATAAGATTGGGGAAGAGCTGCTGGAGCGTTTCGGGGCCAGATCAGCACCCCGGGTAACCTATGATTTTCCGGGAAGCACCTGTATCAGTATCAATGATGAGGTTGCGCACGGTATTCCCGGCCCGAAGGTGATTCAGCCTGGAGACCTCATTAACATTGATGTATCGGCTGAGCTGAACGGATATTATGCAGATGCCGGGGTTTCTTTTCAGCTGCCTCCTTATAATGAAAAGCTGATCCACCTGTGCCGCAGTACAGAAGAGACCATGATGAGTGTAATTAATCATTTGCGTGCGGGGATGAAGGTCAATGAGATCGGCCGGGTGATGGAGCGCGAAGCCGGCAAACGCGGCTATAAAGTAATCCGTAACCTGTGCAGCCATGGAATCGGCAAAGCGCTGCATGAGAAGCCGTTTGAAATCCTGCCGTTTTATAATCCGCGCGTACAGACGGTGCTTAAGGAAGGCCAGGTCATCACTGTTGAGCCATTCCTGAGTACCGGAGCGGATTTTGCAGAGCAGCAGAGTGACGGATGGACCTTAAGTGTCGGTGACGGCAGCCGGGTTGCCCAGTTTGAGCATACTATTATCGTGACCAAGGGCAAGCCGATTATCCTCACGAGCGCTTAAGAAATAACAGACAGCAGGAAAACGCGATGTAATTAGGGCTGCACCGGTAATAGTCAGGCAATGGCTGTCCGGGGCAGCCTTTATTATTGGTCGCCGTACTGCTCCAACGTTGTAAAAGCGCGGATCGTTCAAGACGGAAATGTTACCACAGGCGGCGGTGTCTCCACCTCTATTGACCTGGGGCTGTACATGCTGTCACTGCTGGCTGGTGAAGAGGCTATGCTGGAAGTGAAGAAGCAGATTGATTATCCGTATATCCCACAAGGGATCGTGCAGCGGCAGTGAAATTTGCTAGTTAAAGGGGCCTTTATGTATGAGCGGAAAAAAGGATCAATTTGAGCCGTTGCAGGAGCTGCTTGACAACAGCGTGAGCTGGCCGCAGCTTGAGGAATATATGCTGGGCAATAGCGGCCTGCCTGGGCCGAGAGCTAATCTTGCGCTGGCAGCACAGTTTGCCAAGTATTATGCTGAGAAAGAAATTACAGATACAGCATGGTCTTTGCTTATACAATGGACCGGAGATCCCGGTGAATACCTCCCGTTCTGTGCCGTTCAAGCTTGTGCTGCCCACTACAGCTACGCGGACAACGAACGCCGCAGCCGGATCGGGGCCATTCTGAGAACGGCCATGAACGATCCAAGGTGGAGAGTCCGTGAAGCGGCTGCAATCGGATTACAGTACATAGGGGAAGATGATTTCCGGCTGCTGCAGGAGCTTCTGGACGGCTGGAGGCCCAATGCTTCTGTTTTGGAGCAGCGTGCTTTTCTGGCTGGCCTGGCTCATCCGCCCCTGCTCAAAACCAGCCGTCAAGTGCTGTATTGTCTGGAGCTGGCAGGTGAAATGACGGATGGCATTATTCAAGGGAAGACGCAAGGCTGTGATCCTGAACATTTCCGCGTATTGTCCAAGGGTCTTGAATATAGTCTCAGCCTGTTTGCAGCCGGCGAACCGGAGGCCGGATTCGCTCTGCTGCGCAGGCTGGGAGAGAGCGGCGATGCCAGGATGATCCGGGTCGTGAAGGAGAATCTGGGCAAGGCGCGGCTCAGTAAAAAATATCCGGAGCAGGTTCAGGAGCTGCTTGCGGGATTGACAACAGTTTAAAATGTAACTATTATAGTTGCATCTATAGCTTTTGTCTGAAGGCCCTAAAGGAGAGATACTCATGAACATCAGCACCCGCTTTGCGGTCGCTATTCATATTTTGACGCTAATTGACAGTAATAAGGAAGGAAAAAGCACCTCCGAGTGGATTGCCGGCAGCGTAAATACCAATCCGGTCGTGATCCGGCGGCTTACCGGTATGCTTAACAAGGCAGGGCTGGTGGAGGTCCGTCCCGGTGTAGCCGGTGCCAAGCTTACGCGCAGCGCAGCAGAAATTACCCTTTTGGAAATATACCGTGCTGTGAACGCTGTAGAGGAAGACAGCTTGTTCTCGGTGCATGATCATCCGAATCCTGAGTGTCCTGTCGGCAAGAACATTGCAGGTGCGATTGTTCCAGTCTTTTCTATGGCCCAGAAAGCGATGGAGAAGGTGCTGCAGGAGGTTACGCTTGATCTGATTGTGGACCAGATTCCCGTCGGTTAATGTAGCAAAAATGTGTATTTTTTAGAATTTTAAGTTAGCTTTCAGCAGGATTTTATCTTATTTTAAGGTTTGGGGAGTATAGTTGAGGTCTCCACCCCCCAGTGGATGCATTTTGATAGATCCTGTCGTGCCTCGGCAGGGTCTTTTTATTTGCCTTTTTTATTTGAATTCATTTCATAAAACCTTTATGCGCGGTTCATCCGTTTTTAAGGTTCAGCCGTTATAGTAATCACATGACCCCCTTATAATAGACCTTGGCCCTGCCGGACACCGGCGGGGCTACTTTTTTGCGGGCAGAAGCATTCCTTTACAGAATATTCCATAACCTTTAGACTTACATGAAGAGAGCCGCTGTGGCAGGGAGAGAAGAGGCCGGGCATACCGGAAATATGAAATAAGGGAGACAGAATACATATGAAGAATCATTATCTAGCCATGCTTGGCTCAAGTCTGATATTGGGGATTTCCTTTATCATAGGCTGCCTGATTATCAGCAGTGAACGTGCAGAGAGCAGTGATAAGGCCGTGCAGGCGGCGGTAGCGCAGACACAGATTGAAGCTGAGGCTCAGTCTGAGCTGCTGGTGAAGATAAAGTCAGAGGGCAAAGAAGTGTTGAATATCCAGGAAGCAGCGCAGCTGTTGGGTCTGGAAGAGGATCAGATCATTAACATTATAAAAGCGGAGAATGCAATCCCCAGTAATAATGGAATCTTTACCGGGCATATGCTGCCATTTTTTAAAGTGGATAATGAGTTTAAATTTAGCAGGGAAGAATTGATGGAATGGGTCTACGTTGTCACAGAGCAAAACCGGATCTATAGGGCAGACAAGATTATTAAATAGAGATTGTTAAAGTAATTGACAAACTTATGGAGTGCAACTATAATAAAGTTAGTTAAAATGTAACTGAGTAAGTTACAAGTGAATGATAATAGTAGCAGAAGCTAAGACTAAGCTGCAATTTAAGGTTCAGCGGAGGCAGCTACCTTCAGGAGGGATTCCATATGACGGCAACAGCGGTATTACACGAGACAACGGAGATTGGTTTTGTAAAGCTTAGAATAAGCAACCTTGAACGCTCGCTCGCCTTTTATCAGAATGTTGTGGGGCTGCAGGTTCTGCGCCGGCATGGCCGGGAGGCGGAAATGACGGCAGACGGGCAGCGGGTACTGCTGAACCTGCGTGAAATTGAACATCCGCAGGTGTTAAGCCGTAAAGGTGCGGGATTATTCCACTTCGCAATTCTGTTGCCCGACCGGCCAAGTCTGGGGCTGGTGCTGCGCAATCTGATTGACTCACAGATGGAGATCGGACAAGGCGACCATCTGGTCAGTGAAGCTCTATATATTCAAGACCCGGACAACAACGGGATTGAACTCTACCGTGACCGTCCGCGTGATACCTGGCAGCGGGACTCTGCCGGGGATTACGTGATGACCACTGATCCGGTGGATGTGGACGGACTGCTGGCTGCTTCAGAAGGTCTTGCCTGGAAGGGCCTGCCTGCAGGTACAGTGATCGGGCATGTGCATTTTCATGTCGGAGATTTAGCAGAGGCCAAGAAGTTCTATGTGGATGCACTCGGTTTTGAGCCGACGACCCATTACGGTAATTCAGCGCTGTTTATATCGGCCGGCGGCTACCATCACCACATGGGGCTGAATATCTGGGCAGGCCAAGGTGCGCCTGCAACTCCGGATAATGCTCCGGGCATTGATTATTTCACGCTGCAGCTGCCCGGCGTACATGAGGTTGAAGCAGTTGCACTGCGGGTGAGGGAGGCCGGTTATCCGGTGACGGATGCAGCAGACGGGGTTATTTTAACAGACCCGTGGAATGTCGGCATTCACCTGACTGTGCAACATCAGAAGCAATAATAGACCTGGAGGGATAAACGATGAAAATTGCAGTTATAGGAGCAGGCGGCAAAGCCGGAAGCGAGATTGTAAAGGAGGCGCTGGACAGGGGCCATGAGGTTACCGCCATTGTACGCAGCGCTGCAAAAGTAACAGATAGCCGGGCAGCCGTTTTGGAAAAGGATGTTTTTGAGCTGTCTGCCGCTGATTTGCAGATTTTTGATGCCGTAGTCAATGCTTTCGGCGCGCCGTTCGGCCAGGAGCATCTGCATGTGGATGCCGGAAATGTGCTGATTAATGCGCTTAAGGATGCTAAGGGAACACGGCTGATCGTCGTCGGCGGAGCGGGCAGCCTGTTTGTGGATGAAGCCAAAACAACCAGAGTAGTAGAGACACCGGGCTTCCCGGACTTCGTTAAGCCCACGGCGCTGAACCAAGGGAAAAATCTTGAAATTCTGCAGGGCACGGAAGGTCTGAAATGGACCTTTGTCAGCCCGTCCGCAAATTTTGCTGTTGGGGCTAGAACCGGTTCCTATACCAAGGGTAAGGATCATCTGCTGGCCAACTCCAAGGGTGAAAGCTACGTCAGCTATGCAGATTACGCTATTGCTATTGTAGATGAGCTCGAACAGCCGCAGCATATCGGGGAACGGTTCACGGTTGTTTCCGAGTCCTGAGCCGCAAGTGAATGGTGGATGATTAATTAGTGTGCAGGAGGCATAGCCGGATGATGCGGCCATGCCTCTTTTTGGGATATAATAAAGGGAAATTGTATGGAATGGAGCTGAGGCAGCTTGGAAACTTTTCTTGCGGTACTGTTAATGCTGGGGCTCATTGCGGCATCCAATGTTGTGAACAGGTTCATTCCTTTTGTGCCGGTTCCCCTGATCCAGATCGGTCTTGGAGTTATCGCCGCACTGGTTCCTACGGGAATACATATGCATTTTGAGCCTGAGCTTTTCTTTGTGTTATTCATTGCTCCGCTGCTCTTCAACGACGGCAGGCGGACACCCCGCGGGGAGCTGTGGAATCTGCGGGCGCCGATTCTGCTGCTGGCGCTGGGGCTGGTGTTTGTCACTGTGGTTGTTGCGGGATATGCCATCAACTGGATGATTCCGTCCATTCCGCTGGCTGCAGCTTTTGCGCTGGCGGCAATCCTCTCGCCGACTGATGCGGTCGCGGTAGGCTCGCTGGCCGGAAGAGTGCATCTGCCTGGCAGCATCCACCGGATTCTCGAGGGGGAGTCGCTGATGAATGATGCCTCCGGCCTGGTTGCCTTCAAGTTTGCGATTGCCGCTGCGGTCACCGGTGTATTTTCTCTGCCGAAGGCGGGTCTAAGCTTTGTTATCATTGCTGCCGGAGGTCTGCTGCTGGGGGCAATACTTTCTTTTTTGCTGATCCGCCTAAGTGTGTTCCTGCGCCGGTTTGGCATGGAGGATGTTACTATGCACGTCCTGCTGCAGATCCTTACTCCGTTCATTATCTATCTGGTTAGTGAGGAGATCGGGGTCTCCGGCATTCTTGCCGTTGTCGCAGGCGGGGTTGTATATGCGATTGAGAAGGACCGGGCCGCTTCTCCGCAATATAAGCTGCAGCTGGTATCGGCGAGCACCTGGTCAGTCCTGCTGTTTGTGCTGAACGGCCTGGTCTTTCTGATTCTTGGGGTGTCAGTGCCGGATGTCGTTGAGGTCATTTACCGGGATGAGTCGATTAACAACTTTATGGTGTTCGGGTATGTGCTGGTCATTACCGCCCTTCTGATTGTGCTGCGCTTTGTCTGGGTGTATCTGTATTCCCTGATTGAAAATCTGAGGTTTAAGGACAAGCGGACCCCGCTCAAATCGCTGGTGATTACCTCAGTCTCAGGTGTCCGGGGAGCCGTTACACTGGCCGGTGCGTTCTCTATACCTCTGGCATTGGGAGACGGAACCCCGTTTCCTGAACGCGACTTAATCATTGCGCTTGCGGCCGGTGTTATTCTGATGTCTCTGGTAATCGCAAGTATTCTGCTGCCGCTGCTGGCAGGCAACCCGGAAGAGACGGTTCTCCAGGCAGCAGGCGGAGGCAGTACAGAGCTGGCGGCAAGATCGGTGGTTATAGATGCAGGAATGAGCATGCTGCGGAGCCTTGTCACAGAGACCGGGGAACGCGCGAACCAGCCTGCGCTGCTGGAGTTCACCGACAAGATTGACCGCATCTGTGCGCTCAGGCAGGATAATGATCCGGCAGCAGAACGAATGCGCCGCCTGGGCGTTGAAGCGAGGCTGAACGGTCTTGAGGCGGAACGCACCGAGCTGAGGCGGATGACGGAGACCGGAACGATTCCAGCCCCTGTTGCAGTGAAAATGGAGGAAATGCTGGATCATACTGAATCCATCCTGTGCCAGCGGTTTGATACGCATGTGAAGTTCTCGCTGACCGAGCTTCAGCGGCTGTTCTCGGGGCTTTTTACCGGCAGGCTCGGCGGTGAAGAAGGCAGGCAGGCGATCCAGAATGCGGAAGAGGCCCGCAAAGCCAAAATCGCTATGTGCCAGGCTGCCGTCAGTGCAGTCACCAGCGGGATCAATGATGAGAACCGTGCGGCGGCCGAGCGGGTTATCGATAAATATGAACGAATCGAATCAAGGCTGGAGCAGGGGGAAGGCTGGAGCAAAGACGGGATTGTTGACGATCAGAAGCTTGAGCTTAAGCTTAAGGCGATTCAGGAGCAGCGGGATACGGTACAGCAGATGTATCAGACCGGGGCGATCAATCTCAAGATTGCCGGCAGGCTGCGCCGGTTCGTCGATCAGCTGGAAACATCAATCTGGGAGGATTAACTATGGGGGAAAGCGAAACAATCGGGGTTGGCCTGCTTTTTGAGGAGATGACAGAAGAGCATCTGGCCGGTGTGCTGGATATTTATAATTATTACGTGCTGAATACGACCGTATCATTCCATACGGAGCCTTTGACTCTGGACGAAATGAGACAATCCGTATTAAGCGGCGATCCGCGCTTCAAATCATATGCCATTATGCAGGCAGGCAGTTTAGCGGGTTATGTCCTGATAACCAGGCATAAGAATAAGCAGGCTTATGATACTTCCGGTGAAATCAGTATTTATCTGAGTCCCGACAGCGGCGGGCGGGGGATTGGCGGGCAGGCTTTGATGTTCATAGAGCAAAAAGCGGCTGCCCTCCGCTTCCATGCTCTGGTTGCCACCGTCTGTGCAGACAATGAACCCAGCCGCCGTCTGTTCACCAGACACGGCTACGAACAGAGTGCCCTGTTCAGGCAGATTGGCCGTAAGTTCGGAAGATGGCTGGATATCGCCAGCTACCAGAAAATAATCGGACCGGCTGATCAATCAAACAGCTGATCCTGTTCATATAAAAGGCCGGCTGCGGAAGGGGGTTCCCTTGACCGCAGCCGGCCTTTTTCTGTATATACTTGCGGCTATTTACAGACCGCAGCCGTCAGGCCTTTCTCCGGCGGAACATCTGGCCCAGAACCTCGCTTAACACAAGACCTGTTGCAATGGCCCCGGATAACAGCAATGCCTGGACGCCGTATTGGATCGCCTGATTATTGTCATTCTCGACAAATTTGCGCATGGCATCATACGCCAGCCCTCCGGGAACCAGCGGAATGATCCCGCCGACACTGAAGATGATAACCGGCATTTTGTAGGAGCGGGCAAACAGCTGGCTTATCACACCGACCACAACTGTAGCCAGGAAGGTCGCGACTACCGTGTCCAGCTGTTTATCAAGCTCCAAGTAAAGAACCCAGCCGACCATTCCGGCAATCCCGCACTGCAGCAGCGCACGTGCCGGAGCATTGAACAGGATACAGAAGGCGGCGGCGGCAATGAAGCTGGTAACTAATTGCAAAATCATGAACGACAGACCTCTTTCGCACCGTATATTTTAGAAGAGTGACAGCACAAGCCCGATGCCTGTCCCGATAGCAAATGCGGTCAGGAAAGCATCTGCTCCCTTGGACAGGCCGGATACGAGATGGCCGGCCATCAGATCGCGGACTGCGTTGGTAATGAGAAGTCCCGGAACGAGCGGCATGACCGAGCCGATAATAATCTTGTCCATCTCCTGGCCGATTCCTGCCTTGACTGAGAGAAAAGCAGTCAGGCCGATCAGAAACGAGGCAGAGAATTCTGCGAAAAACCGGACCTGGACAAGCCGGTGCAGATAAGTTGCAGCTGCGAAGCCAAGCGCGGATACCAGCAGGGCCGGAAGTGCGTCCCAAATGCTGCCCTTGAACATGATTGTGAAGCATGCCCCGGTCAAGGCAGCTGCAGCAATCTGCAGCCAGGCCGGGTAAGCATGAGCGGCATCATCCACTTCCCCCAGGCGCTTGCGGGCTTCAGCTGCCGTTAGCTGGCGTTCGCTCAGCCGGCGGGAAATATCATTAACCTCAGACACCTTTTTCAGATCCGTTGTCCGTTCCGCAATCCGGAACAGCTTGACCGGCTCGAGCCGGCTCGTAGTGAACATAATTACTGTCGGGGTCACATAGCTGTGTGCTCCGGGAAACCCGAGCGCTGCCGCCATGCGCGACATGGTGTCCTCCACACGGTAGGTTTCTGCACCGCTTTGAAGCATGATTTTGCCGGCCAAAAGACACACATCAATAATATCATGCGTGGAAGTCATACTGTTGTTGCTTGTACTGTCCAACTTCGTTAGATCCTCCCCTGGAATGTTATATATCCGATTGTCGCCGCAATTCCGCAAAAGATCAACTATTATTCATTTGAAACGCTAGAAAGTTAAAAATTAATCGAAAAAATGAATTAAATATCAACTTTTCACTTTTATCTTACGATATAAAGATGAAGAAAATCACAAAATGTTACAGGACTAACCCTTTTTTTGCTTGAACTGAAAGGAGAATTTTATGCCAGGCGCTTTTCCGGAGGATTCCCTGCTTGAACTCTTTATCTTTGAAACGATGCAATCACTGCAGCAGCTGGAGGATTCCGTACTTGCCGGAGAGCAGCAGGATTCACTTCATCCCGAGGATATCAACCTCATATTCAGGATTATGCATACGATTAAAGGCTCGGCAGCTGTGATGGGATATGTGAACATCTCTGCACTGGCCCATGTAATGGAGGATTTGTTTTTTTATCTGCGTGATCGGCCTGAAGCAGCTTATGACAGCTCTGATCTGTCGGATCTGATGCTGCAGGGCATAGATTTCATTAAGCTGGAGACTGTCAAAATCCGCAGCGGAGATCCGGCAGACGGGGATGCTGCTGCTTTGGCTGAAGAACTGTCAGCTTATCTGCAGCTGCTGAAGATCAGCACGGAGACATCAGAGGAGACGGCCTGCCGTCAGCACCCGGTAGCGCAACCGGCTAAGGAGGTTAAGGCCGGATCAGCGGAGCCCGGGCGCTACAGGGCACTTCTGCGGTTCGAGGAAGCCTGCCAGATGGAGAATATCCGCGCCTTTGCTGTGATTCATCAGCTGGATGAAACGATAAGCTGTACTTTTACTTACCATCCTGATGATATTATTGAGAATCCCGACAGTGCAGATGTAATCCGCAGGGACGGATTTATTATTATGCTGGAAACCGCTGCCAGCGGGGATTCTGTTGCTGATTTCTTACGGAATGCCCCTTATGTCTGTGAACTGGAATTCGACAAGCTCCATACAGCCGGAGACGCAATAGAGACGTCCGGTATGGATGCGGAAATACTGTCTTTGGCGGATACACTGCCGGTTCATACTGACCGCAAGCCTGCAGGGCCGGCGGTCCGGGATAAGAAGTCCAGGGAAGCCGTCTCTCCGCCTGCACAGCAGACTATGATTAATGTGCATGTGTCCAAAATGGATAAGCTGATGGATCTGATCGGTGAACTGGTTATCGCCGAAGCCATGGTAACCCAGAATCCCGATCTGGCAGCCGTACACGGCCCGCTGGATAATTTCTCCAAGGCTGCCCGGCATTTACGCAAAATATCGGGAGAAATGCAGGATGTGGTTATGTCGCTGCGCATGGTTCCTATCTCAGCCACTTTTCATAAAATGGGCCGGATTGTCAGGGATATGACCCGTAAGCTGGATAAAGAAGCCAGCCTCGTAATTGTGGGAGAAGAGACAGAGGTCGATAAGCACATTATTGAGCATTTGTCCGATCCTTTAATGCATATCGTCCGCAATGCGCTCGACCACGGTATTGAGCTACCTGAGGAAAGGCTGGCTGCAGGCAAGCCGCGCAGCGGAACAGTGACGCTGGAAGCCAGGCATTCCGGCGGAGAGGTGATTGTCATGATCCGTGATGACGGAAAGGGGCTGCACCGGGATAAGATTATCCGCCGCGCAGCGGAGAACGGCCTCCTGAGCCGGGATGAACGTGAGCTTAGCGACCGTGAGGTGTACAGGCTGATCTTTCATCCGGGCTTCTCGACAAAGGACAGCATCAGTGAGTTCAGCGGCAGAGGAGTGGGCATGGATGTAGTGGTAAAAGATCTGGAAAAGGTGGGCGGCACAGCAACTGTAGACAGTGTGCCGGGTGCCGGCTCGACCGTCACTTTAAGAATTCCGCTTACCCTTGCCATTATTGACGGGATGAATGTCGGTGTAGGCAGTGCGAGGTTCACCTTGCCGACAAATTCCATTGTACGCTCCTTCAGGCCGGAACAGCAGGATCTGCTTACCGACCCGGAAGGAAACGAGTGGATTATGGTGCGCGGCAGCTGTTATCCGGTAATCCGCCTGCATAACCTTACAGCCGCTGCCGGAAGCGCCTCCCCCGTTGAGCAGGGCATTCTGATCATGGTCGAGGATGACGGGCGCAGCCTGTGTCTGCTGGCAGATGAACTGCTGGGACAGCAGCAGGTTGTTGTTAAAGCACTTCCGGACTATATTCTGAACAGTGCGGGAAGCAGGCCTTTTAGCGGATGTACCCTGCTGGGCGACGGCAGCATCAGCCTGATTCTCGATATCATCCGGCTGACGTCGTCCGTGAACGCTGTTTCGGGTCAATAACTTTCAGGAGGTGATCACTTTGTCAGGTAACAACGTATATGAAAACACGCCGGAGGAGGATACACAGAGGGATAAATATCTGGTTTTTTCACTGGGGAGCCAGGACTACGGTATTGAAATTCAATATGTTACAGAAATCATCGGCATTCAGCCGATTGCCGGGATACCGGATCTTCCGGAATATATTAAGGGAATTATCAATCTGCGCGGGACTATGATCCCGGTAATGGATGTCAGGGTGAGGTTCAGAATGGAGCCGCTGCCCTATCATGACCGTACCTGTGTCATTGTCATTAACATCATGGATGAGGTGCTGGGTCTTATTGTTGAGAGTGTGTCTGAAGTATTGACCATACTTCCGGGAGATACGGTTCCGGCTCCGGACATAACAGCAGGCGGCGGCTTTGTTACACGGATCGGTAAGACGGTGCAGGGAGTGAAGCTGCTGCTGGACTGCGGAAGGCTCCTCCGGGATGCTGAATTGGAAATATCAGGCGGAAGCAGACAGCCAAACGAATAAGGAGTAGATGATGATGAGATGGTTCAGTAACATGAAAATCAGTGCCAAACTGATAACTTCGTTCATTATTGTCGCCATAATGGCCGGCATTGTAGGAGTTGTGGGGATTGTAAACCTTAACCGGATCGACCGTGACTATTCGGAATTGTACGTTAATTATGGTATAGGTGTGGCTGATATCGGTAAGGCCGGAATTGAATTTCACAAAATCCGTGCGCTTACGCGTGATGCGCTGATCGATGACAGCACCGTGGACAGAGAAGAGATTCTGAATGAGATTAACGAGCTGGACATCCAGCTTATGGACAGTCTGAATGCCTTTGAAAAGAGCATCCAGAGCGAAGAGGCACAGGTAATCTTTAATGAGCTGAAAGCCGGTATACTTAAGTATGACGAAATTCGTGACCGGGTAATCGCTATGTCAGCCGGTGGACGCAATGAACAGGCGCTTACTTTGTTTTATGATAGCACATCTGGAATTGCTGCCAGTGCTAACGAGGCTATCGACAGCTTGTTTGCCAGCAAGGAGACTAACGGCTTAACCAAATCGGCGGAGTACACACAAGCCGCAGGCCGCACCACCATTATCATGATTGTTGTTGTAATTGTTGCTGTGCTGCTCGCTGTGCTGCTCGGGCTGATGATCTCCCGCATCATTAGCAGGCCGGTGGTCAAGCTGGTGCATGCGGCAGACCGAATTGCTGACGGTGACCTGAATGTGGAGATACAAACGGATTCCAGAGATGAAATCGGCCAGCTTGCAGCAGCTTTCAGACGCATGTCGGGCACGCTGAGCGAGGTGATGGGCAGTATCCGCGCCGCTTCCGAGCAGGTTGCTTCCGGAGCCAAGCAGATGTCCGAGTCCAGTATGGCATTGTCCCAGGGGGCAACGGAGCAGGCGAGCTCGATTGAAGAGCTTACAGCATCCATCGAAGAAATTGCTGCACAGACCTCCCGCAATGCACTGAGTGCAGAACAGGTGAACACCCTCGCCCGCGGGACCATGAACAATGCGGTGGACGGCAACGCCCGGATGAAGGAAATGCTGGGTGCTATGGAGCAGATCAATGAATCCTCCGGCAGCATATCAAAGATCATCAAAGTGATCGACGAGATCGCATTCCAGACGAATATTCTGGCACTGAATGCGGCTGTAGAAGCGGCGAGAGCCGGCCAGCATGGTAAAGGCTTCGCGGTTGTTGCCGAGGAAGTCCGCAATCTGGCGGCACGTTCTGCAGGTGCTGCCAAGGAAACTACAGTAATGATAGAGAGCTCCATCAAAAAAGTGGAGGGCGGCACCAGGCTTGCTGCTGCAACCGCTACAGCGCTTGAGCATATTGTCGGAGACGTCTCAAAGGTAGCCGAGATCATTGCTGAGATTACAGCTGCTTCGACAGAGCAGGCTGCCGGTATCAGCCAGATTAATCAAGGGGTAATCCAGCTGTCACAGGTGGTACAGAACAACTCCGCCACTTCGGAGGAGACGGCTGCCGCCAGCGAGCAGCTTGCCGGCCAGGCAGAGCTAATGCGTGATCAGGTATCCCGATTTAAGCTAAAGGAGCAGGGACATTACGCTTATGCCGGGCTCGATGAGCTTAATCCGGAGGTACGGCGCATGCTGGAGCAGATGTCGCTGGGCAGACAGGGTTCAGGCAGCGGGGCCGGCCAATGGCCGAAGGAACATTCCCACGCAGCTCCTGTGTCTATTGCGCTCAGTGATAAAGAATTCGGCAAATACAGCCTATGATCCCAATGACGGACCTTGAGTTTACCCAGCTTGCGGAACTTATCAAGCGCAGGGCAGGGATTCATCTCAAAGCGGAGAAAAGAGCCCTGCTGGCCGGCAGGCTCCAGAAGCTGGTTCAGGATAAGGGGTTGGCAAGCTTCAGTGAATATTATAATCTCCTTCAAGGCAGGAACCATACTTCAGCAGCGGAGCTGACGCAGCTCGTGGACCGGATCAGCACGAATCATACTTTCTTTATGCGGGAGCAAGGACACTTCACTTACTTCCGCCAGCAGGTGCTTCCAGAGCTGCTGCAGCAGCAGGGGGAGCGTGATCTGCGGATCTGGAGTGCCGGCTGCTCCAGCGGGGAAGAGCCGTATACGCTGGCAATGCTCATTGATGAGGCGTTCAGCGGGGACGGCAGAAGGGGCTGGGACACTCAATTGCTCGCTACGGATATCAGCAATTCTGCCCTGGAAGCTGCACGCAGAGGCAGATATAGCGCAGAGGCGCTGGGTGCTTTGCCGGAGCGCTGGGCCAGGCGTTATTTTGAACCGGAGGAAAAAGGGTATTATACTGTAAAGCCGGCTATCCGCAGCCAGGTGCTGTTCCGCAGGTTTAATCTTATGGATGAGAAATTTCCGTTTACCCGGCGGTTTCATGCTATATTCTGCCGGAATGTGATGATTTATTTCGATCAGGCTACCCGTATCAGGCTGGTGCACAAATTCTATGAGATGACGGAGCCTGGAGGATATTTGTTTATCGGTCATTCAGAATCGCTTGACCGTGAGCGTACGGCATACCGCTATGTAATGCCGGCTGTCTACCGCAAATAATAACAACGGCCACAGGGAAAGAAGGTTGGCTTTATGAAGAATACCCGGGCTATTCGGGTATTGGTAGTGGATGATTCTGTGCTGTTCCGGGAGGTTATCTCCCGGGGCATTTCGTCGGATCCGCAGATTGAGGTTGCAGCCCGGGCCGGTGATCCGTTTGAAGCCCGGGACGAGCTGCTGCGTGTACGGCCGGATGTGATGATCTGCGATGTTCAGATGCCGAGAATGAACGGAATTGAGTTCATCCGCCGGCTGCTGCCCCAGTATGCTATTCCGGTAATCGTCGTCAGCGGGGTTTCGGAGCTGGTATTTGAAGCGCTAAGCGCCGGTGCGGTTGATTTTGCAGCCAAGCCGGATATCCATTCTGCGGGAAGCGTCCAGCATTTTCTGGAGCAGCTTATTGTAAAAATCAAAAATGCCGTGCTGGCTAAAATTGTCACTCCGCTTCCGCAGATCCAGACTGGCGTTGCCGGCTATTTGGCTGACAAAAGTGGTGCAGGCACACCGGTTCCGTTCAAAGAAAGGCTCATTGTCATCGGTGCTTCAACCGGCGGAACAGAAGCCATAGCCAGTGTACTTAACGCATTGCCGGCAGAAATGCCGGGAATTGTTGTTGTACAGCATATTCCGCCGTTATTCTCGCGGATGTTCTCCGAGCGGCTGAATCTCAGCTCTGCGCTGACAGTGAAGGAAGCAGAGGACGGTGAGCTGGTCGTTCCGGGAAAGGTGCTGGTAGCTCCGGGTGACAGGCAGGTTAGCGTGCGCAGCCTGGGAGGCCAATACCGGCTTGAATGTACAGCAGGAGAGAAGGTGAACGGCCACTGCCCGTCGGTGGACGTGCTGTTTGCTTCAGCGGCCAAAGCGGCAGGCCCGAAGGCGGTAGGGATTCTGCTGACCGGAATGGGGTATGACGGGGCAAAAGGGCTGCTGGCGATGCGCCGCAAAGGCGCACACACGATAGGACAGGACGAAGCCTCATCCGTCGTTTACGGAATGCCGAAAGCGGCTTATGAGCTTGGTGCTGTAGAGAAACAGGCAGCACTTGCTGCTATTCCCCGGTTACTGCTGGCTATGCTGCAGTAGCCGGTTTTTTTATTTATCAATCGTACATAACCCCGTAGCTACACCCCCGGAGAAGATCGTCAGGATAGAATGGAAAAAGGTTTCTTTGGAGATCAGCACACCGCCTGCCCCGATAATTACAATATCGCTCAAAAAAATAATAATCCCTACGTTCAGCGGAATGTACCGCTTGATAAACTTGGCCAGCAGATCTGTCCCGCCTGTGCTTGCCTTGAAGCGCAGCATCAGACCGAGTCCGGTGCCCATAAGAAAGCCGCCGATGATCGCGCTTGAAATGGAGCCGATTTCAATATAATACAAAAAGTAATATTGCAGCGGCCCCAGCAGCTCGATCAGGAAAGAAGAGGTAAGCAGCCCAAGAATGCTGTTGTAAAAAATATCCCGTTCCTTCATCCAGGCTAACAGGAAAATAGGCAGGCTGCAGCAGATCACAGCCAGTCCGATTTTGATGCCGCTCATATAATTGATAATAAGGGCGATGCCGATGATTCCGCCGTCGAGTATTTTGTAGGGGACGAGAAAAAAGTTAGTTCCGGCTGCGATAAGCAGGCTCCCCAGCAGGATAATTGCAAACCGTGACAATGGACGCATATTCAACATCTCCACTAGTAAGGCATGTCTTAATGAATATGCGGTAAACTGGAAAAAAATAGCCGAAACACAAAAAATCCTGCTTGCGCAGGATGAATGGGCGATATGCCCTATACTTATACAAGCGCCGGCTCCGGCGATTTGAGCTGAAGCGGCGGCGGTACCAGCCAGCCCTTTTTCTTGTTTAATTTGAGTAATTCTAGTCCAAGCGCAGCCATCTGATTATGGAATTTCTTATACATGGCGCCAAGATCCTCACGAATTGACATTCCCATGGCCTGGCTGCATATAACAAGGCCTGCTGCAGATGAGGTGCTTAAAGCTGCAGCGATTTCCGGGTCGGAGAATCTGGCTCCGGCCGGGATTTCCTCAAGCTTCACCGAGGGGCGGTCAGGCAATACCGGCGGTGGAGTGAAGCCGTGCAGCTTCAACAGCTTATCGCATTCTTTGATTTCCAGATATACCTGGTCTATGCATTCGTCGATGATCTTTTTCAGATCACGGTCACCGGCATGATAGTGAAATGCCTGATATGTGGACAATGCCATTTTGGCTGAGGCGGAAAACTGCCATAAATCATAAATTTCCCCGTAATGAAGAGGCTCATCCTTCGGGTTCCCGTTAAGTACTCCAGACATATCCATATCTCCTTCGAAAAAATATAATTAAGAACGTGAAGTTAGATTGTCCGGCAGAGCTTATTTTATACGGATACATCCTGAAGCCAAGCCAATAAGACTTGCTGCCCCCACGCCGGAATCTGCTTGTACACAGGATGCCGATTACCAGAGGGGGAATATACGCTTGCTTACCGTGAATACCGCTTGCGGTAACGGAGCGGGGAGATGCCCACCTTGCCGGTAAACCTTCGTGAAAAGTAAGCCACACTCTCAAAGCCCGCCCGTTCGGCAATTCCGCCCACAGATAATTCTGTCTTCAGCAGCAGCAGCTTGGCCTGCTCCAGCCGGTAATCAGTCAAATATTCCATCGGTGTCAGCCCGTAGACTCGCTTCATGCAGCGGGCAAGGTAATTATAATGAAAATGAAGCTCCTCCGACAGAAGGGCGTTCGTAAGCGGTTCCGCATAATGATTGCGGATATAAGCCTCCGTCTGCTCGGCAATCTCGACAGCATGGCTGCCGGCTGTATCCTGCTGGACCTGATCCATCATCCGCAGCATTTCCTCGAATATCCGCTGCTGCTGCCATACCGCTCCTGAGCGCCGGACACGGTTCAGCTGCAGCAGCAGCTCAGCCTGGCCGCTGCGCTCAAACGGGTCCGGCAGCGGACCAAACTGCGGCATCCTGATGGTATAAGGATAGGTTAGAAACTGCCGGAAGTGGGCATCCCGGTCAGCATAGACCGGCTCGCCCTCCGCTTCGGCCCACTCCCCTACAGTGTGAAAATGAACCCATATAAAGGAGGTAGTCACCTCGCAGGGCCTAGCCGGGTAATGATACCGGTCAGGCAGCAGCAGCAGGCTGTGACCAGCAGGCACGGCCCACTGCTTATGCTCCTCTCCGAGATAAAGGCAGCCCTGTTCAACGAGAATCAGATCAAACTTGCCCATCGCTTTGCGGCTGGGATGCTGGTCTCCGGGCTGATAGACGGTACGGTCACATTCCAGAAAGTAAGGGAAGGGCGGCGCCGCCAAGTGAATATATGAAGGTGGGAAAATCATCTTCAGGCTCCTCTCCGGATGTGTGAAATAGTACAAAAACAGGGTTGTTTCTGCTCCTGTTTTTGTTTCATTTTACCGCCTATAATAGCAATTAGCGAGGAGAAATATATAGCGGAGGGAATATAAATATGAACAAAATTACACAGCCAGCAACAACGCTTCCTGGCACTACCGAGATTAAAGATGAATTCTGGGGCCGTTATATCAAGCTTGTACAGGATGTTGTGATCCCTTATCAATATGAAGCGCTGCATGACCGTGTACCGGAAGCCGAGCCGAGCCATGCTATTGCCAATTTTGAAATCGCTGCCGGAAGAAAAAGCGGTGAATTCAAGGGCTGGGTGTTCCAGGACAGTGACGTGGCCAAATGGCTGGAAGCGGTCGGCTACTCTCTGAGCATTAGACGTGACCCGGAGCTGGAGCGCCAGGCGGATGAGGTTATCGATCTGGTCGGCGAAGCGCAGCAGCCTGACGGGTATCTGGATACTTATTTTATCGTTAAAGAACCGGGGAAACGGTGGACTAATCTTCAGGATTGCCACGAGCTCTATTGCGCCGGACACTTCATCGAAGCAGCAGTTGCCTATTATGAAGCGACCGGAAAAGACAAGCTGCTGAATATTGTCCGGCGGCTGGTTGATCATATCGCAGACGTCTTTGGACCTGAAGAGGGTAAGCTTAAAGGTTACGACGGACACCAGGAGATTGAATTGGCGCTGGTGAAGCTGTACCGGCTGACCGGAGAAAAGAAATACCTTGAGCTTAGCAGCTTTTTCATCGACCAGCGCGGACAAGAGCCTAATTTCCTCCGTAAAGAGTGGGAAGAACGGGGTCAGGTTACACATTGGAGCGGCAAAACAGACAAGACGGATCTGGCTTATCTCCAGGCGCATCTGCCGGTCCGTGAGCAGAGCGTAGCAGTAGGACACTCTGTCCGTGCAGTTTATATGTATACGGCAATGGCGGATTTAGCCGCTCATACCGGGGACCAATCACTGCGCGAAGCCTGCGAGCGATTGTGGCACAATATGACCCGCAAGCAGATGTATATAACGGGAGGGATCGGTTCGACCCATCACGGTGAAGCGTTCACCTTTGATTATGACCTGCCTAATGACACTGTATATGCTGAGACCTGCGCTTCAATCGGGCTGATCTTTTTTGCAAAGCGCATGCTGGAGCTGATTCCCGATGCGAAGTATGCGGAAGTGATGGAACGGGCGCTGTACAATAATGTGCTTGGCTCTATGGCGCAGGACGGCAAGCATTACTTCTATGTGAATCCGCTGGAAGTGTGGCCGCAGGCCTGCAGCTGTAATCCGGGCAAGCATCATGTAAAAGCAGAGCGTCAGGGCTGGTTCGGGTGTGCCTGCTGCCCTCCGAATGTGGCGCGTCTGCTTACTTCACTGAACCAGTACATTTATTCGGTGCACGGCGATACGTTATATACGAACCTGTACATCGGAAGTGAGTCCAGCTTCAAGCTTGGCGGGCAGGAGGTTGCGGTCAGCCAGCAGAGCAGCTATCCGTGGGAAGGCAAGGTGCAGCTGAAGATAGACCCGGCTGCGGCTGCAAAATTCGGTATTGCGGTGCGTATTCCAGCCTGGAGCGCAAGTGCAGAGCTCACTGTTAACGGAGAGTCAGTTGATATTACTTCTGTTCTGGAGCAGGGCTATGCCGTTATCCGCCGCACCTGGACAGCCGGTGATGTCATTGAATTAAGCCTCCCTATGACAGCAACCCGTATCTACGCCCACCCGCAGCTGCGGGCGGATGCCGGCCTGACAGCCATTCAGCGGGGACCGCTCGTCTATTGTCTGGAGGAAGCAGATAACGGGGCAACGCTCAGCTCCATTTCGCTGGATGGAGCAGGAGCATTCACTGAGCGCTTTGAAGAGTCGCTGCTCGGCGGAGCCGTCGTAGTGAAGACAGATGGCTTCCGGATCGATGAGGGAAGCTGGAACGGAGGCTTGTACGGCAGTATGAAGGCCGGGGTTACGCCTGTTGAGGTTACGGCCGTCCCTTATTACCTGTGGGGCAACCGCGGCAGCGGCGAGATGAAGGTATGGGTCCGGGGTTAGCTTTTGACATACCGGCTCTCGACAAAAGCTGTAAGACAGCTGATTGAGTAATCAGTCTCGGGGCTAAGCGTCGTTAACAGCAACTTTTAGACCGGCATTGGCGTCTCATAAGTATCCGGGAATAAGGAGGATACTTATGAGACGTTTTTGGATGATGCTGTCTATACTGGCAGTGCTGCTGCTGGCAGGCTGTGGAGACAACGGTCAGCTGAACGGGGCAGGCGGACAAGCTGCAGAAGCAACGCAGCCCGTATCTGAAGCATCCGGAAGTCCTGTGTCTGTGCCGTCAAGCGCACAGGAAACCGCTACACCGCAGATGGCGGAAGCCGTGGCATATACGCGCGAAATAGCTTTTGATATCGATGCCATTGCTGATCCTATCGTTAATGATGAGATCAAAGCCAGCTTGAAGGACGCGCTGGAGGGAATCGTCAACGAGGATCAGGAACAGTTCAACGGGGCTTTTACAACACAGGAGCTGGCTCAGGCGAATGAGTACGGATTTAAGACCGGAGGCGGAATTATTTTCACCGGAGTGGATTATATCTCCAACCAGCCGGAGGGAAGAGTAGTAATGAACGTGAATTACAACTGGATAACCGCAGACGGTGAAGAGAGGGAGGACAGTCCGAATTACTGGTTCATGCAGAGCAAGGAAGGCAAGTGGGGACTGGTTACTATCGACTGATGCGACGTGGAACGTACGATTTCTTAGCCAACATAGGAGACTGTAGTATCTCGCTCAGAGCATGCTTTAATTTCAGTAGCTTCTTATCCTTATAACCAGACAGACGGAAGCGGAGGCGGAGGCGGCTCTCAGCTACCATGACTAAGGTGTTTAACTGTACTTTGTACAACTAAAACACCTATTTTTTTGCGAAAATGGATTATAGTTGCACTTTGTACACTTAAAAGTACTCAAAAACTCCGAATTAGGCTATCCGGCCTGTTTTAGTTGCACGGAATACACTTAAAGCGCATAAAGGCAACTATTTACCAGATTTAGTTGTATAAACTGCAGTTAAGCCGGCTTACTTGAACCTGCATGTAGAAAGATATGACTATGGAAGCAGGAGGATGTGCGGGATGTAGTTTGTATAATAGACTGTTTAACGAATCCATTGTTCATCCGAATTTTCAGCATCTAGTGTACAACATACAAAAGATTCAGCATACAGAGTAAATTGAGCCAAGCAGGAGCATCCAGCAACGCCATTAGCACGCACATTAGCGCAGAAGCTCCCGATAGCATGTAGCTCCCGACAGTATTAACTCTCCGCAGCATATAGCTTCCGGCAACATTGAGCTCCCACAGCACGTTACTCCCGGCAACATAAAATTCCCCGTAGCACTGAACCCGGCAGCCGTACACACAAAGAACCCGGTTACGCCGCATCAGCGGATAACCGGGTTCTTTTACATATAACAGATTTAAGCTTACGCCCGCCTCAGCGGCCTCAGCAGCTAATTAACCAAGCGTGACAACAACCTGGTGCACAGCGCCGTCGCCGACTGGAGTAATGATATTGCCTTCAACAGCAGCGCCGTCGAGGGTCAGGCTGGCAACACCCTTGGATACATGGTTCGGGTTCTTAATGTTGATGACATAAGTGTCGCCGCGGAAGACGCGGGTGATTTCAAAGCCATCCCACTCGGAAGGGATACAAGGATCAACCTTCAGACCGGCAAAATCAGCCTGGATACCAAGGATCGACTGGGTAATCGCTACATAGTTCCATGCAGCTGTACCTGTCAGCCAGGAGTTCTTCGCTTCACCGTGACGCACAGCGTCTTTACCGGCGATCATCTGCGAATACACATAAGGCTCCATACGGTGCACTTCACTGATATCCTCCAGGTAGGCCGGAGCGATTTTTTTGTAGATTTCAAACGCTCTGTCCCCGTGTCCAAGCACGGTTTCGGCGATCATGATCCACGGGTTGTTGTGACAGAAAATACCGGCATTTTCCTTGTAACCCGGAGGGTACGTGGAAATTTCACCAAGGTTCAGATAGTACTTGGAGTAAGCAGGCTGCTGCAATACGATACCGTATTCAGTATCCAGGTGCTCCTCTACAGAAGTCAGGGCCTTGGCTGCCTCGCCTCCTTCTACACCGATACCTGCCATAACGCAGATACCCTGC
>RCUO01000251.1_pt1 | contig 30979 bp, 26 predicted proteins | sample 2166161 | NCBI WGS metagenome assembly RCUO01 (sample SAMN09932617, study PRJNA488358) | compost metagenome | feature: garden; material: soil; isolation source: compost soil in cyclohexanecarbonitrile-enriched culture | place: Germany: Experimental Botanical Garden Goettingen | collected 2016-01-27
TCGGTCGTTTCATCTACATGAAGTACACCCAGCGCTTCTGATCCACGCGCTGGCGAAACACCACGACCACGGCCCTTCGGGGCCGTGGTTTTTTTTTGCCCCTGAACTACGCAGGCAGCGCTCTGCCCGGCCGTCATCGCGCTGTCGCAAAGCGGTCATGTCGGCTACATCGCAAGGCCCGAGCATGCGTAAAACCGGAGGCCCGCCATGCGCTATGCCATCGTCACCGAAACCTACCCGCCGGAGATCAACGGCGTCGCACTGACCGTGCAGGGCCTGGAGCAGGGATTGCGCGCGGCCGGCCATGAGGTCGACCTGATCCGCCCGCGACAGGCCAGCGAAGCGCTGGAGGCGGCGCCGGATACCCTGCTGGTACCGGGCGCGGCCTTGCCGCGTTATCCCGGCCTGCGCTTCGGCCTGCCAGCACCGATCCGGCTGGGCAGGCACTGGCGGCAGCAGCGCCCGGATGCGATCTACGTGGCGACCGAGGGCCCACTGGGCTGGTCGGCGCTGCGCACCGCACGCCGCCTCGGCATTCCGGTGGCTACCGGATTCCACACCCGCTTCGACGAATACCTGCCCGACTACGGCGTGGCGTGGCTGCAGTCGGCGGCAATGCGCTGGATGCGCCGCTTCCACAACCAAGCCGAGGCGACCCTGGTGCCGACCCGCGAACTGCAGGAATTCCTGACCGAGCAGGGCTTCGAGCGTGTGCGCCTGCTCGCGCGAGCGGTCGACAGCCAGCAGTTCGACCCGTCGCGCCGCGACCCGGTGCTGCGCGAGGAATGGGGCATCGATGGCACGGGGCTGGCAGCGATCTACGTTGGCCGCATCGCCGCCGAAAAGAACCTCGGCCTGGCGGTGAAAGCTTTCCGCAAGCTGCAGCAGGTGCGACCTAAAGCGCGTTTCATCTGGGTCGGCGATGGCCCGGCGCGCGAGAAGCTGGCGCATGAGAATCCCGATTTCATCTTCTGTGGCATCCAGCGCGGCGATGCCCTGGCCCGACATTTCGCCAGTGGCGATCTGTTCCTGTTCCCCAGCCGCAGCGAGACATTCGGCAACGTGACCCTGGAAAGCATGGCAAGCGGCCTGGCCACGGTCGCTTTCGACTACGGCGCGGCCCGCGAGTACCTGCGCAACGGCGAGAACGGTGCGGCAGTGGATGACGACGAGCAGTTCGTGCAGGCAGCGGTTCAACTGGCTGCAGATGATGCCCTGCGCCGCGAACTTGGCGGCAACGCGGCACGGGCGATGAAGCGGCTGCACCCACAGCAGGTGGTGGCGGAGTTCGAAAACCTGCTGGCGGAACTGGCCAGCGCGCGGAGGAGCGGACATGCGCACCACGCCGCTTGAGCTGCTGGCCGGTCGCGAAGCTCGCTTGTGTCGCCGTGCCAACCACTACTGCCGACGTCGCCGTGTGCGCCGCGTCTTCTCGATCATCAGCCGGCTCGGCGATGGCGTGTTCTGGTACGTGTTGATGGGCGCACTGGTGCTCATTGATGGCTTCGATGGCCTGCGTGCATCGGTGCACATGGCTGCCACCGGCCTGGCCGCGCTGCTGCTGTACAAGGGTCTGAAACGCTGGACCCGGCGACCACGACCGTACGCGGCCGACCTGCGTATCCGTGCCTGGGTGGCGCCGCTGGATGAGTTCAGTTTCCCGTCCGGGCATACCCTGCACGCGGTGTCCTTCACCATCGTCGCGCTGGCCTACTACCCCTGGCTGGCACCGCTGCTGGTGCCGTTCACCTTCGGCGTGGGCCTGTCGCGCGTCGTACTGGGCCTGCACTACCCGAGCGACGTTCTGGCGGCCACCGGCATCGCTGCACTGCTGGCCTCGGCCAGCTTGGCCTGGCTGCCGTTGCCGGTGTGATGCCCCGCGACTGCGCAGGGCCCTGCGCTACCGGCAAAGCGATGCCCTAGAATATCCGCATGACCACGCTGTTCATCTCCGATCTGCATCTGGACCCCAGCCGTCCGGCCATCACCGACCTGTTCCTGCGCTTCCTTCGCGAGGAGGCGCCCGGCGCCGACGCGCTGTACATCCTCGGCGATCTGTTCGAAGCCTGGATCGGCGATGACACCCCATCGGCCGCAGCCGATGCGGTAGCCGATGCACTGAAGGTACTGTCCGACAGCGGCGTGCCGGTGTTCTTCATCCGCGGCAACCGTGACTTCCTGCTCGGCGAAGACTATGCCCGCCGCGCCGGCCTGCGCATCCTGCCGGACCCGTGCATGATCGAACTGTACGGCCGCCCGGTGCTGCTGCAGCACGGCGATCTGCTATGCACCGATGACATCCCCTACCAGCAGTTCCGCGCCCAGACCCGCGATCCTGTCTTCCAGGCGCAGTTCCTGTCGCAGCCGCTGGAAGCGCGCATCGCCTTCGCGCAGAAAGCGCGCGATGCGAGCCAGGCGCGCCAGTCGGAAATGAAGCAGGGCGACCGTGCGCAGTTCGAAACCGTCACCGACGTGGCCCCGGCCGAAGTGGAAGCCACTTACGCGCGCCATGGCGTGGACACGATGATCCATGGCCATACCCATCGCCCGGCGATCCACACCCTGCAGGCCGGCGGACGCAGCTGCACCCGCATCGTGCTGGGCGACTGGTACGAACAGGGCTCGGTGCTGCGCGTGGATGCCAACGGCTGGCGTCTGGATTCGCTCAGCCGCGAATGATCGATCGCAAGGTGCCAACCAAGGTTGGCATCTACCAGAGCAGGAGCACGCACTCTGGTAGACGCCGACCTTGATCGGCGCTTGGCCTCAGCGGAAGGCCGCGATGGTGGCCTTGGTATTGACCAGCACACGCTGGTTGTCGGCACTGCTGGCGATGCCCATCGGCACGCCGTTGTAGCTGATGTTCGGATTGGACCAGTAGTTCAGCCGCGGGCAGCCGGCCGAGCAGTCGTAGGCCATGATCGTGCGCCAGCGCGATCCGCTGGCCGGCTCATAGCGATAGCCATGGCCATAGGCATACGGTGACGTGCTCGGATCACTGGCGATATCGTGCCGTGCGCTCTGCAGGTGGCCGATTTCATGGGCGAACGAGTAGTAGCCGGTGGCGCAATCCCAGTACACCGCGGCAAACGCCGTCGACGCCGTGGAGCCGATGCCCGAGGCCAGTCCGCAGTAGCTGGTGTTGTTGATCAGGAGTACGCCAACGTCGGCGGCGGTGCTGTTGCGGCTGGTGTGGATGCTGTCCATGTAGCCGTCGCTGGTGCCACGGAAGCGCGACAGGTCGGTGGTGAAATTACCGGACTCGGTGTAGTTGGTGGTTTCATAACCGGCCAGCTGCAGGGTCAGGCCCACGTTGCTGTTGGTGTACCCCTGGTTGGATTCGGCGACGGCCAACTGCACCAGCGACTGCATGTTGCCACCGTAGGCGCTCACTGCAGCGTTGGTCGCCACCACCAGCACGCGGATGGTCGCCGGGCTGCCCGACGAGGCCTGCGCGGTGCCGAGGCGATCATTGGCCGGCATGGCGATCTTTGGCAACTGGTTGTAATCGGCCGGATGGTCGGCCGGCATCCGCGATTCATCCACCTCGACCAGCACGTGGCGATTGCCGAGCGGACGCAGGCGATACAGTTTGCCGTCCTTGCGGATCGAACCGGTGAGGGTATTGCCCGAGCGCACCAGGATCAGCGAGTTGCCCGGATCGTCCTGGCCATTGGACGTGGCCGCCTGCAGGCGATCGGACGGCGAGCGCAACTGGCCGTACCAGACGCTGCCACCATCCGGCAGCGCCTCGACCTTGCTGCGCACGGCCTGCACCTTCTGCCCGAGCAGCTCGAATTCCAGCTGCGGCTGCGCGGTGGCGGCGGCATCGACACGCACTTCCTGTACGGCGGCGGTGGACGGGGTGGCCAGCAACCGCCCCAGTGCCGGCTCATTGGTGGCCGATGCACGACTGAGCACGGTGACCGGCTCGAACAACGGCGCCGCACTCGCGGCCGCCGCTACCGACAATCCCAACAACAGACCACCTGTCGCTTTACCTATCGATCTGGACATCATCTTGTCGCTCCTTGGAGTGAAGTAGACAGCGTTGATGCAGCACGACCCGGGGTGCCGGGTTCGGCCATCAGGCCTGCGCAGGGCGTGTGAATTCAATAGCTCTTGACAGGCAGAGTCGCGATCTGTGATCCAGCGCATCCGGGTTCAGCGAGGTCAAAAGCGTCATTACACTTCTTCAACACGTGGCTTTCGCGCTACCGTGACGCAGCCACGACAAGGGATGCACATGCCGCCAGGACAGCAGCACAGCACCGACAGCGACGAACGCGGCCTGCTGCGGATCGGCCTGTTCTTCGACGGCACCCGCAACAACGCGCACAACCTGGCGCAGGGTCACCGGCAGGTGCCGCGACCGCGCCCTGCCCTGCTCCGCGCCGATGACGATTCGACCTACCAGAGCCGGCTGACCAGCAGCTACGACAACGGCGCCACCAACATCGCGCGCCTGCACCAGTTGTATCCGGACAGCCGACGCATACCAGGCAGCGCACCTTCGCTGGCGATCTATGTTGAGGGTGTCGGCACCCGCGACGATGCCGAGGACGACCTGATCGGCCTGGCTTTCGGGATTGGCGCCAGCGGCGTGCAGGCGAAGGTGCAGCGTGCATTGCAGGTGTTGCTGCCGGAGGCACTGTCGGCACTTGCCTCGCAGTGGCGCGTGCCGCTGCACAGCGTGCAGCTGGATCTGTTCGGCTATTCGCGGGGCGCAGCCGCCGCACGCGACGTGGCCAACCACCTGCGCGGGTGGGATGCCGCGCACTGGCGGCAGCTGCTGCAGCAGGCAGGGCTTTCGTGCAGTGCCGACTTCGCCCTGCCGCGGCCGACACTGCGCTTCATCGGCCTGTTTGACACGGTGGTTGCCGTCAACGGCGGCCGCGCCGACGAGCACCCCCGCATCGCCCTGCCCGCAGGCATCGCCGAGGCTGTGTTGCAGCTCAGCGCGCGCGATGAGCATCGCCAGCACTATGCGTTGACCACGGTGGCACCGACCCATCCCGAAATCGCACTGCCCGGTGTGCACGCCAACATCGGTGGAGGCTACGACCAGGTGGAGGAAGGGCCCAAGCTGCTCAGCCGGCCGCGACGGCAGCAGCTGCGCCGGCCCGGCGTGGAGGACTACCAGACACCGCCACTGGCCCTGCTGCAGGCGACGACCGCCTACGCGGAAGCACAGGCCGACGCCGAGCGCTGGCGGCAGCAGTTGGGGCTGAACCCGAAGGAAGTGTGGGTCGATGTCTGGCACCAGTGGCAGCAGCAACGACGCGCCGGCAGCCGCAGCGTGCTGATGTCGCCGGTGCTGTACGTCACCGCTGCGGTGGTCCTGCACCGGCGCATCGATTGGCGCTATCAGCTGGTTGCGCTGCAGGTGATGCAGAAGCACGCCATCGATGCCGGTGTGACCTGGACCGCCGACGCCGCCGAGGTGGCGGGTTGGGAGCTGCCCAGTGCGCTGCAGCCGATCGCGCGCCGCCTGATCGCCGGCCAGTCGCTGACCCCGACGCAGGAAGCGTTGCTGCGCCGCCGTTACCTGATGCAGTCCGCGCACTGGAACTTCGATGCGCTGGGCGATACCGCCCTGACCTACACCGCCGATGCCGGTGTCAGCGAGTTGCCGTATCGCCCCGGGCCGGGGTTGTTCTACATCAACCGACCGACGGTGGATGGCAGACGCGTGGTGTTGCCGAACGGGTGAACGGCATCCACGCATGGCGTGGATCTACTGCAAGCGCGCATGGCGTGGATGATGGATCAACCGACGCCGGTCAACCCGCCTGTTCGATCAGATTGGCGAGCTCATCCGCATCGAAACCGGCGAGCAGGCGTGCCTCGATATTGAACGGCCCGTGCAGGTAGCCACCGGCATACTCGACCAGCAGTTCCTTGAAACGTGCACGCGGTTCGACGCCGGCGCGCTCGCAGTACCAGCGGAACCAGCGCGATCCGGCGGCAACGTGTGCAACCTCCTCGCGCAGGATCACTTCCAGCACGTCAGCGGTTTCACCGTCGCCGACGTTGCGCAGTTTGTCGATCATGCCCGGGGTCACGTCCAGCCCACGCGCTTCCAGCACGCGCGGCACCAGCGCCATGCGTGCCAGACCATCGTGCGCGGTCTTCTCGCACATTTCCCACAAGCCGTTGTGCGCAGGGAAATCGGCGTACTCATGGCCGTGTGCCAGCAGGCGCTCGCGCAGCAGCATGAAGTGGCGCGATTCGTCGTCGGCGCAGCTCACCCAGTCGGCATGGAACGCCGCCGGCAGACCGCGGAAGCGGTACACCGCGTCCCAGGCCAGGTCGATCGCATTGAGCTCGATATGGGCGATGGCGTGGATGAACGCCGCGCGCCCCTCCACACCGCCCAGGCCGCGCCGGGGCACTTCACGCGGATGCACCATCAGCAGCTGCGGCGGCCGGCCCGGCATGCGGATCGGATCGGCCATCGGCGCATCGGCCGGTACGTTCAACCGGCCGGCGCGGAACGCAGCGGCGTAGGCCTGGGTCAGTGCGACCTTGCGCAGGGGATCGGCTTCGGCCAGGCACTGCTGCGCAGCGCGCAGCAGATTGCCGCCGACGTCAGGCACGTCGATCACCGCCTGGACCTCAGGCGCGGCGCTTGTGCTTGGCGTCGTCCGAACGCAGCTGCTGGATGCGCTCGAAGTAACCCGGCTCGATGCCCGTCGGGTAATGCCCGTTGAAGCACGACGAATCGAAGTTGCGCAGCGCCGGATTGCCTTCGCTCACCGCCGCTTCCATGTCTTCAATGTCCTGGTAGATCAGCCAGTCGCAGCCCAGGTGGGCTTCGATTTCCTCGATGCTGCGGTTGTGTGCTACCAGCTCTTCAGCGGCCGGCATGTCGATGCCGTAGATGTTGGGGTAACGCACCGGCGGCGCGGCGCTGGCCAGGTAGACCTTGCGTGCGCCGGCGTCACGCGCCATCTGCACGATCTGCTGGCTGGTGGTGCCGCGCACGATCGAATCGTCCACCAGCAGCACCACGCGGTTGCGGAACTCCAGGTGGATCGGGTTGAGCTTGCGGCGCACCGACTTCACCCGCTCACCCTGCCCCGGCATGATGAACGTGCGGCCGATGTAACGGTTCTTGATGAAGCCTTCGCGGTACTTCACCCCGAGCACATTGGAGATCTCCAGCGCAGCATCGCGCGAGGTGTCCGGGATCGGGATGATGGTGTCGATGTCGTGGTCCGGGCGCAGGCGCAGGATCTTCTCGCCCAGCTTGATGCCCATGCGCATGCGCGCCTTGTGCACCGACACGTTGTCGATCATCGAATCGGGGCGTGCGAAGTACACGTACTCGAAGATGCACGGGGTGTGTTCGGCCGGCTCGGCGCAGATTTCCGAGAACAGCTCACCGCGCGCGGTGATCACCAGCGCTTCGCCCGGCTGCACGTCACGCACGCGCTGGAAGCCCAGCACGTCCAGCGCGGCCGACTCGGAGGCCACGATGTACTCGTCACCCTCGGCGTGGCTGCGCTTGCCCAGCACCAGCGGGCGGATGCCATGCGGATCGCGGAAAGCGACCAGGCCCAGGCCCAGCACCACGCTGACCACCGCATAGCCGCCCTTGCAGCGACGGTGCACGCCGGCCACCGCGCGGATGGCGGCTTCCGGGCTGAGTTGGCGCTGCTGTTCCAGTTCATAAGCGAACACGTTCAACAGCACTTCGCTGTCCGAATCGGTATTGACGTTGCGGCGGTCCTGCTCGAACACCTGCTGGCGCAGGTCCTCGGTGTTGATCAGGTTGCCGTTGTGGGCCAGCGCGATGCCGTACGGCGAATTGACGTAGAACGGCTGTGCCTCGTCCATGCCTTCCGAGCCAGCGGTCGGGTAGCGCACATGGGCGATACCGACACTGCCTTCCAGGGTGGACATGGTGCGTGCATCGAAGACATCGCGGACCAGGCCAGTAGCCTTCTGCACCCGCAGGCGGCTGCCGTTGACGGTGGCGATGCCCGCCGCGTCCTGGCCGCGATGCTGGAGGACGGTCAAGCCGTCATACAACTGCCCGGCGACGTTCTGGTTGCCGACGATTCCGACGATGCCACACATGATGCGAGGTCTCCGCTGGGCTGTGCCCAGTTACAAGGAAGGTGGCCGTACCTGGCCAGAGTTGTCGCCGCGTCTGCGATCGACATTGGCCGGGTCGTCCGGCTCGATGCTGCCCGGTAGTGCTGGGGCGTCCGGGCGCACTTCGGCCGGATCATATGCCTCGCCCTGTTCCGCCTTCGCAGGCCGCAGCCATCCGCTGCCCGCCACTATCTGACCGAGTACGCCATTATCGCCTGTCGCCCCCGGCTTGCCCACTCCGGCGCTGGCGCTTTTGCCAAGCTCCATCAACGCAGATGGGGACAGTGCGTCCATCGGCAAGGCCTTGGGCAGCAGGTCGGTCCCCGGTGCCTGCCAGTGCGGCAGTTTGCTGTTCATCCAGCCCACGGCCGGGTTCAGCACCGGGCGCAGCGCCGAGCCGCGCCAGGAGGGTTCAGCGGTAAGCGGGGTGAAACCGGCCAGCAGCAGCAGCACGGCCGCGATGAGGCCCCCACGCACGGCACCCAGGACACCGCCCAGCAGGCGGTCCAGGCTGCCCAGCATGTTGCGGTGGACGATGGCCTTGATGACCATGCCGATCACGGCGACGACGACCATCACGCCGATGCCGACGCTGAGGTAGCCGCCGATGAAATGCTCGCCCCCGGGCGCGGCCGGTGCAGCCCACCAGCGTGCGGCGTCATTGCCGAAGGCGAAGGCCGCCCAGGCGGCCACCAGCCACGATACGGTGCCGATGACGATGCCGACGAAGCCGCGCAGCAACCCGAGCAGGGTGGAGGCGGCGATCACGATCAGCAGCACCACGTCGATCATGGCGCCCCGCTCCTTCGGCGGCGCTGGCAACGGGGCTGCGTACAGGTCATGGGTGCGGTCGCACCATGCCGGCCACGCCGACCTTGGCGGCAACCTGCGCCTTCAACTGTTCGGCATCGGCGCGGTTGGCGACCGGTCCGACGCGGACCCGGTGCAGGCTGCCCTTTTCGGTGCGCACCTGCTCGACGAAGGCGCTGAAGCCTGCCGCGCGGACCTTGTCGCGCAGGGCGTTGGCATCGTTGGCCTGGCCGAATGCGCCGAGCTGGACGGCAAAACCCACTCCGCTCGCAGCCGGTGCCGCCGGCGCAGTCGGCGGGGTGGCCGGCTTGCTGGCGGTCGTTTCCGGCTTCGGCTCGGGCTTCGGTTCCGGCTTTGCCACGGGCTTGGCCGGTTCCGGCTTGGTGGCCGGCGCTGTTGCTGCGGTCGGCGTGCTCGGCGGCAGGCTTTCACTGCGCACCGGGTTGCCGGTCGCCGACGGCGTAGACGCCGCGACAGGGGTACTGGCGCTCGGCGCGGGTGCAGGTGTGCTTGCCACCGGCGCGCTGGTTGAGGGCTTGGCATCGAGGGTGATGACTTCTGCCTTCACGTCGGCACGGACCTTCACCGCCTGCAGCCGGCCCGCTTCGGCCTGCGCACGGTCGGCATACGGTCCTACGCGCACGCGCCAGGCCGGGCGACCGTTGATCGATGCGGTTTCGATGAAGCCCGGAAGCTGCGAGCGCTTGAGGTAGGCGACCACCGCATCGGCATCGGCCTGGCTGCCGTAGGCGCCGAAGGTCACCGCGTAGTTGCCGGCGGCGACTGCTGGCGAGGTGTCCACGGTCGGCGGTGCAGCCGGTGCGGCGGCCTCCTCGACGGGACGGGCCTGGCCGCTCTGCAATCCGGTGGCGCCACCCGCAGGCGCGACCAGCGGCAGTTCGCGGGTTTCGAACTGGCCATCGGCCGGCGCATCGGGCGCGGCGATCGGCACATTGGCCACACCGCTGTCCGGGGCCGGGCCCTTGACGAGCATCGGCAGGAAGATGACGGCCAAGGCCACCAGGACGATGGCACCAATCAGACGCTGTTTCAGGGGCGTATCCACGTAGGGCAGGCGGCAGGCTGGACGTTGCGGTCGATTATACGGGTGCGCGACCGGGCGGCGTCGGTAATGGCTGAACGGCGGTCAGGCAGGGGCCTGCAGCCATTGCAGCGCAGCGGCTGCGGTATGGAAGGAGCCGAACACCAGTACCCGGTCGCCGCGTTCGGCACGGGCCAGCACCTGCGCCAGCGCCTGTTCGACCGTATCGGCCAGCGCCGCAGTGGCTGCGGCGGTATCGGCCAGGCGTACCTGCAGTTGCGCCGCGCTCTGCCCACGCGGGCCATCCAGCCCGGCCAGGGTCCAGTCGCTCACCACGTCCTGCAGGGCCTGCACCACGCCCACGGCGTCCTTGTCCTGCAGCGCGGCGTACACCGCCAGGGTGCGCCCGGGGGCAGCCTCGGCCTTCAGCGCGCGCGCCAGCTGGCCGGCCGCCTGCGGGTTGTGGCCGACATCGACGCGAACCTGCACGCCATCGCGCTCGAACGCCTGCAGGCGCCCGGCGATGCGCGCCGCGGCCACGCCTGCGGCCCATGCCGCGCGCGGCACCGGCTTGTCCAGTGCACGCAGCGCAGCGATCGCCGCACCGGCGTTGGCCAGCTGGATCGGCCCGGCCAGCGCCGGGGTCGGCAGCTCCAGGCGGGTGCCAACATCGCGCCAGCGCCAACGCTGCGCATCGATCGGTTCGTAGAAGTAGTCGCTGCCACCGCGGATCGCATTGGCACCTACCAGGTAGGCGCGCGCCAGCACGCTCGACGGCGGATCGGTCTCGCCCAGGATCACCGGCTTCCAGCCGCGGATGATGCCCGCCTTCTCGGCACCGATGGCCTCCCGGTCCTGGCCCAGCCATTCGGCGTGATCGATGTCCACGGTGGTGATCACCGACACGTCGGCGTCGACGATGTTGACCGCATCCAGGCGGCCGCCAAGGCCGACTTCCAGCACGGCCAGATCGAGATCGGCATCGGCGAACAACTGCAGCGCGGCCAGCGTTCCGTACTCGAAATAAGTCAGCGTCACATCACCACGCGCTGCCTCGACCGTGTTGAACGCAGCGACCAGTGCGGCGTCATCGGCGTCCTGGCCATCGATGCGCACACGCTCGTTGTAGCGCAGCAGGTGCGGTGAGGTGTACGCACCGACCTTCCAGCCCGCAGCGCGCGCGATGGCTTCGATGAAGGCAACGGTGGAGCCCTTGCCGTTGGTACCACCGACCACGATGGTGTGCCTGGCCGGCGTGCCCAGGCCCATCGCGGTGGCAACGGTGCGCACGCGCTCCAGTCCCATGTCGATGGTGGCCGGGTGCTGGCGTTCAATGTAATCCAGCCATTCGGCCAGAGTGGTCGGGGTGTTCTTCACGGCAAGGCTTCCAACAGGTACAGGTGGTTCAGGACAGGAAATTCAGAGTGCGCGGTGCTTGGCTTCGCCGAAGAACGGCGTGTGGTGCGCGCAGTCGTTCAGGCGCACCACTTCCAGGTTGTCCAGATCGGGGCCTTCAAGCAGGTTGAGGGTGGTCGGTGCCTGGCGGAAGGTCCACAGGCGGGAAATCGGCAGGCCCAGCACCTTGCACAGGATCACCCGGTTGACCGCGTCGTGGGCGACCACCAGCAGCGTGTCGTGTTCGCCAAGGCCTTCGGCGGCACGGGCCAGGCCGCGCCAGCTGCGCTCCAGCACCAGGCGCAACGATTCGCCGCCCGGCATCAGCACGGTGTCCGGCTCAGTGCGCCAAGCCTGCAGGCGCGACGGGTCTTTTTCGTTGATTTCGCTGGCCAGCAGACCCTCCCACTCACCGTGGGCGATCTCCTGCAGTTCCGGCTCGGTCAGCAGCATGTCGGCACGTGCAGCGCCAAGGGCCAGCTGCGCGGTGCGCTGGGCGCGCGACAGCGGCGAGGCCACCGCACGGGTGATGTCCACCGATGCCAGACGGGCGCCAAGCGCCTGGGCCTGGGCCTCACCGATGGGCGAAAGCGGGATGTCGATCTGGCCTTGGTAGCGGCCTTCGGCGTTCCACGGCGTTTCGCCGTGACGGGCAAGCAGGATGCGCATGCGTACAAGGGGTCCTTGGGGGAGGAGTTCCGGCGCAGTGTTCACATCCTGTGAAGTACGCGGAACAGGGATGATACCTGTTCGGCGGACCGGGCCGGACGGGGCATGAAAAAACCCCGCGACAGGCGTCGCGGGGTTTCAGGTTTCCTACGGATTCCGCCGGGCATGGCCCGGCGCTACCGGAGGCGGCCAGTAGATCCACGCCATGCGTGGATAGACCGCCAGCGACCGCAGACGGATCATTTCGCCAGGTTCAGTTCCTTCAGCAGCTGCGGCGCCGGCGCCACTTCCTGCATGATCCACTGCATGTAGCGGCTGTCGACGGCGATCATGCGGGTCATCACCGGGTCGAACACCCAGTTGGAGCTGACCGATTCCCAGTTGCCGTCGAAGGCCAGGCCGACCAGCTTGCCGTTGGCATCGAGCACCGGCGAACCGGAGTTGCCGCCGGTGATGTCCAGGTTGGACAGGAAGTTCACCGGTACCGAACCAATCCGCTTGTCTTCCAGGCCGCCATAACGCTTGGCCTTGACCGCATCCAGCAGCGCCTTCGGCGAGTCGAACGGATCTTCACCGGTTTCCTTCGCCGCAACACCTTCCAGGGTGGTGAACGGGGTGTACTTCACGCCGTCCTTGCCATAGCCCATGACGTTGCCGAAGGTGATGCGCAGCGACAGGTTGGCGTCCGGGTAGACGAACTCGCCCTGGCTCTTCTTGTAGTCGGCCACGGCCTGCAGGTACAGCGGACGCGCGGTCAGCGATTCGCCTTCGCGGATCTTCTTCTGCTCTTCCTGCTTCAGCAGCGCCGGCATGACCGCCACCGCGTACTGGATGGCCGGATCGGTGCTGGCTTCAAACGCCGCGCGATCGGCCTTGAACCACTTCAGGCGGTTGTCCAGGCTGCCCAGCTCGGTGCCGCCCAGCTTGGTCACCAGCGACTTCACCGCAGTGGCATCGCTGCCGGCCAGCCACTTGTTCAGCACTTCGTTGTCGCGCTGCGCGGCCGGCAGGGCCACGTACTGGTCGAGCCAGTAGGCCTGCAGCTGCTGGTCCATCTTCGCCACGTAGCGGCGATCCATCTGCTTCAGGCTGCCCTCGATGGTGGTCAGGTCGCGGTCCTGGTAACCGGCTTCGCGCTCGGCGTCGGGCTTGCTGCGCTCGATCGACAGGCGGTACAGAGTGATTGCCGCGCCAACGGCCGAGGTGTTGTTGAACTGGCCAACGAACAGGTCGCGCTCGCGCGTGGACTTGCTGGTGTCCAGGTGCTGCAGCAGCTGCGCGTGCGCAGCCAGCGCCGGCTTGCCGGCAGCGCCCTGCTTCTTCAGCCAGGCCAGTACCGCCGCTTCTTCAGCCTGCTTCTGGCCGGCTGCGTCGATGCGCTTGAAGCCTTCCAGCTGGCCCAGGTAGTTCTTGGCCACGTTGTTCATGCTGGCGGCGGTGGCGGCGTACTTCACCTTGACGTCAGCGTCGGCCTTGCCGGCGTCGGCGATCATCTTCAGCACCGCGTTGTAGTGGCGGGCGATGGTCGGGTAGGTGAAGCTGGCGGTCTCGTTGAACTCACCGGCCAGCGCGTAACGGTTGGTGCGGCCCGGGTAGCCGGCCACCATCACGAAGTCGTCGGCACCCAGCGGCGCATCGGCGAACTTCAGGAAGTGCTTGGGCTGGTACGGCACGTTGTCGGCCGAGAACGCCGCCGGCTTGCCGTCCTTGCCGACGTAGGCACGGTAGAACGAGAAGTCACCGGTGTGGCGCGGCCACATCCAGTTGTCGACGTCGCCGCCGAACTTGCCGACGCTGCCCGGAGGTGCATAGACCAGACGCACGTCCTTGATTTCCAGGTTGCGGAACAGGCGGTAGGTGTTGCCGCCGGAGAACGAGTACAGGCGGCAGCGGAAGCCGGCATCGGCTTCACAGGCGGCGACCTGGGCCTTGTCGAAGGCATCCAGCGCACGGCTGCGGGCCAGCGGGTCCTTGCCGGCGCCGGCGATGGCCGCCTTGGCCTGGGCGGTGACGTCGGTGATCTGGTCGAGCACGAACACGCGGGCGTTCGGGCCGGCGCTCAGTTCATCGCTGTGCTTGGGCGCGTTGAAGCCGTCCTTGATCAGGTTCTTCTGCGCGGTCGAGTTCAGCTGGATCGCACCGTAGGCACAGTGGTGGTTGGTGACCACCAGGCCCTGCGGGGACACGAAGCTGGCGGTGCAGCCGCCCAGCGCGACCACCGCGCCCATCGGGTCGCCGGTCAGGTTGGCCAGCTGTTCCGGGGACAGCTTGAGGCCGGCCTTCTGCAGCGGGCCGGCGATTTCCGGCAGCTGCTGCGGCACCCACATGCCTTCAGCGGCATGGGCGACCTGGACCAGCCCAAGGCTGGCGACGACGGAGAATGCAAGCAGGTTCGAGCGCATGGAGCGGCCCCTGGTAGTGGAACTCTCGATTGTAGCCCGCCGCCTTGCCCCGCCCCGAACCCCGGAAGTCATGGGGCCGGGCGCACCAATGCCCCGGTAGCAGCCAACCTTGGTTGGCACCCACGCATCCGCCGGGCATGGCCCGGCGAGCGCAGCGGCGACGTTCGAAACGCCCGCCTGCGCACAGCTTTCGTTCCACCAATGCACCCGCAGCGCAACATGGGAAATCCGCGCGGCGCCCTATAATCCGCGTTTTCCCCCTGATGAGTTCCACCCCGATGGCGCAGCAAACGATGAAGGCCCTGGTCAAGCGCGAAGCGGCCAAGGGCATCTGGATGGAAGAGGTTCCGGTGCCGACCCCGGGCCCCAACCAGGTCCTGATCAAGCTGGAAAAGACCGCGATCTGCGGCACCGACCTGCACATCTACCTGTGGGACGAATGGAGCCAGCGCACGATCAAGCCGGGCCTCACCATCGGCCATGAGTTCGTCGGCCGCATCGCCGAGATCGGCCCGGGCGTGACCGGCTACGAGATCGGCCAGCGCGTGTCGGCCGAAGGCCACATCGTCTGCGGCCACTGCCGCAACTGCCGCGGCGGTCGTCCGCACCTGTGCCCGAACACCGTCGGCATCGGCGTCAACGTCAATGGCGCGTTCGCCGAGTACATGGTGATGCCGGCCAGCAACCTGTGGCCGATCCCCGACCAGATCCCGTCCGAACTGGCCGCCTTCTTCGACCCGTACGGCAATGCCGCGCACTGCGCGCTGGAATTCAACGTCATCGGCGAAGACGTGCTGATCACCGGTGCCGGCCCGATCGGCATCATCGCCGCGGGCATCTGCAAGCACATCGGTGCGCGCAACGTGGTGGTGACCGACGTCAATGATTTCCGCCTGAAACTGGCCGCCGACATGGGCGCCACCCGCGTGGTCAACGTCGCCAACACGTCGCTGAAGGACGTGATGAAGGAACTGCACATGGAGGGCTTCGACGTGGGCCTGGAAATGAGCGGCAATCCCCGCGCGTTCAACGACATGCTCGACTGCATGTATCACGGCGGCAAGATCGCCATGCTCGGCATCATGCCCAAGGGCGCCGGCTGCGACTGGGACAAGATCATCTTCAAGGGCCTGACCGTGCAGGGCATCTACGGCCGCAAGATGTACGAGACCTGGTACAAGATGACCCAGCTGGTGCTGTCCGGCTTCCCGCTCGGCAAGGTGATGACCCACCAGCTGCCGATCGACGACTTCCAGAAGGGCTTCGACCTGATGGAAGAAGGCAAGGCCGGCAAGGTCGTGCTGAGCTGGAATTGATTCATCGTGGCTTCGCCACGTTGAATCCGCGCGGGTTTCCTTATCCCCGCGCCGTCGGCGCGCCCCCTTGAACAACAAGGGGGCTCTCCCCCAGCCGGGGCGAGGCATGCTGCTGGAATTGAAAAAGGCGCCCATTGGGCGCCTTTTTCGTGGACATCAGCGAAGGCGCATCAGTTACCGACGGCGACGCTCAGCATCACCCGGCTGTGCGCCAGCTTGCCGGAGTTGTCGCGGCCATTGCCGTCGGTGCCGTAGTAGCCCAGGCCGACATTGAACAGGCCGAACTGACGGGCGACGCCGACGTTCCAGTCGGTGTAGTCCTTGGCGATACCGTCCTCGAAGGTGCTGCGGCCGACGTTGGCGTTGAGCGTGAACTCCTTCGGCAGGCCCCAGCTGCCACCCAGGCCGAAGTACCAGCCATCGGTGCTGCTGTTCCACACATCGTTGCTGTAGGCCACCGTCAGCTTGTAGGTGTCGTCCAGCGTGGTGGTGGTGATCAGCTCGTTGTAGTTCTGGTGGCTGGACTTGAGGTAGGTGTAGCGGTTCAACAGCACGTCGACGTTGACGCGCTCGGTCACGTCCACGCCGTAGCCGATCAGGTAATCGACCTCGGTCTTCGGATCGCCCGGACCGAAGTCCACGCCCGAGCCCCAGACGCCGGCATACAGGCCGACCGGGCTGGTGTAGGTGAAGCCGGCCTGCAGGGTCGGATCCTCATCGGTCTGCGACACACCACGGAACAGGTAGTCCGAGACGGCAGTGACGTTCCAGCTGTACGGAGATTCGTTGTCCTGGGCGCTGGCGGCGAACGGCGCGAGGGTCAGGGCGGCGGCAATGGCGAGGCAGGCACGGGCGTGCTTCATGGGCGTCTCCGGTGGGGGCGGTGGCGTGGAAGGCGGGATCTGCAGCGGGCGCAGCGACCGGAGCCAGACAGGCCCGGTTCACGAATTTTTAACCCGTTTGCTATTGCGATGCAACATGTGCCGGCCATGGCGGTGCCCCAACCGGCCCGGTCCGCAGCCGTCGATGCCCGGTAGAATCAGCGGTTTCCCGTGCTGAGCCGTGCCCACGCCATGACCGACTCCTCCGCCCTGACCCGCCACTATGCTGAGGAACTGGACGCCATCCGCGCCCAGGGCCTGTTCAAGTCCGAGCGGATCATCACCAGCCCGCAGTCCGCCGAGATCACCCTCGAAGACGGCCGCAAGGTGCTGAATTTCTGCGCCAACAACTACCTCGGCCTGGCCGACCATCCGGACCTGATCCAGGCCGCGAAGGACGCGCTGGACAGCCATGGTTTCGGCATGGCCTCGGTACGCTTCATCTGCGGCACCCAGGACCTGCACAAGCAGCTCGAAGCACAGATCGCCAGCTTCTTCGGCAAGCAGGACACCATCCTGTACGCGGCCTGCTTCGACGCCAACGGCGGCCTGTTCGAGCCGCTGCTGGGCGAGAACGACGCGATCATCTCCGATGCGCTGAACCATGCTTCGATCATCGACGGTGTGCGCCTGTGCAAGGCCAAGCGCTTCCGCTACGCCAACTGCGACATGGCCGACCTGGAAGCGCAGCTGCAGGCCGCCGATGCGGCCGGCTGCAGGACCAAGCTGATCACCACCGACGGCGTGTTTTCGATGGACGGCTTCATCGCGCCGCTGGACGAGATCACCGCGCTGGCGAAGAAGTACAACGCGCTGGTGCACATCGACGAATGCCATGCCACCGGCTTCCTCGGCGCGACGGGCCGCGGCTCGGCCGAGGTCAAGGGCGTGCTGGAGAAGATCGACATCATCACCGGCACCCTGGGCAAGGCCATGGGCGGCGCACTGGGTGGCTTCACCTGCGCCAGCGCCGAAGTGATCGAGCTGCTGCGCCAGCGTTCGCGCCCGTACCTGTTCTCCAACTCGCTGCCGCCGCACGTGGTCGCCGCCGGCATCAAGGCGTTCGAGATGCTGGCCGCAGCCGATGACCTGCGCAGCACCCTGGCCGAGAACACCACCTACTTCCGCGAGAAGATGACCGCTGCCGGCTTCGACGTGAAGCCCGGCGTGCATCCGATCAGCCCGGTGATGCTGTACGACGCACCGCTGGCACAGAAGTTTGCCGAGCGCCTGCTGGAAGAAGGCATCTATGCGATCGGCTTCTTCTTCCCGGTGGTACCCAAGGGCCAGGCGCGCATCCGCACCCAGATCAGCGCTGCGCACAGCCGCGAGCATCTGGACCGGGCGATCGATGCGTTCACCCGCATCGGCGTCGAGCTGGGCGTGATCAAGGGCTGATCACCGGCGGGGTGGGATCCCTTTCCTGCGGAAAGGGCTCTGATCCTTCAGGCCAAAGCGTGCCGACCAAGGTCGGCACCTACCGGGGTCTCATGACGTGCCGACCCAGGTCGGCACCTACCGGAGTCTGATGAAGTGCCGACCCAGGTCGGCAACCACCCGGCGCTACTTCTTCTTTTTCTTCTTGTCCTTGGGCTCGTCCTTGCTGGCGACCACCACCGGCTTGGCGACAGCATCCTGCCCATTGCCCTTGGCCACGCGGATGCCATTGGCTTTCATCCAGGCATCGAACTGGTCGGCGGTCATCTTCTGGTCGCCGTTGCTCATCATGAAGCGATAGCTGCCGCGGCCATCCAGTTCCGGGGTCTTCACTTCAACCACCGGGGTCTCGGCCGGGCGATCGGCCTTGGCCGTCTTCTTGTGGCCGCCACACGCGGCCAACAGCACGATCGGCAACAACAGGCTGGCGCAGCGCAGGGTTTGCTTGAGGGTCGGGTGATACATGGGCAGGCTCCGTTCTGGACATTCGACAACCAGGCGCCCCCTACGCCTGGAACGGTGGCCGGCAACCGCCGGCCGTGGGCATCACTCAGCCCGGTGCAGCGGCCCCCAGCCGCTGCTGGTCGCTGACCTCCAGCGCCCGCCACTGACCCTTGCCGAGATCGCCGAGCGTGAGCTCTCCGATCGCAACGCGGACCAGGCGCAGCACCTGCAGGTCGAAGGCCGCCAGCAGGCGACGGATATGGCGGTTGCGGCCCTCGTCGAGGACCACCTCCAACCAGGCGGTCTTGTCGCCGCTGCGCAGCACGCGCACGGCCAGGGCGAGGAGGAATTCACCCTCGTCTTCGACACCGGCGCGCAGCGCCGCCAGGGTGTCGTCATCGGGCAGGCGATCCACCTGCACGTGGTAGGTCTTCTGCGGGCCGGTCTCCGGATCTGTCAGGCGCGCGGCCCACTGCGGATCATTGCTGAACAGCAACAGGCCTTCACTGGCCTTGTCCAGGCGACCGACAGGCGCGATCCACGGCAGGCCGGCGCCATCGAAGCAGCGGTACACGGTGTCGCGGCCACGCTCGTCCTGCACGGTAGTGACCACCCCGCGCGGCTTGTTGAGCATCAGGTACAGGCGCTGTGGTGCGCCCATCGGCTGGCCGTCGACCTCGATCGGCGGCGCCGGGCTGGCAATCGGAAATTCCGGATCACGGACGATGCGCCCGGCGACACGAACACGCCCATCGGCGATCCAGCGCGCGGCCTCGCTGCGCGAGCACACGCCCGCCTTGGACAGCACGCGCGCCAGGCCATGACGCACGCCAGCGGAAACCGCAGGGGGATTCGCACGCCCACGCGCAGCGTGGGAGCGGGCAGCGGGGGCAGCAGGTGGGCGGCGCGTGCGCAAGCCTCTGCTCCCCGCCGCGCTTACTTCTTGTCGACCGGCTTGGTCTCAGCCGGTACTTCGGCTGCGGCCGGGGTGGCGGCCGGAACCGGACGCGCCTTGACCACGCGTACGCCGCGCGCCTTCATCCAGGCGTCAAACTCTTCGGCGGTCATGCGCTTGCCGTTCTGGCTCATGTCGAAGCGCCACGGCGTGTTGTCGAACTCGGTCTGCGGCTTGTACGCGGCAGGATCATTCGGCTTCACCGCCGGCGCGCTCGGAATCGCCTTGGCGATGTTCTGGCAGCCATCGATGCGCAACCGCTGCAGCACCTGGTCCAGCGACTGTGACGGATCGTAGCTGCTGCCCAGCACGCCGCTGGCCATGCCCAACTGGCTGCTGCGGATATACAGCTCATCTGCCACCGGGGCGACGGCCGTGGCCGGCAACGGCAGCGGCGAAGCGCTGGTGTTGACCGAGCAATCGACCGCAGCGTGAGCAGCAGGAATCAGGGCCAGCGCCAGAACGGCAGCCGATGCAGAGCGCAGCATGAGGGCATCCACGGAAGGAAGTGACGCGGCGAGTTTAGCAATGCCACGTCATCTTTCAAGCGCCACTTTCAATGAATACGGCAACTCATTGGTTTCATGAGCAAATTGCCGACGAACGGTCGCCACTCAAGCGCTGATTCATCATTCCGGACCGCACAAACAACAAGACCCGGCCGAAGCCGGGTCCTGCTGTGTCTTACTGGCAGAGCGTCAGAACTTAGTTCTGGACGTTCAGCTCGGTACGACGGTTCTTGGCGCGACCTTCCGGATTGTCCGAACCATCCGGGTTGGTGTTCGGCGCAATCGGACGGCTCTCGCCGTAGCCGATCGGACCGGCCAGACGGCCAGCGTCGACGCCGTTCTTGGTCAGGTAGTTGTACACCGCGGTGGCGCGGCGCTCCGACAGCTTCTGGTTGTAAGCGTCGGTACCCTTCGAGTCGGTGTGACCGGCGACTTCAACGCGCAGATCCGGGTAACGCTTCAGGATCTCGGTGGCTTCGCTCAGGATGGCCACAGCGTCCGGACGCAGGTTCGACTTGTCGAAGTCGAAGTTCACGCCCTTCAGGTCGATCGAGACCGGCACCGGGCAACCGTCCGGACCGATGGTCTGACCCGGCTGCGAGTTCGGGCACTTGTCGTCGCAGTTGTTGACGCCGTCACCGTCGTCATCCAGGTCGGCGCAGCTCGGGGCAACCGGAGCCGGTGCCGGAACAGCAGCCACCGGGGCCGGGCCCAGCGGGATCACGACGCCGACCGAAGCCAGCACATCGCCGAACCAGCTTTCGTCGCGCGCGGCGATGCTCTGGTCGTCGAAGTCAGCGCGGTAGGCCACTTCGGCGCGGACAGCAACGCGCTTGTCGAAGGTGGTCTGCAGGCCGACGCCGAGCTTGGCGGCAACGTTGCCGTCCTTGCGGTCGGCCGGGCCGTTCGGGCCAGCTGCGTACTCTTCTTCAGACTTCTGGTAGCCCAGGCCGCCCACGATGTAGGGGTTCCAGCCGCGGCCTTCCTTGATGAAGTGGCGACGCAGATCGAACGACACGCCGTACTGCGACCAGTTCTGATCCTGGTTGGCGTCGAAGTTCGGGTTCTGGTAGTTCAGCTCACCGTCCAGCGACCAGTTCGGGCTGATGAACTTGCCCAGACCCAGGGTCACGAACGGAGCGTCGTTGGTCAGACGGTCGTTATCCTGGAAGTTGAAGCCGGCCGAACCGGTCAGGTACCAGCGGTCATCGAACTCCTGCGCCGACGCAGCCTGGGCGAATGCCAGACCGCCCAGCAGCGCGGCAGTAAGGATCTTCTTGTTCATTGAGTACAGCTCCTATTTCGGGGGTATGAAACCGGTAGAGGCATGGGCCAGCACTACTGCGTCGATGTTCAGACAGCCGATTCAGCACGCCACCGCCGCGAACATTATGCTCAGGCGGGTGAAGGCCATGTTAACAGTCCCGTAACATGTGAAGCGCTGCGCACGACCGGCCACCGGTCCGACGTTGAAACCCTATACAGGATGATGAAAATCCGCAAGACCCACACACCACAAGGGTTTGGATGGGTTTAAGAGCCAGATGCGACAGTTTTGACGCTGGTTATCACAAAGCGGTTCAGCGCGCGCCCATCGAGGTGAGGAACCTTATGATGCAGACAGGAACCGAGCTGGAGCCGCAATGAAAGCCGTCGCCCTGTGCCGTGAATCCGCCCCTGCCCTGCGCGATGTGGTGCTGCCGCCACCGCATCCGCCGCGGGGCCGTGACCTGCTGATCCGTGTCGAGGCACTTTCCGTCAATCCCGTGGATGGGAAGCTGCGTGCAGGCACGTCGGCCGCATCGCTGGATACGCCGCGCATTCTCGGCTGGGACGCGGCAGGCGTGGTCGAAGCCATGGGCGAGGAGGCCAGCCTGTTCGCCTCCGGTGACGAGGTCTACTACGCCGGAGATGTCACACGCCCCGGCTGCAACGCTCAATATCAGCTGGTGGATGAGCGACTGGTGGCGCGCAAACCGACCACCCTCGACTTCGCCGAAGCGGCCGCGCTGCCGCTGACCACCCTGACCGCGTGGGAACTGCTGTTCCAGCGCATGCCCCTGCTGCTTGATGACCGCCGCCACGCCGGCCAGCGCCTGCTGGTGATCGGTGGTGCCGGCGGCGTCGGCTCGATGGCGATCCAGCTGGCCCACCACGCCGGCTTCGAGGTCATTGCCACCGCCTCGCGTGAAGCCTCGATCGACTGGTGCCGGCGGATGGGCGCCCAGCATGTGATCGATCATCGCCAGCCCCTGCTGCCGCAGCTGCAGGCGCTTGGCATCGACGACGTGCAGGTGGCACTGAACCTTGCCGATACCGACCACTACTGGGACGAACTGGGCCAGCTGCTGGCACCACAGGGACATATCGGCCTGATCGTCGAACCGCGCGGCCCGCTGCGCATCGGCGATCCCTACAAGGCCAAGTGCATCGGCATCCATTGGGAATTCATGTTCGCCCGTGCGCGCTTTGCCACCGCCGACCGCATCGAGCAGCACCGCATCCTCAACCGCGCCGCCAGCATGATCGATGCAGGCCAGTTGCGCGGCACGCTGAGCGAAGTGCTGGGGCCGATCAATGCGGCCAACCTGGAAGCCGCCCACCAGCGCCTGGCCGGCGGCCGCACCATCGGCAAACTGGCGCTGGCCGGCTGGGACGACTGAGTCACCACTACGTGCACCCGGCACGGCTCGACGCTGTGCCCGGCGCAGCCTGTGGCGGTGGATTGGCCGGCATCTGTATCTACTGAATGGCCCGTTTCGGGGATAGGGTGGAAACAGATTCCCCTGCCCCGAGCCTGTCATGCCCACCGCCCTGCCCCTGCGCCTGCTGCAACTGATCATCGGCCTGTTCCTCTATGGCTTCGGCGCCTCGCTGATGATCCGCGCCGCGATCGGTGTCGCGCCGTGGGACGTGCTGTCGCAGGGCATCGCTGCACAGACTCCGTTGTCGTTCGGCCTGGCCACCAATGTGATCGGCGCGCTGGTACTGCTGCTGTGGTGGCCGCTGCGACAGAAGCCCGGCGTCGGCACCGTGCTCAACGTGATGCTGATCGGCCCCTCGGCCCAGTTCGGGCTGTGGCTGCTGCCCCCGGCCGTCGGCCTGGGCTGGCAGGTGGCGATGTTCTGCGCCGGCATGCTGCTGGTGGCGCTGGCCACCGGCCTGTACATCGGCGCAAAGCTGGGCCCTGGCCCGCGCGATGGCCTGATGACCGGGCTGCACGCGCGCACCGGCTGGCCGATCTGGAAGGTGCGGAGCCTGATCGAAGGCAGCGTGCTGCTGCTGGGCTGGTGGCTGGGCGGCAACGTCGGCGTCGGCACGCTCGCCTTCGCACTGCTGATCGGGCCGCTGTGCGGGATCACCCTCGGCTGGTTCGGGATCGGCCGGCCGGCGGTCGGTAGCGCCGGGCCACGCCCGGCGAGCGCGCAGCGCGGCCACGGGTAGTCGCGTCGCCGGGCATGGACCGGCACTACCCATCTGCCAGCCCTTGCCCCCGGCGCCGTTTCGCGGCACCCTTCGCGCTTCCGTACGCAAGCGTATCGACATGTCGCCAGCCAACGAAAGCGCCTACCCCCACCTGTTCGCCCCGCTGGACCTGGGCTTCACCCAGTTGCGCAACCGGGTGCTGATGGGCTCGATGCACACCGGCCTGGAAGACCGCGCACGCGACTTCCCGCGCTTGGCCGCTTATTTCGCAGAGCGCGCCGAAGGCGGCGTCGGCCTGATCGTCACCGGTGGTTTCGCGCCGAACGTGGTGGGCTGGCTCAAGCCGTTCGGCGGCAAGCTGTCCTGGCCCTGGGAAGTGCGTCCGCATCGGCAGCTCACCGCCGCCGCGCACCAGCACGGCGCGAAGATCTGCCTGCAGCTGCTGCATGCCGGGCGCTATGCCTATCACCCGCTGTCGGTAGCGCCGTCGAAGCTGAAGGCGCCGATCAATCCGTTCACCCCGCGCGCCCTGTCGGCCAGCGGCGTCGAGCGGCACATCGCCGACTACGCACACAGCGCGAAGCTGGCCCGCGAGGCCGGCTACGACGGCGTGGAAGTGATGGGCTCGGAGGGCTACCTCATCAACGAGTTCATCGCCCCGCGCACCAACAAGCGCAACGACCGCTGGGGCGGTGATGCCGCGCAGCGCATGCGCTTCGCGGTGGAGATCGTGCGTCGCATCCGCGAAGCCTGCGGCCCGGATTTCATCATCATCTACCGCCTGTCGCTGGTCGACCTGGTCGAAGACGGCAGCAACTGGGAAGAGATCGTGCAGCAGGCCCAGGCCATCGAGGCAGCCGGCGCGACGATCCTCAATTCCGGCATCGGTTGGCATGAAGCGCGCATTCCGACCATTGCCACGTCGGTACCGCGCGGTGCGTTCGCTGCGGTCACCGCCAAGCTCAAGCCACACGTGACGTTGCCACTGGTGGCGACCAACCGCATCAACATGCCCGAGGTGGCCGAGCGCATCCTCGCCGATGGCGGGGCCGATATGGTGTCGCTGGCACGTCCGCTGCTGGCCGATCCGCAGTGGCCGAACAAGGCCCGCGCCGGCCGTGCCGAGGCCATCAACACCTGCATCGCCTGCAACCAGGCCTGCCTGGACCACGTGTTCGAAAACAAGCTGGCCAGTTGCCTGGTCAACCCGCGCGCTGCCCACGAGACCGAACTGGTCTATACCCCGACCACCGCACCGAAGCGGGTGGCCGTGGTCGGCGCCGGTCCGGCCGGTCTGGCCTGCGCTACGGTCGCTGCCGAACGCGGCCACCAGGTCACCCTGTTCGACGCCAGCGAGGAGATCGGTGGCCAGTTCAACGTGGCCAAGCGCATTCCCGGCAAGGAAGAGTTCCACGAGACCCTGCGCTACTTCCGCCACAAACTGGGCGAGACCGGCGTGCAGCTGCGCCTGGGCACCCGTGCCGACGCGGCCAGCCTGGCCGGCTTCGACGAGGTCGTACTGGCCACCGGCATCGTACCGCGCAAGGTCGACTTCCCCGGTGCCGACCACGCCAAGGTGGTGAACTACCTGGACGTGCTGCTGGGCCGGGTCGAAGTCGGTGCCAGCGCCGCCATCATCGGCGCCGGCGGCATCGGCTTCGATGTCGGCGAGTTCCTTGCCCATGACGGCCCTTCCCCATCGCTGGACCCGCAGCGCTGGATGGCCGAATGGGGCGTGGATGCCACCTTCGAGGCCCGCGGCGCGCTGGCCCGGCCGGCCGTGGAGGCGTCGCCGCGCAGGCTGTGGCTGCTGCAGCGCAGCGCCGGCAAGCCCGGTGCACGCCTGGGCAAGACCACCGGCTGGATCCACCGCGCCACGCTGAAGGCCAAGGGCGTGCGCATGCTGGGTGGTGTCGAGTACCTGGGCGTGGACGATGCGGGCCTGCGCATCCGCGTCGAGGGCAGCGAACAACTGCTGCCGGTCGACCACGTGGTGATCTGTGCCGGGCAGGAACCGCAGCGCGCGCTGCAGGTCGAACTGCAGGCCGCCGGCATCGCCGCACAGCTGATCGGCGGTGCCGATGTGGCCGCCGAACTCGATGCAAAACGTGCCATCGATCAGGGCAGCCGGGTCGCCGCCGCGCTCTGATCAATACCTGAATGGGGGCCGGAATGTGATTTCCGTCACCGGCCCCCAAGCTGAATGTCAAGCCGGACGATTCAGGATGCGTTCGGCAATGCCCCCCTACCTTGCGCCATCTTTCCGCTCACCAGCCAGTTTCCGGTGAGCCGGTGCGGACCCCGCCGATCGATCCACGATCGTGTTCTTGGGGCCGCCCACGGGGCAGCCCCGATGGCCGCCTCCCCATGACGCCAAGTCGTACCCCGCCTCCAGCAGCCTGCGCTGCTGGAACCGCCAGGTGCGTCCCACACGGAGCAAGGAGTTATATGAAACTGGCCTGGATTCTCTGGCTGTCGCAGTTGTTGCCGCAGCCGGCCGCTGATTCATTGTGTTTGAGCACCACCGTTTACCTGGAAGCCCGCGACCAGACCCTGCGTGGCCAGCAGGCCGTGGCCGAGGTCGCCCTGCGTCGCCTCGACAGCGGCCTCTGGGGCGACTCGATGTGCCAGGTGGTTACCGCGCGCAAGCAGTTCGCCCCCACCATCGTCTCCCCCGGCACCCAGCTGGGCAACGATGCGGCCTGGAGTGAAGCGATGGACGTGGCCTTCGACGCCGAGCGCAACTGGGCGCTGCCGGCCGGTGAGCGCCGCGAGATCGTGCCCGGTGCCAGCCACTTCGCTGCGCTGGCCATTGCCAGCCCGAACTGGCGCAACGCCTACCAGGTGGCCACCATCGGCGATCACACCTTCTACAAGGTGCAGAACCTCAAGCCCCGGCAGTCGTAACAATCCGTTGCCGGCGGCAGCGTTGCCGCATGCGGCTGGGCTCTGGGATAGTGGGGGTTTCCCGCCACACCCCGCCTGGAGTTCCCATGAAGCTGTACAGCAAGCCCGGTGCCTGTTCCACCGCCGACCACATCGCCCTGCAGTGGACCGGCCAGCCGTTCGAGGTCGAACTGCTGAACAAGGACACCCTGAAGGGTCCGGAATTCCTCAAGATCAATCCGGCCGGCGCCGTGCCGGCGGTCGTCGATGGCGACTTCGTGCTGCTGCAGAACGCAGCGATCATGGGCTACATCGCCGACACCTACCCGCAGGCCGGTCTCGGCGGCGATGGCAGCCCGCGTCAGCGCGCTGAAGCCACCCGCTGGCTGGCCTTCGTCAACTCCGACGTGCACCCGGCGTTCTCGCCGCTGTTCTCGCCGGGCAAGTTCATCGCCGATGAAGGGCAGTACGACGCGATCCGCGCCGCTGCACACAAGCGCCTGCGCGCGCTGTTCGAGACCGCCGACAAGCAGCTGGCCGACAAGCCGTGGCTGGCAGGCTTCCGCAGCTTCGCCGATCCCTACTTCTACATCACCCTGCGCTGGGCCGCTGGCACCAAGGTCGACCTGTCGGGCCTGGACAACCTCGCCGCCTACAAGGCGCGCATGGACGCCGATCCGGGCGTGCAGGCGGCGCTGAAGGCCGAAGGCCTGGCCTGATGGAACCGGGGTCAGAGCCGTTCGCATCGCGAACGGCTCTGACCCCATCGGCTCCATCGACGCTGTCAGCCGATTTCGCGGATCACTTCGCCCTTCGCATCGCGCAGGAACGTCGGCACCACTTCAACCTGCAACGTGCTCGACACCGTGTAGGTTCCGCGTTCCGGCCGCACGTCCTGCCAGGCCTGCAACGCCGCGTCGTCCAGTAGCCAGCGCACGTTGTCGCTCTCCACCGCGGCGGCGCCATCGGTGGCAGGCATGAACTCCCATTGCCGTTCGCGGCTGACCAGCGTCAGTGCCTTGCCGTGGCGCAGGCGCAGTGGCAGCAGTTCACCCACGCTGCCGACCTGCCCTGCCCCCAGCACCAGCGTGGTGATGCCGGCCGTCTGCCGCCAGTCCAGCGTCTCGATGAACAACATGCCTGTACTGGATCCCTCACGCTCGCTGCCGGCCTGCACCTGCGCGGCCAGCGCCGGATCATCCAGCAGGTTGCCGCGATGCAGATCGGTGATCCACAACGACATCGCCGGCTCGAGCACCTGCAGCACACCGCGCGTGGACCAGCGCTTGATCGCGCCCATTTCCTCATCGGTCAGCCCCACCACCTGCAGGAACTGCAGCTGCCCATTGGCGGTATCGCGCGCGGGCAACTGCGGATCGGCAATGAACGCCAGATGGCAGAGACGGGTATCGGTCTCCAGCGCGATCGGGCCGTTGGCGTTGAGGTGATGCCCATCCTCGAACACATTGCCGCTGCTGAACACATAGCGCGCCAGATTCTGCAGCAGGTTCATCGGCCACGCAGGCGGTGTGCTGTCCGCATGCTCACCCTTGTCGGCAGCCAGGCGGAACGTCAGCTCGAAGCCGTAGCCACTGGTGGCCGCATCGCTGCTCTCTTTTGCATACAGTTCCGACAGGCCGTAGGTGACGTAGTGCCAATGCGGAACCGGTGCCTCCGCCCAGTACACGCTGATGCCGTCGAGCGGATCCTGGCCACCCAGCGTGTACGGCAACGCGGTACCGAAGTGACGCGGCTCCTGGCCGGCGTACAGCGGCGCCAGCGCGGCATTGATCGCATCCCAACCGGGTGTATCGGTGTCGTCCTGCATGCGGGGCTCCTGGGCGGAAAAAGAGCGGACCACTTTACCCCGCGTGTCAGCCGGGCACGACCTCGGCGGTGACCGGTGCCAGCGACACCTGGATCTCCTGCCACCAGCGCTGTGCCAGCGCCGGGCTGCGCGCCTTGCCGATCGCGGCGATCATTTCCGGGCACAGCCGTTCCAGTGTGATCGCGTCGGTACAGCGCTCGATCTTCAGCTGCATGAAGTAGCCTTTCAGGCCGAGATGGCGGCGCACGGCATCGCTCATCGCATCGTACAACTGCTGGTACAGCGCCGGATCCTGCTCGCGGCCGCTGCAGAGTCCGCGCTGCGGGGCGGGTTCGGCCCTGCCGCCGACCACTTCGATCAGGCCGAGTGCGGCCAACTGCTCCAGCGCGTCCTGCGGCGCCCGCAGTCCTTCAAACATGCCGCGCAGTTCGCTTTCATCGCGCTGGCCGTCAACCATCAACAGGATCGAGCGCAGCGCCGCCGGCAGGCGTCGGGCGCGGTCTTCGATCTCCTGGCGGCCAGCGGCCGTCTTGGCATGCAGCAGTGCCATAGCTCCCCCTTCCCTCGATGCGATACGCATGCGTGCCCTTGCGGGCACGCTCCCCGGGGCGAGCTTAGCGCACCGGTGGCGGCGAGGAAGCTGCGCTGCAGCACCGCTGGATCTCTGTAGAGCCGAGCCCATGCTCGGCTGCGTGTACCTGACCCGGGCAGCCGAGCATGGGCTCGGCTCTACAGGACCGGGTCAACGGCCCAGCGCGCGGCGGATCTCTTCCAGCGCGCCCGGGTCGTCCAGCGTCGACAGATCGCCGGGATCGCGCTGCTCGGCCAATGCCTGCAGCGAACGCCGCAGCAGCTTGCCCGAGCGGGTCTTGGGCAGGGCGTTGACCACGTGCACATGCGCCGGCCGCGCCACCGCCCCCAGCGATGCGGTCACCGTGGCCATCATCTCGGCCACCACCGCAGCCGGGTCTTCGCCATCAAGGCCCTGTTTGAGCGTCACGAAGACCAGCGGCACCTGCCCCTTCAACTCGTCCTTCACCCCGATCACCGCGGCCTCGGCCACGCGCGGGTGACTGGAGATGGCCTCTTCGATCTCACGCGTGCCCAGGCGGTGGCCGGCCACGTTGATCACATCGTCGGTGCGGCCCAGGATGAAGGTGTAGCCATCGTCATCGCGGATGGCCCAGTCCAGCGAGCTGTACAGCAGTTCCTTGAAGTGGCTGAAGTAACTCTGCAGGAAGCGGCTGTCGTCATTCCAGACCGTGCTCATGCAGCCCGGCGGCAACGGCGGCGTCATCACCAGGACGCCCTTCTGCCCGGCAGCTACTTCTTCACCGGTGTTCTCGTCGATCACCTTCATCCGGTAGCCGAGATTGGGGAAACCTGGTGAACCGAAACGCACCGGTTTCATGTCCAGCCCGGGCAGCAGGGTCAATGCCGGCCAACCGGTTTCGGTCTGCCAGTAGTTGTCGATGATCGGCTTGCCCAGCGCGTCGCTGATCCAGTGTGCGGTCGGTTCGTCCAGCGGCTCGCCGGCCAGGAACAGATATTTCAGCGTATCCAGGTCGTGCCGGTGGATGAAATCGGCATCGTGCTTCTTCAGCACGCGGATCGCCGTCGGCGAAGAGAACATCGTGCGTACGTTGTACTGCTCGCACAGCGCCCACCAGATACCCGGATCAGGGTTGGTCGGCAGCCCTTCGTACAGCAGCGAGGTGCAGCCGCCGATCAGCGGGCCATACACGTTGTAGGAATGGCCCACGGCCCAGCCGACGTCGGAGGTGGAGAACATCACCTGCCCGGGCTTGCAGTCGAACACGGTCTGCATCGACTGCGCCATCGCCACCGCATAGCCACCGACATCGCGCTGCACGCCCTTAGGCTTGCCGGTGGTGCCGGAGGTGTACAGCAGGTAGCTGGGCTCGCTCGACTCCAGCCATTGCACCGGCACATCGGTCTGCCCGATCTGCGCACGCAGGCTGGCGTACTCGACATCACGCCCTTCGATGCGGGGCTCGGCCGGATCCAGCCCGCGCGACACGATCAGCACATGCGGCGGCGGATTGCTGGCTTCGGCGCAGGCGGCATCGACCATCGCCTTGTACGGAATGAGCTTGCCGCCACGCATGCCGGCATCGGCAGCGATCAGCAGCTTCGGCTTGGCATCGTCGATGCGCAGCGCGAGGTTGTGCGCGGCGAAACCACCGAACACCACCGAATGCACCGCACCGATACGTGCACAGGCAAGCATGGCGAACACGGCCTCTGCCATGTTCGGCATGTAGATCACCACGCGATCCCCGTGGCCGACACCAAGGTATTTCAGTACGGCGGCGAAGTCGTTCACTTCGCGATACAGCTGGCGATAGGTGATTTCGCGGGTGCTGTTGGTTTCGGTGGAGATGGCGACCAGTGCGAGCTGGTCCGGGCGGTCGGCCAGATGCCGGTCGACGGCGTTGTAGCAGAGGTTGGTTTCGCCACCGACGAACCAGCGCCGGAATGGCGGGTTGCTGTAGTCGAGCACCTGTTGCGGCGGCTTGTGCCAATGGATGCGCTTGGCTTCCTCGCCCCAGAATGCCTCCGGCTCGTCGATCGAACGGCGGTAGGTTTCCTCGTAGTTCATGACGCAGCCCTCCCAGACAAAGTCATGGTTCGAGCATAGTCCGGCGCTGGCGCGCGGGCCGCCCTACCTTGGTAGGGGGTGGGGTTTGTTCTGCAGGGCTTGCAGCCCTGCACCTGCAGAATCAACGTCAACGTCAACGTCAAAAGCTGGGCTACTGAGGGATGGCGGGGCGGGTCCGGTTGCGGGGGACGCCGTGAATACGTCCCTGTAGGCTCGGTCGCGCCATCCATGGCGCTCACGCCCCCGCAACCGG
>RCUO01000252.1_pt1 | contig 30958 bp, 29 predicted proteins | sample 2166161 | NCBI WGS metagenome assembly RCUO01 (sample SAMN09932617, study PRJNA488358) | compost metagenome | feature: garden; material: soil; isolation source: compost soil in cyclohexanecarbonitrile-enriched culture | place: Germany: Experimental Botanical Garden Goettingen | collected 2016-01-27
GCGCAGATCACCTGCACCGGTTCACCCGCACGGAGGCTTCCCATCATGTCCATTGCCGCAATTCCCGATGTTTCGCTGGTCGACAACAGTGAGCAGCGCACGCCGCTGATCCTGGTGCTGGACTGTTCCGGCAGCATGAGCGGTGGCCCCATCGAGCAGTTGAATGCGGGCCTCAAGCTGTTGGAGCAGGAGCTGAAGGCCGATGTGATCGCGGCCAAGCGCGTGCGCGTGCTGCTGGTCGAGTACGGTGGCATGGACAACGCCGCCATCAGCGGTGACTGGTGCGACGCGATGGATTTCGCTGCGCCCACGCTGTCGGCCAACGGCACCACGCCGACTGGCGCGGCGGTGGAACTGGCGCTGCAGGAAATTGAAGACGAGAAGGCGCGCTTCCGCCAGGCGGGCGTCGCCTACACCCGGCCGTGGCTGTTCCTGATGTCCGATGGTCAGCCCACCGATGCCTGGGAAGCGGTGGCCGAGCAGTGTCGCGAGGCCGAGCAGCAGAACAAGGTGGCGGTGTTCCCGATCGCCGTCGGCAATGCCGACATGAGCGTGCTGGGCCAGTTCAGCCGTAATGGCGAGCGTGGCGTGAAGCGACTGCAGGGCCTGCAGTTCAAGGAGCTGTTCCTGTGGCTGAGCGCGAGCATGCGGGTGGTCTCCAATTCGACGCCCGGTGGCCAGGTGCAGCTGCCGGCCACCGACAGCTGGTCGCAAGTGCCGGTCTGACCATGGCCTGGCGCGTGATGGCCGCATCGGCCACGGGACGGTCCCATCTGGACCGCGGACAGCCCTGCCAGGACGCCTATGCGTCGGTGCAGGTGGGGCAGACATTGGTCGCGGTGGTCTGCGATGGCGCAGGCTCTGCATCGCACAGCGATGTGGGCGCCCGGCATGTCTCCAGCAGCGTGGCGGCGTCGGTTACCGGATCTGCCCAGCTCGGCGCCGATCCACTGGCACTGCCGGTGGATGCGCTGCGCGCGATCATCGAAACCGCCGTCGACGATGCGCGCGGGCAGCTGGCGATGCTTGCGCTGAGCCAGGGCCTGAAGCTCTCCGACCATGCCTGTACGCTGGTGGGGGCGGTCGCCACGCGCGATGGCGGCTGGTTCTTCCATGTCGGCGATGGCGTCGCCGCCTGCGCCTTCAGCAATGAATCGCCCGATGCCGTGTCACTGCCCGCCAACGGCGAGTACGCGAATGAAACCTGGTTCGTGACCGGTGGCAACTGGCGCGAGCAGCTGCGGCTGACCCGCTTCGAAGGGGCGATCGATGCGCTGGTGCTGATGTCCGATGGTGTGCAGCCGTTTGCGATGTCGCGCGCGGGCGACAGCCTGTTCCAACCGTTCATCGCACCGGTGATCCGTTATCTGGCCGGCGTGGACGAGACCCACGGCAGCCAGGCGTTGCACGCGACGCTGGCCGACCCGCGCACCGATCAGATCACCGGCGACGACAAGACGTTGCTGGTCGCGTTGCCGGCCTGAGCCCATGCCCGGGCGCAGCGGCGAAAAGGTTTACGACGCACAGCGCAGGCCGCTGACCCTGGAGCGGCTGCTCAAGAGTGGCGGCGCGGGCAGTGTGTTCACCCTCAAGGAGCGGCCGCGCGAAGTGGCCAAGCTCTACCACTCGGACAAGGACGCGCGCGTCTACGAGCGCAAGCTGCAGGCGATGCTGGAGCTGCAGCCGGACCTGCCGCCGATGGAGGGGCAGGGCGCCGACCAGGTGCAGATTGCCTGGCCGTTGACCCTGCTGCGGGACCGCAGTGGGCGTTTCATCGGCTTCACCATGCCGATCCTGGATCTGTCGGCCACCAGTGATCTGGAACATGTGCTGCAGGAGCGGCAGGCGCGTGCCGAGGGCCTGCCTACCGGCCTGGGCGCGAAGATGACCCTCGCCGCCAATCTGGCGGTGATGCTGGCTGCGCTGCACAGGCGGCAGCACTATGTGGTCGACCTCAAGCCGCTGAACGTGCGGTTCTATCGCAGCACCTTGTTCATCGCGATGCTCGATTGCGATGGTTTCAGCATCCAGGGCAAGGGCGAGCGTTTCCCGGCCGGGCAGGTCACTACCGACTATCTGGCGCCTGAGTTCCAGCAGCCGGGGGTGAAACCGGGCCAGGAGGAGGCGCAGGATCGCTTCGCGTTGGCGGTGATGGTGTTCCAGCTGCTCAATTCCGGCCTGCATCCGTATGCGGGCCGGCCGCAGGGGGCGACGGTGCCCAGTGACCTGCCGGCGCGCATTGCCGCCAACCTGTACCCGTATGCGCGTGGCAAACCGCATCCGCGGATGTTGCCCTCGCCGGTCAGTGGGCATGAGATGTTCCCGGCGGCACTGCGCGACATGTTTGATCGTGCGTTCTCGACGCAGGCGCGGCGGCGGCCTTCGGCGCAGGAATGGGCCACGCTGCTGCTGGACTACGCACGGCGCAACGCCGCGCAACTGGTGACGTGTGGCAAAGATGCGGCCCACCAGCATTTCGTCGGCATGCCGTGTGCCGCCTGCGTCCGCGCCGAACTGCTGGCCGGCAGCGCACGCGCGGCACAGACCCGCTCGCGGCAGAAACCGGCCAAGGCCCGCAAGCAGCGCGCACGCACCGCGGCGCGCGTCGCCCAGGCGCAGCCGGTCGCCGCACAGGCGTCGGCGGCAAGCGGCGTTCCCGGGGTGATGTCGCGGGTGACGATGGCGGTGATCGGCACGTTGTTGCTGGGTTGGGTGATGGGCTGGGGCATGCCGGCCTACCGCCGCTACAGCGCGCTGGTGGACCCGGGCATCTGGGATGGCGTGGGGCTGGCCGTGCAGATGGCCATGCTGGCGATCGCGATCCTGCTGTTCATCCTGTTCGTGCCGATGCTGATCATGAGCAAGCGCCCATGAAGCTGCTGGGTGTGCTGGCCGTGCTGCTGCTGGCGCTGATCGGGATGGCGCCGTTCTGGGGCGACCTCGGCGTGCTGGTCTACAGCTCGATCGGCTGGCTCGGACGACTGCTGTCGAGCGGCGCGTTGAGCGACGGCAGGGCGGCATTGCGTGCTGCGCTGTTGATCGGCGGTGCGGTGTCGGTGCTGTCGTTCCTGCGCGTAGCGGTGCAGGATCGGGCCGTGGACTATCTGATCGCGTCGGTGATGTTCGGCTTCCTCTCGTTCGTCATCTTTGTTGTCACCGGCATTTCCGGGGATGGGGCTGCGGGCGCGGGGAGCATGCAACAAGGAGCGCGCTCGGTCATGGTCGGCGAGGATCGCATGACGGTTCCGCGCTGGTATTCGCGCGGTCATTTCGAACGGGAAATGCTCAACAAGGTGCACGAAACCGCGCGTGCCGCTGCCCGCGGCGATCTGCAGCGGACGCAGACGCTGATGCAGGAGCTGGATCTGTGGGCGCGCAATGGCCCGGCGCTGCGCGAAGACCGCACCGAGTACGAGCGCCTGCGCGCGGCCTACAACGAGACGATCGAGACCCTTGCCGCCCGGTCCGGCCGCCGCACGCAGAGGACGGGAGGCCTGGCCAGCGACGCGGGCGCGATGGTGGATCGGCTTACCGCCGAGGAAGCGCGCGAGCTGGAACTGAAGCAGATCGAGCTTCTGCAGCAGATGTGGAAAGTCTCGCCGTCGAGCACGACGGTAGCGATGCGTCTGCTGGCGACGGATCTGCAGGAGCTGGCGATCCGCTCACGCTGGTCGCCGCGCAAGCCGTTCGACCGAGAGGGCGACGCGGCACTGGAAGAGCGCCTGTGGCGCGTCCACGGCACGCAGGAGGTGTTGTTCGCTTATGCACCGCTGGAGGAGCGCCTGTGGAATGCCTACGCGTCGACGATGGTCGACACGGACGAAGAGCTCGCACTGGGTGCGCTGGTGATCGCCGGACTGATCGACCGCGGCGACAAGGTCGCCTCGGCTGATCCGGCCCGGTTCGACGTGAATACACTGCTGCTTGGCAGCGACGTGTTCATGCTCTCGACGCTGCTGGCCAGTGCGTCCGAAGACCGCATGGAGATCCTGAAAGCGCGCGCGACGCTGCTGCTGGGCGATGATGATCGGCAGCCGAAGGCAGGTAAAGGCGAGACGCCGGACACAACCGGCACCGCTGCAGGCCCGGCGGGCCCGGTGGTCTCGGAGCCTTCACCACCGGCAACCTCGAAAGCGGACGTCGCCAGGCAGGCGCAACGCGCGATGCCGCCAGCGGGGATGCTGGTCGATCGCAAGGGCCTGGCGCTGCGTACGTCGCCACTGCTGCCATCGCCGTCGCCACCGGCCGAGTATGGACAGGTGCTGGTCGACCTGCCCGCTGCCGGGTTCAAGGACCTGCGCCACGGCATCCCGCTGCGCGCGCCTGTCCAGGCCGACAGCATGGTCACCCTGCAGGTGGATGTCTGGCAGAGCGGCGTGGTCACTGCGGTGCTGATTGAAAGCAGCAGTGGCAGTGCCCTGCTGGATGAGGCCGCGCGGCAGGGCGCGCGCACCTGGCACAGCGCGTCGAAGGTGCTCACGGGCGGCGAGCGCAGGCAGGTGACGGTGGTGTTCAAAGCGCCTGTGGCTGCCGCACCAACGCCGATGACCGTGGACGCACCATCGCCGATCACCATGAGCCCGCCGCCGCCGCAGTTGAACCCCGAACAGGCGCTGGGCGCGCAGCTGGCGGCGATGGCGCGCCGGCAGCCGCCGCGTTATCCGCGTGGTGACGGCGAGACGGTGCCCGAAGGCAGCGTCGAGCTGCTGATCACCCTGTCAGCCGAAGGGCGCGTGCTCGATGTGAGCGTGGACCGCAGCAGCGGACATCCTGCGCTGGATCGCGCCGCACGTGAGGCTGCGCTGAAATGGCACGTCACCCCCACACGGCCGGTGACCACGGTCAAGCAGATTACCCTGCGTGTGCCGGTGCAGTTCCAGGGCGGCTGACGGAACAGCCCGCGGCGCGGCCGTCACCGTGCCTGCACCGGTTGCCGCAGCACCGTTTTCAGGCGAGCAGGCTCTACCTTGCGTGGGTCGCCCAGGTAGATCTCATGATGCGGCCCGGCGAAGGTCAGCCCCTGTGCCGGCATGATCTGTTCATGCAGTTCGGCCAGTGTCGGGCCCTCGTCATCATAGGAGCCTACATGCAGCGTCTGCAGGCACAGGCCTTCATCGTAAAGCGCCAGGCGTAGGCTCTGTGGCGCGGTACCGCGCTTGTCCGATGCCTTGGCCACCGCTTCGTTGAAACGCGGAACGCCGACGTCCAGCGGCGTGCGGATCATCATCGTCCAGCGCCACGCGTGCTTGCGCTGTGCCACGAAGCTGGACGGGTCGTCGGCCCACCACAGTCCCTCCAGCGGCGGCACCACGTAATCCCGTCCTTCGGCCTTCATCGCGAACTTCAGTGCGTAGCTGACCGAGTACAGCCACTCGACCGCATCGCGATAGGCCGGCGCCTGGTTCGGATCACCCTGGCCATCAACCATCACGAAGGACATCGGCGGCACGTCGATCCGCACGAACGAGCCGACCGGTGGCCGGTACAGCGCCTTGTCCTGCGTCTTGAAGTCGATCTTTGCCGGCGCCGCGGCGGACCGGGTCATTCCGCCGCTCCGTTCGCAGGCCCCTTCAGTTCCACCGTGTTGCCGTCCGGGTCCTTGAAGTACAACGACAATCCATCGCCCTCGGCGCCGAAGTTGACCTCGGCCGGCCCCAGTACCGGCACGCCGTGGGCTGCAAGATGGGCGACCAGCGCGGTTTCGTCGAAGGGTTCGATGCGCAGGCACAGGTGGTCGACGTTGCGCCCTTCGCTGCCCGGCCCGCTACCGCCGTGGCGACCGAGCGTGCCGTCCAGGCTGATCAGATCGATCATCGACGCACCCGCGCGCAGGTGCACCAGGCCCAGGTGCTCGCGCCGCCGCACCACAGCGCACCCCAGCACCTGGCCATAGAAGGCTTCGCTGCGGGCCAGCTCGCGCACCCGCAGCACCACGTGGTCGATGCGTTCAACGCTGAAGGGTCTGTCCATGCCGGGTTCCTCGAAGAAAGGGAGCTCAAGACTTGCTGAACCTGTTCAGTCGACTTTGCCAAACGAGGGGCCTCGTCGTCGCCATGGTCGATGCTACGCTGCCGTCCCCGCACGTTCTGGCCGCCACAATGGCGCGGTGCGACAACGTGTCGCAGCCAGATACGGGCCTTTCCTGCGCCTGATCATTGTCAATGCCTTTCTTAAATGGTGGGTGACGGCCTAAAATTGAAAGGCTGACTCGACCCCACCTTACCTGCCTGTCTTCTGGACGGGTGGGCCCGGCTTTGGCCGGTGCGGGCAGGACGGGGAACGGCATTCCCTCGCAATTGGATCGACCGATGATTCCGTTGAAAACCCTTGGGCGCTGGTTGCGCCCGGGCTTGCTGCTCGCATTGCTGGTGATGCTCACCGGCTGCGATGCCGTGGCCATCCTCAGTCCGAAGGGCCAGATCGGCCAGGATGAAAAGACACTGCTGATCACGGCCACCGTGCTCATGCTGCTGGTCGTCATCCCGGTCATCATCATGACCCTGACCTTCGCGTGGAAGTATCGCGCCTCCAACACCAAGGCCCGTTACGAGCCGAAGTGGTCCCACTCGACGGCGATCGAGGTGGTGGTGTGGTCGATCCCCTGCATGATCGTGCTGGTCCTGGCGGTGCTGACCTGGCGGTCCTCGCACGCGCTGGATCCGTACAAGCCCCTGGAATCGGACGTCAAGCCGGTCACCATCCAGGCGATCTCGCTGGACTGGAAGTGGCTGTTCATCTATCCGGAAGAGAAGATCGCGGTCGTCAACGAGATCAAGTTCCCGGTCAACACCCCGCTGAACTTCGAGATCACCTCCGATACGGTGATGAATGCGTTCTTCATCCCGCATCTGGGCAGCATGATCTACTCGATGGCGGCGATGGAGACCAAGCTCCACCTGATCGCCAACGAGCTGGGTGAATTCCCGGGCATGTCCTCGCACTACAGCGGTGCAGGCTTCGCCAAGATGCATTTCACTGCCTACTCGGTCACCGATGCGCAGTACCGCCAGTGGCTGGACCAGGTCCGTGCCGGCGAGCAGACCCTGGACAAGACCTCGTTCAAGGCGCTGGGCGAAGCGAAGAATTCCGAGTGGTACCCGGTCACCTACTTCGGCAAGGTTGAAGAGAACCTGTTCGATTGGGTCATCGCCAAGCACATGGGCGACAACAAGCACTACGGCATGAAGCATTCCCACGCCGGTGCCGCTGCTGCCGACGCTGCCAGCCATGAAGCGCACGAGGGCCATGCCCCGAGCGAGGCCCACGATTCCAAGGAATCCGGTGAGAACCTGGATGCCACCGAACACGAACACGCAGGCCATGCCGGCCACGCGGGTTCGGGAGAATGAACATGTTGGGAAAACTCTCTCTTGAGTCGATCCCCCACGATCCGATCGTGCTGACCACCCTGGTCGGCGCGATCCTTGGTGGCCTGGGCGTCGTCGCCCTGATCACCAAGTTCAAGCTGTGGGGCTATCTGTGGAAGGAGTGGTTCACCTCGGTGGATCACAAGAAGATCGGCGTGATGTACATCATCGTCGCCTTCGTCATGCTGCTGCGCGGTTTCTCCGACGCGATCATGATGCGTACCCAGCAGGCCATCGCCGTCGGCGGGTCCGAGGGTTACCTGCCGCCGCACCACTACGACCAGATCTTCACCGCCCACGGCGTGATCATGATCTTCTTCGTGGCGATGCCGCTGATCACCGGCCTGATGAACCTGGCCGTGCCGCTGCAGATCGGTGCGCGCGACGTCGCGTTCCCGTTCGTCAACTCGCTCAGCTTCTGGCTGTTCGTGTCCGGTGCGGTGCTGATCATGCTGTCGCTGTGGATCGGCGAATTCGCCGCCACCGGCTGGCTGGCCTTCCCGCCATTGTCGGGCATCGAGTACAGCAACAATGTAGGTATGGACTACTACATATGGGGACTACAGGTGGCGGGTCTGGGTACCACGTTGAGTGGTATCAACTTCTTCATCACCATCCTCAAGATGCGCACCCCGAGCATGAAGCTCATGCAGATGCCGGTCTTCACCTGGACCGCGCTGGTGACCAACGTGCTGATCGTCGCCGCCTTCCCGGTGCTGACCATCACCCTGGTGCTGCTGACCCTGGACCGTTACCTGGGTACGCACTTCTTCACCAATGACGGTGGCGGCAACGCCATGCTGTACATCAACCTGATCTGGATCTGGGGTCACCCGGAAGTCTATATCCTGGTGCTGCCGGCCTTCGGCGTGTTCTCCGAGGTCATCGCGACCTTCTCGCGCAAGGCCCTGTTCGGCTACAAGGGCATGGTCTACGCCACCGCCTGCATCGGCGTGCTGTCGTTCATCGTGTGGCTGCACCACTTCTTCACCATGGGCTCGGGTGCCAACGTCAATGCCTTCTTCGGCATTACGACGATGATCATCTCCATCCCCACCGGCGTGAAGATCTTCAACTGGCTGTTCACCATGTTCCGCGGTCGCGTGCAGTTCACCACGCCCGTGCTGTGGACCATCGGCTTCATGGTCACCTTCACCATCGGCGGCATGACCGGCGTGATGCTGGCGATCCCGGCCATCGACTTCGTGCTGCACAACAGCCTGTTCCTGATCGCCCACTTCCACAACGTCATCATCGGCGGCGTGGTGTTCGGCATGTTCGCCGGCATCACCTACTGGTGGCCGAAGATGTTCGGCTTCCGCCTCAACGAGTTCTGGGGCAAGTGCGCGTTCTGGTGCTGGTTCATCGGCTTCTATGTGACCTTCATGCCGATGTACGTGCTGGGCTTCATGGGCATGACCCGTCGTCTGCAGAGCACCGTCAACCCGGCCTACGAGCCGTTCCTGCTGGTGGCCGCTGTTGGCGCCTTCATCGTGGGTGCCGGCATCCTGTGCCAGATCATCCAGGTGGCCGTGTCGATCCGCGACCGCAAGAAGACTGCCGACCTGACCGGCGACCCGTGGGATGCCCGTACGCTGGAGTGGGAAACCTCTTCGCCGCCGGCCTTCTACAACTTCGGCACCTTGCCGGAAGTCACCGAGCTGGACGATTTCTGGGAGCGCAAGCAGCGTGGTGAGGCCTGGCCGAAGCCGGCCAAGTACACCGACATCCACATGCCGCGCAACACCGGCACCGGCGTTGTCATCGGCGCCTTCAGCATGGTGTTCGGCTTTGCGATGATCTGGCATATCTGGTGGCTGGCCATCATCGGCTTCGTCGGCATGATCGCCACGTTCATCTACCGCACCTTCGACCAGGACGTGGACTACTGGGTCCCGGCTGCCGAGGTGGAACGCATCGAGAACGAACACCGCAAGCACCTGGAAGCCCAGGGCCTGGTGAAGTCGGAGCTGAAGGCATGAGCACCAATACCTCGACCGTGAACCACGGGCACGCCGCACATGCGGCGGCCCATGGCCATGACGACCACGAGCACCACGACACCGGCGGCAACACCGTCTTCGGTTTCTGGGTGTACCTGATGAGCGACTGCCTCATCTTCGCCTCGCTGTTTGCCACCTACGTGGTGCTGGCCGGCGGCACCGATGGTGGCCCCGGCGCGAAGGACCTGTTCGAGCTGCCGTTCGTGGCGTGGGAAACCGCGCTGCTGCTGACCTCGTCGCTGACCTTCGGCCTGGGCATGATCGCCATGCACCGCAAGCAGGTCGGTCAGATGTTCCTGTGGCTGGGCATCACCTGGCTGCTGGGCTTCGGCTTCATGTGCATGGAAGTCTATGAGTTCCAGCACCTGATCCATCAGGGTTACGGTCCGGACCGCAGTGCCTTCCTGTCGGCGTTCTTCGCCCTGGTCGGTACCCACGGCCTGCACGTCAGCGCCGGCCTGCTGTGGCTGCTGGTGATGTTCGTGCAGCTGAAGAAGTACGGCCTGACCCCGACCAACAAGACCCGCATGGCGTGCCTGAGCCTGTTCTGGCACTTCCTGGACCTGATCTGGATCGGCGTGTTCTCCGTCGTCTACCTCAATGGAGCGCTGTAATGGCACATGACAACCATGCACACGACCACGCCGCCGGCGGCGAAAGCCACGGCACCGTGAAGTCGTACCTGATCGGCTTCGTGCTGGCGGTGGTGCTGACCGTCATCCCGTTCTACATGGTGATGTCGGGTGATTTCTCGCGCACCGTGAACGGTGTGGTGATCGCCATCACCGCGGTGCTGCAGATGCTGGTCCACCTGGTGTTCTTCCTGCACCTGGACCGCTCGTCGGAGAGCCGCTGGAACGTCAACGCTGCGGCCTTCACCGTGGTGGTGATCGGCATCATCGTGGTCGGTACCCTGTGGGTCATGCACAACATGAACGTGCACATGATGCACTGACGTCTTCGCGACGTTGCCACGCAGAAAGGCCGCCTCCGGGCGGCCTTTCTGTTTGTTGCGCGATCGTGGGGAATGCATCCACGCATGGCGTGGATCTACCAGTGACCGCGAAGTCCCCGCACAGTAGATCCACGCCATGCGTGGATGCGGTTGCCTCTCAACCCACCTTGCGCAGGAATTCCTCGGCGTCCATCGGCCGCCCCAGGTGATAACCCTGCAGCTGGTCGCATCCCAGCTCACTCAGGTAATCCCGCTGGGCCTGGGTCTCCACGCCCTCGGCCACCACCTGCAGCTGCAGGGTGCGGCCCAGCGCGATGATCGAGGACACGATGGCCGCATCCTCGTCATTGCGTTCGAGGTCATGCACGAACGCCCGGTCGATCTTCAGTTCGGTGGCCGGCATGCGCTTGAGGTACAGCAGGCTGGAATAGCCGGTGCCGAAGTCGTCGATGGCGATGTGCACGCCCATCGCGGTCAGATCGCTGAGGATCGCCAGGCTGGCCTCGACATCCTTCATCGCCGTGGTTTCAGTGATCTCCAGGGTCAACCGCGCCGGGTCGATGCGATGCCGTTCCAGCACCGACCGCACGCTGTCCAGCAGGGCCGGCGAGGCGAACTGCAGCGGCGACAGATTCACCGCCATCGTCCATTCGCTGTGCCCGCCGTCATGCCAGGCCCGCAGCTGCGCGCAGGCCTGGTCCAGCACCCAGTCGCCGATCGGCAGGATCAGGCCGCTGCGCTCGGCGATGGGAATGAACACGTCCGGTGCCAGCAAGCCCAGCTCCGGATGCTGCCAGCGCAGCAGCGCCTCGGCGCCGGTGGCGGGCGCATCGGCCGCCGGGAATTTCGGCTGGTAGTGCAGCAGCAGTTCGTTGCGCGAGATCGCCTTGCGCAGGTCCTGCAGCAGGCGCAGCTGGCGGTTGGCACTGAGCTGCATCGAGGGGATGAAGAAGGTGTAGCCGTTCCGGCCGGTTTCCTTGGTGTGGTACATCGCCGCATCGGCATGTGCCATCAACTCGCGTTCGTCGCTGGCATCGTCCGGATACAGGGCAATGCCCAGGCTGGCGGTGACCTGCAGTTCCGCCGCATCCAGCACGAAGGGTTCGCTGGCCGCCGCGATCACCCGCTCGGCGACCACCACCGCATCGTCAGGGGCATCAATGGCCAGCACGATCACGAACTCGTCGCCGCCGAGGCGGGCGAGGGTGTCCTGCGGCCGCAGCTGCGCCCCCACGCGCTGGGCCACCGCGACCAGCAGGCGATCACCCAGCTGGTGGCCATAGGCATCGTTGACGGCCTTGAAGCCGTCCAGGTCGCAGAACATCACCGCCACCGACTGCTGGCGGCGTTGCGCCTTCTCGATGGCCTGCTCGATCCGATCCTGCAGCAGCATGCGGTTCGGCAGCTGGGTCAGCGGATCGTGCAGTGCCGCCTGGATCAGCTTGTCATTGGCGTGCGCCAGGGAATCAGCCAGAAGACCCGTGCGCACGCGCATCTGGCGGTCGAACAGCGAGGCAACCAGGGCGATGCCCAGCGTGGCGAGGGTGGTCACGATCACCAGCACTGCCAGCCAGCGCGGATCGATGCCGCCGCTACCGACCGCGCCGCAGACGCTGCCTGCCGGGAAACGCGCGGCGGCCATGCCGGTGTAGTGCATGCCGACGATGGCCAGGCCCATCACCAGCGACGCCAGTACCCGCAGGCGCACCGTGTTGCGTTGCTCTACGCGTAGCCGGAAGGCGATCCACAGTGCTGCACCGGCGGCGCCGATGGCCACCGCGATCGACGCGGCAAACCAGCCGGGGTGGTAATCGATGCCGGGCTGCATCCGCATCGCGGCCATGCCCAGGTAGTGCATCGCCGCGATACCCAGTCCCATCAGCACCGCACCGGCGGCCAGCCGCTGCACCGGCAGGCTGGGCCGCGACACCAGCCACAGCGCATAGGCCGACGCGCCGATCGACACGGCCAGCGAATACAGGGTGATCGCCAGGTCGTATCCGACTGGAATCGGCAGCTCGAACGCCAGCATCGCGATGAAGTGCATCGACCAGATGCCCAGGCCCATCGCGGCGGCACCGCCGGCCAGCCACCAGCGGGCGACCCGGCCCTCGGCCGTGGCCAGGCGGCCGGCCATGTCAAGTGCGGTATACGACGCCAGCATGGCCACCAGCAGCGAGATGGCGACCAGGCCCTGACTGTAACTACCAGTCATGTTGAATCCAGAGGAAAAGGGAGGGGCGCCCGCAAGGCGCACGCCCGCCACCGCTATCGGCACCGGCGGGTGGGACTTGAGTGGTCGCAGCAGCTGCGACCCGGCTCGGCTATCCTGCCACGCTCGTTGCCCCTGCAGGAAATTCCCGATGGCCAAAGCCCGCACCGCGTATGTCTGCAATGAATGCGGCGCCGAATACAGCAAGTGGCAAGGCCAGTGCACCGAGTGCAATGCCTGGAACGCGCTGTCGGAAATCGTCCTTGAGAGTGCTGCGGCGGCCAAGGCGCCCGCCTCGCGCCGTGCAGGCTGGGCTGGCAAGATCGACCCGCCGAAGATCACCGCGCTGAAGGACGTGGCGCAGACCGAGCACAACCGGGTCAGCACCGGCATCGGTGAATTCGACCGCGTGCTCGGTGGCGGCCTGGTCGAGGGCGCGGTGGTGCTGGTCGGTGGCGACCCGGGCATCGGCAAATCCACCCTGCTGCTGCAGGCCGTGGCCAAGATGGCCGCGGTGCTGCCGGTGCTCTACGTCACCGGTGAAGAATCACTGGCCCAGGTCGCCGGTCGTGCGCACCGGCTGGAGCTGCCGCTGGAGGGCGTCAACGCGCTGGCCGAGACCGGTGTCGAGTCCATCCTGCAGCACGCCACCAAGAGTGGGCCGCGGCTGATCGTGGCCGACTCGGTACAGACGCTCTGGACCGAGACGCTGACTGCCGCGCCCGGTTCGGTCAGCCAGGTGCGCGAGAGCGCTGCGCGGCTGGTGCGCTTCGCCAAGGAAACCGGAACCGCGGTGTTCCTGGTCGGTCATGTGACCAAGGAAGGCGGCATCGCCGGCCCGCGCGTGCTGGAACACATGGTCGATGCCGTGCTGTATTTCGAAGGCGAGAGCGGCAGCCGCTTCCGCCTGCTGCGCGCCTTCAAGAACCGCTTCGGTGCGGTCAACGAGCTGGGCGTGTTCGCGATGGGCGACAAAGGCCTGAAGGAGGTCTCCAATCCGTCGGCGATCTTCCTGTCCGGTGCCAGCACGCACCAGCCGGGCAGCTGCGTGATGGTCACCCGCGAGGGTACCCGGCCGCTGCTGGTGGAAGTGCAGGCGCTGGTCGACGCCTCGCCGCTGTCCAATCCGCGCCGCGTGGCGGTGGGGCTGGAGCAGAACCGTCTGGCCATGCTGCTGGCGGTGCTGCATCGGCATGGAGGCGTAATGGTGGGCGACCAGGACGTATTCGTGAACGTCGTCGGTGGCATCCGCGTGCAGGAGACCGCTGCCGACCTGCCGGTGCTGCTGGCGGTGCTGTCCTCGCTGCAGGACCGTCCGCTGGCCGAGAAGACCATCGCGTTCGGCGAAGTCGGCCTGTCCGGTGAGATCCGGCCGGTACCCAACGGCGAGGATCGCCTGCGCGAGGCCGCGACCCACGGCTTCAAGCGCGCGATCGTGCCCAAGGCCAATGCACCCAAGGGCGGCTCGGTGAAGGGGATGGAAGTGATCGCGGTCGAACGCCTGTCCGAGGCCATCGACGCGGCGTGATGCCGGTACTGTAGAGCCGAGCCCATGCTCCGCTGCTTTTCCGGCAAAGGGCAGCCGAGCGTGGGCTCGGCTCTACAAACGTCACATACGGCAACGGTCAGTCTGCTTGTGCTAGTTTTCCCAGCTCGACGAAGGCGCCCCCTGGCGCCTTTCCGTGGCAAGGAGTAATCGATTACATGCAGGACCCGATGTTCAGCACCCCCGCCGCCGAAATCCGCCGCGCCGGGGTCGATCTCAATGGACTGATGACGGTGCTGGGCAAGCACCTGTATTCCACCCCGATGGTGGCGCTGCGTGAGCTGGTGCAGAACGCGCACGATTCGATCATCCGTCGCCGTATCGAGCAGCCCGGCATCCAGAGTGTGTCGCGCATCGACGTGCAGGTCGATGTCGCCGCCGGCGTGCTGCGCATCACCGACACCGGTGCCGGCCTGACCCGGCAGGAAATCCACGATTACCTGGCCACGGTCGGTGTCGGTTACACCCGCGGCCTGCGCCAGGACGGCGAGGACAACGATGGCCTGATCGGCATGTTCGGCCTGGGCTTCCTGTCGGCCTTCGTGCTGGCGCGCCGTGTCAGCGTGCGTACCACCTCCTACCAGGCACCCGAGCTGGGCCACCTGTACGTGTCCAGCAATGCCGAGCAGTACACCGTCAGCGAAGTGCCGGCACGCGCGATCGGCACCGAGGTCGAGCTGGAGCTGCATCCGGACTTCCTGCCGCTGGCCAACGAAGCGCGCCTGCACGAGGTGCTGGGCCGCTACTGCGCGCTGCTGTCCGAGCCGATCTTCATCGGTGCGGCGACCGCCGCGATCAATCCCGAACCGCCGCCTTGGCGCGGGCAGGGTGACGTCGTGCTGCATCCGGTGCAGGCACGCCGCCAGGCGCAGCAGTTCGCTGCCCGCTTCGAACATGATTTCGAGCCCATCGTGACGATGCCGCTGCAGTCCGATGGCAGCAGTGATGCCGTCGGCATGCTCTGGGTGCAGGACGGTGCCACCTATGGCACCAGCGACAACCGCAACCTGTCGGTGTTCGTGCGCGGCATGCTGCTGGACGACGATGCGCGCGACCTGCTGCCGCCGTGGGCCGGTTTCATCGGCGGGGTGATCGAATCGTCGAAGCTGACCCCGACCGCCAGCCGCGAGGACCTGCAGCGCGATGACCACTATCGCGCCGTGCAGCACGCCCTGCTGGAAGCGCTGATCGATGGCCTGGCCGACGTTGCGCGGCAGCAGCCCGAAGCCTGGCGACGCGTGCTCAGCCGCCACAACGAAGCCCTGCTGGGCGCGGCGCTGTGCGATGAGCGCCTGTTCGACCTGCTGCTGGAACACGTGCGCGTGCCGACCTCGCAGGGTGACCTGCCGGCCAGCGCGTTGCCGGCGCGCGGCGCCGTGCATGTGATCCTCGACAACGGTGGCGGCTTCGAGGAAATGCTGTTCCGTGCGATGGGCGTGCCGGTCGCGCATGGCCATCGCTATGCCGTGGTGCCTTTCCTGCGCCGCTGGGCCCAGGCCAAGGGCCTGCGCCTGGTCGAACTCGGTACCGAGCAGGGCAATCGCGCACTGTTCCGCACCGACGACAGCCTTGACGATACGCAGTTGGCCTGGCTGCGCGAACACCTGGGCGACGGCGAACAGCTGCTGCCGGCGCGGTTCAGCCCCGAGGCGCTGCCGGTGGTGGTGGTGCCCGACCGCGAAGCCGAACTGAAACAGCGCCTGGAAGACGACGAGAACGACAAGCGCGTATCGATGGCCGCATTGCGACTGGCGCGCCAGTTCACCGCGCGCATCGAGGCGCGTGCACCGTCGCGGCTCTACCTCAACCTTGACAATCCAGCGGTGCAGGCATTGCTGCAGGCCCAGCGCGATGGCCACCCGCAGGCGTCGTCGGCCGCCCGCCTGCTGCGCTCGCTGAAGATCATCGTGTCCGCGCAGGGCAGGCCGTTGCAGCGGAGTGCGGCGACGCCGGGCCCCGATCTCAATGGTGCATTTACCGATATTGCCGGTGCCCTGCAGCAGATGCTGCGCTGAGCACCGCCCCCTCTCATCCAGCCTTCGCTAGACAGGAGCATTACCCCCATGGATATCTGGAACTGGGTCGAAAAACTGCAGGAAGACCTGCGCCAGGCCGGGCAGGCAGAGAACGCCCACCTGCTGACCCGCCTTGCCGATGAAGTCAGTGAACTGCAGGTCGACCGCGTCGATGCACTGCTGCCCGAAGCGCGCGCGCTGGGCAAGGCGCTGGACAACCCCTGGGTCGACGTCTATGTCGGCCATTGGGCGCTGCGCAACCGCGTCGGCAACCGCGTGGAAGGTGAAAGTGCGCTGGGCGAGTCGGTAGCGCTGTTCGAGCGCGCACACCGTGCCGATACCCTGGACTGCCCGCAGTCGATCTGCGTCACCCAGGATCTTGCCGCCTGCTACGGCAACATCGATGGTCCGGGTTGGGTGCCCGAGCGCATCGAGGTCTGCGACGAGACGCTGGGCCGCATCGACCCGAGCTGGGCCTGCTTCCAGTGCCTGAGCTGCGAGAAGGCCGACGCGCTGCTGGACGACGGCCGCGGCCAGGACGCCTTGGACTACCTGCAGGTGCAGGCGGCGGCGATCCAGGCGCGCGGCAAGGAAGTGTTCGACAGCTTCCCGGAAATGCAGATCAAGATCCTGCTGGCCAGCGGCCGTGCGGCGGAGGCGCTGGCACTGATCGAGCAGCGCGAGGCCGAAGTGGCCGCTGCAGGCGAATACGAGCCGGCCAACTGCACGGTGCCGCGCCGGCTGTCCAAGGCCTGGGCGCTGGCCCAGCTGGGGCGTGATGAAGAGGCGCTGCAGCAGCTGGTGCCCTGGAGCGAGCTGACGCCGAACCACTGGCGGCTGTGGGCCAATACCGCTTCGACGCTGTGCAGTCGTGATGGCGAACGCAACACCTGGGATCTGGGCACGCGCTTCAACACCATCATCGAGCACTTCGCCACTGTTGGCGCGCATCGCCTGGTGATCGAGATCGCTGCGTTGAGCCTGGAACTGGCCCTGCAGCGCGGTGCGCGCTGGGTGGCGCAGCGCCAGCTCGGCCTGGCCCGCACCCATCTGGCGCAGCTGCGGCAGGACCGTGGCGCTGCCGCGCTGGTGGCTGGCTTGGCGGCACGGATCGAGGCGCTGCCGGAAATGGCACCGCTGCCGGTGCCTGCCGATGAACTGCTGGCGTGGCTGCAAGCGCAGGGCGAACAGAACCAGTCACGCGATCCCGAGCGTGAAGCGCAGTGGCTGCTGCAGGCGCACGCCGAGCGGCCGGACGACGGCGCGCTGGCAGAGGTGGCCGCTTCGGCGCTGCATGCCTGTGGCGCGAAGACCGAAGCGCAGGCACTGCTGTGGGACTTCGTGCGCGGCCACGCGCAGGAAGATGGTGCAGCGGCTTACACGCTGATGCGTTGGCTGGCCGAGCAGGGCGATGATGACGGCCTGCGCAGGCTGGCCGCGACCTACCGCGACAGCGTGCCGGTGTTCGCGCACTGGTGCGAGGTGCAGCGCGCACGGCGCGCGTCCGACTGGCCGGCACTGGAACAGGCCGCGCAGGCGTTGCTGGCGTTGTCGCCGGGCTCGAACGGCGCACGCGGGACGCTTGCCCGCATGTACATGGAGACCGGCCGCTTCAGCGAGGCGCAGGCCTGCTATGCGCAGCTGGTGGAACTGCTGGAAGAGCCCAACGCCGCGCACTGGGACCACATGAGTGCGGCCAGCGCGGCGCGCGACTGGGATGCGGTGCGCCGCTCGGCAGCAGCGATCGGCATGGAACTGTCCAGCCAGCAGGGCGTGGTCGAAGAGCCCTGGGGCTGGGTGATCATCCGCAGCGAAGAAGGCGGCGAGCCGATGGAGTACTACGCCCGCCGCAGCGGCCCGGTGACCGCGCGCATCGTCGAGAACGCACCGGCCAACCGTGCGCAGCAGGTGGGTGACTGGGTGGTGTTCGACGCCGGCCTGGTGCACCCCGCGCCAGAGGACGAAGCGGAGCGCGAGCACTTCATTCCGACCTATGCGCAGGTGCATGTGCTGGAGCGGGGTGGTTTCGCACGCAGCTGGCTGATCGACGGCGCGCACCCCGGTGAAGATGCATGGAACGCTTTCGTGGAAGCGGCCGAGGCACAGGGCTGGCAGGTCTGGTCGCACAGCCGTGCGGACTACACCGTGACCGATCCGGACGCGGAAGACGGCACGCTGCCGGGTCTGTTGTTCACTGTCGCCCAGCCGCAGGATCACGCGCCGCTGGCGCTGCATCGCTTCCTGCAGCAGGCTACGGCGGATTGGGCGCACCCGCACTGCTGGCTGCGCCTGGCCGAGGCCTGCGACCAGGATCGCCAGCCGCACCTGGACGTGATCGAGCGGTACGGGCTGTAATCCCTGCCGCGCTGCGCGCTCGCCGGGCATGGCCCGGCGCTACCCATACGTGTTGCCGGTAGCGCCGGGCCATGCCCGGCGTCTCTCTACCATCAAGGAACTGGATATGCGAAAGACAGGGATGTTGGTGATCGCCGGCCTGCTGTTGGCCTCCACCGCACAAGCCGCGCCGGCCTGCCAGCAACCGGCCGAGGTGGCACGTGCCTTCTTCGAAGCGACCACCGGCAAGGGCGACCTGCTGCAGCCGCCGCGGGCACTGGTCAGCGCGGCATTTGCCAAGGCACTGCACGCCGAGCGTGCCTGCCAGGTGCGCGAAGAGGGCATCTGCACGATCGATTCCGATCCGTGGCTGGACGCGCAGGACGGGGACATCGACGGCGCCGTGCGCTACAGCTGGAAGCAGGCTTCCGCCACGGTGGGCCAGGTCGAGATGGGCTATGCGGTATGGAACAAGGCCTACGTGACGCGGTTGCCGATGGTGCGCAAGGGCGAGGGCTGCTGGCAGGTCGATGACATCCTCACCAACAGCGGCCGCTCGGTGCGGAAGATCCTGGCCCAGCCAGTGCCTTGAGCATCCGAGGCATCCACGCATGGCGTGGATCTACTGGCTCCGATTGCCGACCGTTGGTCGGCACGCCTCTATCGCGAATGCCCGAACACCAGTTCGATCACGAACTGGCTGCCGAAGAACGCCAGCAGCAGCAACAGCATCGCCGTCAGCGTCCAGTGCACCGCCTTCGTGCCGCGCCAGCCATAGCGACGGCGGCCGATCAGCAGTACGCCGAACACGATCCACGACAGCACGCTCAGCACCGTCTTGTGCACCAGTTTCTGCGCCAGCAGGTCGTCGACGAACAACACACCGGTGACCAGGGTCAGGGTCAGCAGGGCGAAGCCGACGGTGATCACCCGGAACAGCAGCGATTCCAGGTCGGCCATCGGCGGCAGCGCACGCAGCCACGGACGGAACTCGCGGCGGCGCAGCGCACGTTCCTGCAGCCACAGCATGATCGCCAGCAGCGCTGCGATGCTCAACGTGGCGTAGGCCAGCAGGGCCAGCCAGGCGTGGCTGGCCAGGCGCCAACCCAGCAGCTTGCTCGGTTCGTGGCCGTAGCCGTGGTAAACCACCAGCAGCAACGCGGCCAGCGGGAACACCACCACGCCCAGGGTGGACATGCGCCCGCGCGCGCCCACCAGCGAGGTCAGCCAGGCCATGCCCAGGCCCACCAGCGACAGCGCGGCGAAGAAGTGCATGTCCGGTCCGCCGGTCGTGCGCATCGCCACCAGCACGTGGTAGCCGCCATGCAGCAGCATCGCCGGCAGCGCAGGCCACAGCCAGGCCGGCGAGGTCACCCCGTCGTCGCGACCAAGGGCGCGCACCAGCAGGGCGCTGGCGGCCAGGTAGAGCAGGACGGCGATGAGAACGATTGTCATCGTTGAAGTTTCGCATACCCCCGGGGTGCTGGCGACGGGCCTGGCGTCGCAGTCCGGGGAGCGCGGTGGACCCGTTATACTGTGGGCCTTATTGTCCCCCGCTTTCAGACAGGTTGCGCCGCATGTTCGAGTCCCTGACCCAGCGCCTTTCCGGCACCATCGAGCGCCTGCGCGGCCGTGGCCGCCTGACCGAAGAGAACATCCGCGAGGCGACCCGCGAGGTCCGCATCGCGCTGCTCGAAGCCGACGTCGCGCTGCCGGTGGTGCAGGCCCTGATCGAGCGCATCAAGGTGCGTGCGGTCGGCCAGGAAGTGCTGAAGTCGCTGACCCCGGGCCAGGCCCTGATCAAGGTCGTGCGCGACGAGCTGACCGCGGTGATGGGCGCCGAAGCCAGCGACCTGAACCTCAACGTTCCCGCTCCGGCCATCATCCTGATGGCGGGCCTGCAGGGCGCCGGCAAGACCACTACGGTCGGCAAGCTGGCCAAGCACCTGAAGGAAAAGCGCAAGAAGAAGGTGATGGTGGTCTCGGCCGACGTCTACCGTCCGGCGGCGATCGAGCAGCTGAAGACGCTGGCCGAGCAGGTGGGCGTGCTGTTCTTCCCGTCCAGCGCCGAGCAGAAGCCGGAGGCCATCGTCCGCGCCGCCATCGACGATGCACGCAAGTCGTTCGTCGACGTGCTGCTGGTCGATACCGCCGGCCGCCTCGCCATCGACGAAGCGATGATGGCCGAGATCAAGGCCCTGCACGCCGCGGTCAACCCGGCGGAAACCCTGTTCGTGGTCGACGCCATGACCGGCCAGGACGCGGCCAACACCGCCAAGGCCTTCGGCGATGCATTGCCGCTGACCGGCGTGGTGCTGACCAAGACCGATGGTGACGCCCGTGGCGGCGCCGCGCTGAGCGTGCGCTACATCACCGGCAAGCCGATCAAGTTCGTCGGTGTCAGCGAAAAGCCGGAAGGCCTGGACGTGTTCCACCCGGACCGTATCGCCAGCCGCATCCTCGACATGGGCGACGTGCTGTCGCTGGTCGAGCAGGTCGAGCAGCAGGTCGACAAGGACAAGGCGCAGAAGCTGGCCGAGAAGGTCGCCAAGGGCAAGAAGTTCGATCTGAACGACATGCGCGACCAGCTCGAGCAGATGCAGAACATGGGCGGCATCGGCGGCCTGATGGACAAGCTGCCGGGCCTGGGCCAGATTCCCGAGCACCTCAAGCAGCAGGTCAGCCAGGGCAAGGAAGTGCCGCGCATGATCGCCATCATCGGCTCGATGACCAAGAAGGAACGGCGCAACCCGAACCTGCTCAACGGCTCGCGTCGCGCCCGCATCGCCAAGGGTTCGGGCGTGACCCCGGCCGACGTCAACAAGCTCATGAAGCAGTACATGCAGATGGAAAAGATGATGAGCAAGATGGCCGGCGGCGGCATGAAGGGCATGATGCGCAGCATGAAGGGCATGATGGGCGCCATGGGCGGCCGTGGCATGCCGTTCCGCTGAGCGCTTGCTGTATCGAACGCTTGAACAACCCGCGGAATCAATCAAAGGAATGTGCATGAACAAGTCGATCGTGGTGATGGCGCTGGCCCTGGGCCTGGTTGCCTGCAAGGACGACACCTCCGTGTCGCAGAAGGCCGGCAGTGCCATCAGCGGCACCGCTGCCGATTTCGTCGCTGGGCTGGGCGAGGGCGTGGACAAGAAGATGAACGTGACGCTGCAGGCCGATCCGGGCCTGGCCGCGCAGGGCCTTACCGTCACCCTCGGCAAGAGTCGTGGCATGGGCTCCAAGGACGCGGCGGTCTACGTGGTGGCCGACAAGGCCTTCAAGGGCAAGCTGGTGGCGCGCGCACTGGATGCCGAGGGCACCGAGATCGGACGCGCCAGCGCCGAGGAAGAGTTCGCCGCTGATGACGCGCGCTATGTCACGTTCAAGTTCAACGAAGAAATGGACAGCCAGCTGGTCCGCACCTACGCGGTGTCTGCACGCTGAGCAACGCGGGAGCGGATCGCCCGATGCGACGCTCCCGTCCACAATGTCTGGCGTATGCTGGCAGCGACTCCTCCCACAGGTGCGTCGCGTGAGCCTTTCGCCGATTCTCGAACGCGCCGACGATTTCTGTCGGCGTTTTTCATTGCAGCTGCCGATCCTGTTGGCACCGATGGCCGGCGCCTGTCCGGTTCCGCTTTCGGCCACGCTGGCCAACGCCGGCAGCATGGGCGCGATGGGCGCCGTGTTGTCGCCCGCGGCGGATATCGGCCGCTGGATGCAGGACTTCCGGGCCGCGTCCAGCGGGCCGGCGCAGGTGAACCTGTGGTTGCCCGATCCCGTGCCGGTGCGCGATGTAGCCGCCGAGGCCGCCACGCGTGCTTTCCTGGGCCAGTGGGGGCCGGAGGTCGCGGCCAGCGCAGCGGATGCCACGCCTGCCGATTTCGAGGAGCAGTTCAGTGCGCTGCTGGCGGCACGGCCGGCGGTGGCCTCGACCATCATGGGCGTGCTGTCGCCGCGTCATGTGCAGCAGTTGAAGGATGCGGGCATCGCCTGGATCGCCTGCGCCACGACGCTGGCCGAAGCGCGCGCCGCACAGGACGCAGGTGCTGACGCGGTGGTCGCGCAGGGCGCCGAAGCCGGTGGCCATCGTGGCGCCTTCGATCCGATACGTGCAGAACAGCAGCTGGTCGGCCTGTTCGCACTGCTGCCGCGGCTGGCGGACAACCTGAAGATTCCGGTGATAGCTGCGGGCGGCATCGGCGACGGTCGCGGCATTGCCGCCGCCTTGATGCTGGGGGCCAGCGCGGTGCAGATCGGCACGGCTTTCCTGCGCACCCCCGAAGCGGCGTTGGCGCCGGCATGGGCCGATGCGTTGGCCCGCAGCGAACCCGAAGACACCTGGCCGACCCGCGCGTTCAGTGGGCGCCTGGGCCGTGGCCTGGCGACCGCCTACGTGCGTGCCGCTGCCGCCGAGGGTGCACCCGCGCCGCGCCCGTATCCGGTGCAGCGTGGCCTGACCGCCCCGATGCGCAAGCAGGCCACGCAGGAAAACCGGCTTGCCGCGATGCAGGCCTGGGCCGGGCAGTCGGCGTGGATGGCACCGGCAGCGCCGGCCACCGACGTGCTGCGTGATATGTGGCAACAGGCGCGGGCACTGCTGCGATGACGGTGACCTGCAACGGCGCCACGGCGCGGGCCGAAGACCTGTTGCCGGCGCTGACCAACTACGGCCACTTCACCTCGCTGCAGGTGCGCGGCCAAGCGGCGCAGGGCCTCGATCTGCATCTGCAGCGGCTTGCCCAGGCAACGCAGGAGCTGTTCGGCAGCGCGCTCGATATCGCACAGGTGCAGGCGTGGATGGCGCAGGCGCTGCAGCAGGCCGGCCAGGTCGACGCATCGATGCGGGTCACCGTGTTCTCGCGCCGTTTCGATTTCCGCGATCCGCTGGCAAACGTGCCGGTAGATGTACTGGTTGCCGTCTCCGCACCAGTCGCGCTGACCGCTCCCAAGCGCGTACGCAGCGTGACCTGGCAGCGCGAGCTGCCGCAGATCAAGCACGTCGGCACGTTCGGCCTGTTCGCCCAGCGCCGTGCCGCGCTGGCAGCGGGTTTCGACGATGCGCTGCTGGCGGCTGCCGATGGGCAGATAAGTGAGGGCACGACCTGGAATCTGGCTGTGCATGACGGCGAACAGCTGATCTGGCCGCAGGCGCCTGCGCTGCGGGGAACCGCTGAGACGCTGCTTCAGGCGGGCTGGGTGGGCGAACAGCAGATCCGCCCGCTGCAACTGAATGAGCTGGCCGGCATGCAGGCCGCCTTCGCCTGCAACGCCAGCGGGCTGTGGGCGCTGGACGCCATCGACGGTCACGTGCTGCCGGGTTCGCAGGCCCTGGCCGAACAGGGCAGGGCGGTGCTGGCCCGAGTGCCCTGGCAGCCGCTTTCCTGAACGGAAGTCGCTGGGGTCAGATCCCTTTTGCTCGATAAAAGGGATCTGACCCCGGGGTGGACGCCCGGGGTTGGCTCGGCCGGACTCTGCCGCTATAATCGCCCGCTTACCGCGCCATCCTGGCGACTGGGCAATAGGAAAAAACCACCATGGTCAAGATTCGACTGACCCGCGGCGGCGCCAAGAAGCGTCCGTTCTACCACATCATCGTCACCGACGTCCGCAGCGCCCGCGACGGCCGCAACATCGAGCGCGTTGGCTTCTACAACCCGGTTGCACAGGGCGGCGAGAAGCGCATCGAGCTGGACCTGGCCCGCGTTGACCATTGGGTCAAGAACGGCGCCCAGCCGACCGAGAAAGTTCGCAACCTGATCAAGGAAGCGAGCAAGTCCCAGGCCGCTGCGGCCTGATCCTGACGGGCCGCGCCCTGGTGCGGCCCATCTGATTGAACGCAGATGAAAGATAACGAGCGCCGCATCCTGCTTGGCAGGATTGTCGGCGCTTTTGGTGTGCGCGGCGAAATAAAGCTCGAGTCCTGGACCGAGCCGCGTTCCGCTATTTTCCGTTACCAACCGTGGATCCTGCGCAGCCCCAACGGGCAGGAATCGACGCTTGAAGGCGCCCGTGGCCGGGATACCGGCAAGCACCTGGTGGCCCGTTTCCCGGGCATCGAGGATCGCGACACGGTCGAGGCGATGCATGGCACCGAGGTCTTCGTGGCCCGCAGTGCGCTGCCGCCGCCGAGTGCCGACGAGTATTACTGGGTCGATCTGGAAGGCCTGGATGTGAAGACCGTCGAAGGCGTTGCCCTCGGCCAGGTCTCGCACCTGTTCAGTACCGGCGCCAACGATGTGGTGGTCGTACGCGGTGACCGCGAGCGGATGATTCCGTTCGTCGTGCCGGAGTTCGTCAAATCCGTCGACTTCGAGGCCAATCTGGTCGTGGTCGACTGGGACCCCGAGTTCTGAGTGTGAGCATGCGTTTCGACGTCATCACCCTGTTCCCCGATTTCCTCGCCCAGTCCGCTGGGCTGGGCGTGGTCGGCCGTGCGCAGGAAAAGGGATTGTTCAGCCTGCATGGCTGGAATCCCCGTGATTACGCCGAGGGCAACTACCGCCGGGTGGACGACCGTCCGTTCGGCGGTGGCCCGGGCATGGTGATGCTGATCGAACCGCTGCAGGCCTGCCTGCAGGCGATCCGTGAGGCCGATCCGACGCCTGCGCGGGTGATCCATCTCAGCCCGCAGGGCGCACCGCTGACCCAGGCCAAGGTGCGGGAACTGGCGGCATTGCCGCGCATGGTCCTGCTCTGCGGCCGCTATGAGGGCATCGACGAGCGTTTCCTGGCCGCCAATGTCGATGAGGAGATCTCCCTCGGCGACTATGTGCTGTCCGGCGGCGAGCTGGGGGCTGCGGTCATCATCGACGCGGTGGCCCGGCTGCAGGAGGGCGCCTTGAATGACGCCGAATCGGCCGCCCAGGACAGTTTCGAAGGTGACCTCGGCCTGCTCGACTGCCCACATTACAGCCAGCCGGCCCAGCATCCGCTGGGTGACGTGCCGGACGTGCTGCGTTCGGGCAACCATGCCGCCATCGCCGCCTGGCGCCGGCAGCAGTCGTTGATCCGTACCGCGCAGCGGCGCCCGGACCTGCTGGATGAACAGGCGCTGGGCAAGGCCGACCGCAAGTTGCTGGCCCTGGCCCGCCAGGCCCCCGCAGAAAAGGGCAGGCCCTAGCGCCAGCCCCGCTTTATCGGCTATGATGGTCAATTACCGCCAGCCTCGGCCGGCGCGCAGTACACAAAACAAACGTGCAGCACAGTCCGGTGACTGCATGAGCCTACGCTGTCGAATGACACGCCCACCCGAACAATGAATCGGTGTAACCCATGAGCAAGCTGAACAAGTCCATCGTCGCGGAATTCGAATCCGCCCAGATCACCCGTGAACTGCCGCAGTTCAGCCAGGGCGACACCGTTGTCGTCAACGTGAAGGTGAAGGAAGGTGCCCGCGAGCGCGTGCAGGCCTATGAAGGCGTTGTCATCGCGACCAAGAACGGCGGCCTGAACTCCTCGTTCACCGTGCGCAAGATCTCGCACGGCTACGGCGTCGAGCGCGTGTTCCAGACCCACAGCGCCATCATCGACTCGGTCGAAGTGAAGCGTCGTGGTAAGGTCCGCGCCGGCAAGCTGTATTACCTGCGTGGCCTGGAAGGCAAGGCTGCCCGCATCAAGGAAGATCTGGCTGCTGCTGCTGCCGCCAAGGCTGCCCGTCTGGCAACCAAGGGCTGATAAACAACTTCGGTTGTTGCCGCGACGGCCGCCTTCGGGCGGCCGTTTGCGTTTGCGGGATCGTCTCGTTAGTTTCAGTGGATGAATGAGACCGACCATCGATATCCGGCGGACATCCAGCTGGCATTGCGCTTCCTGGACAGTTCCGGCGTACCGCGGCGGGAAGCGGCCCCGTTGCTGCATCGCATGCTGTGGCGGTTGGGTATCGCGCTGCCGCCGCCGATACTCGCCGGTTTCCTGACCAATACGCTGCTGCAGGGCCTGCTGTTCGGCGTGTTCTGGACGGTACTGATGTGGCTGCTGCTGTGGCAGGGCAGGGCTCCGGCGCTGGAACTGCTGCTGTTTGCCGGGGTGGCAGCTGGCGTGATGTTCGGCCTGGTGATGGCCACCCTGATGCGGTTCCTGCGCGGCGCCCGCAAGCTACCCACCTGGCAGCAGTTCCGCCGCAGCCTCTGAGGCCATGGCGCAGTGCGCCATGACCGCTGCCGGGCCGCGGCGTAGGCTCGGGCCTTCGAACCCCATGGCCCCTGCGATGCCCGCCAAGCAACCTGCCAACAGTGCTTCGCCCAAGCTGCTGTCCGGCGGTAATCCGCAGATCGCCAAAGGTGAGGGCGATGCACCCGTGCAGGCCTATATCGCCGCCATGCCGGACTGGAAACGGGCCGTTGGAGCACGTCTGGACGCACTGATCGAACAGGCCGTGCCCGGCGTGCACAAGGCAGTGAAGTGGAACTCGCCGATGTACGGCGTCGCTGCCGGTGAGGGCTGGTTCCTCAGCTTCCATTGCTTCGCCCGCTACATCAAGGTCGCGTTCTTCCGCGGTGCGCTGTTGCAGCCCGTTCCGCCTGAACCGTCCAAGAGCGCCGACACCCGCTATCTGCACATCCTTGAGGATCGGGTACTGGACGAGGCGCGGTTCCTCGACTGGGTGCGGCAGGCCAGCGAGCTGCCCGGCGAACGCATGTAGTTCCCCAGGATCTTCCCCCGTACGAGACCACGAGATGGCCACGCAGAAGACCGATCCCGCCGCCGCGCTCCCTGCTGCCGCCCTGATCGACGCCCGCATTGCCGAGCTCGGTGATTGGCGCGGCGACATCCTCGCCCGCGTGCGCGCGCTGATCCACGAGGCGCTGCCGGACGTTGAGGAAACCTGGAAGTGGCGCGGCACACCGGTGTGGGAACACAACGGCATCCTGTGCACCGGCGAAACCTACAAGCAGGCGGTGAAGCTGACCTTCGCCCACGGCGCCGCGTTGCCGGATCCGAAGGGCCTGTTCAATGCCAGCCTGGAAGGCGGCACGCGCCGCGCGATCGACATCCACGAAGGCGAAATGCCGAATGCCGCGGCACTGAAAGCGCTGCTGCGCGCCGCCGCCAAGCGCAACGCGGAAAAGAAGAAACGGTAGTGCCGGCCGCTGGCCGGCAACTGCAGGATGCTTGCGAAGTGCACGGGTTGCCGGCCAGCGGCCGGCACTACCGGTGCATGTTCAACGCGGTGGGGTGGTTTCCAGCGCCGCATCCGGGTCGGCCACCGGCGACGGCGGGCAGGCGGGAATCTCCGATGGCGTGGCCAGTTCCTCCGCGTGCACCGGCTTGCTGATCATCCTCGCCTTGCGCCAGCCACCCCAGCGGTAATAGGCCAGTGACAGCAGCATCGATACCAGCGAACCGGCCGGGAAGCTCCACCAGATCGCATCGGCGCCCCAGTATGGCTGCAGGAATTCGGCGAACGGCACGCGCACGCCCCACAGTGACGCCGCCAGGATCAGCAGCGGCGGCAGCACCGCGCCGGTGGAGCGCACCACGCCGGAGATCACGAAGCTGACGCCGAAGAACAGGAACGAACCGATCACGATGTGGTTCAGGTGCCGCGCGATCTGCAGCGACTCGCTGCCCTGCGGCAGGAACAAGGCCAGCGAATACTGGTCCAGCAGTACCAGCGGCAGGATCAACGCGCCGGTCAGCAGGAAGTTGAACAGAATGCCCTGACGAGCGGTGCCGCGAACGCGATCCCAGCGCTGCGCACCGACATTCTGCGCGGCCATCGACGAACACGCCGCGCCGATCGCCATCGCCGGCATCTGCACGTAGTTCCACAGCTGCAGCGACGCACCGTAGGCCGCGCCGGTGTCGGTGCCGTACTGGTTGACCATCGTCATCAGCATGATCACCGACAGCGAGATCAGCACCATCTGCAGGCCCATCGGCACGCCCTTGACCACCAGCGCACGCAGGATGGTCATGTCCAGCTTGAACAGGTGCATGTCGGCGCGGCCCAGCCACAGCGTGTTCCGCTTGTGCCGCATGTACAGCAGCAGGCCGGCCAGCGACAGCGTCTGCGATACCAGCGTGGCCCAGGCCGAGCCGGCGATGCCCAGTTCCGGGAACGGCCCCATGCCGAAGATCAGCACCGGGTTCAGGGCGATGTCCAGCACCACCGAGACCAGCAGGAAACGGAACGGCGTGCGCGAGTCGCCGGCACCGCGCAGCGCCGCACTGAGGAAGGCGAAGGCGTACAGCGTCGGCATCGCCAGGAAGATGATGCGCAGGTAGGCCTCGGCCAAGGGCAGCGAGGCGGCAGGCGTGCCCATCGCCGCCAGCAGCGGGTGGGCCAGGAACCAGCCGGCGATGGCGATGATCACCGACAGGCCGATGAAGAACGTGGCGCTGGTGCCGACCACGCGCCGTGCTTGGGCGATGTCACGTGCACCGATGGCCTGGCCGATCAGGATGGTCGAGGCCATGCCGAAGCCGAACACCGAACCGATCAGGAAGAACATGATGTTGTTGGCGTTTGCGGTCGCGGTCAGTGCCGCTTCGCCAAGGAAGCGCCCCACCCATACCGCATTCACCGAGCCGTTCAGCGACTGCGCGATGTTGCCTGCCAGGATCGGCAGCGCGAACAGCAGCAGGTTGCGGCCGATCGGGCCGGAGGTCAGGTCAAGCGGCGCTTTGGCCATGGAGTGGTGATCGATTCCCGGGAGGCGCACACTAGCATCAAGCCGGTTTGCAGGATGTGGCAATGCATCAACGACAACAGATGACGCGGATCATCGTGGTGGCCTTGATCGCAGCGGCACTGGCCGCATGTTCGTCAGGTGACCGGCTGGGCGATACCCAGGTGCGGCCGACCGACCGCCCCGAGTGCCTGGTCGGCAGCCAGCGCCAGGATCTGGCGGCCGGAACGCCGGCATTGATCGGGGGCACGGGTTGCCGTACCGACCCCGACAATCCGCGCCCCCTGAACAAGCGAACGGAGTAGTCCCCACCGATGTCCGAGCTTTCCCCGTTGGCGCCCAGCGTCCGTCTGGACATCTGGCTGTGGGCGGCCCGCTTCTTCAAGACCCGTAGTCTGGCCAAACAGGCGATCGAGACCGGCAAGGTATCCGTGGCCGGGCAGCGCCCGAAATCCTCGCGCGCGGTGCGTGTGGGAGAGCAGCTGCTGGTCGATCGCGGTGAAGAACACTTCGAGATCCAGGTGCTGGGCCTGAGCGACCAGCGCGGACCGGCACCGGTGGCGCAGCTGCTGTATGCCGAGAGCGAAGCATCCAAAGCGCGTCGTGCCGAACTGCGTGCGCTGCGCATTGCCGCGCGTGATGGCTACCAGGCACCGGAGCACAAGCCGGACAAGCGCGCCCGCCGCTTGATCCGCGCCCTGGGTGATCTCGACGCGCTTTGACGTAGTGGCCGGACTGAGCCGGCAAGCGCTCTGGTAACCGCCCACCTTGGTGGGCGCTGTGCCGCCTGCGCTCAGCCACCGTTCGGCTTGCGCCCCGCACGTTGGATGGTCATCTTCATGGAAGCCCACCATGTTCCTGCGCCGCAGCCTGCTGTGCCTGGCCCTGTCCGCCGCCGTCCCGGTGTTCGCCGCCGACATCACCTTCTGGGACACGCCGCAGCGCGGTGGCAACAGCTTCAACGAAGCGCCGCCGGGCAAGGCCTATTTCCAGGCCCTGCGTGACACCGGCGCTACCTGGGTGCGACTGACCCCGGACAAGTGGCGCAGTGCCGGAGGCCGCGATTTCCTGATGGGCGATGCCGACCACTACCAGGGCCTGGTCGAGGCTGACGTGGCCACGTTGCGTCGCGCGCTGGATGACGCCAATGCCGTGGGCCTGAAGGTGGTGCTGGTACCGCTGTCACTGCCGCTGCTGCGCTGGAAACAGAAGAACGGCGACGTGGTCGATCAGCGCCTGTGGCAGTCCTTCGACAACCACGCACCTGCGCAGCGCTTCTGGCGTGATCTGGCGACCGCGCTGAAAGGGCACCCGGCGTTGGCCGGCTACAACCTGATCAATGAGCCGGCACCGGAATATGGCACCACGCTGGCCGAACACGCCTCCCGCGAGGACATGCTGAAGTGGTATGCGGGCGTGCAGGGTGGACCGCGCGATCTGCGCCAGCTGTACACCGAACTGGTGGCCAGTGTGCGCGCGGTCGATGCAGACATGCCGTTGATGCTCGACGCCGGCTGGTACGCGGCGGCCGATGCGTTCGATTACTGGCCTGCGCCGCTGCAGGACACGAAGCTGCTGTACAGCGTGCACATGTATGAGCCGTACGCGGCCACCAGTGCGCCGAACCAGAAGCGCAGCAAACCTTACCGCTATCCCGCCGAAGTGCCGTTCGGCGACCGCAGCGAGCGCTGGGACGCCGCACGCGTGCGCAGCTACCTGCAGCAGCCGATGGACTGGGCGAAGACCCATGGCATCGGCGCCAACCGCCTGGTGATCGGTGAGTTCGGTTGCATGCGACGTTGGCCGGACTGCGGCCGCTACCTGCGCGATGTACTGGACGTGGCCGAGCAGCAGAAGGTGCACTGGGCGTTCTACGCATTCCGCGAAGACGG